>Ga0307516_10001091_pt1 | contig 37801 bp, 54 predicted proteins | sample 19_EM_MG_FD_203310 | JGI IMG/M metagenome (GOLD analysis project Ga0307516, IMG submission 203310) | Populus trichocarpa ectomycorrhiza microbial communities from riparian zone in the Pacific Northwest, United States - 19_EM | ecosystem: Host-associated > Plants > Roots > Unclassified | place... | reverse complement strand
CCGCACCCGCCGAGAGCTCGACGAGGCCGCTAAGCCGAAGCCGCCGCACCAGCTGCGCGCCACCCCCGGCTGGCCGCCCGTGGCCATCCCCGGACAGCCCGGCCAGTACCTGCGCTGCGACGACAGGGAGGCAGCGTGACCTCCGCGGCCGATGTCCCCGACGACGACATGTGGGCCGGGGAACCGGAACCCCCTGCCGTCGACGAGCCGGGGCCAACACCTCAGCGGAGCCTGGCGTATCCGCGCCGCACCCTCGACGACATCGGGAACGCAGAGCGGCTCGTCGACCACTACGGATCCGAGATCCGGTACACCGTGGACGCCGAGCAATGGGTGACCTACGAGGACGGCCGCTGGAGTTTCAAGGGCGGATCGACCCGGGTCTGGCAGCGCGTCATCCGCACCATCGACGCACTCGCGCACACCGAGGCGGGCGCGTACAGCAACGTGCCCGGCCGCGGCGAGGACGGCAAGGAGCTGCCCTCTCCGCGCGAGACGTTCATGAAGTGGGCGGCGTCGCAGCGGATGCGTCCCAAGCTCGCAGCGATGCGCGAGGTGGCACAGGGCCACCCGTCCCTGCACTGCTACATGGACGACTTCGACCGGCCCGAGATGCTGCTCAACGTCGGAAACGGCGTCGTCGACCTGCGCACGGGCGAACTCCAGCAGCACGAGGCCGGGCTGTACCTGATGCAGCAGTCACCCATCATCTACGACCCGAACGCCAAGGCCCCGATGTGGGAAGAGTTCCTCGCCTCGGTCATGCCCGACGAGGAGCGGCGCGCCTACCTGGCCCGCGTCATCGGCTACACCCTCACCGGCTCCACCGAGGAGCAGGTGATGTTCATCCACCACGGCGACGGACAGAACGGCAAGGGCGTGTTCATGCGCGTCATCACCGAGATCTTCGGCGACTACGCGCAGTCCGTTCCACGGTCGACCCTGATGGCCAAGCAGAACGAAGGCATCCCCAACGACGTCGCCCGGATGATGGGCAAGCGCCTGCTCTCCACGACCGAGACATCGGCCGGCAAGAAGCTCGACGACGAGCTGGTCAAGCAGCTCACCGGCGAGGACACCGTGAGCGCCCGGTTCCTCAACAAGGAGTACTTCGACTTCCGGCCCGTCGGCAAGATCCACCTCGTCACCAACTACCTGCCTACCGTCGGCGGCGGGCACGGCATCGCCCGCCGCCTCCAGGACATCGGCTGGGACGTCATCGTGCCGCCCGAAAAGCGCATCAAGAAGTACGACGAGAAGATCCTCGCCAATGAGGCGGCGGGCGTACTGAACTGGGCGATCGCCGGATGCCTCGACTGGCAGCAGAACGGGCTTGCCGTACCTGCCGCAGTCAAGGAGAAGACGCAGGAGCACCTGGCGAAGTCCGATCCGCTCCTGATGTGGCGGGACGAGTGCACCAGGCCGATCGAGACCGACCAGTACACCGAGACCGGCGTGCTCTTCGCCAGCTACAAGCAGTGGTGCCAGACCGGGTCCCTCCGCGAGATGAGCATCCGCGCGTTCGGCGACGCCCTCCAGGAGAAGGGCTATGCCCGAGGCCAGCACCCCACCAACCGAAGGTCGGTGATCTACGGACTCCAGACCGTTCCGTCCTTCTGACTATGGATCTTCGCGAAGGGATCCGAAGGCTTCCCCGAAGGAATACCGAAGGGATCCCCGAAGGGTCTGACCTGCACTTCGAAGGGATCGAAGGGAAGTACACGAGGTCTTGCGCATACGAGATTGACGGCCCTTTCACCTATGGCCCATTGGCGCCAGACCCCACCCGGATCCCTTCGAACCCTTCGGTCCCTTCGAACCCGCAGGTCAAGCCCCCGAAGGGATCGCCCGCTCATCCCTTCGAAGCCTTCGGAAAGCCTTCGAACCGGCCCGAGGCCACCTCTCATCTAGCTGCCGTCTTTTCACCACAGGAAGGTGCACGGCCGTGAACGTCGACGACGTCGTTGCGGAGAAGATCGCCGCCGCCCGCGCCCGCGCGGAAGCGGCCAGGCGCCGGCGCGCAGCCCTCGCCGCCGCACGGCAACGCGGCCTCGCCCACCGGCACGCCGCCAAGCTCCGCAACCAGGCTTCCGCCCGCACGACGGACGGATCTGTCTCCGTCACCCCGACGGAGACAACCACCACCGAGGAGGACCAGTGACCGACGACCTCACCGACGCCGACGCCAAGGCCATCTGTGCCGCACTCGGCGTGAACACCAAGACCATCACCGACACGTTCGGCCGGACCCTGACCGTCATCGACGAGGCCGGCATGCGAACCCTCGCCGCCCACTCGCCGAACCCCGAGCGCGGCCAGGCCCTCGTCGACCAGATCATGGCCGCCGCCCGCGACGCCCACGGCCTCAACACCGAGGAGAACCAGTGACCACGACCAAGACCCTTGCTCAGCTCGCCGAAGAGATGGGCGGTACGCACCCGGATGCCGTCCTGATCACCGAGGACAGTCGCATGGCCGCCCTCAATCTGCCCGCCAACCCGGAGCACTTCGCCGAGTACGCCGCTGCCGTCCTCCGCTGCGGCCTCGTCGAGCACGTCAAGATTGCGCCCGGCCTGCACCTCTGGATGGACGAAGAGGGCCTCGGCGAGCGGCCGCACAACGAGTTCATCACCTGGTTCACCCAGAGCCACCCCGACAGCTGCGCCCTGACCGTCTACGGACCGGTGCTTGTCACCGGCCACCACGGCGACCGGGTGGCACCGCTGGAGGGAGTCGACTACCTCCAGCTCGCCCTGGCATACGGGCCACTCTCGATCGCCTGACCCGCACAACACCGGTCGGGCCCGCGGTTATCGGGCCCGACCTCCCACCCAGCACACCACAGAAGGAGCCCTCCGTGTCCGGAGAGACCGTGATCACCGTCGTCGGCAACCTGGTCGACGACCCCGAACTCCGCTTCACCCCGGCCGGCGCGGCCGTCGCCCGCTTCCGCATCGCCTCCACCCCACGGATCTTCGACAAGCAGACCAACGAGTGGCGCGACGGCGACTCCCTGTTCCTCGCCTGCTCGGTGTGGCGGCAGGCCGCCGAGAACGTCGCCGAGTCCCTCCAGCGCGGCATGCGCGTCATCGTCCAGGGGCGGCTCAAGCAGCGGTCCTACGAGGACAAGGAGCAGGTGAAGCGCACGGTCTACGAGCTCGACGTCGACGAGGTCGGGCCCACCCTCGCCCGCGCCACCGCCAAGGTCACCAAGAACCCCAGCGGCGGACAGGCCTCCTCGCGGGAGGGCAGTGGCGACCCGTGGGCCGGCGCCCAGGCCGCGAACGGGCAGCAGGGGGGTGGCGGATGGGGTGGCGCGCAACAGCAGCAGCCCGCCGCGGCCCCGGCAGGACACCCCGAGAACCCGCCCTTCTAGGAGGCCGACGTGACCACTGACGAGATCGTCCTGTTCGCGACCGGCATCGCCCTCGGCGTCCAGGGCATGACGCTGCTTCACATGTGGTGGGACATGCGGGACGCACGCCGCAGCGAGCGAGCCTCCCGGGCCATCGCGAAGGGCGCGGCCGGCGACCAGTTCATGAGCAGCTTCCGCCTGTACCGGCTGCGTGCCCAGCGTGAGGTGCGGCGGTGACAGCGTCCTGCGGCCTCTGCGAGCGGGAGATCGCGGACGGCTACCTGTGCACCAGTGACGTGGTGCAGCTGGCCAAGCGGCTGGAGCAGATGCCCGCCCTGTTCGACGAGCTGACGGAGTGCCTGGTGCCGCGCCGGTCGGGGCCCGCCGAGTTCGTGACGGCGACCGTGGCCGGGCCGCGGTCCCCGCTCGACGAGGACGTCCTGGACCTGGTCGACGGCGGGCACGTCGCCGAGGTGCTGGAGCTGTGGCGGGCGGACGTGCAGCGGGTGCGCTGGCCCAGCCACGGGGCGCCGCCCACCGAGGGCGTCATGGCCCGCCGTGTTGCGGTCGCGTCCCGCTGGCTGGCCATGGAGCTCGACTGGATCGCCGTCGAGTATCCGGCGGCCGGCGATCTCGCCCGCGAGGTGCGGACGCTCGAGGTCGGCATGCGGTCGATGGTCGGTGATCCGGCGCCGCGTCCGCAGCGGCTCGGCACGTGCGTCGCCGTCGACGTCGAGGGCGTGGTGTGCGGGGCCGTCATCAAGCGGATGCCGGGAGAGACCCGCGTCCGGTGCGGCTGGTGTAGCTACACCTACGTGACCCCGCAGGACTGGCTGCGCCTCCAGTTCTTCCAGCCGGAGGAGGAGTCGTGCCAGAGCGCATAGTGACCTGCCGTGTCCTGTCCGGCCGCGGCACCCAGTGCACGGGCGAGGCCGTCGACCCGGGCGCCGAGCTGAAGATCTGCGCCCGTCACCTGGCCGAGGCGCAGCGGCTCATCCACGCGGCGTTCCAGCGGGCGCGCAAGACCGAGGATCCGGTGTGACCTCCTTGCGTCCAACACCCCTATTGGATACAGTGGCCGGGATGGAACCGAAGCCCTGGCGGGATCGGCTCCGCGACGAGGAACAGCTGTTGGAGCAGCTCAACCAACTCGCCTCCGAGTCCGCCACCCGACGAGCTGAGGCTCTACGCGAAGGCGTAGAGGAACTCGGCACGGTCGCCAACGTCGCCCGCGATCTCGGGCGCAGCTGGCAGGCCGTCGACCAGGCACTCAAGCGGGACGAGCGCAAACGAAAGAAGGCGCCCAAGCCGGGCGCCCCCACAACCGAATAGACCACGAGGGCCGGGCAGCAGCTCCCGGGTGTTGGAGCACCCAGGGCGATCGCACCACCCGACCCTCTACCGAACATCCTGACTACACCAGGAGTCGGCATGACCGATCTTTCCACGTCCGCATGCGCGGACGACACCACCGTGCGCGCCACCGAACCGAGCGACCTCGACGTCGCCATCCGTGTCGCCCAGCGCACACTCGACAGCGGCAGCCCCATCGCCCTCCGCGAATCGCTGCGCCTCGTCCTCCGCGCCCTCGACGCCGAGCCGGTCACCGAGGAGGAGGCCGCCCGCCGCTTCGTCGACAGGCACTTCCCCGGAGTGGCCACCTTCCTCGCCGGCGAGCGGAGCGGCCAGTGAGCACCCCGCCCGCCTTCGGACCCACCGACCCGATCCCCTGCGACGACGACTGGGACGCGTTCGCCACGGTCAACATCTCCCTCGTCGTCTCCCGCGAGCAGCTGCGCGCCGCCCTCGCCATCGGCCACGCCGAGCAGGCCGGCCAGCCGCCGCTTCCGGAGCTGGACATCCTCGACGTCCGCCGCGAAGTCGAGGGCTACCTCGCCGCCGCAGCCGTCATCGGCACCGAGCAGGAAGCGTCCACCGCCCGCATCTCCCCCGAGCTGCTGGCCGCCATCGACGCCGCCATCGAACGCGCCTACACCCGGCGCGACCCGGCCCCGCCCCTGGCGCAGGACCCCCGCTACAGGGACGGCACCGTCACGCTGCAGACCAGCGACCACGGCGAGGTCACCGTCGACGAGCCCGTCTGGTGCATCGGCCACGGCGACGACACCGTCGGCCGCCTCGCCGACGTCACCCACAACGGGCCGCCCATCACCGCGACCGCCATCACCGCCAGCCACGGCGAGATCGAGGTCATGCACGGCTGCATCACCCACGCACCCCACGCCGTACAGCAGCCCGAGCCCCACCCCGTCCTGTACGTCGCCCTCGACCTCGACGCCTCCGTCGACCCGGAGGACGGCCGGCACCTCACCCGCGCCATTCGTGTCGCGTCCGCCCGCCTCGACCGCGCCATCGCCGAGCTCGCCCGCCTGCGAGGTGAAGGCCGATGAGCCGTATCAACGCCCGCGACGGCCTCGCCGTCGGCGCAGCCACCGTCACCATCCTGCTCACCGCAGCCGCCTTCTGGCTGTCCTACGAACACCTCCACGACATCGCCGACGACAACGGCCTCGACGGCGCCCGCGCCTGGGCCTGGCCCGCCACCGTCGACCTGTTCATCGTCGCCGGGGAACTCCTCATCCTCCGCGCGTCGCTGGCCCGCCGCGGCATGGACTGGTGGGCCGTCGCCCTCGCCGCATTCGGGTCCCTCGGCTCGATCGCACTGAACGTCGCGGGCGTCGGATACGGGGCCGACCCGATGGAGTACATCGTGGCCGCCGTCCCGCCCTCCGCCGCACTCGTAGCGTTCGGCGCCCTCATGCGGCAGCTGCACGAGCGCCTGGCGCACGACGCCGAGGACGCCCCGGCGTCTCCAGCCGTCCCGAGCGTCCCCGAGGTAGCGACAGAGGGTCAGGCCGACCCCTTGTCGACCGACGAGATCACTCTCGAACGGCTCGACGAGCAGGACGCCGACGGGACGCCCGAACTCCCGCCCGGGACGGACCAGGACGCCGAGGACGACTGGGCGGAAGCGAACCAGATCCCGCCCCAACCGCCCCTCCTCAACTCCGCCCAGGTCGCCGCGAAGTACGGCATCGAGATGTCCACCGTCCGCTCCTGGGTCGCCTCAGGACGCCTCACCGTCCACCGCAAAGGCATCGGAGGACGCAACCTCTTCCACGAGGACGAGCTCCCCGACTACGAGGCGGTGCCGTCATGATGCGCATCCTGTTCGGCGCCGTCCTCGGCCTCCTCGTCGCGTACCCGACGCTCCTCGCCCTCGTCCTGGCCGTCGTTGCCGGGCTCGTCTCGCAGCCCGCCGTCCTCGCGTTCGCGGCCGGCGTCATCGCGTGGCCGCGCATCAGCCGCCACATCCGGGGGTGGACGCGATGAGCGACCTCACCCCGCTCGACAAGGCGGAGGCCGCCGTCGTCCAGGCCGAGTCCAACACCGGCGTCGTACAGGTCGCGATGGCCGCGCTGGAACTGGCCAAAGCCGCCCAGCAGCAGCCACAGCATCACTGCCAGCACGACCACCAGACGCAGCCCCAGTTCGACGCGAAGAAGTGGTGGACGATCGGCGGCCTCGCCATCGTCGGCGCCGGCGCGGCCAGCGTCCTCGCCGTCGCGTTCGCCCTCGCCTCCATCGCCGTCGCCATCGGCGCCACCTGCGCGACCTGCTGCCTGCTCGTCCTGCGCTCGATGTGGCGCGACTTCCGCAACACCCACTGACCAGGAGGAACCCGTACCCATGAATCGTCAGCAGGCCCTCAATGAGGCCATCAACGCCGCCCGCAACGCCAAGGTGTACGCCGGGAAAGTCGAGAACGCCGCCGACAACGGCGACAGCCAGGGCAGGGTGCCGCAGCTCGCTGCAGCCGCCGCCGCGTGGGCGGACACCTCCCGCGCCTACACCGCCATCGCCGCCACCCTGCCCGAAATCCAGACGGGAGTCTGACCCATGCCCAGCTCGTACACCACCCGCGAGAGGCTCCGCCTGGCCGTCCTGGTCGCCAAGGCCGGCAAGCAGTCGATGGCGGGTGACCGCAACGACGACACCATCGACCCGAAGGTCAAGCGGGAGGCCGACCGCATCGAGAAGCGGGCCGCCGACCGAGGCGCCCGCGAGGTGCAGGCCCTTGAGCGCCGCCTGAACGAGGCCCGCAACGCTGCCGCGTCAGCCAAGGCCACCATGCGCACCAGCCGCGGTCCCGAACGCGCCGCCGCCCGCCGGCAGATGAACGACCACGAGGCCGCCGCCCGCCGCGTCGAGCGCGAGCTGCGCCGCTACCAGTAGCTACACCCCGGGGACGGCGTCCTACCGCCAAGCAGCCGCCGTCCCCGGGCGTCCCGTACCCCATCAAGAGGCAGGAAGCCCCCAGCATGACGAACAACGTCGTACAGCTCCACAAGGACGCCCCCAGGACGCCCCCGCCGGATAGCGAGGACGTCCAGGACGCGGACCTGAAGCAGACCATCATCGACGTCGTCCAGAACGCCGAGCCGCGTCCTGTCGACCCGCCCGAGCAGGCCCCGCCCGCAGGCACCTGGATCGCGGAGAAGCAGGCGTACCTCGCCGACGCCCCGCCCGTCGTCCCCACGTTCCTGCGCAACGCCGCCGAGTTCGTCAACGCCGCCCGCTGGACCGCGTCGTACTACGGCCACGTCACCGCCTTCCACGCCATCCGCCTGCCCGTCTACGCCCTGCGCCTGCTCACCCGCGCGCCCCGCGGCCTCGCCCGCATGGTTCTCCGCTGGGGCAAGTGGGTCGCGGACACCGAGGCCCGACCCGTCGAAGCCAAGGCCGCCGCGTCCGCGGACATCGACGCCTGGATCACGCTGTCCCGCGAGCACTCCCGCCGCGTCCGGCCACGCCGTATCGCCTCCCTGGCGGTCGCCACGACCACCGGCATCACCACGCTGGCCGGCTGCTTCCTGGCCCCCGGCTGGACGCTCACCGCGACGCTCACCGCGGCCACCCTTGTCGGCCTCAACGGCAAGAAGAGCGACGGGAAGCCGCTGATCACCCGCTACGTCGCCACCAACGTCCTGCGCCGCCTCGACTCCACCGAGGTCCTCGACGCGCTCGCCGCAATCGGCATCGAAGGCAAGAAGGGCAAGAAGGGAACCGAGTTCGCCTCCGAGGTCATGCGCGACGGGCCCGGCTGGCGAGCCGAGGTCGACCTGCCCCCCGGCATCGAGGCCAGCGCCGTCCTGGAGAAGCGGGCCGCGCTCGCCGCCGCCATGCGCCGCCCCATCAGCACCGTGTGGCTTGAGGGCGACCGCACCGCGCATCCCGGACGCCTCGTCCTGTGGGTGGCGCAGCGCGACCCCGCGAAGGCCGCCCGCAAGCTGTGGCCGCTGATGAAGGACGGCCAGGCCGACGTGTACGAGCCGCTGCCTTACGGCTTCGACCCGCGCGGCAACCTCGTCGAGATCACCCTCATGTACTCAAACCTCCTGGTCGGAGGCATCCCCGGCTCCGGCAAGACCTCCTGCGCCCTCGCCATCGTCCTCGGAGTCGCCCTCGACCCCACCGCCGAACTGTGGATCTTCGAGCTCAAGGGATCCGGCGACCTCGACTCCGTCCGCCCCGTCTGCCACCGCTACGTCTCCGGCGACGAAGACGAGGACCTGGAGGCCGCCCTCGGCGGCATGCGCTCCGGGATCGCCGAGTACCAGCGGCGCGCCAAGTTCATCAAGTCCTTGCCGTCCAGCGAGGTCCCCGAGGGCCGCAAGGTCACCCGCGCGCTGGCTGAGAAGTACCCGGAACAGAACCTCGGCCCGCGCGTCATCGTCATCGACGAGGTCCAGGAACTCTTCACCCACGCCGACTACAAGGACGAGGCCGCCGCCCTGGCCACCCGCCTCATCAAGAAGGGCCGCGCCTACGGCATCATCCTCATCCTGCTCACCCAGAACCCGGACGCGCCGTCCCTGCCCACCGGCGTCTCCTCGTCAGTCGGCACCCGTCTGTGCCTGGCCGTCATGGACTGGCGAGCCAACAACAACGTCCTAGGCACCGGCGCCTACGACCGCGGCCTGCGCGCCACCGACATCAGCGTCGACGAACAGGGCACCGGCATCCTCGCCCGCGGCCGCGAAGGCATCACCGTCCGCGCCGCGTTCATCAAGCAGACCGAAGCCGAGGACATCGGGAAGCGGGCCCTCGCACTGCGCACCGCGGCCGGCACCCTCACCGGACAGGCCGTCGGTGCCGCGGTCGAAGAGCAGGACGTCGAGACGGTCGTCGACCACCTGCGGGCGGTCTGGCCGGACGGTGTCGAGGCTGTGCACTCCCACCGGCTCGTCGAGGCCCTCGCCGCCTACCGGGCCGACCTGTACAAGCAGTGGCTGGAGCTGGATGCCGCAGGCTCGTCGACGGCCCTCAGCGCCGCGCTGAAGCCCTTCAAGGTTTCCACCAAGCAGCTGACGATCCGGGAGTGCTGCGGCGGCGCCAAGGGCCTCCGCTACGCCGATCTCCCTGCCGTCGAGGACGGCGAATAGGGGCCGCCGAGCCGGTTTCGGATCAAGGGTGTGGTTTCGCCTTGATCCGAAACCGGTTTCGCCCCCGATATCGGCCCCCACCTGCCAAGTTTCGAGTTTCGGGCCCTCCCGCCGAGCCCTCAACCTGCCCCCGAACGCGGTGATCCGATAGGCCCCACAGGCGACATCGGTACGAGAGGATGAGCTCATGAGCGAAGACCTGGTGCAGTGGCTCGGCGAGCAGCTCGACGAGGAAGCTGAGGCTGCACAGCAGGCGTTCAGCGGGCAGGCTGACCCGGAGAACGGATGGGGTGCGCACCGGCCCGAGCGGCAGCAGCACACGACGATCACGCCGCATGTCGGGGTCATCCACGAGGCCGTGCAGGCAGATCACATCGTCCGATGGAATCCCGCTCGGGTGCTGGGCGAGATCGACGCGAAGCGGCGGATCATCGACGCACACCCCGCCATCAACGTCAGCGACCTCGGCAGCGACTGCGGCACCTGCTACCGCGACGACGGAATCAATGCCAGCTGGCCGTGCAGGACGCTGCGCCTGCTCGCGCTGCCCTACTCGGACCGGCCCGGCTACCGCGAGGAATGGCGGCCGTAGCCCGCATCATGGGGGTCATGGAGTCGCAGATGATCCGGCCCGGCCACCTCACCGCCCACCAGACCGCGCGCATGCTCGGCGTCGAGCTCGGCACCGTCCGGCAGCTGGTCCGCCGCGGCCGCCTCACCCGCTCAGGCGGCACACCACGACAGGCCTGGTACGCCGCCCAGGACGTCGCTGCCCTCGCTGCCGAACGCCAAGCACGCGACGCCGCTTGACCGCAGGTCAGGGCCGTGTCACGATCTCGGTGAACAACTGTGCCCCGAAGCAGGCACCACAGACGCACACGAAGCCCCGGCCACCACCACCCCCGCCGGGGCTTCGTCGTGCCCCACGTCCGCCGCCCGGCGTCCGGAGGCTGGGGAGCCTCACGCGGGAACACGGGCCCGCAGGGATGCTCAGCGCCGGGCGGCGGACCCCCCATCGTCACAACACGGCCACAGCGCCCCCACAGCGGTTCCACGCGTCGCATGATGCCCCCTCAGCATCCAAGCCCCGGGGGAACCATGAAGACCCGCACAGCCGCCTGCGCCGCCCTCCTCGCCCTCACCGCCGCCCTCACCGCATGCAGCGGCGGAGACGACGCCAAGGCCGACCCAGCCGCCTGCAAGACGGCCATGCGCAAGCAACTCCAGGACGCCATCGACTCCGGCGCGAGCGCCACACCCGGCACCCACCCCTCCCAGTGCGACGGCATCGCCACCAAGACACTCCAGAAGTACGCGGGCGAGCTCATGGCCGACCAGGTCGGCGCCGCCGTCAACAGCGCCCTGCCCACCGACACAGCCGCCGCCACCACGAGCGTCAGCCCCGAGTGCCGAGCCTGGATCGAAGACCAACTCCACAGCACAGGCGGCGGCATCGACGCCACCGAGGGCTACAAGGTCTGCGGCGACCTCCCCGAGGACGAGCTCAACCAGGCCATCGAGGACGTCACCAACAGCCTGCTGAACGCCACGCCCACACCCTGACCCACACCGGGAGGCGGCGCCCGTGGCCGGCAACCCACGCAACGGGCGCCCCTACCGCCGACTCTGCGCCTGGCTCCGAGCCCAGCGCCTGCCCTGCTGGATCTGCGGCCACAACATCGGGTACGAGCTGAACGCCAAGCACCCTCTGTCCTTCACCCTCGACCACGAGCAGCCGCTGTCCAAGGGCGGCAACCTGCTCGACCCGGCTAACGCCCGGCCCGCGCATCGGAAGTGCAACAGCAGCCGCGGCAACCGCACCACCACACCGAAGGTGGTACGCCAGCGCCCTCAGCTGAGGTGGTGACGCCGTGCTGTACGTCGTCACCGGCCCGCCGGCCTCCGGCAAGACCAGCTGGATCGACGCGCACGCCAAGCCCAACGACGTGGTCATCGACCTCGACCGCATCACCCGCGCGCTCGCCGGACCCGGCGCCCCGCAGTGGAACCAGGACCCGACACTGCTGCGCGTCGCCCACAAGGCCCGGTACGCCGCCATGTACGAGGCGTTCGAGCACCGCGACAAGGTCGATGTCTACCTGATCCACACCAATCCCAGCCCCAAGTGGCTCGCCCGGTACAAGCGCATGGACGCCAAGGTCATCGCCGTCGACCCCGGGCGCACCATCGTGATGCAGCGCATCGAAGCCATGCGCGACCCCGAGATGAAACGGGTCGCCACCCGCTGGTACCGGCAGCGGCCGGCCGCCACCCGGACCCCGACGGCCGGCCGGACACTGGAGTGGTGATCAAGAGCCCGGCCCCTTTTTAGAGGCCTTCCCGGGCGACCCAAACGCCCTTGTCGCCCGATTTTTTGCGCGGCGATTTCCAAAGCCCTGATCCGGCGAAGCGGAGACCAGCGATTTAGTGGGCGGCCGCTATTCCGTCGGCGTCGGCGCCAGTGGTTTAGCGAACCGCCGCCCGTGACGGTGCGTGATGACCGGGGGTGATCATGTCGGTTGCCGACGACATCGCCGCCGAACTCGACGACCTTCACGCGGGCGAGACCTCCCCCGGCATGGCGGCCGTCGCCCGGGACCTCGCGAAGGCCATGGATGAGACGGATGCCCCCACCGCGAAGGCCGTCCTGGCTGACAAGCTGCGCCCGATCATGGCTGACCTGCGCCGCCTGGCCCCCGTCGAAGTGAAGGGGGACTCGGTCGATGACATTGCTGAGCAGCGAGAGAAGCGCCGAGCCGCAGCCCGTGAGCAGTCCACCGGCTGACGAGCCGGTCTACGGCTGGCAGAAGCCGCCGATCGAGACTGCGCCGCCGTCGGTGTCGAGCGCCGGCCAGGAGGCTATCGACCTTGCCGCGCGCGCGGGATTGAAGCTGGATCCGTGGCAGCAGCACATCCTGCGCGTCGGGATGGGCGAGAAGCCGGACGGTTCCTGGTCGGCGCCCGAGGTCGCGATTAACCTGCCGCGCCAGAACGGCAAGGGCGGAGTGATCGAGGCCCGCGTGTTGTGGGGCCTGTTCATCGGTGGCGAGAAGCAGATCCTGCTGTCGGCTCACGAGTTCAAAACCACGATGAACACGATGAAGCGCATCGAGCGCCTCATCCGCGGATGCCCTGACCTGCATAAACGCGTCAAGGCGTACCACAAGACGGTAGGCCGCGAGGGCATCGAGCTGCATGACGGGCGGGAGCTGAAGTACATCGCCCGCTCCCGCGGCTCCGGCCGTGGCTTCACCTCGGACTGCGTCATCTTCGACGAGTGCATGATTCTCGGCGACGACTCCATGTCGGCCCTCGCGCCGACGACGGAGGCCGTCGAGAACAGTCAGCTGTGGTTCCTCGGCAGCGCAGGCATCGGCGCCCCGTCGCAGCAGTTGGGGCGGCTGCGGGCCCGGGCCATGGCCGCGCTGGAGAGCGGCACGCTGGATCCGGTCCTGGCGTACTTCGAGTGGTCCATCACCCCGCACCTGGCTGAGTGCCCGCGTGGCTGTACGGAGCACGACGACATCGACTCCGTCGCGTCGCTGCTGAAGGCGAACCCGGCCGTCGGCTACCGGCTCCAAGTCGAGAAGAGCATGCACCGGAGGCTGACGATGGGCGACGCCCTGTACGCCCGTGAGCGGCTCGGGGTCGGCGACTACCCGTCCGACCAGGCGGCCACCTGGCAGGTCATCGGCGAGGAAGCCTGGCGGGCCCTGGCGGTCACAGACGCCGAGCGGTCGGGGACGGTGGCGTTCGCCATCGACGTCACCCCGGAGCGGTCGCACGCGGCGATCTGCGCAGCGTTCCCCTGGCGGGGCGGTGTGCACGTCACGGTGGTCGACCACCGGCCCGGCGTGGGCTGGGTCGTGGAGCGCGCCAAGGAGCTGCACGCCAAGTGGGAGCCGCGTTGCTGGGTGGTCGATCCGGCCAGCGCTGCAGGCTCCCTCATCGACGATCTGGAGGACGAGGACGACGGCCTGGGCGTCGAGGTGGTCAAGCCCAAGGCCCGGGAGATGGCGGCGGCCTGCGGCCAGTTCTACGACGCTGTCGCCGACCAGTCGCTGACCCACTTCGACGAGGCGCCGCTGGCGTCGGCGCTGGCGGGTGCGCAGAAACGGACGCTCGGTGACTCGTGGGCGTGGGCCCGGCGGATCGTCTCCGTCGATATCAGCCCCCTGGTCGCGGCGACGGAAGCCAAGTGGGGCCTCGGCGCCGAGGTGGAGGACAAGCGGTCCGGAGACATTCTGAGCAGCGTGTGGTGAGAAGGGTGACGAAATGAGGTGGTGGCCCTTCCGTCGAACGGCGCTGAAGCGGGCGATCTCGTACCAGGACGTGTGGGGCTCGGGCTCGGACCCAGCCGTACTGCGCGGCGGCAGCCAGGAACGGGCGCTGCGGCTGGGGCCCGTGTACGCGGCCACGCGGCTGCTGGCGGACTCGGTGGCGTCCCTGCCGCTGAAGTCCTACCGGGCGGACGGAGAGGACCGGCTGCGGGCCCCGGTGCCCCCGCTGTTCCGCCGCCCGAGCGCGGTCGGTACGCGCTACGACTGGCTGCACCGGTGCATGACGTCGCTGACGCTGCGCGGCAACGCCTACGGGCTGATCGTCGCCTGGGGCCCGGACGGCTGGCCGTCCCAGATCGAGTGGCTCCACCCGGACGACGTCCACATCGAGGACAACCTCGCTGCGGTGCCGGTCTGGTACTACAAGGGCCGCCGTCTCGAGGACGGGCAGATGTTTCACGTCCCCGCGTACACGGTGCCCGGGCAGATCCTCGGGCTGTCGCCGATCGCGTACTTCGCGACGACGACGGAGGCCGGGCTGCTGGCCAACCAGTTCGGGCGGGACTGGTTCGCCAACGGCTCCACCCCGAGCGCGGTCCTGGAGACGGACATGGTCGTCGACCGGGACGCGGCGACGATCCTGAAGGCCCGCTTCAAGGAAGCTGCCCAGGGCCGCGACGTGGTCGCGCTGGGCAACGGCGTGAAGTACCGGGCCATCTCGGTGCCGGCCAACGAGTCGCAGTTCCTGGAGACCATCAAGGCGACCGCGAACCAGATCGCCGCAATCTACGGCGTGCCGCCGGAGAAGGTCGGCGGCGAGACGGGCGGCAGCCTCACCTACGCCACGGTCGAGCAGAACAGCATCGACCTCCTGACGTGGACGCTGCGCCCGTGGCTCGCCCGCCTGGAGGACGCGTTCTCGCTGCTGCGCCCTCCCACGGAAGAGGCCCGGTTCAACGCGGACGCGATGCTCCGCACCGACACCCTCACCCGCTACCAGGCCCACCGGATCTCCCGGGCGATCGGCCTGCACAACATCGACGAGCTGCGCCGGATGGAAGACGAACCGCCCCTGCCCAACGGTCTGGGCAAGGACTACGCGCCACTGGGCAAGGTGGCCCGCGACGAAAGCGAGAAGTGATGAACGGCGACAGTGAGCGTCGGTTCACGCGCGGCCTCGTGGAGGTCCGGGCGGCCGGCGATAGCAGGACGATCGGCGGGTACGCGGCGAAGTTCAACACGCTGTCCCGCAACCTTGGCGGGTTTGTCGAGCGCATCGACCCCGGGTTCTTCGCGAAGTCCGAGGGGGACGGCTGGCCGCGTGTGATGGCCCGCTACAACCACGACAACAACATGCTGCTGGGCACCTCCCGTGCGGGCACGCTGCGGCTACAGACGGACGGTACGGGGCTGGACTACAGCGTCGACGTGCCCGCGGCCCGCGGTGACGTGTACGAGCTGGTGCAGCGCGGCGACGTCACCGAGTCGTCGTTCGCGTTCTTCACGTTCGAGGACGACTGGTCGATGACGGACGACGGCTTCCCTGTGCGGACGCTGCTGTCCGGGCAGCTGGTCGACGTGGCCCCGGTCAACGATCCGGCTTACCTGGACACTTCGACGGGGCTGCGCTCTCTGGCGGAGAAGGCCGGCGCCGAGCTGGCCGAGGTGCGGGCCGCGGCCGAGGCGGGCGAGCTGAAGCGGTTCCTCGGGGCCCCGGCCCCCACGATCATTCCGCCGACTGGGCAGGGCGACCCCCACCCGGTCATGGCGGTACGGCAGCGGCGAGCCGAGCTCATGAGTCGCCGCACCTTCTGAGGCAGGGCGAAACCCACCTCGACACACCATCCACCTGGCGCCCCGGCCACCGGCTTGCGGGTGCCTTCGTCATGCCCAGGAGGGCGACGTGAGTTCGTTCATCAAGGCGCTGCAGGAGCGCCGCGCCAACGTGTGGGAGCAGGCCAAGGAGCTGCTCGACACGGCCGAGAAGGAGAAGCGGGATCTGACGGCGGAGGAGGAGGCCAAGTACCAGGCCTTCAACGCCGACCTCGACAAGATGGACCAGCGGGCCAAGGACCTGGTCGAGGCGGAGCAGCGCACCAAGGACGCCGAGGCTGCGTTCGCCGGGCTGCTCGCCAAGCCGCAGGAGCAGGAGCGCAAGAGCGACAAGGACTCCGAGCTGCGGCGCTGGGCGCGCGGCGAGATGCGCGGCATCGACATCGCCAAGCCTGACGGTGTCGCTTTCCGTGACCTGGTCAAGGGCACCGCGACGGCGGGCGGCAACACCGTGCCGACCACGTTCTACGGCCAGTTGATGGCGCACCTCATCGAGGTGTCCGGGATCATGATGGCCGGGCCGACCGTGCTGAACACGGCGTCCGGCGAGAGCATCGAGATCCCGGTGACCACGGCGCACTCCAGCGCCGCGCTCACCGCCGAGGCCGCACCCATCTCGGAGTCGGACCCGGCGTTCGCCAAGCGGACTCTGGGTGCGTACAAGTACGGCGTTCTCCTGCAGGCGTCGTCCGAGCTGCTGTCCGACACCGGTGTCGACCTGGAGGGCTACCTGGCGATGCAGGCCGGGCGGGCGCTGGGCAACGCGTTCGGCGTCCACGCCATCACCGGTGACGGCTCGTCGAAGCCGACCGGTGTCATCACCTCCGCCTCGACCGGTGTGACCGGCGGCACGGCCGTGGTGGGTGCGTTCACCGCGGACAACCTGATCGACCTGTACTACTCGGTCATCGCCCCGTACCGGAACAGCACCTCGTGCGGCTGGCTGATGCGGGACGCCACTCTCGGCGCCGCACGCAAGCTCAAGGACGGGCAGGGGCAGTACCTGTGGCAGCCGTCCATCCAGGTCGGCGCCCCGGACACGCTGCTGGGCAAGCCGGTCCACACCGACCCGAACGTGGCCGCGCCCGCACTGTCGGCGAAGTCGGTCGCGTTCGGTGACTTCGCGCAGTACTTCGTCCGCCTGGCGGGCGGGGTGCGCTTCGAGCGTTCCGACGACTACGCGTTCAACTCCGACCTGGTCACCTTCCGGGCGATCATCCGCGCGGACGGCCTGCTCATCGACCAGACCGGCGCGGTCAAGGTCTTCGTCGGCGGCGCGTCCTGATCCGTCCGTATCCGGGCGGCCACCGGCCGGTGGCCGCCCTTTGGCCCGAGAGGAAACAGCAATGCGTGTTCGTATGAAGGTCACGATCTCTGGCACTCGCGACGGCCAGCCCTGGCCGGACCGGGGCAACAGCGTGGACCTGCCCGACGACGAGGCCAAGCAGATGATCGCGGGCGGCCTCGCCACCGAAGACACCGACGGCGACGAGAGCGGCGACGCCCCGGAGGAGACCGCAACCGCGCCGGGCGAGCCGGAGAAGGCGACCGGCCGCCGCAAGCCCATGACGAAGTCCACGCTCGACGGCAAGTAGCGGGAGGCACCCGTGGCGCTGCTCACCCTCGCCGAGGCGAAGGCACAGCTCGACATCGACGGCACCAGTGAAGACGCCGAGCTGCAGGTGTACGTCGACGCCCTCACCGCGGCGATCGAACGGCACGTCGGCCCGGTCGAGACCCGCGAGTTCGCCGAGACCATCGAGGGCCGCGGCGCCTCCTTGTGCCTGTCGAACATCCCGGCCGTCGCCCTGGTGTCGGTGGTACCGGCCGTCGAGACCGGCGACGCCCTCGACGTGGCCGACCTCGTCCTGGACGGGGCCACCGGCATCGTCCGCTACCGGGGCGGCTCGTTCACCGGGACCCTGTGGCGCGTCACCTACACGGCCGGCAGGGGCACCGTACCGGCCACCATCAACCTCGCCGCCCGCATCCTGCTGCAGCACCTGTGGCGCACCCAGTACGGGGCATCACGCGGCCTGTCCTCGGTCGGCGGCGGCGACGACTTCAACGTCACCGAGCCCACACCGGGCTGGGGCTACGCGATCCCCAACCGGGTCCTGCAGCTGCTGGAGCCGTACAAGGTCCCGCCGGGGGTGGCGTAGTGCAGACGTCCCGAGTCCCGGCCGCCGTTGACGCGCTGCTGGCGATCCTGCGGGCACGGCCCGCGCTCGCCGAGGTGGCGATCGTGGACGGCCCGACCGCGGTGAACCTGACCAACCGGCGCCGGATCCACATCGGGTGGGTGCCGGGCGGCGAGCAGTCCGTGGAGCTGCAGCAGGAGTTCAACGCTGCGGGGGCCCGTACCCGCGACGAGGTGTTCTCGATTTCCTGCTACGCCGAATCGCGGGGCGGCGACAAGGACATGTCGTTCCGCCGCGGTGACGCCTTCGACCTGGTCGGCGAGGTCGAGACGGCGCTTCGGGCCTCGGCCTCCAACCCGACGGCGCCGGACCTCGGCGGCGTCGTGCTGTGGGCAGAGCTCACGACCGGCAACCTCCTGCAGAACATCAGCGAAGGCGCCCTGGCGGGTGTCCAGTTCACGGTGTCCTGCCGAGCCCGTATCTGATCCAACCCACTTGAGGAGTAAGCGATGGCGCGTGTGCGCTACATCGGGCCCGAGCCGGTAACCGTGCCGGAGCTCGGCGGCCGCGAGGTGCATCCCGACGAGGTCGTGGAGGTGCCCGACGAGCGCTTCGACGGCTACGTGTGCCAGTCCGGCACGTGGGAGGGCGTCGAGGAGCCCAAGGACGAGCAGGCGCCGCAGGCGCCGCTGAAGAAGACCGCGGCCAAGTCGGCGCCGCAGAAGGAGGGCTGATCCATGGCGATCGGATCCGGGCTCGGCGCCCAGATGGGCATCGCGGCCGAGTCGGCTTACGGCACCTTCACGGCGTCGTCCAAGTTCATCGAGTTCACCAAGGAATCGCTGGTCCTCAAGAAGACCACGGCCCAGAGCGCGGGCATCGCGGCCGGTCGTCTGCTGCCGCTGTCAGCACGGCGCGTCCTCACGCGCAAGGAAGTCTCCGGGTCGTTCGAAATGGAGATCTCCAACAAGGGGATGGGGCTGATCCTGCAGACGCTGATGGGCACGACGGTCACGCCCGTCCAGCAGGCGGCGACGACCGCGTACCTGCAGACTCACACCCTGGCGTCGGTCGCGGGCAAGAGCCTGACGATCCAGAAGGGCGTGCCACTCACGACCGGCACGGTGACCGACAAGACCTTTCTGGGCTGCAAGATCACGTCGGGTGAGTTCGCGTGCGGCGTGGGCGAGATGCTCACCGGTACGTTCGAGATCGACGGCAAGGACTGCGACGAGGGCCAGACGTTGGCGGTCGCCAGCTACTCGAACATGTCGCCGTTCCACTTCGGCCAGATGGCGCTCAAGACCGGCGCGTTCGGTACGGAGACGGCGCTCGACGGGATCCGCAAGGTGTCCTGCAAGATCGAGCGGCCTCAGGACGTCGAGCGCTTCTACGCCAACCAGTCGGCTCTCAAGAAGGAGCCGATCGAGAACGACCAGGTCAAGATCACCGGCACGCTGGAGTCGGACTACGTCGCCACGACCCTGGATGACCTGCACACCAGCGACGGGGCGACCAGTCTGGTGTGGGAGTTCATCGGCCCGCTGATCGCGTCGACGTACTTCGAGACGTTCCGCATCATCCTGCCCGCGATCCGCCTCGACGAGGGTCCGCCCGTCGTCGACGGGTTCGGTGTCGTGAAGCCGAGCTTCAACTTCACCGGCCTGTACGACGGCACAAACCAGCCGAAGATCGAGTACATGTCGACCGACGTCACGCTGTGAGCCTGCCGTGACGCGCGATGTACGGATCCTCAACACCGGCAGCCTGCTGGAGCTGCAGCGGCGCCTGCGCGCTGCCGGTGGCGAGAACATCCGCAGCTCGATGCAGCGCAGGATCAGGCGGGCCGCCGAGCCCCTGCGCGACGACCTCCAAGACACCATCCGCAACCTCGACATCAGCTCCCAGGGCCGCAGTGCCGGGCGGCGGGGCGGCCCGTCACCGACGACGCGTCCCATGCGGGCGACGATCGCCGACGCGATCCGTATCAGCGTGCGTACCGGGTCCCGGCCGGGCGCCACCGTGTGGATCGACAAGAGCCGCCTGCCAACCGACCTGAAGGGCATGCCGGCCGCCATCAACACCGGCCGCATCCGCCACCCCGTATTCGGCAACCGGCGCCGGTGGGCGCAGCAGAACGCCACGCCTCTGTGGTGGGACCGCACCGTCCGCAACCACACCCCCCGTATGGAACGAGAGGTGGCCCGCGTCCTCGACGACGTGCGGCGCCGCCTCGAATAGGAGCACACCCGTGATCATCGTCTACGAGCCCGAGGGCTCCGAGCCGCAGTCCTTCGACGCCGGCCGCGGCCAGCTGCGCGCCTCCGAGATCCAGATCATCGAGCGCACCGCTGACGCCCGATGGGCTGACATCAAGGAGGGCGTGAGGTCTGGCGACATTCACGCCCTGCGGGTCGTCGTCTGGGCGATTCGGAAGCGCACCGAACCCGCTCTCAGGTTCGGTGACTTCGATCCGTTCGAGGGTGAGCTGCGCTCCCGGCTCGACGCCCGCGAGGTCAAGGCCTACGCCGAGGCCATGTTCGAGGAGTACCGGGAGAACCCGGACGATCTCGCCGAGGCGTTCGACGAGCTCCGCGACGTGGCGCACGACCCTGCAGACGCTGAGGCCGCGATCGCCGACGTGACGGCCCCAAAAGACCCGGCCCCCGCCCCCGCCCCGGAGACGCCGCCGACGGAGGCAGCTTCACCGAGCGACGGCTGAGCTACCTGCCGCTGTTCGGGCTGCACTTCGGCTACACCCCGCGCGACGTCGACGACCTCACCGAGGAAGAGTTCGACCTGCTCACCACCTGGATCGACAACCACCAGGCACAGATCCGCGGAGGTGAGTGATGTCGGACCGTATGCGGTTCATCCTCGACGGCGACGACCGGCTGAGCCGGGTCCTCAACCGGGCAGGCGACAGCAGCGAACGACTGCACCGCCGCCTGGCCGACATGAGCCAGCGCAGTTCGACCGCCGTCCGGTCCATGGCCGACGACGCAGGCACCCGGCTCCGCACGCTGCAGTCCCGGTTCTCCACGGCCGGGGACTCCGCGGACTCTATGGGGAGCCGCATAGCGGCGGCGGCCCGCCGCCTGCTCCACATCAGCGACGCCAGTACGCGTGCTCAGCGCGGTGTGGCCGCGTTCACCACGGACGCCAACGGACGACTGCGCGATCTGCGCGGCCGCTTCCTCTCCGCGGCCGACGCGCAGGGCGTCCTGGGCGATGGCGCGCCCGACGTCGCCCGGCGCCTACGCGACGTCGGTTCCGCGAGCGGAAGTGCGGCCACCAGTCTGGGCAGCTCGGGCGGTGGCCTCAGCGGCGGCATGATGGCCGTGGCCGGTGCGGCAGGCCTGTCCCTGCTGCCAGCACTCGGGGCACTCGTGCCGATGCTGGCCGGGGGCGCCCTGGCAGCGGTCACCCTCAAGCTCGGCTTCGCCGGTGTCGGTGACGCGATGGAGGCTGCGGGCAAGGGCAAGAAGGAATACGCCGAGGCCCTGAAGAAACTGGGCCCCGAACAGCGCGACTTCACCAAGGCGCTCGTCAGCACGAAGAAGGAGTTCGCCGGCGTCGGCCGAGACGTCCAGAAGGCGATGCTCCCGGGGTTCACGCGCGCGGTGAAGGACGCCGCGCCGGTGGTGAAGATCCTCGGCAGGTCCGCGACCGAGATGGGCAAGGGGTTCGGTGACGCAGCCAAGGGCGTCGGCCGCCTGCTGAAGGACTCGGGTTTCCAGGACGACCTCCAGACCAACCTGAAGCTGGGCACCGGATTCATCCGCGACATGACGTCGTCGGTCGGCCCGTTCGCCAAGAGCCTGCTCGACTTCGGTGCGGCCTCCGGCCCGACACTGAAGGCCTTCTCCGACGGCATCGGCGGCCTGCTGTCCAAGGGACTGCCCGAGATGTTCGACGGGCTGAAGACCGGCATCCCCGGCGCCGCCAAGATGCTCGACGGTCTGTTCTCCGCAGTCGACAGCGTGGTCGGCGGGATCGGCCGTCTCGGCGGGGAAGCGGGCCGCGTCCTAGGCCCGATGTTCGGCGAGACCTTCAAGGTCGGCGGAGACATCGCGGCCGGCGCCATGGACGTCCTGGCAGGCGCCCTGGACAAACTGCAGCCGGTGTTCCGGGACATCACGTTCGGGATGAAGACGATCCGCGACGTCGGAGCCCTCATCGGGCCCACGCTCAAGGACACCGCGATGGGGATCGCTGGTGCCTTCCTGCCGATCGGCGACTCGGTGAACAACGCGGTCGGGCCACTTCAGCGCCTGAATCAGTGGGTCGCCGAGAACAAGATCGGCATCCTGGAGGCGTCCCGCGTCTTCGGCGTCGCCATGATCGACCTCACCGGGGCCGCGATCAACGCCGCGCCGATCGTCATCCATGCCTTCCGGTTCATCAGCCAAGCGTTCATGGACTCGGTCGGCGTGGTCGTGGGCGCCGCAGCGAAGCTGTTCGGCTGGATGCCCGGCATCGGTCCGAAACTGAAGAAGGCCAGCTCCGAGTTCGACAGCTTCAAGGGCAAATACCTGAGCAGCCTCGACGCCGCGGAGCGCAAGGCGACCGAGTTCGCGGCCTCGTCGGCGCCGAAGCTGTCGGCGGGCAAGCTGAAGCTGGACATCAACAACTGGACGGCGCAGCTCGCCGAGGCCAAGCGGAAGTTGGCCACGGTCCCGCCGTCGAAGCAGGCCGCGCTGAAGGCGACCATCGCCGACCTCGAAGCGAAGGTCCGACGGGCCAAGGGTCAACTGGCGTCCGTCAACGACAAGACGGTCCACATCACGTCGGTATTCACCACGGTGGGGTCGAAGAGTGCGGTCGCGCCGGCGCACCGCAACTACGCCACGGGCGGCCCTATTGGGTTTCCCGGTGGCGGCCCCATCCGTGGCCCGGGCACGGGCACTTCGGACAGCGTCCCGATCATGGCCTCGAACGGCGAGTACATGATCAACGCCAAGTCGACGGCGAAGTACCGGTCCCTCGTCGAGGCCATCAACGAGGACCGCCTCGGCTCCGGGTACGGCATGGCGGGCGCGGGAGCCGCAGTGGCGGCCGGCCTCGTGTCCGGTATGGCCGGCGCCGCGGGCAGCGTGGGTGCGGCCGCACGGTTGATGGCGTCCGCGGTCACTGCCGGGATCCGTGACGAGATGGAGATCCGCTCGCCGTCAAAGAAGACGACGGCGCTCGCCAAGGACATGGGCAAGGGCCTGATACTGGGCCTTACCGGCAGCGCGGCAAAGATCAAGTCGACGGCTGCCGACCTGGTCAAGGACATCAAGACGGCGTTCTCCGGCAAGAAGGAGTCCGGCCTGGTCCGGTACGTCGACAAGCAGACCGACAAGCTGCTGGCGGCGGCGAAGAAGCGCGACGCGATCGCCGCGCGGATCGCCGCAGCGAAGGCGTTCGCGGGCGACGTCACGAGGTCCGCGCGCGAGGGCGCCTCCCTGTCGAGTCTGGGACTGGAGCCGGATCAGGTCTCGGGCAGCAGCATCAAGGCGGGCCTCGCGGGCAAGCTGGCGCAGATCCGCCAGTTCACCCGGTACATCGACATCCTCGCCAAGAAGGGCCTGTCGAAGAGCCTGCTGAGGCAGATCCTCAACATGGGCCCGGAGGCCGGGTACGCCTACGCCTCCGCCCTGGTCGGCGCGGACAAGGGCACCTTCAAGTCCATCAACGCCCTTCAGTCGCAGATCGATTCGTCGACCACGGCCCTGGGCAAGTCCGGCGCGGACAAGTTGTACGACTCGGGCAAGAACGCGTCCAAGGGCTTCCTCACGGGTCTGCTCTCCCAGGAGAAATCCCTGGAAGCGACCATGGAGAAGCTGGCCAAGTCGATGCAGAAGGCGCTGCGGAAGGCCCTCGGCATCAAGAGCCCGGCCAGGGCGATGATCCCCGACGGCATCAACACCGCGCGTGGTGTGGCGGTCGGTGTCCTGCAGGGCCTGCCGCACGTCGACCGGGCAATGGACACCGTGGCGGGCCGGATGGCCGGACGCGCGACGGTCGCCCCGGTAGCCGGGCGGGCAGCTGCTGTACGTCCGGGCGGCGGGACCGTCGTGCAGGTGACGGTCCAGGTAGCGCCGACAGCCGATCCGATGAGCGTCGGCAAGGCGATCCAAAAGACGCTCCTGGAGCTCAAACGGAACAGCGGCGGCGGCAGCCTCGGTCTCGCGTAGGCGGGCCGGGGCTGCCCTGGTGAAGGGGTGCACGGATGACACGGGTGGTCGTGGAAGCCGCATTCGGTACGACACTGACAGATGCCGTTTCAACGGGTGGCACCTGGACGGACATCACGGGCCGCGTCGATATGCCCGCAGGGATCTCGATCACCGGCGGGGCGCAGGACGAACTGTCGGACACCCAGGTCGGCACGTGCACGCTGACCCTGGACAACCTGGACGGGGCGCTCACCCCGGAGAACAGCTCCTCGCCGTACTTCCCGAACGTCGTCGACGGCGTGCCGCTGCGGGTGAGCATCGCCACCGTCGCCACGAACTTCGTGCGCAACCCCAGCTTCGAGAGCGGCAGCGTCGAGACCTGGGAATGGTCCGGCGGGGTCGACGTGTCCGCCCCGGCTGGCGCGGTCAAGGTCGGCTCGAACGCGGCCCGCGTCACCTGGTCGCCGTCCGCAGGCGACTACTTCCAGACGACGGTGTACGGGCTGACGATCGGCGCGACGTACACGGCGAGCGCGTATGTGCGGGTGCCGGCCGGGGACGTCGCGGTCAAGCTCCGCGCGGGCGGGCAGGACTCGGCGGCCTCCGCGGTCAACGACGCGTACACCCGTCTGACGGTGTCGTTCACCGCGACCGGTGCGGTGGCCACGCTGCGGGTCATGCCCAACGCGGCGCCGGCCGCTGGGGACCTGGTGTCCGTGGACGCGGTCATGGTCGAGGAGGCCGCGACCGCGTCGGCCCTCAACTACGTCGGGAACCCGACGTTCGAGGTGGACACCAGCGGGTGGGCGGTGGGCAGCGACGCCTCGACGTCGTTCGCGCAGTCCTCGGTCAGGGCCTGGCAGGGCTCCCGCTCGATGCTCATCACCTGGGGCGGCGCCCTCAACTCGAACCCCACCTTCGAGACGGCACTGTCCCCGTGGACCGGCAACGGTGCGACGGTGGCCCGCGTCAACACCGTCGCCCAGTCCGGCACCTGGTCCGCACAGATCACCCCCAACGGGATCGCGTCGTCGCCCCGGATGGAATCCGAGACGTTCCCGGTCACCGAGGGCCTGTCCTACAAGGCGGAGGGCTGGCTGCGCTGCGTCACCGCCAGGACGGTGTCGCTGAACGTGAACTGGTACAACGCCAGCGGTGGTTACCTGACCACCAGCTTCAACTCGCAGGCGGTCACGGCCAACACCTGGACGTTCTTCAGCGGCACGTTCACCGCCCCGGCGGGCGCGGCATTCGGGCAGATCGCCGCGACCGTGCCCAGCACGCCCCCCGCCGGCGACATCCTGTTCGTCGACGAGGTGCGGTTCCTGCGCTCGCCGGGCGGCCAGTTCCCCGCGGTGCAGACTGTCGTCACGAGCCTGGTGATCGGGCAGCAGTACACCGCCTCCGCCTACGTGTGGGTGCCGTCCGGGGGACGGGCGGCCTCGCTGTTCGTCGTGGGGATCAGCGGCGCCGGGGCTGCCTCCACCGTCAACGGCGACTGGCAGCGCATCACCTACACCTTCACCGCCACCGCGACCAGCCACACTCTGCAGGTCATTCCATCTGACTACCCGCAGTCCGGCCGCCAGGTGTGGGTGGACGGCGTGCAGGTGCAGGAGGGCGCCACCGTGACCGCCTGGAACGCGCTCGACGCAGCCGAGCTGTCCGGCCGGTTCTGGGGGCCGGTCAACCAGTGGCCGGTCAAGCTCATCGGCCTCAACTCGAAGGTCACCATCACCGCATCCGACGTGCTCAGCGTGCTCTCGCGGGCCGATGACCAGATGCGGGCCATGCTCATCCAAGAGGTCCTGCTGTGGGGGCCGAACGCGTACTACCCCCTCGACGAGGACTCCACCGCCACCTCGGGCGGCGACGCGTCGGGGACGACCGGGCCGCAGTCCCTCGCCATCCAGCAGTCCGGGGCGGGCGGCACCCTCACCTTCGGCGCCGGCACTGCCCCGCTCGGGATGGCCGGTGCGCCGCTCTTCACGCCCGCCTCGGCCTCTGCCGGGAAGTACTTGCGGGCCAGCCTGGGCGGCAGCGCCAACGGCAGCTCGTTCTCCGAAGACCTACTGATCGAGGCCTGGTTCGCCACGTCGACAGCGGGCCGCAACATCCTCACCATCCACAGCGCCGACAAGACCACCTACCTGATCCTCTACCTGGCCGCCGGCACCGGCTTTCTGACCGTCGAGTCGAAGACACCCGACCTGGCGGCCGTGACCACCACGGCCGGAGCGGTGAACCTGGCCGACGGCCAGCTGCACCACGTCGTGTATACGGAGACCACCCAGAGCTTGTACGTGGACGGCGCCTTCGTTTCCGGCGGCGGCGGCATCCTGGCCATGCAGGACCTGTCCACGCTCACGGTCGGGGCCAGCCACAACGGCTCCAACCTGTGGAACGGCGGCATCAGCAGCGTCGCCGTGTACTTCGACTCCAGCATCGCGGCCGCGGACATCGCCACCCACTACACGTGCGGCACCAACGGGTACAGCGGCGAGACCGCCGACGAACGCGCCTTCCGGCTGGTCTCCTACGTCGGCCTGGGCTTCGCCGACATAGGGACGTTCAGCACCGGGATCGCCGAACAGGCCGCCCTGGGCAAGTCCTGCCTGGAGCACCTGCGGGAGGTCGAGCGAACCGAGTCCGGGAAGGTGTACGCCTCCCGCAGCACGCCGACGGTGAAGCTGCAAGGCCGGTCCGTGCGCTACAACCCGGCCAGCACCCTGAGCATCCTCTACGCCGACTACGAGCCGGACGACTTCACGCTGGCCTACGACACCCAGAAAGTCGCCAACGTCCTCACCCTGACCCGTCCGGGCGGGGCGACACAGCGCATGGTCCAGGCCATCTCGAAGGCGGCGCGCGGTCCGATGGGCCGCACCGTGGACACCCTGTGCACCACCGACCTGGTCGTCACCGACCTCGGCAACTGGCTCCTGCAGCGCTACTCGAGCCCGTCTCTGGAGCTGCGCGGGATCAAGATCGAGGCGTACACGATGGGCCTGGGCACCTACCGGGCGCTGATGGCCGCCGACATCTCCACCGTCATCACGGTGACGACGATGCCCAGCCAGGCGCCCTCCTCGTCGATGTCCGTGACGGTCGAGGGCTGGCGCGAGGACATCGGCGAGAAACAGCACCTCTTCCAGTTCCAGACGTCGAAGACCTTCACCGACACGGTGTGGGTGCTGGACGACGCCTCGTACTCGGTCCTCGGCTCCACCACCCGCCTCGCCTACTGAAAGGGGGGACGCCGTGCCCATCGCCGTCGTGCGCGCCGAGACGTTCTACCTGCCGCCGCCCGACCAACTGGCCCACGCCTGGGCGCTCATGCCAGCCGCGGAGCGGGTGTTCCGCTGGGTCGAACTGCGCCAGCAGCGCCGCCTCATCCCGCCCGAGGGCTTCATCCTCGGGCACCGGCTGTACGCGCAGGTCAACCACGGCCGGTGGGTGGCGGACTGCCCGTGCGGCTCCGCGCAGGTCGTCTCACCGGACGATCCGCGCATGGCGTGCACGGAGTGCGGGGCCGGCTGGTTCGCCCTGGTTTTCCCCGACGACGTGCGGGCCGTCGAGGCGGAGCTGGCCGCGCTGCTGCCGCATGACCGGAACTGGTGGAACCCCGCCGACGAGTCGGCCTGGAACCGGCCGCCCGACGACGCAGCCGACCCGCTCGACGACCTGGCCGCCACCGCGGCCCTTGACGGTGAGGAGGACGGCCGGTGACCTTCACCCCGCGCACCTGGGTTGTCGGAGAGGTCGTCACCGCAGCCCAGCTCAACGCCGAGATCCGCGACCAGTTCCTCAGCTTCTTCGGCGCCTGGACCTCGGACACGCCAACCTGGACGGCGTCCACCACCAACCCGGTACTCGGCAACGGAACCCTCAGCGGCCGTTACCTGAAAATCGGCCGGACCGTGCACCGCGTGATCGACCTGCTGACGGGGTCCACCACCACCTACGGCAGCGGCACCTACGCATTCGCCATGCCGGCCGCCGCAGTCAGCGGGGTCAATCAGATCGGCGGCGCCCAAGCCGTGGGGGGCAGTAGCCGTTACGCGGGCCACATCCTCATCACCGGCGGCTCGTCAACGAGCGCCTGCTACTTCCCCGATTCCGGACTCGTGCCGGTGTCCAGGCTGTCCACGATGAGCCCGACCATCCCGTTCACGTGGGCCGCCAGTTTCCAGATGCGCGCCTGCATCACCTACGAAGCAGCCTCCTGAAAGGAGCCTCATGGCCGGGTTCGCCAGCCAGATCAGCCTCGCCGGATCCCCCGTCGTCTACCGCGTGACGATCGGCAACGACAGCGGGGACATCACCGAGATCTACGTCGGTGGCGCCTCCGCGATGCTCCCCGCCGAGCGTGTCGAGGCCGCCCTCGCCACCTTCGCGGAGGCCCTCGCGCAGCCCCCGTTCGTCAACGGCGGGATCGTCCGCATCGCCACCGACGAGACACCCCTGCAGTAACCCCGCCCCGCCCTCACGCCCCGCGCCGACGGCCGGGGCTTTCGTCATGTCTGGAGCACCCATGCCCGACCTGTGGATGCCGGGCGCGACCCGGCTCGACATAGGCGACCACGCCGCCACCGACGGCGGCCCCGCCAAGGCGATCGCCCACATCACCTGGGACAAGAACGCGACCGCGGCCAAGCCGATCGACCTCGTCCCCTACGAGGCCCTGCGCTCCTACTTCGCTGGAGGTGGCAAGGCGGTCGCCCCGCACATCCTGTGGGACCCGTTCACCGGCCGCATCACCCAGTTCGTCCCCGCGAACTCCCGCTCCAAGTCCCTCGCCGACCAGGCGGGCGGCACGCGCACCAACCGCGCGGGCTCGGTCGTGATTCAGATCGAGGCCCTGTTCTTCCCGTACTGCCGGGTCGGGAAGACGGTGTACGCGCGGCTCGTCGACACCCCGTGCAAGGGGTGGGCCGAACTCCAAGAGTGGGTGAGCTCCTGGGGCGTGGCGAACTCGTGGCCCATGGGCCGGCCGACGGACTTCACGTCCCACCGGTCCGCGTCCACGTGGGCTTCGAAGGGCGGCTGGTACGGGCACAGCCAGGTCCCGGAGAACTCCCACCAGGACCCCGGCTCCTGGCCGACGTTCGTCGGAACCGCTGAGGGCACGAACCCGACCACACCCAGCACCCCGGCCAAGCCGAAGGTGTCGCTGGCGCACGTCGTGTACGCGGCCCGCCACGACCCGGCCGCCGCGCAGGGCCACACCTCGCACAAGGCTGAGGTCCTCACCGTCGAGCGGGCGCTCAAGGCCGAGGGTCTGCTGCCCGGCCAGTACGTCGACGGCAGCTTCGGCACGAAGACCATCACGGCTTACGCCCGCTGGCAGCGCTCCCCAGCCGGCGGTGGCTACACCGGCGACGCAGCCGACGGCATCCCCGGCGAGAAGTCCCTGAAGCTGCTCGCCGCCCGGCACGGCTTCACCGTCACCACCTGACCCGGAAGGAACGATCCCTCATGGCATCTCCCTCTGCCCCGATCGAGAAGAAGGTCAAGGCCTCCTCGGCCGTCGCATACCTGGCGAGCCTCGCAGGTCTGGCCATCCTCGGCGCCGTCACGGACGACCCGTCGCTGATCTCCGGTATGCCCGACGCGCTGGAGCCGTTCGTGCTCGCCCTCATCCCCGCCGCCGGGTCGTGGGTTGCCGGATGGGCGGCACCGCATACCCCGCGCTCGGACACCTGACTGATCGGAGCCGAACGTGGCAGATGAGCCGACGACTGGTGAAGTAGTCCGCCGCCTGGAGGACGTCCGCCAAGATCTCAAGGAGGACATTCACGGGGTCGTCGCGCTCGTCAACCAGAAGGTCGACGGGGAGATCCTCCGCCTCGGGCAACAGGCGCAGGACGAGCGGCACACCGCCCTCGTCGGCCGGGTCGCGAAGCTGGAACAGCAGGCCGAGGAGAAGGACAAGCAGCGGCAGAACGACCGTCGCCTGATCTTCTTCAGTCTCGTCGTGCCCGTGCTGCTTCTGGCGATCCAGTTGTACAACGCCAACAAGGGGGGATCATGACGTGAGCGCGCACAGGGTGCCCCGCCGCGACCCGATCGCCCTCCTTATTGGCGGAATGCTCGCCCTGCTCGTCGCATACATCTGGTGGCAAAGCGGCCAGCTCGGCCACCAGCTGCAGGCAGAGCGGGAGTACAACCGGGCGCTCGCCCACCAGGTTGAGCGCCTCGGAGGAACCCCGGTCACCGGCCCGCCCGGCAGCCGGGGCCAGCCCGGCGCCTCGGTCACGGGACCGCCAGGCCCGACCGGCCCACCTGGGCCCTCCGGCCCTGCCGGCGAAGAAGGCCAGGACGGGAAAACCGGCGCTGATGGGGCCAGCGCCACGGGGGCGCCCGGCGCCTCGGGAGTGCCAGGCCGTGACGGCGAATCGATCGTCGGCCCCGCTGGCCCCGCAGGTCCATCCGGCCCTGCGGGTGAGCGCGGAGAGAAGGGCGACACGGGCGAGCAGGGTCCGCCCGGCCCGGCCGGTCAGTCGTGCCCCGACGGCTACTCGTGGCAGACCCCGTCTTACGACCCCTATGCGAAGGTGTGCCGCCAGGACGGCGCCCCCGATCCGGAGCCGGGCAACGGCAACGGCGGCCTGCTCTCCTTGGGTCTCGACCCGACCCGGCGCCAGTACCCGTAACGAAATACGAAACGGAATGCGGCCCCGCTCTCCTTCGGGAGGGCGGGGCCGCTTTCGTGCGTCCAGGGGTACGGACCAGTCCGGACCCCTCAGTCGTCGAGGTCGATGCGGAAGTCGACGATGGTGGTGTCTCCGCGGCGCACGATCGGGTGAGCGACCTCGACGATCCGGCCGGTGTCGGCGATGTGGCGCCGCGTGTACCGCAGGACCGGAACGCCCGAGCCGATGCGCAGCGTCGCCGCCTCCAACTCGGTGGGCATGCCCGCCTGGAAAGACTCGGTGATCGCCGTGACGCGGATCCCGAGGGACGCCATCTGTGCCCGAGTGCCGCCCGGCCACGGCTCGTTGATGGGGTCGGCGACCGGCGTCCCCTCGACGTCCGACCACCGCACGTAGCTGATGGACATCTGGGTGGGCTGGTCGTTGTCGTAGAACACGAAGTGCCGGGCGAGGAGCCGCTCGCCCACCTCGCACTCAAACAGGGCGGCCAGCTCAGCGTCGGCCTGGACGCGCTCGAACCTCTTGTCGAGGCGGTACTCGGTCCAGCCGATGCCCTGATCCCTGGTGTACGGCGTCGACTTGGTGCCGGGCGTGGACCGGTAGCGGTCGGCGGGCATCCGGTGAATGGCCGGCCGGGCACGGACGATGGTCCCTGCGCGGGCCCTGGACTCGATGAGCCCCTCGTTGGTGAGGAGACGCAGCGCGTTGCGGACGGTGATCTCTGAGACGCCGTACTGCTCGCAGAGTTCGGGGAGGGTGGGGATGCGGTCGCCGGGTCCGTACTCGCCGCCGGGTGCGATGCGGCGCCGCAGGTCGGCGGCGATCCGCAGGTACTCAGGCTGTGCCACAGCGATGCTCCCGCTTCCACTGATCGCGTCAATCTGTATACGCATAATCGCCCTTCCACTTGACCAACGCCAATCCCGGCGACAATCTGAATACACAAAGGCAGTTACCGTATTCAGATAACCACTGTCTCCGGGGGACAGCTATGCCCGAGTCGGGTCATACCTGGCGCAAGCCCTTCAAGGCCAAGCCCATCGAGGCGGCCCACGTCCGCCTCTGGACCCGCGGCCGCGTGAAGCACCCCGATGCCCCGCTCCTCGCGCATGAGCTGTACGTCGCCGTCCTGCACTCCGGAGCCCCCGTCATCGAGATGGGGATCTGGACCGCGGGCAACCGCATCCGCATCACGGCAGACGGCCCGGACCCGCTCCCCCTGCTCAGCAGCCACGGGCCCGGCTGGCAGATCATCAGCGGCCTGGCCGACCTCACGGGAGTCGCCACCGACGGATGCGGGCTGTGGGCTCAGTTAGGAGTGAAGCGATGAAAGCCGAACCGCCGGACATCGAGACCATGCGGGACGTGATCGACCGGCTCCTCGACCCGGACGCCGTACCCCAGGCTCTCCCGCCGGTCCCCGGCGAGTTGGAGACGCTCACCCTCCAGCTGCGCGGGCACCTAGCGCTGATGCTGCCCGAGGTCGAGCAGGCAGCGAAGCGGCTCCCGGCCGAGAGCATCCCCCGGTACTGCGCGCTCGTCAGCGTCGGCGAGGCCCGCGAGCGGCTCCGCTCCGAGCCCACCCGCAGGTACGGCGGACCCGCCGGCCACACCCGGCGCCTCGCCCGCACCCTCAACGCCCTGTGCGACCACTGGGAAGCCCTCGCCAGGGTCGCTACCTCCGAGCGTTCGTGATCCCCGCCCGTCCTCGTACCCCGTGAGCACCTGGAGGACGGGCGGTCTCGCGGCCCCGGTCGGCTGACCCCCTCGCCGACCGGGGCCGCTCCATGTGCGGGGACGCAAGGTGCGGCGCAGACTGGCGGTAGCCCAAGCTGGAGGCGCCATGAGGCTGACGAAAATGGCCGTAAAGACCAGGGTCGAACTGGAACTTGAGGATGCCGCCCCTGCCGACGTCCAGGAACTGGTCAGGGATGCCGAGGGGAACGGCCATCGCTTCGAGATCACGCAGAAGCCTGGCGGATCGTTCAAGATCTGGGCGGAATTCGGCGACGACCTACAGGGTGTCCGGCAGATGATCAAGGCGATCGAAGAACTGGCTATCGACGACGGTGACTAGCCTCCCCCTGTACCGGTAACCCCGCGTGACCATTACCTAGTGGCGTCATAGGCTCATATCGGGGTTCCCGAACCCGGGACAGAGACACCACTGTTGGGCCACACTCGGGGGATGAAGTCCACCTCAACGGCTGTCAGCCGGACGCGCGCGGTCGTCTACTGCCGCATCAGCCAGGACCGCACGGGCGCCGGCCTCGGCGTCGACCGGCAGCGCGAGGACTGCGAGGCCCTCGCGGAACGTAACGGCTGGGACGTCGTCGAGGTGTACGTCGACAACGACGTGAGCGCCTTCTCCGGGAAGAGGCGCAAGGGCTATCAGCAGATGCTCGCCGACCTTGACCAGGGGGCGGCAACCGTGGTCATCGTCTGGCACACCGACCGGTTGCATCGCAGCCCGCTGGAGCTGGAGGAGTACATCAACCTCTGCGAGAAGCGCGGCGTGTCCACGCACACCGTGCAGGCCGGCGCCCTCGACCTCGTCACCCCGACCGGCAGGGCGCAGGCCCGGTTCATGGGCGTCGTCGCCCGTCTGGAGTCCGAACACAAGGGCGCCCGCGTTGCTCGTGCCCGACAGCAGAAGGCCATGGCGGGTGAATGGGCGGGCGGCATCCGGCCGTTCGGGTGGGGCGTGCCCACCGGTGAGAAGTGCAAGAAGATCGACCGGAAGACCCGCGAGGAGGTCGAGGTCGACGAGCTGGACATGACGAAGGTCGTGCCCGAGGAGGCCGAGGCGCTGCGGTTTTGGACGGACGAGATTCTGTCCGGCGGCTCGATCCGTTCGCTCGTGAAGTGGTGCGCCGACAAGGGTGTGCTCACCACGAGAGGGAATCCGGTCACGCACACCGACATGCGGGACATGCTGCTGCGCCCCAGGAACGCGGGGATCGCCGTCTACAAGGGCGAGGAGGTCGGCCCGGGGAAGTGGGAGGCGATCGTCGACGAGGCGAAGTTCAGGGCCGTCGTGGCGATCCTGTCCGACCCGGGCCGCACGGTGAACCGCGGGGCGCAGCCGAAGTGGGTTGGCTCGCTGCTGTACCTGTGCGGCCGCGACGGATGCGGGAAGGGCGTGACCGTCACCCAGTCCGGCGGGCGGTCGTATCCGTCGTACCGCTGCCCGACCGGCCATGGCGGCGGCCGCCGGGCGGAGATCGTGGACCAGTACGTCGAGGACGTCATCGTCGAGCGGCTGTCACGCGCCGATGCGCACGACCTGTTGCTGCCCGGCCCGGAAGACGTGAACGTGGCTGGGCTCCAGGCGGAGGCCGAGGAGATCCGGCAGCGCATGAAGGATCTCGGTGGCATGTTCGGCGCCGGCCGGTTGGAGCTGGGGCCGTTCACCGAGGGCATGGACACGGCCCGCGGGCAGCTGGAGGGCGTCACGCGGCAGCTGGCCAGGGCGGCAACCCAGGACCCGCTCGTCGGCCTGGTGGGGGCGCCGGACGTGCGTAAGGCCTGGCGTGCGCTGGAGCTGGACCGACAGCGAAACGTGCTGCGAGGTCTCGTCGAGGTGACGCTGAAGACGCCGCGGCCCGGACGCATGCCCGACGGCGGGTACTTCGACTACGAGGCTGTTGACTTCGCGTGGAAGCGGGGTGCGAGCTAGCCCTCGTCTTCCGACGGAGTCTCAGGTTCTGCATGCTCTGCCTTGAATCGCTCAATAAGGGGCTCAGCATCCAGACCAAGAGCGTCCGCCATGAGCTGGATATAGACAGGCGCGTGCATGAATGCGCCCGGAAAATCGAACCTGCTCGCCTCGATGTATTCGATGATCCTTACCGGCACCTTCGAAGCCAGGCTCAGGTCTTCAAACTCCATACCCGCCCCGTATCGGGCCTTCCGAAGGATGTCACCAAGGTCGTCTCGAGCGCCTTCCAGGTCCACCCCCAGGGCGAACCATCCCAGGTCGGGACGCTTCTCCATGTTTTCGTTGGAGACTTTTCCGGCCGCCATTGCCTCGTGGTACCGCTGCACCTCAATCGGCCCGTGCCCCGGGCTGAACATGTTTCCGAGTAGATCTGACGTTGCCGACTTGTAACGCTCGATCAACTCATCTGAGGCGTTCCAGCGCGACGCCAAGTCGGCGAATGCCATGGCAACTTGCTCAAGCTCCATAGCCTCTTGAATCTTGGGAATGACGGCACGGAGCAGAGGGTCGTCAATTTCGTCCGGATCTCGCAGCGTGAGGCGCGTATCTGCCCGGCCTTCCACCGCGAAGGTCGGGCCACCGCCCGCCAGGATCTGGTCGATGCTGCCACGGCCGAACTTGAGGGCCTTCTCCACCCGGTAGTAGCCCGCCGGCACCTTGCCGCGGGCAGGGACCCGGCCCCGTTCGTAGTTGCTGACCGTGTTCTCGGAGATGCCCGCCGCCTCAGCAAGCTCTCGCTGGTCCCAGCCCATCTGCTTCCGCCGCTCAGCGATCACTTCACCGAGGGCAGCCCACGCCTTGGGGTCCTTTGTTGTGGCCATGTTGCTCAATCCTCCTCAACGTTGGTCAGCGTCGAGGTACAGCATCCACAACGTTGGCCCGCAGCGCTAGTGCAACTTTGGGCCTCGCCCTCAAGATCACCCACAATGTCCAGAACACCCGCAACATTGTGGTTGACGTTGGTCATAACGTTGCGTATGTTGTGGGTCAGCTCGCAACGCTAACCACAACGGCGTTGCTCAGCCACAACGGAGTACAGCCCATGACTCAGACTCTTGAGCTGCTCACAACGAAGCAGCTCGCCCAGTACCTCAACAAACCGGTGAACACCATCCGCGGATGGCGCCACCGCAAGGTCGGCCCGGCCGGCTTCCGGCTCGGCCGGGACGTCGTCTACTACCGCACGGCCGTCGACGCCTGGCTCGCCGAGCGCGAGAAGGCGGCGTGATCGCCGAGGAGAACGGCGTCGGTCCCACGTGCGAGGTGGGATCGGCGGCCGGAAACGGCGAAGGGGCCGCGTGCGAGGCGGCCCCTCCAGTCGAGCAAATCCACGAACCCATGCGATGAGATCGGAACAGCTCACATGAAGCTTCCCATGACGGCAACGATGCCGTCGCCCCAGGCCGAACAGCGCGTTCGCCTCGTCCTCGAAGCCGAGGTCTGGAAGGACATCGAGGGCGGGCCCGACACCTTCTGTGTCACCACCGAGGACATGGCCTGCGAGCCGGTCAGCCCGGCCCGGTTCCTGGGCATGGTCTCCGACGCCAGAGCGCAGCTCGACCGGATGGAGCGCCTGGCCCGCGAGTTCGAGGCCCGCGACACCCTCGCCGCAATCCTCGCCGAGCATCACGCGCGGCTGGAGGAATGGGACACCGACGTCGCCGACCCTCTGCTGCGCGCCAGGTTCGCGGCCGCCGCCTACGTCGAGAACGGACAGCTGGTCGTCGTCGTACCCCTCGGCCAGGACCCCGTCCAGCGCGTCAGCGCTGTCGCCAACGCCGTAAACGACGCCATCGAGCAGGCGGCCCGGGCGTGACGAGCTCGGAGAACACCGCGGCCGCCGGGGGTGCGCAGCTCGTGGGCACCCCCGGCCGCCCGGCCAACACCGAGCGGGGGGAACACCCTCAAGGATCTGTGCTGTCCTTGGAGACAGGCGCGGGGCCTCAACAGTTTAGGGAGAACTGTGTGGTCTCACCGCGCCCTTCGGTCCGGCCTGCCCGCTTCGACGACGACCGCCGCAACGCCGCCTACTGGGCGCGCGTCGCCCGCATCGTCGACCAGGCGCCGCCCCTCACAGACGACCAACGTGCGCAGATCCGCGCTGCCTTCCACGCGCCCGCAGTACGGGAGGCGGCGTGAAGGAGACGACGCGCCCCGAGTGCACGCACTGGATCGGCGCCGAACAGCGGCACTGTCGGGAGGCCGACGGCATCCGCCGATTCGTCACCGGCCTGCGCTGCCCGGCCCACACCCCTCGCGCCCTGCGCGGACTGCCCGAGTTCCCGCCCGGCCCCGGCTGGCCCACCGACCGCGAGGAGGGGCCGTGACAGCGCACCCTGACCAGTCGCCGTCCGACGACATCCGTCTCCGGTACGCCGCGGAACGGGCTCAGCGGCAGCTGACCCTCGACGCGATCCGCGCCGACCTCGAGGCCCAGCCGAGCCCTCGCAGCGTCCTGTCCGCCGGCCGCCGATGGTGCGCCGCCATCACGGCGATGGCCGACTCCGTCGCCGAGCAGCTCCGCAAGGCCGCATGACCGCTGGCCGGGCGCCGTCGTCCCCCCGCCGCGCCCGGCCAGCACCCCCGCGAACTCTTGATCCAGCTCACCGAAAAGAGCCCGTTCGTGAACAGCACCCCCGAGCCGCAGCCGATCCACGCGATCCGGCTGGACTCCCTCGGCACCGCGGCCCAGCTGACGAACCGCCGTGAAGCGGCCGCCCGCTGCGAGCCGTTCGACTGCGGACACCGCGACCCCCTCGACTGCATCGCCGCGCGCTGCGGCGAACAGAGTGACTCGACGTCACCCAGTCCCGGGCCGGAGCCCATCGACGTCGATCCGGATGCGCTCACCGAACTCTGGGCGAACGCCAAGGCCGCATGGTCGGCACGCGACTTCCCCAAGTACGGCAGCCAGGCCTGGATCGCCCTCGACCCGGGCGACCCCCGGCGGCTGGCGGGCGCCCTCGAGGCCGCGGAGATGTGGCGGAAGTACGGCGACGAGGAAGAACTCGTTGCCTGGCTGAAGAACCTCGGCCGCACACCCGACCTCATCGGGCACCGCACCCGCCGAGAGCTCGACGAGGCCGCTAAGCCGAAGCCGCCGCACCAGCTGCGCGCCACCCCCGGCTGGCCGCCCGTGGCCATCCCCGGACAGCCCGGCCAGTACCTGCGCTGCGACGACAGG
>Ga0307516_10001088_pt1 | contig 37824 bp, 39 predicted proteins | sample 19_EM_MG_FD_203310 | JGI IMG/M metagenome (GOLD analysis project Ga0307516, IMG submission 203310) | Populus trichocarpa ectomycorrhiza microbial communities from riparian zone in the Pacific Northwest, United States - 19_EM | ecosystem: Host-associated > Plants > Roots > Unclassified | place... | reverse complement strand
GAACAGATTCCCGGAGTGGACTTCGATGAAACTTTCGCTCCGGTAGCAAAGCTTTCCAGCCTTCGAATGCTACTCGCATTAGCAGCCATCCATGACTGGGAGATTGACCAGATGGACGTTGTCACCACTTTCCTAAATCCAGAAGTTGATGGAGATGTTTACATGGCAATGCTGGATGGTGTTGAAGCGTCCGCAGGTGGGCCATGGGTTTGCAAACTGCGCAAGTCACTATATGGACTCAAGCAGACCCCAAGACTGTGGTATGAACACATTGATAACTTTCTGAGATCTCTAGGTCTATTGCGATCAGAATACGATCCAAACGTTTACATCTCCGCCATTGGCCTCATACCGCTCATCCTTCTTCTCTATGTCGATGACATACTACTCTTCTCTGAGTCTCCCGAACGAGTATCCGAACTCAAGAAGCTCCTTCAAGCCGAGTACAAGATGACCGATCTTGGCCTGATTAGCCAGTTTCTTGGACTTGAGATTGAGTACGACCGCCAGAACCGGATTCTGTACGTTCACCAATCGCGGTATATAGACAATGTTCTTGCGACCTTTGGGCTATCTGAATGTAATGGCCACTGGACTCCTCAGCCAACAAGCAATCGGCTTCGAAGACTTGATGATACCGGCAAAGCCCTTGACGAAAATGGGAAGCAGAAGTACCAGTCTATCATTGGCAGTTTGAATTGGCTCATGCAAGGAACACGGCCGGATATCGCCTTTACGGTGTCGATGCTCAGCAAATTCCTCTCTGCACCAAGCTCCGAACATCTAGCTGCAGCCACCTATACATTACGCTATCTACGGAACACATCCGACCTTGCAATTCAGTACAGTAACGAACGGTGACCCGAGCAGCCTACCGAATGGCAACCCGAGCAGCCTACCAAACGGCGACCAGAGCAGCCTAGCGAACGGCCAATAGGCTTTACAGATTCAGACTTGGCTGGCGATCAAGATGACCGAAAGTTGACCTCTGGCTATGTTTTTACACTCGGGAATGGTGCCATATCCTGGCGCGCCCACAAACAGCCACTTGTCGCATTCTCCACAGTGGAAGCAGAATATATTGGTGCATCGGATGCCGCCAAGGAGGCCATTTGGATCAGTTCTCTCTTTACTCGCCTTCTCAGCCTTGATGCCTACCCACAGGAAATCTTTGTCGATAACCAAGACGCTATTCAACTTGCAAAGAACCCGAAGTTCCACGAGCGCACAAAGCACATAGGGGTACAATACCAGTTTGTCCGAGACACCTGCGAGCACAATGCTATTTGCACCACCTACCTTCCAACATCCGAGATGACGGCAGATATCATGACGAAGAGTCTTCCACGAGAGACTCACTGGAAACATGTGAATGGGATGGGAATGGTTCGATGGGCAGCAGGGCAAACATATGGCAAGCGGATGGTGCTTGGTCCGATGAATTGAGTTTCTCTCTTTGGTGGATGCACTCTTTCTCCTATGGCCATACTTTTCCTACGGGTTTTTACATGGCTACGAGTTTTAATGAGGTATCTAGGAATGTCATGGGACTTCTGTTTTTCTGTCCTTCTTTCTTTCTTCCTTTCTTTATTGCCTCATTGTTCGAGGGGAAGGGTTAGATATATCGATCGCCCAACGAGGCCCGGCGAGGCCTACATAGACCGCTGTGAGCAGATGTGTGTGCGGGAGGCATCAGGTGGTGCAGGTGGCCAATGGCCACCGGCGACATCTAGGCCCGGCGACATCTAGACTGGAGGTGGCAAGTTGCCACCAAAGGATCTAGACGAGCCGGTGATGGGTAATGGATTGGATGTGCATGTATATATAGAGAGTGGTCCTCCAGTCTCGGTGAAAAGATTAAGCAACGGAATTCCTACCTATCGATAGACGAATATATTTGACAGTGATGATGATGGATGCCTCCCCATGGGCGATTTCTCGTGTCATCGGACAACTCGGCCAGGAAGAAGGTATTCGATCTCTCCCAATCGATGAACAGGAATCCGGGAAAAAGGTGGGAAATATGAAAATGGCCAATCGAGAGGCACGCCCAGTCATGTTTCTCAGCAAGATTCTGGATATGACCCAGTCCCGTTGGTTGCAACCGGAGTAAGAGGCCTATGCAATCTTCTGGTTCCTGACCCAGAATCGCCACCTTTTGCTGGGTTACAAGATTTTCATCTATTCGGACTGCAAATCTATGACACAGGCCTTCCAGTTGGCCTCCACGAATGTGAAAGTGAATGGCTGGATTCTGAAGCTTCAAGAATTCGACTATGAGATCTTCCACATTGCAGGAAAGCTGAATGTTGTTGTGGATAGTCTTTCTAGGGTACCGCAGGAGCTTCTGGTGCGAATGGAACAAGAAGAGCAACGCATGCTCATGCAGTACCACCGAGATAAAGTGGCACCAAATGGAAAAACCACAAACAGTACAGTACGTATACTGGAATGACACGAAGATGACCTTGCCGCCTTTGTGGTGAGCAGGAACGGACTTAGATGTTTGCAGCTCCAAACCTGGTTATAATGGCATCAGCTGCTTTTCCGCTTCCTAGTTCATGGATCTTTCCACCCCGATTTGACCAAAGGCGAATGTCAAAGGATCCAGACAATGGCTGCACAGTTCCGACTGGAAGAGATAGAAAAAGAGGATGGAAGATGGACCGTTCAAATGCTCTATGACAACTGGCATGAGCATTATGTTCCTGTGCTAAGAGACAAGTAGGACTTCCTACGAGTTATGAAGCATTTCCACTATCAGCCTTGTGCTGGACATTACGCTGCGAAGATGACGTTCAGGAAAGTCTACCGTGCCTACTTCTGGCCGACCATGCGAATCGATATCTGGAATTATGTACAATCATGTGATAATTGCCAGCGCACACAGGATTTGGCAGATTATCCGGTCAAACCGCTATGGCCAATCATCTGCTTGGAACTGTTCGAAATCGTACAGGTGGATTACGTAGGTCCATATACGGCTGCTGGTACTGCTCGTAAGCACTTCTACCTCTTCGCCATATATGCTTTTACAGGATGGTTGGAGATCTATCCGACCACCATGGCGACTGGCAACACGACTGTCATATCCCTGGGAGGATACTGCAAACGCTTTGGTTTTCCACAAGTTCTGCATTCTGATCGAGGCCCGCATTTCTATAACCAGCACTGCCTGGAGTGGGCCAAGCAGATGGGCGTGAAGTGGGTATTTGGATCCCCAGGACAGGCAAAAGGACAGGGAAAGGTCGAACGCGCTATTAGATCTATCAAGACATCCATTTGGAGGATGGCAGAGGAGAAGCCAACTGCGTGGATTACACTCGTACTGGATGCACAGCTGGCTTTCAACACTCATCACCTGTACAGCGAAAATGGTCACTCTCCATCGACGCTGCTGCTGGGCTTCACACCACGCAACAAAGTCCTAAACCTCGTTGAGCCTGCTCAGGCGAATAAGATTCTTGCTGATCCTGGATGCCACAAGGAGATTATTAAGCAGCTACAAGAAATCTGACTAGCCAAGTTGGACGCTATCCGACAGGAAGCCGTCAGTATGCAGATCGACCAGTGGGCCAGAAGGATTACCAATCACGAACAGCGTCTGCACCGCCACCATTACGTGATCGGCGACTTGGTTCTTTACCAGAACTACCAGTTGAAGACTCAGCATGGTAACCTGTAGATCTACGGCTGGAAAGGCCCCGTGGAGATAGTGCATATCACGGCTAAATGCAAACTCCATCTACGACATCTGGAAACGAATAAGCTCATAAAAGGCTGGTATACTGACATAGTCCGTCCCTACGTTTTACACAAGGTTTTCATCGTGCAGGAAGATGCCAGCGACTCCGAAAACCTTTGAAGGGGGTGGGTGTTATGGTGGGTATTTGGAGGAGTTGAGTGAAAGGTGAAAAAGTTGAGTGAGAGTGGGAAAAATTGAAAGTGGAGTGAGTGAAGATGAATGAGGGATGGGGCAGGGTTGGAAAAGATGGGGTTGAGGAGTTTAGGGCAGTGGTAGCGTGTGGGAGGGAATTTTGCCCCAAGTATAAAATAGTTGTTTCTTGCATTGTTAGAGAGTAGCCTCTGACAAATTGATACTTTCTCACTACATTCCTGCCCCACTTTTTACGAAATACTACATATTTGGGTTGGGTTTTCCCTTCCTCCTCCCATTGAAGAATCCGACACAGCGCCCATTCTGTTGGCTCCCCAACAATGGCTCGCTAGTCAAATCACTTGATGGCTTCACCGACGGCTCTCGAGCTGGTAGGCTTTTCCGATCGCCAGTTAATCCCTCCTTGCAACCCTGCAGCGATCACTAGTTCAATTGGCTCCCCGTCCGCCTACTTGATCGTTTGCAAAAAATACCCACTCCTTGTGTGTTTTTTGGGTGGGGAAACCAAAAAACAAAATCAGGACAGTGGATTTTTTTCTTTTGCTTATTCATACTCGTATACGACCTATATAGATCATGGCGTCATACATTTTGCCCAGTTTTCCTGTCCCAAGAAAGAGTAGGTGTGCCCAAGGAGATCAACAAAGGAGAGAACAAAAGAAAAGCACAATCTGTCTACTACTTCCCACCTACCAATACCATAAATGAGGGTGTGGGATGGAGTAGTGGAAGTTCCTCCCTGGCGCCCATCTTGTACATGACACCCAGCACGTCCTCCTCTTCCTCCTGCTCCTCTTGCTACTTCCGGCACTCCCAGTGCTCCCACTCAGACACCTCACTCCCGGCGTCGCCTTCTTCTTCCAGTGGCGACAGCAGCCTTCCCATGTCCATAGAGGGGAGAAAGTCTAGCACTGCCTGCCCACTCCTCCCATCGGCCAGCAGGTCCCGGACCATCCTCCTACTCTTTCACCTCCTGGTCTCCTTCAGCACCTCTGTACACAGCACCTTCTGCTGCATCTTCCACTCCGGATACTCCTTTAAGAGGTAGTCTCTTGTCTGCGACGGGCACTGGTGCCACTAGCACTGGGCAGTGGGGCGAGCCTTCGCCCAGTGCAAATACTGACTAGTGCGGGCGTGCCCCGTCTTCAGCTGGTAGAATCTCGAGGAAAGCCTCTTGGTGCACTCAGTGATTGTGCCATCTGGCCTGTGCTTTCGGACATTTTGTACTTCTTTCTGGAACTCCTGCCTTCCGCCCATTGTCGCGCTTCCACTTACTTTTTCTCCGAAATATTCCGCTTGAGGTTTGCGAGAGATTGCAGGAATGGCATGTGGCACACCTCCGTCCGATCCGAATAGTTCAACCATTCCACCCCGCGGGTGGAATGGCTCCTTTGCCACAACCTTTGCCTATTATTCAGCTTTCTCGTTGCCAACGATTACCTTCTGGGCTCGGTACCACTGGATCTTGATGATGATACCTGGTCTGGCTCTCCGTAGTTCTGCGATGTGCCTTCTTGCCTGGAGCGTGTACTACTGGCCCAGACCCAGCTCGTCTGAGGCCATCAGTTTGACGGCTGCCTGTGTATCTGTGAAGATTGTAACCTATTCTGGGGTCAGGTTTCTCCTTTAAGCAGATTCCATTCACGGTAGTAGAGAGGCCGCACCAACGATCATTCGCAGACCAACTGCTTCTCGCGCACTGCAGATCTACGTATTCCTGCGACCCCATTGGACTTGGAGAGGGATGCAGACAGTGAGGCCTTGGTTGCCACATCGGATATTGTACCGGAGCAGCATGTAAAGGTAAAATCCGGCTTGTCTATCCGAATCCCCTTGGCGGCAGTACCATACCTACCACTGCAGCCGCTAGCACCTTGGCAAGACTGGCCTTGCGCCACTCTAACCATGGCAGCGGCAATGCCAAACCTACCACTGCTATGGTATACGCCAAGGTACCAGCTACAATGCCGGCAATGGCAACGGCTCCAAGATTACACTGGATACGTCGGATCAATCGTTGGTTCTGGGTGTCGACCACTTTCATGACAACTCTCACACAGGATCGCACATCTGATCGCTCTTGGTTACGCTTATCGACTGCTTTCCTGAAGAATTGCTCGCCGCATTGCTCAAAAGAGCACTTGTTGGATTGCTCAATGGTTTCACCCGTCACCAACTTACCGAGGACTCACTCACCCGATCATTCGTCTGGTTAGTCATCAGATTGCTCATTACCTCGTCGACGACTTTTTCTATAATTTATGACCCGTATTTCTCGAGACTCTATGGTGGCTTTCCTGACATCTCATTTGCCGGATAGGTGTTTGATTGTTAGTCAAATCTCTTGCTGGATCTCTCATCTGATCACTTCTCACACTTCTCAACGGATCACTTTTGACTGGTAGTTGGGAGTATCTGCAGTTACGGTGACACCTCGTAATCATGAATGGTAACTAAAGTACCCGTACATTATTCGGACGTACCAGGTACTCGTACGTAAAGGCGTACTACGCATTTTTTAGACTAGTGGATATTGTGAGATTTCTTTTTTCGAGTATTTTCTTTTTTTTAAGGGGCTGATGGGGAGAGCACTGTACATGACCTGATCCTTTCTACACCTTCTTCATAACAATAACTCGACGAAGAAAATTTATTGGCAAAAAATATCAACCAGCGAAGTCTCCGGCAGGCAATTGATCAGCAATTGTGAACTGGAGGAGGCTAGGCCACGAGCTTCCAATGAGACAGTTTCCGAATGTGTTCGATTTCAAGAAGCGTTGGAGATATACCGAGAGGAGATTATTTCAACAAAGAGTGGTGCTGTAGTGGTTGCAGAGATGCCAAGATCAACCTTTGTGCATAGGGTTCAAGGCAGAAGGTCAGCGGAAGACTACCACAAAACATGCAGGTTGCTGAAGGAAGAAGAGGAGGAAATCTGGATATGGTACTGTGATATTCTTCAACGTACTGGATTTCCACAGAGCTTAAATGATACGATTGTACTAGCCAAGAAGATCCTACAGAAATGAAATCCAACTGCAACTATTGGTCCTCGATGGCTAAATCGCAGCTTTTATAAAGGACATCTGGAGGTGAAAGCACGGCGGAGTCAGCAGCTAGATAGGGTTAGAGTAACTCATGGGAACAACTTTGCAGCGTTAAAGGTGTTCTTTGAAATGGTATACCCTTTACCTGATACTATATAATAATCACTTAAGTATGAATAGCTGGCTAACTAAAAGCTAGTTATACAGGCTAGTCACTGAATTTGAAGTCAAGCCGAAGAATACCTATGATGTCGATGAAACTGGATTTGTGATGGGAAACACAAAAACCCACTGGGTTTTAGAGATAATTCGGTATTTACGTGACACTAGCGGTCGGCTTTTCTCGGCGAATCTCAAGGAACTTCAGCTCCCTCTTGGTACACGTATACAGGATGGATCTCAAGAGTTTGCAACTATTATTTGTTGTATTTGCACCGACGGCATCAGGAAAAAAAACCAAACCTTTTTTTTTCTATTTTTGCCTGAAACCTCAAGAAAAGTGGTTGAAAGTGGATATCTCAGACTCAAAAAAATCAATATACCTCTATTTTTTTTCCTGATAAAGCTATCTTGACCCTGTAATAATAATGAAGGCAAAAAATTAATTGCAGGATTCATGGTTCAAGAACCTCGATAATGTGCCAAGCAATATTCTCTTTGGTGTTTCACCAAACAGATGGACCAACAATAGTAGGTGTCACGTATCTGGTGTGACAGGCTCAGCGTCGCCACGGGTACTGCCCTCACGCTGGTCACCCTGTAGCTGTTCCTCATCTCCGCCGCTGCCGTTGTGGTCCTACACACCTAAACACATCACACCAGTCTCCACAGTAGCACTCCGGCAACGCTGCCCCATGGAACCCTGACCTGGTTGCCGGCTGCTCAGAATCTACCTTGTCTTTCCTCACTGTTACGTGTCTGCATCAGCAAAAAATCAAAAACTGCTCCCGGTGCTCCCGTAGCTCCCCTAAGCATTGCTAACTCTCGTAAGAGGAGAAGTTATATTTTGCTCCCATAATGATTTGGAAAAAAAAAGTTGTTTATTTTTAGCTGAAACCTCGAGAAATGTTAGTTCAAATTTATGTTTCACATGTAAAAAAAAAGCAATATACTTCAACTTTCCATATTTTTTGCTGATGTGCCTCGCTCTACCTTGTATTATGTTTATTGATTATCATGCTGTGCTTGTCATATCCTTACTGTTTGTGTGTCTGTCTTACTATACTTGCACTTCTCCTTCTCCTTATCAGGTTTCCGGTTGTATGCTTTCCTTGTCACTTTCTTACTGTTGCGTGTCTGCCTTGCATTAGTCTGTTTCGAGGCGAAGGGGGTGAGAGTCAAGTACAATCGTGTATTTCTTTGGGTACGGCAATTGAGTCATGAAGGAGATATTCTGTGTTGGTCTTGCTTGCAAGACTGTGGTGTCCACAGTGGAGGAAAAGGTATAAAGGAAGGGGCATGGTAGCTAGTCTGGAAATTCTTCTCTACACAATCTATTCTCCCTGGCCCCCATCCACTGTTTTCCGACCACAACCACAAAAATCTTTCTCTGGCCTTAATCAAGCTCTCGACATTGTCAATGGATACCCCAAGAGTCGCCATACAGTCTCATTAGCTGAAACAATAGATCTCTGTGGTTTCTATTTCGACCCCCCCACTCTCCTCGACTCCACTGTGGCAATCTCAGGTTTTGCATGCCCGCATACTGTCAGCTCACTCGACAAACCTCATGTCTCCCTCCAACCATAGCCAGGGACCACTTGACCCGTTTATCCATCCCAGTACCGCTGGAAATACCTCCAACCCCCTGCCTGGCACCATTACGGAGACCCAGCCCCACCCACACAACAAACATTCTTGTGAGGATTCCGACTCTGAGAACAGTGATAACTGTGAAGCAGATCTAGATGCAATGGACATCCAACATGCCAAAAACATCACTACCACCCAGGCAATTGGCGACACTGATGCCAATGCCGCACTTGGTGTCTCACAACTGCCACCCCCTCTGAGCGCTGAACACGCGACCGTACGCTCTGACTTCGAGATCGTCACCATGACAGCTATGGAACGCCTCTACAGCCGAATCACAGCAGACATCGAGAAGTCAGCTACTGATGCCACCAAGGCGTTTCAGAAAACCACAGACCAACTGCACAACCAGATCACGGCACTTGGTGCTCGAGTTACCCATCTGCAGCAGCAGATTCTCGCATACCAACGTTTGGTGTGGCCGATTGAAACTGCACCGGCAGTGGTTCTAGTCATAAAGGTTCTCAAGACGAAACTCATGAAGAAGAACACGGTCGAAGATACAACAAGAAACCCTGCTGCCGCTGCCAACATATCCCCTCCAGTACCATCTACCATACCACAAACTATTCCCACCAATACCCACAGATGGGAAACCGTTCCAAGTGGTGCCAACAAGATGAAGGCCACTACACCAAAACTCATTACGACAAAATAACCACTGGCCGAACGAGAAGTAACCTGCCACTTCTTCAATACCAACAGCGATGACTCCACAACTGGTACGCAGAACACCAAATCCTTCGCCGAATGACAAGCTATGGTGGATATGGCACTCTGACAGGTCAACTCCGTCTTGGTCAACAACAAAGATGTCCTTGTCCCCCCTTTCATCAGAGCACAAGTCACCACATGTAGCTCTGTGGTCTTCACCAGCAACGTATACAATAATGTCATATACGAACACTACACCACCATCATTGCAGATGCTCTCTCCTATCATGGAAAGTGCGAGAAGCTGGAAATTCACAAGCGCTTCAGCCAGTATCTGCTTCACGGTGTCCCCACCCATCTATCTCTATCCAAAATCTCTAACAGTATTGCCACTAACTACGCTCAACTTGTTCAAGGCCAGACACGACGGTAGCTTACTCCTGCCGTCAAATGGGGAAATAAAACAAACTCCACAATCGTCATGACACTCACTGGGGACATCAAAAAGGCCAGTATTGGTCGCCAGAACCTCATTGTCTGCAACCATCAATCTCAGCTCGAGGACTACATCTCATACAGACAGTGCACCCAATGTCACAACTGTCAGACCTATGGACACCCAGCAGCACTATGCCGAAACAACTCCTGCTGTGCAGTTTGTGCAGACCCTCACAAAACAAAGGAGCACCCATATACCCTTACGACTTGCAAGAAAGACCCTGCCTGCAAACACTCTCCCATCCGCTGCGCAAACTGCAACTCATTGCATTAGGCCAGCGACCCGAATTGCCCAGAGCGAATCAAGCTATGCATCCTCACCAAATCAACTACAATCAACCAGGGAGATGCCCCCATGGCAGGAGTAGCCGAATAAATGGCCCTATACGCCGTTGGGTCCGTACAGCTGCTGAACTGTGTGAGAGGCCAAGCAACGACAATTTCAGCACTGCAAGATTTCGCCAAAAAACCTGAAAACATCATCTTACTCCTTCAAGAACCATGGTACGATAAACATGGACACCCACCCACACTGCCAGACTTCAACAATTTCACACCAACACCTATCAAACCAAGATGTGTGACATACGTCTGCCGCACACCTGGCCTCACTGCTAGAACATCATTTACCAACCATGACTCCTTCCTCGAACCACAATTACCTCAATACAGAACTCGACAACAATCACCTTCACCCTCTACAACTTCTACTCACCAGGGCGCCCAGAACCCATCGCAAGACTCCTTCCAAGCATTCCAGTACTGAAAGAATGCATCCTGATGGGGGATCTCAACACTCACCATGTATGGTGGCAAGGACCTGTACCTCAAACTGCACAAACCTCACCAGCAAGCCACCATCTTGCAGAATGGCTCGAATCAAACAACATCCAATGACATAACGAACCTGGACTACCCACCCACCACCCCAAGAATGGAGGTACCCCATTTACCATCAATCTATATCTCTCTAGCGGTGACATCACCACCTCGATTCTTTCACTGGCCGTAAACCACGACACTACCTCCGATCACAGCTCCATCACAGTTATGCTATCACTTTCTTCCTCGACACCTACAGCTTCAGTGTGGCACAACTGGAACAAAGCAAACTGGGAAACCTTCAGTGAGCATATCCGTTCCACTGGTATCGACCTGACAAATCTGCAAGGAAAAGAAGATACATTGCGGGCAGTCACCAATGTTACAACCATACTCCACCAAGCCATCAATGCTGTTGTCCCTGCAGGCACTCCATGGAAACCTGAAGCACCATGGTGGAATCACAGCCTGATACTCGCAAAACGGTCGGTTAAAAGGGCACACAAACAGGTATGACGATGTCCATCCTCACAGAATCGAAAGGACAGTCAAAACAACTACCACCACTGGACAACGATGGTACGAGCAGCTAAAACTGCATACCATATCAAGCAACTGCAATCCACGAATACCAAGACCATTTGGAAAACCACCCGCCATCACCATAAACATCATTGCCGTATCCCACCGCTCAAAGGAGAGACCGAATTTCGGGCCAAATGTGCATCACTACAGAATGCACTCTTTCCAGCTGTCAACAACCTACCCCACCAACATCTACCAGACAACTTCCTCACCTCAAAACTTGATTTGTATCGACAAAGCCATCCAGTCACAGCCCGCGAAGTGTCCCTAGTCATCACCAATCTGAAATACGGTACATTGGTTGGACCAGATGGGATCAGCTACACTACATTTCGCCACCTACATGACACCATGCCTGGAATCCTCCCTCTCCTCATTGGTGCTTGTCTAACCCACACAGTCCACCCACCGGAATGGAAAGCGGCCAACTGTGTGGTTATTCCAAAGCCAGGCAAATCATCCTACACACATCCGAAATCATACTGACCCAACTCCCTCCAATCCTCCTTCGGTAAAGTCCTGGAATCAATTGTGGCAAAACGACTTGCACACACTGCTCTCAGATGGGTTGGTACCCACCCCTTTCAAATGGGCGCCCAGCCCCAAAATTCCGCAGTGGATGCCCTTCTCCGTACGATTACACTGATTGCTAGGGCCGTCAGCATGAAGAAGACCAACAAGAAATGCACCCCCTGACTAGTAGTACTGACGCACGACATCGAAGGAACATTTAACTAGGTCCACCCCTCAACTGCAAGACATTATGCACCAAAGATGCATGCCAACATACCTACCCAACTGGGTTTCAGCTTTTAATACGGACCGAAAAATTGCCTTTGGCTTTGACCAGCAGTCCGAAGATTCCCAACCTTATGAATGCGGTCTCCCCCAAGGTTCACCTGTCTCACCCATCCTATTCCTCATCTTCAGTAATACTATGCTGGAAAAACAACATTACCCAGCAGATGCCACCAATACTTTATATGTCGATGATGTCTGCATGGTACAAATGTCACAAAGCAGAGCCGAAGCCAACACACTACTGGAAGATCGAACTGAACAACACCTCCACTGTGGCCGGCACCTCGGGCTCACCTTTGCACCAAGCAAATCAGAACTCCATATTGTCTTCCCCTTACCAGCAAATTCAAAAACATCAGCCTTTCCTCCCATCCTCCCCTCCAGGTAATGAACACCACCATTACACCAAAGCCTCAAATCAAATACCTGGGTGTTTATATCGACGAATCTCTCTGTCAGCTTCCTCCACCATGCATCTATGACAGCCAGTCAAGGAAACCGGGTGCTCGGCAGTTTCAATTTCTTACGACACCGGTCACGTAGTATCCCAGCTCATATTGCACACCACCTGGCACTGACGGCCATACTACCTGCTATGTTTTGGGCATCTCCAGCATGGTGGACAGGCACCCCAATGCTAAGTTCCACCCTCAAAATCACCTATAATGCAATAGGACGGTGGATTACTGGACTCCCATACAACACCCGGCTCACCAATCTCCTCACCCTCACAAACCTTCCCCCGATGGAGGCGTACCTCGATTACCTTTCTCTACAATACGCCATCCGACTCCACTTCCTGCCTGATCACCATGCCCTTAGCCGGCCACATCCAGAACAAACGACTCGCAACAATCTTCCAGGTCTCCACCACCTTTATGCACTCAGTAAGCACCTTGTTATAGGGAAGTTCGAAGATCGGATGAGTACCTCTACGGCAGATGGAGTACCCAAAATCATCTGTCCCAACCCAGACAAAACAATATCGCTCCAGAAACTACACAAAAAATGGCTTCGCTCACTTCCTGACCACACCATTGTCATTTACACTGATGGCTCTAAGCTAGACAGTGGGGCAACTGGATGCGGATGGGTGATTTTCAACATCGGAAATCACCAACTCTTTCGGATCAAAGAAGGAAGCTGTCACCTTGGCAATCGCGCAGAAGTCTACGATGCCGAATTACATGCTGTCCAAGAAGCTACCAACGCCCTGTTCACCACCACCATTTCACACTCACCGATTTTCATCTGTATCAACAACCAAGCAGCAATCGATACACTCCAGTTCAACAAAGAAAACCACGAATACGCTCGACATGCCCTTTGCACCCTCCAGCAGCTACTTGTCACGCGAGAGTCTGTCCATTCGTTGGTGTCCTTCTTCTGTCTGTTTCGCTCGTCCCGCAGTGGCGTCGGTTTTGCTTGCGTTCTTCGGTCTCGTATTTGCACGACCCGCAGTGGCATCGGTTTCTTTGCTTGTGATGCTCCTGCTCGCCCTCCTTCGCTTTCTCGTTGTGGGATTGGGAGGGGGGGGGGGGGGTGGGTGGCTCTTCGCTCGTTCCACGGGATGCAGTAAAAAAGTGTTGCTACCAGTTGAGGGGTGGCAAGAAGCATGGTATTCCTAGAAGGCAGGGGGGCAGCTTCTTAAGGGAAGTCCGCCGCCGCTAGCGCTAGCCGCTAGCGTCACTCCGTGACTACACACCACAAGCCCTAAGGGCAACCCTAGACGGCACACCAGTGTGGCATCCACTATGTCCGGAATCCTCCTCCTACACCTCAGAACCACTGGAAAAGTTCCGGCCTAGCTCCGGGGATGATGGCACTCTGTTGCTCAGAGAGGTCTCGGAAGGTGGGATAGGAGAATCTTCTTGCGGCAAAAACGCTCCTGGAAGTCGTAAAACGGCTGACAACAGTGAATCTTCTTCAGTTCCGGTTGGCAAAATCACTGGAGTGCCTTCAGGAAGATCGGGGTACGCGATGATACCAAAGTAGCCTTGGAAAATCGAAACAAGGTGAAGCCACTTGTCTTCTGGTAGCCACTTGTTTCGCACTTTGTCGTAGGTGGTACGATGATGTTTCCGTATACGTTCTTGGTCGGGATACTCCCTGAAGAGCTTCTTCATGAACGTGATGTCTTGGTTGTAAATAATGTCTTACTTTCCATCTAGGAGGAACCTTGCACGGATTTAGGAAGCGGCTAACAGAGTCTCGTCTGTGACTTGAGTCGCCACGTTTGACCTTTGTATGTCAGCCTCTATTCTTTTTGGGAGGTGGGAAATCTTGGAGAGACTTCCTGCTGGATCAGGTGCAGGTAGTCAGCTCGTAGAGAGATCTCGGCAGGAGTCAACTACTTGTGCCACCTACACCCAATTGCTTTCTGCAATTTGACCCTCGGTAGTCCCAGACAACGACACCGCGCTCAGGCATGCCTTGTATGTACTCCCCCAAGTCAATCAGCTTCCTGGCAAGGGTTGAAGGCTGTCAGAGTTTGGACCCGCAATGTGCGTTCCTCCTGCTCTGAGCAACCAATAGGTGGTAGAAGTCAGATGGGGTCGTAATAATCCTCAACAACAGCTGGCTCCCTGCCGTGGTCACCAGTGTTGGGGAGCCAAGAGAATGGGCGCTGTGTGGGATTCTTCAACGGGAGGAGGAAGGGAAAACCCAATCCAAACGTGTAGTATTTCATAAAAAGCGGGGCAGGAACGTAGAGAGAAAGTATCAATTTGTCGGAGGCTACTCTCTAACAACAAAAGAAACAACTATTTTATACTCGGGGCAAAATTCCCCTCCCACACGCTACCACTGCCCTAAACTCCTCAAACCCATCTTTTCCAACCCTGCCCCATCCCTCATTCATCTTCACTCACTCCACTTTCAATTTTTCCCACTCTCACTCAACTTTTTCACCTTTCACTCAACTCCTCCAAATACCCACTGTAACACCATCGTGTAAACCGTCGACAAGCGAAATCAATGAGCGATCCCACGAGTGATCGGGGGAGCTGTCCCGCGAGCAAGCACTCGTGAAAGCCATCGACGGGCAAAACCCATGAGCGATGCAACGAGCAATCTGGCGAGTGAGACGTCGGGAAAGGCGTCGTCGCGCGGAACCAAGGAACGATCTGACGAGTGCTCCGACGAATGATCTGGTGACCGAGTCGCCGGGAAAGCCGACATCAAGCGGAACCAATGAGCGACCCGAAGAATGATGAGACGAGCGATGCCGAGAGCGAGTCCGTGGGAAAGCTGTCGACGAGCGCAACCAATGAGCGATCCGACGAGTGATCAGACGAGCGACCTGGCGAGCGAGTCCTCAGGAAAGACGGCGACGAGCGAAACAAATGAGCGATCCGACAAGTGATCCGTTGCGCAAGCCATCAACTTGCGGAACCAATGAGCAATCCGGCATTGATTGAATTGGAGGTCCTCACCGCCATCAGCGTATCATACATGGAGCGGCAACCAGAAATCCCCCCGCCGACCAAAAACCTCAGTGGGAAAACGGACCAAAAGCGAGGACAGGATTCTCTAGTATCTAAAGTATCTCTCCGGCAGCTGGGTGTCTCTTAACGGGACCTGTTGTGCGAACGGCAACAGGTTGAACATGAGGTGCTGGCCACCAACCGCGTATCATACCAGGCAGCGGCAACCACAAGTTCCCATGCCGATCAAAAACCTCAGTTGGAAAACGAACCATAAGTGAGGACATGATTCTTTAGTATCGAAGTATCTCGCCAGCACCTGGATGCCCGTGAACAGGACCTGCGGTTCGAACGGCAACGGGTGGAATATGAGGTACTTACCACCATCCCCGAATACGTGGCATGATATATGCAGTAGCCACTACTTATATTCCGTCGCGGAACGAAAACCTCGGCGCAGACAACCATGACGAAAGACAGCATGCTTCTTTAGTGTCCAATGTACCTCGCCATCTCCTATGCATTTAACTCGACCTATTTGTCAACAACGTGGTCATAGACATAGGCTCTTTACACATGCAGGTTGATCTGGCTAAAGCGAAGTTGAAGGACAATTGTTATCCGAGCTTGGTGATGCGGGAGCTGCGTTGGCCCCCCGTACCGGAGCAGTCGTGGCGCCTGATGATGGTGTTACTATGCACGCTCAATGCCGACAACAGACAGATTTTCTTATGGATCGGCCTGGGGATCGGCCTGGTATCTTGGGGAAGCTTTTGGTTGAGCATGTGGCTGGTGGTTGAACGGGTTTTCTTTCTCTTTCCTTTCTTTCTTTGGTGGGCGCACTCTTTCTCCTATGTCCGTGGTTTTCCCATGAGGCTTTTACATGGTTATGAGTTTAACGAGGCATGCGAGGATACTGGATTTTTCAATTGTCAGAATAATGGGCGTCTAGAGGTGACGGACCGGAGACGACACGCCCGGAGATGACGGCTACCCCAGTCTACGAGCACCGGCTCAAGAGACAGTCTTCCGTCCTTTCCCCATGGCTAGTCCCTGAAGGCCGTTGTATAAAGAGAGAATGTTCTGCCTTCGAGAGTATGCCTTTAATCGAATTCATTATTTGTGCCTCTATTGATCCCTATATTCCAACTGAGACAACAATATACCAGAGCTGGTATGGTGAAAAGGCTTCGCTCTATGTTGTGATACAATTTCAACGTCGATTGTCGGTTGTATTGATGGAATTTCAAACCGCATACGTTCATTGATGGTGTATATTTATATTGATGCGTATTGGTTGAACCCACTACACGACCGAGACATGCTACCTATTTCATCGTTGAAACATATCGCGAGTTACTATGTATCACATTCTTCTCGTCGTGTTGCTAGCGTATTTTCCGTCACTACATGTTGTTTCGCGGAACGATAGTACTACATGTTTTTAACCCCCTCCCCCCACCCCCCCTTTTTTTTCTACCCCCCCACAGTGAATGGCATACTGGCGGCGAGGTTGTGGCGGATGCTGGCGGGTATCGAGCTGCAACGCATCCGTAATGATGGCTTCGACAGGAGTTTCAACTTCTACCTTTGATCCCCGAAATTTCGCGTCACCCCGAGATGGCTCCCCGAATGGCTACTTACTTACTAGTCACCGCGAAATTCACCAATTAAAGCCGAGGGACCGACGAAAGAATTGACGACATTGCGGAGTACAGTAATATGTACGTCGTACCCGGTTCTCAAGTAGGAGTGCACTCAACCCAAGCGTGGAAGAACGGCCAATCCTGGGTGGGTATCACATCCTACATGGGATACAATCAGGATGCATACGGTGCGGAGTACGCCGCCCTTGCCTGTGCACTGGAAGCTGCTTCGAGAAGACAAACGACTCCGGAACGGGTCACAATCTCCACCGATGGGCAAGCGGCCATCAGACGGATGGCCTCGGAGGATCCTGACCCCGGTCAGATATACGCGCTCCAGGAAAGAAAACATATTGCCACAATGCGGGGGGCGAGACCCAACATCACCATCGAGGTCCGGTGGCGCCCTGTGCACAAACGAGGTAGCAGGAAACGAGGAGGCCGAATTGGGCCAGGCTCGCAGCAGAAGAGCCAGATGGCCGCGGGGTGGAATGGCTAGGATTTTTGGACCGGGTGCAAGCTCGCTCAATCCCGCTTCCCAGATCGATCGCGAACCTCAAGCGGGAGACCTCCGAGAAATGGGTGGAGGCTCGACGAAGGGCTGGCGACCGGACCTCCAACAAAATACAGAATCCCGAAAAACCAGAGGCCAGACAGCACCGTTGCTGGGAGCACCAAGAGGCTAGCCTCGAGGTTCTACTAGCTGAGAACTGGGCAATGCCGCACCAGACAGTACCTACAATGAACTAATGTCCGCCCTACGGCGCAGTGCTGGTGGTGCCGGGGCCTAACGCAGGCGCGAGACTACCTCTTCAAGGTGTGTCAGAAGTGGAAGTGACGGCAGAAGATCATGCGGGCGGAAGTGCGGAAAGAGACCGGGAGGCGAAAGCGCCGGTGGGAGAACCGGGACCTGCTCGCCGACGGAAGGTGCACTGGTCAGGCGGTCCTGGACTTCCTTTCTTCTACGGACGTGGGAAGGATGGCAGGCGCCGTGGAAGAGAACGACGCAGGGAGTGACGTGTCGGAATGGGGGCTTCGGAAGCGCCGGGAGCGGAAAGAGTAGTGGAGGGAGAGGCGGGGGCGCTGGGTGCCGGGGGCGAGCCGCGCCGGGTGCCGGGGAGGGACAACCACTGATCCTACCCACCCTGCCCTTCAAGGCATCGGCAGACGGAGATTAGGGGACGATCGTGTCTTTCCTTTGTTCTTTCTTTTGTGATTTTCACTAGTACTGGACTACTCTTGGGACCGTACATACAATCCTCGCCATGATCTATCAAGGTCGCATGCGAGTAATGAATAAACAAAAAAAAACACTCAACTCAAGCTGACGTAAGTACCTCGTCCGGGTAAATGAGATGACAATTGTGGCCACTTTGGTCTTCGGTCCACAACCCCCGCCCCTTTTCCAACCCCCAATCCTCTCCTTGACACACTAATCTCTTTCTAGACTGCAGCACGTTTGCACCAAGATTCCGGTTGCTCGTACGCTCCACTTTCCGTTACCGATATCCGCACCGACCACTGAATTTCAGGTCTGGTGTCCAGTAAGCTGGCTCCGCACCACCTGTGATTTCCTATCCACGAACGAAACCACTTGCAGGACCGTCGCTTCCCGCGCTGAGTACCCTCCGCGTAGCACTTTCTACCTGAAAGTCTCCAACACCAGAGCGCAGGTTCGTACGCCCGCTCCTTGTTATTGCTTACTAGAGTGTTTGACCTGTTTCTCACTCTGGTGCCCAGTTACCGTTGTGCGCTTACTTTCTACTTTGTCCGTCAGCAAACCCGCAACAGCCTCTTTCCTCTGTCCTTCAAGTAATAGCCTCTAGTCCACCGCATTTCAACTACAAATCAAGTTGTTCGAACTCTCTACCTCTCGCCAGCGGGGACGCCAATGCCACAGCCGTCTCTAACCTGCGGTTTAGGTCCTCTACCTTCGACCCCCTCACGACAGCAGAGTCCACTGCGAAAATGTCGATCACGCCCACTGTCGACGAAATGATCTTCGCGATCAGCCAAGTCAACTTCTGTGCCATCTACCGGCAGACGGCGCAGCCACCACTCACCACCGGTCTCCTTTTCACTGCCGTTGAGGATGCAAATGGGGCTGCGGTGGCAGACGGACATGTGAACTCGTCTGGCAGCGTCGACGGCGATGGTGCCACTGTCGACTGTGATGACGGCAACAGTGAGGATCCCGGCGATAGTGACGATGAAGACGAAGCCGCCGAAGAAGCCATCGCAATGCTTGAAGGTTCCCAATCTGGCATCGGAGGGCACGAGAAGCCATCAAAACAACTGATTCTGCTGGATCTGCTAGCCATTCTGCTTGTTACCGAGCCGAAATTCGACGTGGCGGCAACTATGCTTGTCATGGGTCAGGCGCCTATATTTTTCTATTCCAAGAACAGCCCGCTCACGGAGGACGAGAACCTCTACGTGCAAAAGCTTTTCACTTATGCCTGCCATCCCATGATGACCGTCGAGGGCCGTGTCGCCGCTTTGCAAAGCACGGTAATCGATAAGTGTCGGAAGAAGATAACGGCCCGCGTCAAGAAGGTGTTGCAACGGTTTAAAAGCCTGAAGAATGTTGCGAACCGCGGTATCAATAGTGACGATCACCTGCCTACCGAGACAAGAGAGAAGTTAATGGGCTGGCTACGAATCGAGTGTGGTGCGACGTTGCAGTCCTTCATCACAAAGTGGTTGGAATGGCTTCCGTCAGCGCAGTCACCGGCGGACTTGGAGTTTGCCATCTGCACGGCCTACCTGATAGGCGGGTCGGGGAAGATTCGTAATATGATGGACTTTCAGCTATTACGTCGAATTCGAAAAGTCGGCGACTATGCAGCCGCTACTAGACAGTTGGTTTCGGCGATCGACCTTCTCAGTCAGGAGCAACGCGACAACCTGCAGATACAGGAAGTAAGTGGTTGAGCCAGCTTGTCGAAGTATGCACTGCTAATTGTTTCAAGGTTCGCCCGCAACAACCTAGGACTCTCATCATAAACAAGACCTCTGTGGAAATCCTAGATCAGTGGGGCCGATTAAAAGAACATCGAGGAGTCTCCGAAGCGAATGTTCGACTCCAATATCCCTCACTACCACAACCGCTTTCACGGTCAAACGTGGTGACGTTGAGCGTGCACTGCGAATGCACGTTGGTTTCTGCCGTGGTCTCCCGGTATCTTCAGACTGGGATACCAATCGACGTGAAAATTGGTATCTCCAGGAGGCTGTGCGCTTGGTGTGACGCCTTTATGGTGACGGTCCGCAAGCGATACCCTGCAATTTCGATCACGACCACCGCTCGCCATGGCAAGAATTTCACTGGGTGGACTATCCCGCCCCTCGCACCTCAAGAATTAATCGACGACATGCAATCTTTCGTGGAGGCACTCGTACGAGAAATCTGCGGGAAGACGAACCGAATGTGGCCCCCCGATTCCGAGCCTAGATTCGCCGTTATCAACGACGAATACAGGGCGAGTCTGGCAGCAGCGATTCGGAATTCGCCAATCTTAAAACAGTTCGGCAAGCGGATAGATCCAGAGGTCTAGCGAGACTCTTGTAGGCGGCGTAATTTTGGTCGCAAGAAAAATCGTTGGGCGTCTATGAAACAGTTATCCCCGGTTGTCGATTTGTCGATTCCCATTACTTTGGAAGTCGGTGTTGCTACTTGTATTTCGCCCAATACCTCGCCTTTCGTCTTCCGGACCCGGACCTCCAACCAATGGAGGAAAGTGGAGTGTGAGACTGGGACGTTCGGTCAACGTCGGAGTTGAGTAGTATCGATGTGTCAGGGATTTCAGTACGATAGTGTCGAGGTGTATGCGAGGAGCACGATTGTTAGGTGAGAAATTTAACAAGAAATAAAGTTGATTTTTTCGATAATCGCCAGAGGAATAATCTTAAGGGGTACGGTTCGATATTCGCTATAGTTCCCGCTTCGCTTGACCCCCTTTCTCCTCTAGGCGAGTTGGTATCTATCCTTTTATGTGCACCTATAAATGGTAAGGCTCGATATTGTCTTGCCAGCTATTTGCGTTTCACCCTAGCTTGTTAGGGTCTGTTTGACGGTGAAAACCCTAAAACCAACTCAATCGTGCTGCTGGTTTATGTCGTATGAAGGTTCACGATGTGGAGGGATGAAGACGGATGAAGTTGATGAAGAGGTGGAGATGATATATCTTGGATTCGCTGAGTGTTCGTGTCGATGATCCTCTAGCAGGAGAGAAGGACTCTCAAAAGAAAGAAAGAAAGCAAACCACAAAACAGTCCCGCTCCCCCCCTCACCCCTGCCTCCTCACGTGTTGATGACCAATCAACGAAACTAAGCTCCACAACGGCACAAAACCTGTAACTGTCACCCGAAATTACCGTCGGCGTTCCGAAAACAAACCTTCGGGGCAGCTGCGTGCGCACTTCGTCATGCTGCGGTTACTGCGGCGCTCCCATACCGGAGCTGTCGTGCGCGGCGGATGATGAGTTTATTTTCACTCAATACTGACAATGGACAATTTTTCATACGGATCGGTCAGGGGGTCGGCCCAGCATCTAGGGAAGCTTCTGCGTGAGCAGGTGGCAGGTGGTTAAACAGGTTTTCTTCCTTCTCCTCACTTCCTTTGGTGGATGCACTCATTCTCCTATATCCGTGGGTTTCCCGTGAGTTATTTCACACGGTTATGAGTTTTAACGAGGCATCCGAGGATACTGGATTTCACTGTTTTTCCTCATCTGCTGCTGTAGCTGTTATGCTGGCATTTTCCTATTCTCTTTCTCTCTTGCCTTCCTTCACACCTTCGGTACGAGGGGACTGCCAGGAGGATGATCATCTGGAGACCACAGACCGGACATGAAATGACCAGAGATGACGGCTGTCCAAGTTTCTGGAGCACCGGCTCGGGGGACGGTCTTCCGTGCTTTCCTCTGACGAGTCCCTGAACCCCGTTGTATACTGAGATCATGTTCTGCCTATGACTATCTATCTTTCGTAGAACTCGCTATCTTCATCTCTATCAATCCCTATATTCCAACTGGGTGAATGTGTAGCGATCGAGTTACAGCGGTCGCAGTCCTGTGAGGTGGTACCTATAATGCCGGAAAATGTATTCTCAAATTCCGTGGTTAATCGACCTGGGTCATGGAGAAGTACATTGCCAAGATCCATATCGAGCGGGTAGCGAAAGGCACTGTGGGAGGAAGTCAAGAAGGAGGCAAGCCGGCAGAAAAGCCAGTTCAAGATCCAAGGCCTCTCCGATGACACTTGATGCAGCCAGGCGATGATTTCCTACTCGTAAGTTGCGCGGATGGTGCCGGACCTGAAGCGGAGGAAGATGCCCGAGCAAGGCGCCTGAGTGGGAGCTCAGACAGCGCGAGGAAAAGTGATGGGGAAAAGGGGCAGAAGGATGTGGAAATGGGAGTGCCGGTAGAGGATCGGTTGGAGTTCTTCGGAAGAACCTTTATTATTCTCTCAAGCGTCCGCCGATGATGAAGGAAGGGGGGAGTAAGCGGGCATGGGTTCATTTTTCATTTTGTTTTCCGTTCTCTCTGTCTCTTCTGCTATCTTTTACTTTGTTATTCCCAAAGTAGGTGCGCACTTCATATTCTCGGGGCTACGGCGGAGGGCAGGGGAGGCTAGAACGAGCCGTTCGCGGACGGTGGATGGAACTTGGCCCACGCAGGCCCATTCACCCTCCTCCCGACCATCTCGCTTGCTTCTCAACCCCTACCCCTTTTCCAACGCACCTCCAATCATCACCCTGCTTAACACATCACTATCTTTTCTACACTGTATCCCATTCGCACCAGATTCGGTTGCTCGTACGCTCCGCTATCTGTTACCGATATCCTCGCTGACCACTGACTTTCAAATCTGGTGTTCAGTGGGCTGGCTCCGCACCACCTGTGACTTCCTGGTCCACGAGCGAAACCACTTGCAGGACCGTCGCTTTCCGTGCTGAAGACCCTTCGCGTAGCCCTTCCTGCCTAAAACACCCCAACATCAGAGCTTAGGTTCGTACACCTTCTTGTTTTTGCTTGCTTGACTGTTCCACCTGTTTCTCACTCTGGTATCTAGGTACAGTGGCTTACTTTCCGCGTTGCCCGTCAGCAAATCCCAACAACTGCTTTCCTCTTTGTCTCTCAAGTAATAGCCACTACTCCACGGCATTTCCACCGCAATTCACGTTGTTCGAATTCTCTACCTCTCGCCAGCGGGGATGTCAGTGCCACAGCAGTATCTAACCAACGGTTTAGGTCCTCTACCTTCGATCACTTCACGACAGCAGAGCTCACTGCAGAAATGTCGGTCACGCCCACTGTCGACGAGATGATCTTCGCGATCAGCCAGGTCAACTTCTCTACCATCTACCGGCAGATGTCGCCGCCACCACCCACCACTGGTCTCCTTTTCACTGCCGTTGAGGATGCAACTGCGACTGCGGTGGCAGACGGACATGTGAACTCTGCCGGCAGCGTCGACGGCGATGGTGGCACTGTTGATGGTGGTGACGGCAACGGCGAGGATCCCGGCGGCCGTAAGGATGAAGACGAAGCTGCAGGAGAAACCATCGAAAAGCTTGAAGGTTCCCGATCTGGCGTCGCAGGGTACGAGAAGCCATCAAAACATCTGGTTCTGCTGGATCTGTTAGCCGTTCTGCTTGTTACCGAGCCGAAATCCGACGTGGCGGCAACTATGCTTGTCATGGGTCAGGCGCCTGTATTTCTCTATTCCAAGAACAGGCCGCTCACGGAGGACGAGAAACTTTACGTGCAAATGCTTTTCACTTACGCCTGCCATCCCATGATGACCGTCGCTACTCGAGTTGCCGCTTTGGGAACTGCGGTAATCGACAAATGTCGGAAGAAGATAATGGCCCGCGTCAAGAAAGCGTTGCAACGATTTAATAGCCTGAAGGATGTGGCGAACCGCGGTATCAATAGTGACGATCACCTGCCCACCGAGGAAAGAGAGAAGTTAATGGGTTGGCTACAAATCGAGCGTGGTGAGACGGTGCAGTCCTTCGTCACAAAGTGGTTGGAATGGCTTCCGTCGGCGCAATCAGCGGCGGAATTGGAGTTTGTCATCTACACGGCCGACCTGATAGGCTGGTCGGCGAAGATGCGTAACATGATGGACTTTCAGCTCTTACGTCGAATTCGAAAAGTCGGTGACTATGCAGCCGCTACTAGACAGTTGGTTTCGGCGATCGACCTTCTCAGTCAGGAGCAACGCGACAACCTGCAGATACAGGAAGTAAGTGGTTGAGCCAGCTTGTCGAAGTATGCACTGCTAATTGTTTCAAGGTTCGCCCGCAACAACCTAGGACTCTCACCATAAACAAGACCTCCGTGGAAATCCTAGATCAATGGGGCCGATTAAAAGAAGATCGGGGAGTCTCCGAAGCGGATGTTCGACTCCAATATCCCTCACTACCACAACCGCTTTCGCGGTCAAACAAGGTGACGTTGAGCGTGCACTGCGAATGCACGTTGGTTTCTGCCGTCGTCTCCCGGTATCTTCAGACTGGGATACCAATTGTTGTCGAAGTTGGCGTCTCCAAGAGTCTGTGCACTTGGTGTGAGGCCTTTATGGGGACGGTGCGCAAGCGATATCCGGCCATTTCAATCTCGACCACCAGTCGCCATGGCAAGAATGTCGCTGGGTGGACTATACCGCCCCTCGCACCTCAAGAATTAATCGACGACATGCAATCTTTCGTGGGGGCACTCGTACAAGAAATCTGCGGGAAGACGAACCGAATCAGACGGTCCGATTCCGAGCCTAGGTCAACCGATAACACCGACCAACAGAGCGCGGAGCTGGCGGCAATGTTTCGCAATTCGCCACTCATAAAACAGTTTGGCCAGGGGAAGGATTCGGAGGCCTAACGAGACTCCTGCCGAGGGGCGTATTTTCGGCCGCAAAAAAAAAATCGATGCCAATGCACGGAAGCGGTGATGTACAATAGCTCGTTGGATACGTACCGGTCGGTATGTGGGTTTCTTCACTTAACCAATGGAGGTTAGTGGGTGTGCTTTCGACTCTCTCGACCAGTATATGGATTGACGTGGTGCTCACGGGTTACAGACAGTTGGGTCGCCTTAGAATCTCTCTCTTACAGGTGTGGCGGTTCCAGCTATAGTCTGCGACCGTGCCCTTTGCTCTTGTCCCCCAGTTGTTGGCGCGTTGTTTTCTTTTTCAGTTGTTTTCTTTTTCAGTTGTTTTCCGGGAATGTGTTGCTTTCTCACTTCTTCGATGTATTCGACGGTTAATTGCGTTACCTTTCAAGCGGTGGGAAGGTGGGGTTCTACGTTGATATGGACAGCTTGAATTGCAGAGTTTCAACTGTCATCATTATAAAATACGCTCTGGCCGTTGTTTTCACCACCTATTGTGGGAAGTACATCCTCATTACATGTGACTTCACGGCCGAACGTACAAAAAGTGTCTGACTTCGAGCATGTTTTGGCACGGATTGCCAGTTGGATTGCTCGCTGGGATGCTGGACATATCGCTCGTCGGATCGCGCGTCTGATCGCTGTTGGGATTGCTCATCGAATTGCAGTAGGATAGTAGGCAACTGTTTGGAAAGAAGGGAACTCAATGGCGCTGGTACGAGGAGGGGGAACGCATATCTGGTATGACCTCCGGTGTTAAGCGCAATAGATGAAACGCGCATATTATCCTCAACACCCCCCGGCCAACTGCCGAAAGGTCATGACAGCCTGCATCCAGTCGGTCGCGATGTTCGGGTCAGAACTATGGTGGAAGGGAGACAGGGTGGAGGGCACCATAGGGCGAGCCGAAGAGCTACAGAGAGAGGTGAACAAGCAGGCCCGGGCGACTACGGGATGCTTTCGAACAACCAACCGCGGCGCACTAGCGATGGAGTCAGGGCTCCGACCGGCAACAGCCCAGCTGGAGAATCGGCAACGGCGGTTCGGCCTGCGGCTACTTAGCTTGCCCGACGGCGACCAGGCCAGAGAGGTGGTGGGAGCAAGGTCGGGGATTGGGGGAAGACTGAAGAATGCACTGGCATTGGCACATCGAGGGAGAACAGAGACGACAGTCCTACTCGAGGAACCCGAAGCGCTAGAGGCCGAGACGATCCAGGAGGACGAGGAGACGGCCAAGGCAGAGGCGGAGCGGAGCAGACCGGGGCTCACCATGTTCACCGACGGGTCACGACTCGACAGCGGGGCAACCGGATATGCAGTTGCATGGCAGAAAGGACAATCCTGGGTGGGAATCAAGAACCACATGGGATACAACCAAGAAGCCTACGACGCAGAATGCGCAGCACTCGCAAGAGCCCTCGAGGAGGCTGCAAAGCGCCGGACGGCTCCGGAACGGGTCACCATTTTCACCGATGCCCAATCTGCCATTAGGCGAATGGCATCGGAAGATCCAGGCCCAGCCCAGAAGTACGCAATCCTAGCAAGACGGCACATCGCAGCGCTGTGAAGAGCTAGACCAAGTATCACCATCGAGATCCGGTGGTACCCTGCCCATAAGGGCGTCCCAGGCAACGAGAAGGCCAACGAGTGGGCAAAGCTCGCAGCAGAAGAACCGGAAGCGCAAGGGGTGGAGCGGCTACAGGGAGGAGCGAGGCCGGTACCACTTCCCAGGTCTCTCACCCACATCAAGCGTGAGATCTCAACGAAGAAATGGGACGAGGCCCGCCAGTGGTCGGGGAAACGGATCTCCGCGAAGAAATACAGGATGCCGCGCACACAGCAGCCTGACAAGACAGTGGCCGGAAGCAACAAGAGGGTTGCCGCAAGGTTTTACCAGATCAAGACTGGGCACTGCCTTACCGGGGAATACCTGGAGTGGACAAAGAGCCGTGCGTCAGCCCGGTGCTGGTGGTGCAGGTGCAAGAAGCAGACAAGGGAGCACATCTTCAAGAACTGATGACGATGGAAGGAACAGCAGAAAGTGCTGTGGAAGGAGGGGTGGAAGGAGACTGAGAGAGGAAAGAGACGGTTCGCGATCCGGGACCTCCTTGCCGATGACAGGTGCAGCAAGGCAGCACTGGACTTCCTATCAACCACGGAGGTAGGAAGACTGGTCCCGCCCCCGGCTGATGAAGACGTACAGAGTGAGGCGTCAGAGTGGGAACTCCGGGAGCGGAGAGAGCGAGAGGAGGAGAAGGGAGCAGAAGCTGAGAGGCTGGGCACTGAGGTCGAGGATCCGCTGTTCCTCCCCACGCCCGCCTTTATGGCATCCGCGGAAGAGGAGTGAGAACGGGTTTCTGACTTTCATTTGTCATTTCCTTGGTCACTTTCGATCTTCTGGGTACAGGCCTGGGCGGAGGGCAAAGGAAAGCTTGGAACGTGCCGCCACTGCACGGACAGCGGCGGGGAAACGGTCAAAATGTACGCCGCCATAGTCTAGATAGGCTTCATGCGAGTATGATAAAACAAAAAAAAAAATCCTCAACACCCCCCACCGCATCCCCTAGCGGCACGTCACCTCTTCCCCACAGCCATCAGTGATACCTCGGATGGCCTTGGTACAACTTTGCCCAACTAGAATCCCCTATTTCTTTCCTCCGTTATTCTGAGGCGTTGACACGAACGGATACGCATCCCATAATTCGTGGAAAACAGATGCCCAACCAAGGTTCGAGCTTTGCACCAACTTATGTTGACGGCAGGGCGACAGAGTACGGACCTACTCGGCCAGGCCGGCCTTGCGCTGGGTGGTTGGTGACAGCGGAATATGTGAACGATTAAAACTAGTCACCCAGGCTAATGGTGGGTATGTAACGATGGGATACCGAAATTACATATCCCTCCTCATGGGAGCGGACAGCACTCTATATGCTATCTCCGTCGGACGGCAGGCATTGCTGTCTCGACATTCCGCAATAAGGGGTTCGGCAAAAAAAGTGACCGGCATTCTGGCGGTGGCACTCTTCCACCAAAGAGATGTACGAGGCAAGGAGGAGATTGATGTGCTCTGTTTGAATATACGGATCGATAGATATGAAGATAGTGACTGCATTGATTGATACATAGTCGAAGGCAGAACATTCTCTCTATATATGTACAGCAGGCCTCGGGGACTCGCCAGGGGGAAACGACGGAAGACTGTCTCCCGAGCGAGGGGTCTCAATAGTCCGGCCGGCCCGCGGGCAGCCCACGGGCTTTTGGGACGGTCCAGTCCAGGCCGGGATTTCTGATGACAGTCCGGCTGGGTGGACCCAGTGGCCGGACTACCTGGACCCGGGTCGGCCGGCGAGCGTTAGTGGGCCAACGCTCGTAGTAGTGGTTGAGAAAATAATATTGTCACAATGGCAGCTCCACCGTCTCTTCTTTAATTAACGATTTTTTTAGATAACCCTGTTTGTCCTATCTCCCCGATGCTCTTCCGCGTATGTCTGATTTCCGTCTATTGTTGTGTTGGTGGCTGAAGCCTCCCAGTATCAGGTTAGGTGTAGTCCAAAACCCGAAAACCCACCCACAATCCAAGAAATGCAGACCTGATTTCCCTTAGAAGGCCACCATCTGTTCTCCGATTAACAGAATTTTTGAATAATCTTGATAGCATCATGTTTCCGGTGCTCTTCCGAGTATGTACGATGTTTAGCCTGTTGTTGTGGTGGCAGTTGAAAGCTCCCAGTAAGATCAGGAAGCCCACTCACAACAAAAGAAATCCCCGCCGGATTCTCCGAATAACAGAATTCTTGGATAATCTCGTTCGATTTATATCTCCTGTACTCTGCAGGGTATATACGATTTTATATCTGTTGTGGTAGATGCTGAGAACATCCAGTAATGTTTTAGTTGTAGTCAAAAGCCTGGAAACCCACCCACCGCCCAATATATGGTAAGACGCTAGTGGATCATGAGATCTCCCTCATTTTCTTGGTTTGCCGGCGGACCCAGTCCTGACCAGGCCAGCGCCAAAAAAGCCGGTGAGCCTGCAGGCTGTGAACAAGCGTGGACTGTGTCTCGCAGAAGAGACTAGGCTGAAGCCAGGACTGGCCCGGCCATACTGTTGAGACCAATGTCCCGAGCAGCTGCTCCCAGACATGGGTAGTCATCATATCCACGTGTGTCGTCTCTGGTCTTTCATCTCTGGACGCCCATTATTCTGACACTTCCACTCTACGAAAGATGCAAAGGAGTGCAGGAGAGAAAGAGAAAAAGGATACGTCCAGTACAGTAACAGATAGCAGCAAGGACAAAACAGTGAAACCTAGTACCCTCGGATGCCTCGTTAAAACTCATAACTGTGTAAAAAACCTCATGGGAAAACTGTGGACATTGGAGAAAGAGAACATCCTTCAAAGAAAAAGGAACAAAAAGGAAACATGTTTCTACCATCTGCCACGCACTTCACCAAAAGCTTCCCCTAGATCCTTGGCCAATTCTGTGGCTGCTTCTCAGGCCAATTCCTAGGCCAGTCTGTTGGATGGTCTGTCTATTTGTCAGCATTGAGAGCACACAGCAGCTCCATCAACATCGGTGATGACAGCAGCTTCATCAACATCGAGCACGGACTGCAGCTCCGGTACGGGACGCACCTTCAGCTCCAGCATCACCGAGTGCGTACAGCAGCTCCACCAATAACCATTGGGGCTTAGAGAATACCTGCAATTGGCTAAAAGTCATCAACCACAACCTCACTCGGGTAGTCTCTGGCGTGTACCCCGGCATTGTGTGCGGAGGCACTCTGAGACCATCTTTTCTTTCTGAGCTGTTCTGCACCTTGCTTCAACTGGTAGCCAGCTTCCTTCTGCCTTTCTCATGTGCAGTAGAAGTGTTGTAGCAGCGAATCGCTAGGTCTCCTGTAAGGCTTCCGACCTCCGTAGCTGACATGTCCCCCCACTTGCCCCGGTGTCGAGCCTGTGTTGAGGTGTGAACCAACTTGGTCACTTCTCCGTGTGAATGATGTCTCATCCTCGATAAGGGGTGCAGTAACAGCATCCACGGTCAGCTCCTCCGAAGGTTTATTATTGAGAACGCCGACGCTAATTGCTAACTACTTAGGTACGGTTAGAAGGAGGTGGCAGACGACGGTGGTATCTGACATCGCATCTTCAGTTATGGCCAATTCCCGGCGAACAGCGAGTAGGCTCGAGATGTATTTGACGACCGAACATTGCAAAGGCACAGTCATATTCCTGGCAAAGGAATTTCCAGGCGTAGGCTGCAGAATCCATTTTGTTCGCGTGAGAACTGCGGATAACGGTTCAGATTGTGGGTTCAACCGATATGTAGATCTTCGAGGCAGCGCGGACGTCGCACTGATTGTAGTTACGACCTTAGGCAGTACTATCTTGTACATACCCTAGGGACGTAGTGTCAGAGTTCGACGAAAATTACTTGGTAACGATCTTGGAGGCCTCTGAGCGGATAAGGAATGATCTCATGTCGTTCTCTACACGTGATAGTTTCGGGTGTTGTGTAGGTCAGTGACTGCAAACGTGACAGTTTGTCAGGTCAGGCCATGTTGGCAATGTCGTCGCAACACGACGCAGCTCAAAGGATTGAAGCTTAAAAACGAGAGTGTAGAGATAAGCTGCAGAAGCGCACAGCGCTAAACGACGAGTTTGCAGATTTGCAGAGCGTTCAAGCCGGGCTTGTTGAAAATGCTTCTCGCCGCTCTGGTGTGGTGTACTGATGGAAGTAATGGCGACGGCAGCAACGGCATCAGCAGCAACACTATGGGAAAACAGTAGCAGGGGGGACCCTGGTCGCACTGGCTTGGCATTCTTCCATAGCAGTGTGTTTCGTGTTCGTTCTTCTTGAGTTGTACCTACTTCTCGATAGCATATTTCAATGACATCATTGTGGAGAATTGCGAAAACTGCCGGTGTCAGATTCACTGCCTGAGTGGTTGCCGTAAGGTAGAACAAACCATTTGTGACAGGTCCAGATGCAATAATGGTTCCTCTGTGAAGTAGACGTGTGGTATCCAGGCCAAACTCCACCTTGTAGCCATCTGACAACAGCTTGAACAGACTCAACAGACAGAAACGGCCAAATTTCATGACGTGTAGGACATTGCAAAATATGTGTCTGTCTTTCTCGCTAAAGGCTACTGCTATGTCTCCGATTACAGTGACACTTACATAGCGATTGTCGACAACATTGACTGATCTCTCTCTGGGTTTGAATTTCTGGTACTTGACGAAAATCGAGATATCTCTGGTAACGTGCATTGAGGCTCCCGAATCCACAATCCAGGTATGCTCCTTTTGATCTTGTGGTATGGAGACTTTGACTTCATCCACCTCACTGGCTTCCGTAATCGTCAATATCAAGTCGTCTGTTTCGGTACCTCCCGGTGGCGGCCCAACAGCATTCGCTGTTACCTGCCTGCTTTGGTTCTCCTTCCACAGGTGGTGGCTTTGGCATTCCTTCTTCTTGTGTCCTTGTTTTCCACATCCATAGCAGGCTACGGGTGACCTCTTTCCCTTCTTGTGTCCTTGTTTTCCACGTCCATAGCAGACTACGGGTGGCCTCTTTCCATTCTTGCTTACCCAATCCGATCCTTCCTTGGCTCCATTGGTCTTCCCATATCCATGGCCCTTTCCGGATATATTGTATCGAGTACCTCCCTTTGCAAACATCGCTGTGTCGGCAGGGATAGAATGCTTAACTCGGAGCTTCGCTTCATGCGCCTCGAGGGCAATATACACATCTTCCCGTTTTTTGTCTTGTTTGGTCATGTTGAGCATTGTGGTGAATTGGTCCCACTCCGGTAGTCGGTAGGGCTTTCGTCATATAGTACGTAAGCATGGGGTCGTCAATATCCACATCAACAATCTTCAGTTGACTTGCAACCCTCTGGATCTCCATGTAGAAATCTTCCGAACTTGCAAAATCTGCAAATTTTATGGATCCCAACTTGTCCATAAGTTGCCTTCCATCAACCTTGAAAATCCATTCACTGTCCATCTGGATTGCATCCCAAAGTCCCTTTGGATTCGAGTCCCACTTCTCGTCGTAGTACTTGCGCTGAAGAGCAGGAGAAAGTAGTCCTCGAATGGCACCACTGGCTTTCTCCAGCGTAATCTCGTACTGCTGAAGTTCGCGATAGTACCGGTGGAGCAAGACCCTGTAGGCAGGATCACTTGACTCCGGTTGGTATGGGTCCACCTCTTCTTTCGCATTCGCATCGGTGGTGGTGGTGGTGGATGGTGGAGTCGGCTTCAATGGCGGCCTCTCCTTCCCGCTAAGTACGCTTCCATATCCAAGGCCACTCAAATAAGCTTTAGCAGGCACAACCCACTCCTCGTAATTCGGGCCAATGAGCGGCTTGATGTTCATCGTCGACATCTTCTCTTCTTTCCGTATCTGCTGGGAGTCTTCCTGCGGTGGGATCTTTCCACAACGTGGTTCGGTTCGAAAGCGAGTATCTTCTCAACGATTTGGCGGCAAAGGGAGTCTTCCTTCGGTGGGATCTCTCCTCTTTCGGGTCGTCAGTCAAGGGGGTCTTCCAACGTGGGATCTCTCCTCTTGCTTCTCAGGGTGGGTGGGAGGGGTGGGCGGGCGTAGCGGATCTGAATTCTTATTTTCGACCCCGGGCTCAAAACCTGTTCGTGTAGTAGATGGAGGCGTGTCTATTCTTCAGAGGAGTGGTGAGAAGACGTCTAGCTACAGGAGACGACACAACGAGAACTAAAAGCACTAGCCCCCGAATAACCCTCATCCCTTACTCACTCACTCGACGGTCGCGGGAGCAACCCCTAAGCCTCGCGCCCTAACAGCCTATTCCGAAGGCGAAGCAATCGATGATAGTCGTTCGCCCTGAGGATTCGGCTTCCCAGCGACAACTCCTTGTTGATCCCGAATAAGTCTCCCCACCGATGGATCATAGGCGGCAGCGAGTCATGGACATATGAAGAGATGATAAATACTTGTAGCCCTGAGGTTTCTGTGGTTGAGCAGATGCTGAGCGAATTGACAATGCATGTGGAAGAGATGGAGGCAGGTGGAGACAATGTGAGCGATAAATAAAACCACGAAGATCGCAGAAAATGAACACACGATTTCTCCTATCTACCATCTCTTGTCCGATCACCGCGATAATTGCATCTTTTTCCATCTCTTTTGGTGCTCCTCGGTAGGTAGTCATCGACTTTACAACCGCACTATGTAGTTGTAGTACGCTGTGGCCGGAGTGGGGCGGGGGGGGGGGGGGGGAGGGGCAGGCCTGGCCGCCCGGCAGTCCGTCCAAACCTCAATGAAAAATGGCTGCGGTACGGCTGTCTTCAGACTGCCAGGACTAGCGGCCGTAGTCCAGTCCCGGGTAGGCCTCAAGATGGTCGAGACAGACGACCGCGAGGCGTAGGCTAGCCTACGGATGATCTCAGACATTCCCAGACCTGACCAGATCTACGCTTTCGAGGCCAGGGAGCGCATCGCGACCCTCCGCCAGAGGGAAGGGGCGGCGATGATCGAACTCCGTTGGCACCCGGCTCACAAAGGAGCACCTCGGAATGAGAAAGCGGACGATTGGGCGAAGATTGCGGCAGATGAAGTAGATTCCCATGGCGTCGTGTTTCTTAGGCTCGGGGACCGGTATGGAAGGAAGCGGCTCCTGCCGCTGTCTCCGGCCCGCTTGAAGGGTTCAAACACTGAGACCAAATGGAGGGAGGAAATGGCGTGGGCTGACACTATAGTTATCCACGAGAAGTACCATAACAGCTGGAGGGCACGACAGACGATTTTCCTCCCCACGCCTTCCTTCATGGCCCCTGCAGAAGAGGGGTAAGGAGTGAAGACTGCTTTCCTTTGTTCTTCCCTTTGTCTCTCTTTTGTGGTCTGTTGGAAATATTGGATTGATAAAGGTAAAGATTGTATTACAGCATTATGCGGGCGCAAGTTCTCTATATACAGGAGGGCCGTCAGGACAACGGACGGAAGACTGCCCCCCCGAGCCGGTGCTCGGGGACTCAGTCATGTCCGGACGCCGCCTCCGGTCCGTCATCTCCGGACGCCCATTATTCTGACATGTCATTTCGGCCTGGGCGGCAGCCAAAGGGGAGCCTGCAATGAGCCGTCTCCCTGTAGACTGCCGACAGGAAACGGACAGTGTGTGCATTAAAGTCACAACATGCGGGGATGGGTGAAACACGGCTAGTCGTAGACGACGGCAGGTGGTCACGTAGTCATAACATAAGTACATACTTAGGTAGTATTCCGGACCCCATGTCCTGCCAACCTTCTCCAACCAGCCTTAAACTCCGCTGGAGTCCCTCGTACCGGGGCCCACATGAATGCCGTCCCGCCGCAGCCGGCGCAAGGTCGGACTGGACAGCCGTTCATAGGCAAGGACAGCAACAAGAATTCTTGCCTCGAAGGCCCACCTAAGATGACATGAGTGACGGATGGCACGGGGATGAGTGGGCGTGCCTACATCGCGGTTACCGTCTTTTCTTCAATAGTCGCACTATCGCATCATGTTTATTCTCCTCCGCGAGGTGAAAGGGAGATTTGGCCCCTTCATTTTTCGGTTCGATCTCGGCGCCACGATCGAGCAACAATCGCACTATAACCGCACGTCCATTACGCGCCGCGTCGTGCAAGGGTGTATCCTTCCAGAAGTCTTGGGCGTTGATCTCTGCGCCAAAGTCGAGCAGCAACCGCACTGCAGCCAACTGTCCTTTCCCAGAGTCGAAACCATTCCCAGCCGCGAGGTGCAGGGGCGTAACCCCACTTTCGTTCTTAATATTGACCTTCGCGCCTCGATCAAGGAGCAAACGCACTGTAGTGTCTTCTCCATTACTCGCCGCGTGGTGCAGTGGTGTATCCTGGCAGTCGTTCTTGACGTTAATCTCCACGCCACGATCCAGCAACAATAGCACTATAACCGCACATCCATTACGCGCCGCCTCGTGCAAGGGCGTATCACTCCGGAAGTTCTTGGCGTCGTTTTCGGCGCCTCGATCAAGGAGTAGCCGCACTGTAGCCTCTTGTCCATTACTCGCCGCGAGGTGCAGTGGTGTATCCTGATTGTCGTTCTTGACGTTAATCCCCACGCCTCGATCGAGCAACAATCGCACTATAGCCGCACGTCCATTTCGCGCCGCCTCGTGCAAGGGCGTATTACTCCGGAAGTTCTTGGCGTTGTTCTCGGCGCCTCGATCAAGGAGTAGCCGCACTGTAGCCTCTTGTCCATCACTCGCCGCGAGGTGCAGTGGTGTAACCTGACAGTTGTTCTTGATGTTGATCTCCGCGCCAGAATCGAGCAGCAGTCGCACTGTAGCCTCATGTCCTGTCGCTGCCGCGAGGTGCAGGGGGGTAGATTTCTCGGAGCACGTGACGTTGATCGCAGCGCCACGATCGAGGAGCTCTCCTACTGTAGCCTCATGTCCTCCACTAGCCGCAAGGTGTATCGCCGTCCGCCCAGCACGATCACCAGTAGAGATATCGGTTCCGAAGCTATCCAAGTATCTCTGAACTGTGACCAGAGCGCCTTTCGCCGCAGCGGTATGTAATCGGGATTGCCGACTAGTGACCGGTAGTAACTGGAGTCGCAAGTTGGCGACGTTGATGCTTTCCTGCCGGAGGTCCTGCAATCGTGACAGCGATAGGGTTCCACTTCTAACCTTTCCATCGGTAGTCCGCTCCAGCACCTGCTGATACACTTGCCCGTTGTTCAACTCGACGATATACACCGGTAAGCAGATGACCGACACGTTCGAGATATCTCCAAGGCTCAGTCCACTTAGCTGTGACCAGCGCGAACTGCCGCTGTCGCTCGTGCTGAAGGAATCCCTCGACAGGTTCCTGGTTGCGTTTCTGTACACTCGCGTCAGAGCGAGAGTTCGGTCGATGGCGTGCCGAAAACTTGAAGTCGATCGCTGGGATGGTGCTGAAATGACAGAGGAGCCGCTGCCACCGGCAGTGGCAAAACGCGAAGCTGTAGTAACGAGACGGTAGGATCCTGTCGGTGCGTTGCTATTACTGGCTGTGACGGGGACGACTGCTTCGCCGAAAGAGCTCGCGAGGACGGAAGGCGATTGCTGCACGGCGGCCTGAGATACGAAAGGTGACATGCGCTGTGAAAGGTCCGGATCCAGCAGCATCTGTTGTACGAAAGCTTGGAAACGCTCCATGTCTTGTGCAAGTGCTTCAAACCGCTCCGCTCTCCGATCGGCTTCCTCCGAAGCAATGCTATCCCACGGCGTCAGCGAACACCTTCGTCACCATGAGGGGCCGAGCTGGTCAACCAACATGGCGAATAGTAGCGCCAGTGAGCTCTTGTAACACTGCAGCTTCCCCACTACCCTAGTGATGTCACCCGTTTTGGCTGCCCACTTGGCCCGATTCCACAGGTTGAGCTGCAGTACCTCGCGATCCCCAGCGTTGCAGTTCTCCAGCAGACCATCGATCTCCGAGAAGGTACACACGCAGCCTGTCAGGATGGTGACCAAGTCGTCGACTTCAACACGGGACATGCGCTGGTGATCGTAGTCGGCGAATCGGCGAACGAAGCTGTGTAGTCGCTTGAAGATGAGCTGCATCGCTTGGACCTCGGACAGTAAGTCACGCGCCACCGTCGGAGCATCGTGGACGTCTAAGAGGAATCCGATGACACTGGTGGTGATCTGTAGCAAGCCCCCGACCGATGCCGCAAGAGAGATACCTTCCATGTTCGGGGAGAAGAGCTGGTGCCTGGGTTGACGAATAAGTGCACGGTGTAGTTACTACATATGTACGTCCACACTGTCTCGCATGGTCGACCCCGCACGGCTTCCCAACGCGTCATTTAGCCGCATAGTGCGCCGTGTGTCTCATTCGTTGAATGCACGTTAACGCCGAACGGCAGTTGCTGCCACCACCCTGCTTCCGCCGCATTGAACTAAGCAACGAGGCTTTTTGTGTCAGCAGCCATGATGTTGCCGGAAACACCAAGCGAGTTTGAGTCCGCCCGACCAGGCGCTATCAAGAAGTTGTTTTGCAAAATAGCACGGTTGCTCGGGAGTCGGCAGGGGTGTTGGGCGCGAAATCCTCACCCGAACAAATCATCTGGCAAGTCCGCCCCAACGCCCGCGCGCCGCTTCTGTTGTCTGCGCCTTACAGCCCATAACAGTCGGTGCCAAAAAGATCATAATGGCCTCCCTGCTTGTGCAAATGCTTCTCGGACTTCGGTTCATTCGTTGTCCTGCCTCACCGGATGTGCTCAGGACTGTAAGTGAGCTTTGCTAATCCATCCGCGATCTCGTAGCTATCGATACCCTCGTGGGCTGAGAACCATCGTGTGTCTGACTTGACATCGCGAGAAGTCGCGTTGCGATGACCGAAAAAAACGTCCCACACAGTGGAAGCTTTCCGGCATTGCACGAGAACCCGGCACAGGCGAACCGGAACTCGGCAGACACCTCATCACGTAGATAGTACGTGTCAACACGGTCAAAATACATGTTTTTCACGTCCTGATATGATAGCAATATGCGCCCAGCGGGAAACCATGTTTTTATTACCCCCATTGAACTATTTACTTACTTTTGGCTATGGCATAGCAATCCAGCAGGCCAACGCCGCGACACCCAGCTACGCCGCAGCACTCAACTCCTCCGCCTGCGGGGGGGGGGGGGGGGGGGGGGGGGGGGGGGCGGGGGCGGGGGGGGGGGGGGGGGGGCGGGGGGGCGGGGGGGGGCGGGCCCCGC
>Ga0307516_10001086_pt1 | contig 37843 bp, 50 predicted proteins | sample 19_EM_MG_FD_203310 | JGI IMG/M metagenome (GOLD analysis project Ga0307516, IMG submission 203310) | Populus trichocarpa ectomycorrhiza microbial communities from riparian zone in the Pacific Northwest, United States - 19_EM | ecosystem: Host-associated > Plants > Roots > Unclassified | place... | reverse complement strand
CGTTGGAACGTACTGATTATGACTTCTGGCATACCTATGTCTTCTTCAACCATGGCAGCATTCAGGAAGTCCTTAGGGTTATCGCCAGGTGGGAAATCAAAATCTTCGTCCTCGGACGTCAGGACAAAAGTGATGAGGCACTGCGTCATGAGAACCAATGCTTCACAAACGCTAGGTAAAAGCATATCCAACTCCCCAGTGGAGAGTGGGGTTTCGGGTGTTTGTGCCGGAGCTGAATAGACGTGACCGGAAGATAGCTCTGACGGTGTTAGATTTGGTGACGCAGACGAACCCGTACCTGAGGAAGTGGAGGAGAGCGAAGGCGGGGTTAATGTCGGTGATAAAAGAGTTGGCACGGCCCTGTCGATAGCACCGATGCTATATTCCCCCAAGTCGAAAAAGGTGGAGGCGATCATCGGGCAAAGTTGTTGGCACATCTCAACTGTGAGGTGCGCCGTCTGGAGGTAGGAATCCAATAGCTTCAAGAGGACGGTTTGGTGGGGGCTAATAATCTCATCCTCCCTAGCATAAAGGAAGGTCAGGTCGATCGTGCGCGTGGAAGGGCAAACACTCCTACACGGATATATGGGTGTACAAATCCGGTAAGAGACCGAAGTCAATCAGTCTCGAGAAGATACTGTATCTGCAGAGGGGTGAGCGTTTGAGCCGCATTTCCAACAATCCGTTACCCTATCTCGAAGGCCTGTCCCCCATCACTGAGTTCCTCCACGTCATGTAACGACACCATCCGATCCAATACTGCCACGATGATCCGCAGACCCAGTGGAGTTGTGGTGAATAGTGTTCTAAGAGGAAGGTCATTGTCGCTGGAAGTGTCACGAACGTTCGGGCGTACGATCTTTCAACGCTTCCATGAATGCAATTCAAGACCAACACAAGAGCAGACAGGATTGTACGCGTGTCCGGGGAACCCAACAGGCGCCTGATTGGTGGTCAAGCTGAGCCACGGTCGCGAATTCGGCCCTTTTACGCACAGGATTATTGAAGAATTTTCGGGGACATTCATCCAGGTGTCCCAGAAGTGGGTGAGGAGGGTTTCATTGCCCGTCACCATATTCGAAATGGATTGAATGAGAAGTATAGTCGCTCTGTAGTCTACGAACGTGTCAACGAGCCGAGGAGGGGCGATGAATTGGACATACTCGACTCATCCTGGGTGGTGCGGTAAGATGTGTATGCGAACAGGGCATCCCTGATCAACGGCTCGTTCTCACTATTCAAGCACAAAGTTAATCGAAAGTGTGGATATTGTAATGGAGAGACATACAATGCCTTCGTCTGATTTTCTGGCACAGCGGCGACGAGGTTACGGGTGAACTTTGCGAGACTTGCGATCAGGTCTCTGCTGGACGGGTTTTCTGCGTCAACGGCCTCCCAGAGATTATTGAGCCCCGGCCACACGGAAGGACTTGCTTGTCCCATTCGTTGTCTGACGTGAATATCCTTCCCAAGGTCTTCGGCGATCTCGTCAAGGGTCTGTCTCGCCGTATCGGGCGTCATAGAGTGGAACAGGTTGTTCATGTTGGACTCGGGGGTAGCTGCGGCGGAAGTCGGAATCATGGTCGTCGACGACAAGGGCAGCGGCAACATCGACAGTGTCGGCGTCGGCGTGAATATTTCATTCACTCACGATTTGGCTGATAGGCTCGAGCCGCTCAGGAGAATTCTCCCTCCCCACCTTGCTGCTCCCATCCCGTCGTCGCCACCCTCCCGGTCACCTTCGACGGCCGCGACACAACCGGACTCGACATCCACTCCATCTATCCCCTACTCCCTGCTCTACTCAATCTCGAAATGGACCAGGACGGTGGAGGGCAAGGCCACACTGTCAACAAGTTCACTCAACCCTCGCTCGTATGAGATGGTTTCGTTGCTCGCGGGGTCGACCACGTCGCCCGAGCGCAAATTTCCACCTCACAAGGTGGAACCCGATGACCCACTGGCGGACAGACGACGGGAAATCAACGACCGGAAAGCAGTGGTTACGTTAATCAATGCACTCCTCAGTATTGGTGGCTCCGGGGCCGCGGCGTGGTATGCCACCGGGGTGGCTGGCTGGCGAAACGAATGGGTGCGCATACACTCGCTCCGCTCAACCTCTTCTCCCAGCTGATACCACCCCAAATCCATAGCGGGCATTGTTTTCCCTTTCCTTCGCCTTGCTCGTTGCCCTCGCAGAGGGGGCTCTGTTTGTTCTATGGGGTTCCAGACGATCAACGCCCAAGAAACGCCGAGTCCGCCTCCGTCGTAATCCTCGTACACAAGACGTGGATGTAAAAATAAAAGTAGAATAAACGAGAGAATAAGAATGCGAGCGAGTGCGGATGCAGTACGGGACTTTGGGGCAACTCCGTGTTTCATCAAACCATCTCTCGCCTTCTCCCTTTTCATTTGGCCTGGGGTCGTCCCCGACGCTCTTTTCCTCGTCATGTCTAGCGGTCCAGACGTCCAAAAATCTACGGGTGTGGGACCAGCGTCAACAGGTGGAGGCGGCGGCGGTGCTGCCCTCACTCTTGCTGGCGTTCTCTCTTCGTACACCTCAACGCCGAACCCCCCAATGGCCGCTCTCGAGCAGGTTATCTCGGAGAGAAACGTGCTGTCGTCTCAAAACTCGCAGCTCTGGAAACTTGTCGAGAAGCAACGGTCAGGTTACAGTCAGATCTTGAAGGAGCTGGAGCGAGTTCGGTCGGAGAGAGACACCTTCAAAGCGAGATTAACTTCTCTTGGCGAAAACCCGGACCACATTCTCAAGAAACAGAAAGGAAGCAAGGGGAGCCATTCGGGAAACACACTCAAGCCCTCTTTATCGCATTCTGGATTGAGGTCGGAGGACCAGCTCAAGGTGACTCCAGAACATCCAAGGCAGCCGATGGCAAGACATCAATCTGAGGATTCCAGTATGCGTTTTTACCTGGGTACTTTGGCGAATGCCACCTAACCTTCCATTTTTACAGTGCCGCGAACCCGCCTGACCCCTTCTCACGACCCAGCTCACCCAACCGTTGCCGTTCGCGCTGGTTCTCTGGGGCCTTCCCCAGCCCCACCAACTCTATATCTCAACACTCAACCCTATAATGGGCCCAGTTCTGCTCCTGCTCTCTCCCCGGTATCATCTCTCGTCTCTCCCGCACTCATGTCAGCACAATCGTTCACGACCGTTATCTCATCACCCTTCGCTTCCACACCTCCCGACTTATCTATCAATATACCCCCCACATCACCTGGCGACCTCTTACAACCAAATCCCCCCGCAAACCCACCACCGCAAAATGGAGACCCTTTGCGGCCCTCTGTGCAATCTCGAGAATCGAGGGTCTCTCTGCCCGAGGAAGCGAAACGTTACATGGCTGCAATCGGGGAATCTCCCGCTCCGAGCCCCCTCATTTCTCCTCCAACGCCCAAATCTGCCGACGTCAGGTCTGAATCACCATCGCAGGTTTCCGTGTGGGAGACAAGGGACGACCAAACCCTAGCAGATAGTGTCGATGGGGAATTTTTGGACATGGATGATAGTACGAACGATGACGGTGGAACCGGTAGTGAGAATTCGCTTTCGGACGGGGAGTTGGAAGAAGACAAACCCCCCCCCCGGAGCGTAGAGGACTTCCCAATGCCCCCAACTTCTCACCCCCCTGTCGACCCCAGCGTTTATTCGCAGTCCACCGCGCCGGACCAAACGAGTATTCATTCGGGATATACAGCGAGTGGCATGAGCACAAGGGCAGACCCTACCGCGAGCACAACGTCCTTCCAATCATCCAATTCCCCAAGCAACAATTCTCAGCCAAAGCCACGACACAGGCAAAGGCCATCGCTCGATTCTCCCGCCTCTGTCCAGCCTCATTTCCGACAACTCCCTCTCCTAGTTTCGGATTTTCCGATGACGAGGGTACAGGTCTCACATTCATCGATTCGCCCCAACGACCGAGGCAAAGAGGTACTATCGTTTGTGGTTATCGTGGACCCCGGATCTGGGAAGGAATCCTGGAAAATCGAGAAGTCGTATTCTGATTTCATCTCGTTGGACCAGAAGACCAGGACTGTAAACCGAAACCTTGCCAAGAAAATGCCTTCTTTGCCGGATAGCAAGTTGTGGCGAGATCATGCCCCTGCCAAAGTGGACCAACGGAAGGCAAGTATGCGTGTCCGTGTGGAGCTGCCTTAAACTTACATCGCCTATTCGTAAAGGTCGCGCTGGAGAGCTACCTTCAGACCATTCTTTCGCTTCCGATCAAAGACCGAAACGAAATCGCCGCGTTTTTCACGTCAGATATAGTCCGTGCCCGCCAACCCGTCGCATCAGCTGGATACAAAGAGGGTTATTTGACCAAGAGAGGGAAAAATTTTGGTGGTTGGAAGCGGAGGTATTTTGTTCTCCAGGGTTCCGTACTGGAGTACTATGAATCGGTATGACCTTCTTATTGAAAGTAGTGTTTGCGGCTCTAACGGGCTCACCCAGAGAGGTGGTGCACATCTTGGTTCGATTACAATAACAGGAGCACAAATCGGGCGGCAACAGCGCGCAGGCACCTCCCAGAGCATTGACGAAGACAATGAATATAGACACGCATTCTTGATCATCGAGGTGAAGAAGGGTCAATCAGGCGCTTCGAATCCTCGACACGTCCTTTGTGCGGAGAGCGACACAGATCGTGATAGCTGGGTGGAGGTCCTGGTACGATATGTCAACGGTGGCTACTACGATGACCAACAAGCTCTACCGTCATCATCGTCCTCCACCTACTCCAACGGGCTTTCGCCAATTGTGACATCCGTGGCTTTGAGCGGCGGTCTTGATTCCGCACAACCTCGTTCCAGCACAAGTTCAGTGGGATATTCAGAACAAACGCTGATTCCCAACAAACCACGGGGGTACTCACGAGATGACGCTGGGCGCCCAACGCATGGACCTCTTCATGAGGATGGCAATAGCCCTTTGGAGGCTCCTATCTCATCATCACTGCCTTCCGCTTCTCCGTTGGACGGAGATGGTCATGCTCTCTCTGTCCCTCGGTCACACTCATCGCTGGGTCACGACGACAGTGGCTCTGATGTCAAAGGGACACCATCTCGGCCTCGCAATCCTCCAAATAACAATCCTGCTTCATCCCCGGAACATCACCGATCAAAGGACAGGGATAGGAGGCGGTCTGTTCAGCCTATCAAGGTATCTTCCGCTATACCAAAGGTATCCCTCGACGGAAGGTCGGCCTCCCCGGATATCCACACACCTAGGGTCGACCAAAACGGGAAAGTTAAGATTTCCGGACCCATTGATGGGGCCCCGATTCCACCGGGATATAAATTCGGAGCAAGCGGAAAGGAAAAGGAAAAAGACACTGCAGAACAGTCAACTCCTGGTAGAGACCGCAGGGAGAAAGCGAAGTCGAAAATGTTTTGGGGATTCGGACGACCCAACGGTATGCCGCTATTTTCTTCCACCATCGATCCCGCGATATCCCCATTCATGGTTCACTGCCCTCAGAGAAAACTCCCGTGCCCGCTCAACCTCAACCTCCACATGCGGTGTTTGGAACCACGTTAGAAGAGTCACTCGAGGTCGCCCAAATTGCCAACCTGCCCGCCATAGTTTTCAGGTGTATCCAATATCTGGAGGTGAAGAAGGCGGATCAAGAGGAGGGTATCTACAGGCTGAGCGGCAGCTCCGCGGTCATCAAGAGCCTGAAAGATCGCTTCAACTTAGGTACGTTCGCACCTTTCGTGCTTGCCATCGGAAGATTCAATCTTGGTGCAAACCGATCCACAGAGGGGGATGTCGACTTGCTCGCTTCGGATGAGTACTGGGACCCGCACGCCATTGCGGGGTTACTCAAGACGTTTATGCGCGAACTCCCTGCGAGCATCCTGACCCGTGAGCTCCACACCAGGTTTCTCTCCGTGATCGGTGGGTGTGAATTTCCAGCGAAGGGGGTATGACTCATCGATTATCCCCAGACCTCGTGGATGCTCAGGAAAGAATAAAAGAGCTGTCCTCCCTGATATCGCAACTCCCTCTGGCTAACTATTCACTCCTTCGAGCACTCACCGCTCACTTGATACTCATTGTCCAGAATTCGAACATAAACAAGATGACAATGCGGAATGTTGGAATCGTATTCAGCCCAACACTGGGAATCCCCGCAGGGGTGTTCAGTTTGATGCTTGGAGAGTTCAATCGGGTTTTCAACGTAGACGGGCCTGAAGAACAAGGAGAGGAGGCCGACGATTCTCCCGCGAGAAGGAACAGCAGGCATTATTCGGACGCCGCTGCGGACGAGTTGCTTGGCCTGGTCGGTCGCTCCCTCAAAGGTCAGGGGCACGTGTCATATCCCGGACTACTTCTTACTCCCAGCACAGCACCTCCAGAAGGCTCCGACGGGGAGGGGGATCCATCGACGCAAGAGGACAACGGAGCCGATCCCGCAGACGACGATCGCGATGCCGAAACGTCCGTTGGTCCCAACTCGAAGAACACCAGGGCTTCGAGCATTGCGGCGTCTCGCGGGCTGAACGTTAACGTCGGCAGCGCGAAGGACGAGCCCAAGCTATTACGACCCGGCCTTCCTCTTTCTCCCCGTCCCTCCAACAGCCCACGGTATAGTCCATCTCCATCCTCGTCACCGATGGCAACTCCTCGTTGAAACATGTTGCCGGGCTTACCTTGTTGATTATATTTGCATGATTTCATCAACGACGTTGTATACTACACATCGATACCCAATCTAGCACATTTGACCATCTTGAGGTCACATCCACTTGAATATGCAGTTCCGGCCACCGTCTGGTGGGCTTAGAGGTCGGCGATCGGCGGGCCGGCAACGCCACAAGCGCGAACCTACTGATCCCGCTCACATGTGTCTCTCCGCTGCTCACCAACAAGGCCTCAGTCAATGACAAAAGCACCTAAACCTAAGCGCAAGAATGGCATCCCTATCCCAGTAGGCACGCTCTCGAAGTATTTTCCAGTCGATTCCATCCCGAGCCAGGATATCAAACGTGGCCCGCCTCACTCAGATCCAGTTCGGGAGGCGGAGGCGGAAGGACCGTTCTTGTCCCACAACAGTGAAGGCGGCTTTCGGGCATTTGCAAATTTGTATACTGCAGTGTACCTTGCAAAACCGAAGCTAGTCCAAGGTCACCTTTCCCCCTTCCCAATATTAATCGACAAACTGACCGGAGTGTCTCGCATGCCCAGAAGCAGTCCAAGACGATCCATGGAAATTGCTGATAGCCGTAATGCTCCTTAACAAGACGTCAGGGAAAGTCGCCCTTCCGGTCTTCTGGTATATAATAGACCGCTGGCCAACCCCGGCAGATCTCGTGAATGGTGGGTATTGTCTCAAACCTCCGCCCAAGTCATCTCACTGAAACCACGGGTGTCTTATCGTCCCACCAGTCGAATTTGAAACACTCGAGGCACTCCTTTATCATTTAGGGCTATCGAACACACGGGCGCACAGGCTGATCGCCCTATCCAAGATGTATATGGAGTACCCGCCAGACCCACGATCGTTCTATAAGTCGAAGGTTGTCAAAAATAAAGCAACAATCGACTACCCCCCTACCCATGTCTCTCACTACCCCGGGAGTGGCAAATACGCCCTAGACTCGTACAGGATCTTCTGTATGGGGAAAGGGGAATGGAAAAAGGTCTGCTCAGATGACAAGGAACTGCGCAGGTACCTTGTAAGTGGATATCCTTAGTCCCTATACTTGACTCTTACGCACACCCTAGCGGTGGAGGTGGGCCGTGGATGAATTTAAAGAGTGGAACGAGGAGACTGGCGTTGTAGGGCCAATAACCCCAGACTATCTTGAGCGCCTACCACACATCCTGGCACAATGAGTCACCTAGTGACTAGTGACTACCCGCGTAGCAAGCAGGAGGTCGTCCATCGTGGAGGCCAGTGTCCGAGACCCCCACTGCCCGTGGCCAGGCCTTGGCCCCTTCCTTGTAAGGCCGTGAATACCCGTTTAAAACGTTTATACAAGATCGTAGCCTTCTGTTTAAGGATAGTTACCAGTCGCACGGCCACACCTGCTAGCTTCAAGTTTTATACACCAGGGCACATCGGACATCGAACGGCGAGCGCTTGACTGCATGATTGTACATTCCGGCTGCTCCACGCGAAAGAGGCGCGAGCTCTCTGAGTTCAGCAGTACCGAACTTATGACTTTCTCATGTCGTTTCACTCAGGAGCGGATGTCTCGTTCATGGGGGTGTTGGGCCCACGAAGGGATCAATCCGGACTTCTTACTGGGGCTGATCGATCGGAGGAATGAACCTGGTCTTTCCAATGGAAGCCAGGCAGGAGGGTTCGAAGGCGCACGCGTCTGTGTGGCAGAATTTTCACCTTCGAGTTTCGCCTTGTGATACAGGCCCTCAGCCTCTCACACGTGTGCTTGGGTGATTACCTGCACGTTAAGCAGGTTACAATTCTTCGACTTGAAACGGACCTTGAGGCACGTATCTCTGAGATACACGTTTGTTCATGGATCGAGACTATTCTCCAGCAGGTCCGCTATGGTTGAGCGCGGAGCACACCACCCCAGCGACAGTAGCCCGCTGCGATGGTAGCAGGGCAGATGGGCGAAGCCAAGTCTGGTGGCCTCAAGAACCACGTACTATATCCCAAACAGCGACTCGGATGTACAGAAGCTCGGAGGCATCGAAGCATGTCCTCGGTTCTCCGCCGCACTCGCCGCTCAGTTCTCTTCGGAAAGGGCTTCGGGTGGCTCTCCCACGAATGGGTACTATCGGATCTTCCTTACGCCTCACCTCTGCTGGCGGGACGTCTAAACAATCTATCATAAGACCCTCCTGTTGTTGGACTTACTAACAGCCCACTGGGTTTGATCACGGGTGCTCTATGATTCTGGGTGAGTCAGTATCCCTATTGTAGCAGATGCATTTCATGACTGGAACGGGTCGAGGGGGGCTTGGGGACGCGGGAGAGTATACCATGGCCAAAGGGACTACCGAATAAACACCATGAAGTAATTTTTAGCACAATTGAAAAACGGCGATCTAGAACCAAAGAACTCGACCCCTCAATCTGGCCTTGAATGTACCATCGTCAGAGATGGTCATTTCAGCGCGACAGGGGGCGGAGGGATATCTGGGGCCACTGGTTACATTGGTCCGGGAGGTCAAAACCAGGGTTTGGGAGGCACAGCTCTTATCAACGATGTCTATTCCGCGGAGAGGTGTTCGCTCGGGTGTATACCACACATAAGAAACCCTAGCCCGTGGACTGGTACTGTGCGGCGTATGGCTCTCCGGCCGGATGGGGGGTTGGGCGTGGACCACGGTGGGGAACACCGTAACCCGACACCCATAACCAAGCCCGGAAACAACACAGCGTGGAACAAGATATCGACCGATACCAGGTCCTTGTGGTCTAGACCTTGACCGCTTTATCTGATGCACACCCACCAGCCTCGGCCACGTTTATCTGTCAGGTAGTATTTCTCTACACGTTGGGGTGCACCCACTTACCCAAGTAGTCGTGAATTTCAATCGATCTAGGTTCGACGCTATCTTTGATTCGCCACCTGTTGACGCAATGAAAGTGAGTTTTAGCAGGGTGTCGCAGGGGTGGTGATGGGACTGGAATGTATATATGAATGAACGACCTGAAATACCGCTGGACCACGTTGGCCGCGCCTGGCTAGGGGTCAAAGAACGTAACACGTTCGAGATTTCCAGTGGTTGTGGAGAGTGCACGCAGAGGTGGGGGGAAAGGTGACGTTTTGTATCGTGACCATCAAGGTTGGCTCTTCCCGGTTTGCTTCGGGCGCAGATCGCACAACAGCTGGGAGGAATGTGCCCGGCAGGGATCTCGACCCCGCAAGGATCAATCCATGTTAATGCAAGAGATGGCACAACCATTCTACAGGGCAAGGCCTTCCAGGCAACTTCTGGATGAGATCATGATCAGAAAATTTTCATCACTTATTCGGGGGAATGACGAAACCCCGGTGTTACTCACTGAATCGTGTTTATCTCCGCTTTGAGCTCCGCTTGGTGGTTTCATCGCCACACGGATAGCAAGGAGGATGTCACCCTGAGGAATAAGACCAACGGGGAGGCTCTCCACCTGACAGCTGAACACGGCTGGAACACGACTTGGAATCCCGATTACTCGACGGATTGTGTTGGCGACATTGTCATCGACCCGGGGCATTATGTCCCCAGGGGCGTCTCCACGGGGAATGAATGAATTGTCCTTATCTCTTCCACTATGCATGACGAGAGGTGACGTCTTCCCCTCCAACGGCCCAGGCGGCTGTAGGTTCTCTTGGATCGTTACCATAAACGCCCTAGCTGTTTGAAAGTCCGGCCGATCGATAGATAAGCAGCGTAGCTCACGGGGGAAAGGTTGATTGAACGTAGATATCGTATCTTTCCTGTCCACCTTGAACTTTATCGGAATGGGAATACGATGACGCCAGTGGTAAAGATGATGGTGACCTCACAAAGCGTGGTTGATTTCACTGAAGCCAAGGGGTTTTCAGTGACTTCGGGTACTTTAGAGTTTCGTCAGCACTTATCCAACTTCTCCCGTCTCAGAACTTGTATGTGCTCGAATCCCAAAGTGGACCCCTGCTGATGTAAACGGGGAGATCGACGACAGGCAATCTGAGGTTTTGACGTGGGTGCTTCTGCACTCGTGTTGAATCCCTCGCACAGCGGTATGGGCCTAGTCCCGGGGGTCGCAGTGATCGTTCGGGAAATCGCACCAGGCTGACGAACGGTGAAGCTTGGGGAACAATGCGATCCCTGGGCCAAATCTGTCGGATCACCACCCGCCTTCGTGGAATGAACGCGAACCCACAAGCGTAGTGGCTCCGCTTTCCCAAACGATCCCTCTCATAGGCGATCCAGTGATGGGACAGGAATGTTCCGCTATTTCAAGTAAAACGGCGACATTGTAACCTCCGGAGGTACCGAGACGTTCGTTGACCACCGCTGGGATGAGCGGAGATTAAACAGCCGCTATCCCCAGTCGGGATCGGGCTCTGGCTAAGCATGAAGCGGGAGAGCCAGTTACGACCCCCAAAAATGACGTAGGCACGAGACGAGGACGCACGGCAGCATAACGTACATGAGGCAGGATTCGGCGGTAAGCATTCAAGCGTCCGCGTGCATGCGGAAAGGCACTCCAGTTGAAGCCAAAGGGGTGGACAATGTCTGTCCTCCTTGCAATTGCATGAACCCGTTCGCTGTTTGGTCTTGTTTGTCAAACCCTTCCACCACTCGACCAGAAGGATAGGCGTTCACACAACCATGGTGAGTCCACCCCAGCCTATGACACCCTTTTGGAGAGCTGGTACTTATGTGTTTTACACATCTTTTTAGCCTCCTCCAAAATCCAAGGGTGGAAAAATGCTCAGCCTGATCAACTGGCGGATGAAAATCACGATCAACGATGGACGTTCTTTCGTCGGCCAGATGCTCGCGTTTGACCGACACATGAACCTCGTCCTGGCGGACTGTGAAGAGTTCAGACGGGTCAGGCCAAAGAAGAAACCAGGCGAGACTGAGACCCCCGCAATGCAGGAGATGAAGAGGACGCTGGGTCTCGTGATTTTGCGGGGAGAGACCGTGGTCAGCCTCAGTGTGGAAGGCCCTCCGCCCGTCGTCGACGAGGACAAGAAATCCGCCGTACGTATCTCTTACTACAGGGGGCTGTTTTTACTGAACGTGTCGCTAATCCACTTGATCAATCCACATGACGCCCTTGCAGTTACCTGTCGGACCTGGCCGCGGTATGCCTGCTGGGCGTGGCATGGGAATGATGCCTCCAGGTGCGTTGTATATAGTGCACTCTATCGGAAATATCTCACGATTGGCTGTTAGGCCCTCCTGGCGGCTTCGGTTTAGGGCCTCCCGGTATGCAAGGTCCCCCACCAGGTTTCCGACCCCCAGGTTTTCCTCCTGGTATGCCTGGTCCTGGATTTCCACCTGGTCCCCCACCTGGTTTTGGTGGCCCTCCTCCTGGGTACGTGAATATCGTGCGATTTCGCCCTCGATCTCAGTCTGACTCGGCGTTTGCAGTTTCCAACCTCCCCCTCAATAGGGTTCCTTCGTTCAGGCGTCCATGTAGTAAATTTTTTTGTCTCTCGGTATTTTCAAATGCATAACTGTAACACGAGAGCATAGAATGACCCCTGATTGTGCTCAACCGAAAATTAGGCGATCTCCCTGCACGCCGTTTGGTTGCCTGGAGTTTGACCAATGGAGTTACAAGTTTAATTCCTAATACCAATACAATGGAGGGTCTAGAGACCAAAACAATATGGCGGCGACATCCGCCGAGGGGGATAAAGTATTGGCTGCCATCACAACCTCAAGGTCTTCAACAGCTTGCCGAAGAAGCCCGACTGAGTTGGGTTCTGATACCATCTGACGGGAATGGGCGAACGTTCCCCATCGTCGCCTGCAGGAAGGAGGCCCGGCCCGGCGTGTTAACGGTGCGTGGGCCCCAGACCGAGACGAAGAGCGTACCTTCTTTCGGCGCCTGGGCAAAGTCGACCACGAAGATTCTTGAATCGTTCTCAAGAGCAACGCACATCCGCCCAATGCACTCATCCCACGCGACGCATCGCGCAGGGGCGGAAGCTATTGTGCTCGATAGATTCTCCCACATGCGAACGGGTTTGACCCCCAACTTCTTCCTCCGCATCGGGATCCCATTAATAATGGCTTCGACCTCTTCGTTCTCGGGATCATCCCCGTCATCGGTCGTGGATGGCGGTGGTGCTGAGTATATCGCAAAGCCTTGGAGGGGAGAAGACTCCCGTATAGAATCTGCGTTCCAATACACGAGTGAGTGGTTTGAGCCTGGGAGGCAGTTTATTTTTCCATCCGTCGCAGCGAACGCTCGAGGATATAGGTGTCTAGTAGGGACCATGAGACAGCAATGAGTCGCGTACTTGCGAACGAAGGCCTCCCTCCCCCCTGGGGTATCCTCTATTCCTTCCGGAAGTGGGAATGGGACGGTGGGTAAGGGTCGGTTTGATTCCGCCCAGGGTCTGGAAGGAAAACTGATCCTGCACAACGTCCTTTGTCTTGTCACTGGGTCTTCGGCGGACGAACAGAGAACTGAGATGGTTCTGGAAGCCTGCGCGATCAGATTTGGAGGTGATTCGGGGTCGAGATCAAAGTCTGGATACGTGGAAAAGAGTGGGGGGTTGTCTGTGATGTCGATCGAGTCGATGTCCCTGCGGTGCAGAGATATGGCCAAGATAGGGAGCTCCTCGTCGGAAACGGTATCAAGGGTGGGTATGGTGAAAACTGAGAAGATGACGCCGTGAAGTTTGTCCGTTTGGACAACGAAGATCGTTGCCTCGGACGGTAAGAGTCGGATGGCTTTGATGGCGGTGTTCTGGACCAACAATTCAACAAAAGAAGGGCAAAAATGAATGGAAAGGTTAGGTACCTCAATGGGAAGGCTGAGAGGTGAGCAATTGATCATGGAAAAACCGGGCAATCCCAAATTTTTGAATATGATTTTACGAGTGCCTTTGACGACCGCCATGCAAGGAGAACCGAACATCTCCGCGAGATTAATCGGTCCTAGAGGAGATGCAGAACTGAGCTCTGCAATAAGTTTGAATGGAGACGGCTGCCTTCGGGCGTGCTCGAAAAATTCTTTTGAGCCAGGGAAGTAGAGGTTTGGGTCGCCAAGTTCTTCAAGAGGAGTAAGGGGGCAAAAGACCGCAAAGCACTGATATTTGAGCGGAACTGGCACATCGACTGTGGACGCGGGGTCGAGGTCGGATATGTCAAAGCTGGAAGTTCGTCAACAACAGGGGGCATACGTTGGTGGTTTACGGATACCTCTGAGCGGCCGTTTTGTACTTCCTGGACCGAACATCCTTGATCGTGTATGCGATCACGATACCGTTCTGGTCGTGCAGTTTCATGTATTTAGCTTGGAGGTTATACGCCTGGGTTGGCGTGCCGGTCTTCGCCAAAGGCAAAGCTCCGCCGGTTCTGTAGTCGAGCACAAAAATCATAATGGCGAAGGAGTTGCAGGTTTCTTCTCTGACCGATGCGACGAGGTGGGCTCCTCCTGGAAGAATGACCATGGATTGAACGCGATGGAAAGCTTCGACCGCCCGCCCCCAGTATGGAGTGGGGCCTTTGGATGAGAAGTTCTTGGCTAAGGAGAGAGAGCGGATAAAGAGCCGCTCCGCTTCGAGGCCGGTGAGGTTTGTGAACGAGCGTCGTGATGTCGGGGGAAGAGGTGGAACCGGGACGTTCAGGCTTCGTAGCAGGCGTTTCCAGATGGAAGTGTGGTGGGTGAGTGCGTAGAACCGCTTGTTGGTCATGCGGACACTGAGTATGTCCTTGACCATGAGTAGGTGAAGCACGCCGTCAAGAAGTACGTCATCTGGCAAGTTATCAAGACAACAGCGAGGACGAAACCAGGCTTTGCCGAAGGAAGTTGGCCAGGGGAAGCCGAAGGTCGGTGAGAGGATCATTGCAAGCAACGAGGGAAAGAGCAGGACGACGTGTGAGGGTCGCAACCCGTGCGTATATTAGCCTTCAACAAGGGGGAACGTCCCATTGAACCATTCTCGATCGAATGTTTGTGAATGGAGATGGAAATGTTCAACCCGTTGAGCATTCCCAAAACGGGAAAGTGCCAGCGAAAGGCGATTGCTCCTGATTCTTCCGCATCCCAAGCACTCAGACGACAATGGGCTTCCGTCAGGCCGGTGTCCTCGCCACAGTTGGCTTCTTCCTCGGTATTGTCCTTTCATTTGGCCCGGTATCCCTCACCTTGACCAGAAGTTGCCTGCAGGTGTCATTTTCATGTGCTTCACCATCGACTACCGCATCCTGCACGTCAAGGTCACACCCGAGGCCACTCGGGACGCCACGCACTTTTACACCCTCTTTTACAACGCGCCGCCCGCCATTAAGGTGGGGTTCGCCTTTGTCCGCTGTCGCCTTGTCGCTGATAACCCGTCTGAAAGGCATTCCTTCACTCGATGATGGGAATCGGCATCATCTCTTTGTTGGGAAAACTTCACAAGTGGGACGAGGGTGCGATTTGGTTCGACGGATCTTCCCTCGGTATGAAACAAGCACGTATGCGTTCGATCACAACTTTTGGCTGACGGGTTCCACGCAGCTGTGTTTGTGTTCGCCATTGCGGTTTACCTGACTGTCACTATCCCCGCTTTGAAGGGTGTGGTTAACCCTGCCGAGGCGGATCCCGAGTTCACTTTCGACCAAAACCTTGGGCTGCTCGGTGCCGGGAATACGATTATCGCCGGTTTGTTGGTGTTGGTTCTCGTCATGCAGGCACGTCGCACGATCGTTAATAAAGCGGCAAATGAGGTTGAACGTTTTTCATGTTCAGGGTGGACAGGAGTATGCGAAGCGTGCGGAAGCCAAAGAGCTGGCTGCCGCGGAGAAGGAAAAGGCCAAGGCCGCCAAATCGGAGTGAAGAGCGGTTGGATATCGTTTCCTTACACTCGTGTTGTTATCTGTTTGTCTTCTGCCAGTTCTTGTCGACCTTCATGCACTCTCGCACCGATTCAGTTCAGCGGCTACTGTCCTGGTGTTCCTTGAAACGGATAGACATAGACGAGCGGCTGTCCGTCATCCAAGACGAAACGACGGGGGAAATGTCGGTTTTCAATCTGACCGAGGAAGCGATTCCGGCATCTCAAACACGCGAGTACCCTGATTACGTTACGGATTTGACGAACTCCTGAGGATGCCGTTAGTGGTTACGATACCCAGGCGGTGGATGATATCCATCCGGACCTGTGCCTCCTCTGGCCCCCTGATCACCTGCCTTGCGAATAATGGGATCCACGTCCCGGTTTATGGTCACGAAGCGCAACTGGCGCTCGCCTTGGCGCTGTACAGCGAGTTGTACGTACATGCGCACGACGTTCAGGGTGTCCTTACGATATCGTCTACAGTCTGCTTGGGCCACGGTCAGATTGGGCTGACTATCTGCAATCTCTGCCCCAGAGGGCGGTCCCGATAGGGCTCTTCTGGGGGTACAAATATTCGGACGACGATGTTCCTGAAAAGGAGGCGATTGATTGGGAAAGCAACCACGACCTGGAGCAGGTTTTTGTCAACCCAGAGACGGGGGTGGAGAGACTGGCAAGCCCTCTTGATCTGGGTGGAGTCCGTGTCCGACTGATGCTATTTGGAGTCCGTCTTGGATGCAGACCGAGATTCGTGGATTTTACGAGAGAGTTGCGGAGCCGTTTCTATCCTCGTCATCGGCAGTGGTGGATCTGAGGGGATATCATCGCGCATATTCCCTGGTGGCCTCGCGCGCGTTTCTGGTCGATGGATACCACGGTTTGAGTATGGTCCCCATTGCGGATAGGTGAGTGTGGGTACCGGTGTTGGGCGGTGGCCGGTGACGGTGGGTGATCTATGTGCCTGCCGTGGTTCGAGCAAGCTGCCAGTCTGTTGAAAATTTCTTGATGCCTCCGGCTATTTGGCCCATTGGTGGTGGCCTTGGGCAAGCTGGCTTCTGTTCTCCTCCTTGATGGCGCGTTCGTTAAAAGTTGATATTGATCCCTTCCGTTCTGCAGCTTCAATCACTCTCGCTCGAACCAGGTTCACCTCGAGGTGAGTCGAGAACGGTCGGGGTGCGTCACCCCGAGTCACGGTTGAGAGTCGACGCTGCTACTGCGGCAGATTGGCACGACACCCGGTTTTTGTCCACCTCGATCTGGTCCGTGGCTGAGCACCCTGGCCGTTACGAGAGCACAACCCCCGTTTCGAGCGTGTGGCTGGTTTCCTGACAAATCATTTTTAGAGTGATTTTGATGTTTGTATGGAATGCGGAAGCGTCAACGAATGCATTCACGACGGACAAGGGCCTCCTCTGGTTTCCGACTATCACTCATCGGATTCTGAAGGGGAAGACGAGCGCGATGCTGTCGAGATGGTCACCAACGCCGTCGTCCACCCCGCCCATGAGGTTTTCAATACCTACGGCGAAACCATTTCGGATGACGCGCTGTTAATTAACTATGGTTTCCGATTATTTACCTAAAATAATTATTTGTTATTTCCATGACAGGGAAGGTTCTGGAGGAAGCCATTCCAAAGACGGAAAACTTCGTGATGGACGTCTGTGTATATTATTTGATGGTGATCGAGTGGATCTGAGATTCAACGAAGAAAGTCCCATTGAAACTGCGAATTTGGGGTCCTCACCACTTTATATAACACCCATCCACTTCCAGCCCGTCCCCTCTCCACACCCGCTACGGCGACAACGACGACCTCCCTCCCTCCTCCTCCCCCTCCACCCTCCACCCTCCAGGGCTCATGGATACCAACTGGTGCTTGTACTGCGAAACCAAAATCGTAAGACATCTCCGTTCCTCCCTCCCTCAGCGCTTCTCACCACGAGGTATCCATCAGGAGGGTGAATTCCCTTACTGTGGTCGCGAGTGCCAGGCCTTGGACGATCCCGACTTGGTCCCTCTCGAACCGCGCTACACGTTCCAAGGGACCAACGAGGACGGCATTCGTGCTTGGGCTGCTCAGATTCCAGTCGACGCCGAGTGCGACGCTTCGAACCAAGATGAGGACGATTCATTTTCCCTCAGATCTTCGTCTTCTGGCTCCTTCGAACCCCGACCTCCGCGACCACCGAAGCTTCTCCTACCCCACCAAAAGCCTCTCCCTCCCACCCTCTGCACCTCCACCCTCAAACCATCCTGCTCACAATCTCCCCCCCTCCCGATCCACACACCCCGGAGGCCCATCTCGCGCCTTCTGAAGGAACGTGTACTATCAGAGTCACACAAAACTTCATCCATTCTCACCGACTCCATCTCAACACCTCAAACAAAACCTTGCTCCATCTTTTCCCGGGTCGCCAGTCACGTTCGCTCGTGGGTTGCGACCCCTCCCCAACCTGCAATCGTGGGCGTAGACCGGCATTTCGCTTCCAAGTCTTGTTTATACTTGGAGGAGGACGACATAGTGGATTCCATGATCAAGTTCGACTGGACTCTAGCAAACGAGAAAAAACCGCCATTTGTCTGCTCGGGTGTCGGGGAGGACGAAAACCTGCCAATAAATCGACACTCACCGACCCCAACACCCCGTCCAACAATCTCGTGTTCGTTCTCGTGTACCTCTGATGCAGATTTTTCCTCTGTTCTCGAAACGTTGGTGGAAGAACTCCACCCAGCCTTCAGGAGCCGAGGGAGGAGGGCGGCCGTCCGCTGTGTTTCATGATATTCCTCCACCCCCTCCACCATGCATTTCTTGTTTCTCTCCTATATAGATGCTTTCCCATTGCTGCATTCGTTCGCCTTCGCCTTGCATATCTCGCATTCTCCCTCATCTCTCACCCCATTCGGCTTTGGGTCCCTTCGCCAAAACGCCCGTGAGGCCGGATATACGCTTTCTTGTGTCGCCCGATTATATCACCACGGACGTTCCCTACTACATCCACCACCCAGACATCTCATGCCTCCCCACACCTACATAAGATCGCCACCACCCCTCGTTCGACATCCCCCCCCCCCCCCCACCTTTCGTGCTCTTCGTTTGACTTGTTTTTTATATATAGCTCACGTTCTGCTGTACCATCATCATTTTGCTGTCCACCCTCTGGAGAAGCGATGGGGGCCACTTGGCTACTTAGCACTATCGTTATGTACCTCATTCGATATAGACGTGCTCTTGCTTGCCAACAGGTTGGCTCTTGATTGGAATTCTCGTTGCCTTGGCTAAGAAGTTTGGGATTGGTTAGGTCGGTGCTGGCAGTGCCAAAGTTGTGGGCTGAGATCGCCACTAAGGTTTTAGCGCGCAAAGTGGACAGGTTTCTCTCCAGCCCTTCTGATGGCATGGACGGTTTGGGTTTGGACCCGTCGGCGGCGCAGGGTGGGTGAGAGAATGATGTCTCTTTGATTTCATGATACTGTATATCACGCATATGTAGGGGGCTCGAAGTTGCACGAACTCGGGAGCGCGAGTTAAGTGGCGTGAGTATGAGCGTGTGTTCTCGTTCCTCGCACTGGGACCGCCGGAGACGGCACCGGGTGGGGAGAGTAAGGGGAAAGTGGCGGCCGCAAGCGCTGCGACGAACGATTGGCTGGGAATGGGCTGGGGGTCGGTTGATCCCACGGCAAGCGTCCAAGCACCGCTGGGATGATTGGAGCTCAGGCGGCCGTCGTTGGTTTCCAGAGAGTTGTGATGATGGTCGCCCGAGTTGATGGTGGCACTTTTGGGAGATGGACGATGCGCCGGTCGACCAACAAAGGGCGAATTATCCGGGGCTGGGGTCGGGATGAGGAATGCAGCGGGCCCGGGAGCCGCAAGGATACCTCCTCGGTCTGCCATCGCCGGCGATAGTTTGATCCGGACTCTTTACCCAACGCTTTGCTCGACGAGGCATAGCGTCCATTCCCTTTTCTGGCATAGCACGTTCCAATTATTTTCCTCGACGTCCTCCCTCGGAATTCCCTGTTAATTATTCTTTATTTTATTCGATGATGGAATTCGTTCAATTATTGATGACGCGTCTCGCTGGGATTCGATTCCTGGTAGAAAAAGTTGTCCAACGTGAACTTCCAGGAGCTTTCTAACACATCTCCCCGGTCGTTGGACGCAAAAGACGGAGGTGTTCGCTGGGCACGATCGCAGCCGGCCAGCGGATCGATGATGGAGCGCCCAACCACCACGACTGCCACTGCTCACCATCTCCGCACGTTGCCCGTTTCCACCCCCGGACGAACCGCTCGTTTTCCCGGATAGTAGGTACTCCAGAGGCGTAACCGAACCACCGCGCACCTCGCCCACAAGTCCCGCTGTCCCCACCTCGTCACGACTTCCGACTCACCGCGAAACTCACCTCAAATGAGCCATCATTCCCTCAAGGACAGGCTATCTTCCCATTCCGAAGAGACGGATGTTGTAGAGATCAAGAAAGCCCTCGCGACCTCCGGCGCAGACAAGGAACTCGCTGCCTCGTCCGCTGCGAGTAGGTCGTCGCGCCTTCTCCTGCGTGTCCATCCCACTCACGTTTTCTCCCTTTACAAGTCCCTCCGATTGCATGCTACTGCCTGGCTTCAATCCTGATGACACTCGTGAACAAGGTCGCCCGACTTGTCCCCCTGCACCGATCCAAGAGATTGACCGACCCTTAGTTTGTCGTTTCAGGTCAAAACTTCTCCATGAACTTTCTCCTATTGTGCATCCAGTCGACTGTTTGCTGCGTTTGTGTGGCCTTCGTCAAGAAATTGAGGGTGATATCCTTTCGAGATTTCGACGTACAAGATGCCAAACAGTGGTTCCCGATCAGTTTCTTGCTTGTTAGCGTCATTTACACTGGGTCAAAAAGCTTGGTGAGTTTCTCTCACTTATCTAGGCCTCGGCACTCCGTTGAGCAGCTGTGCAGCAATACCTCAGCATCCCCGTCTACACGATATTCAAGAACCTCACGATTATACTGATTGTATGCACCTCTTTAACCCCATAGTTATTCCATCTCTGAGACTCCGACAGGCATATGGAGAGGTCATTTGGTTCGGCGGCCGTGTAACAGGATTGACTCTCGTGTCCTTCTTCTTCATGGTGCGTTAATGGACCCCTGTGCGGACTGTTCAAGGTGCCAACTCGCACACCCCTAGGTCTTATCTTCCGTCATCGCCGCCACGTCAGATGTCTCGACCACTGGTGATCTTGAGGGTGCAGGTTCCGTGTTAATCGATCTTCCCCATGTCACCAGCGTCGTGAGGAACTTGAACGTCGGCTACTTCTGGATGATGGTCAATTGCGCTACCAGTGCTGCCTATGTACTCTCACCTGTTGTTATCACAGTACCCCCCCTAACTCCGTGTTCACGTAGGTGCTTGCAATGCGCAAACGAATCAAATCCACAGGGTTCTCTGATTGGGATTCCATGTTTTACAACAATCTGCTCTCCATACCGGTTCTCGCTGTCTTTTCGATCATCGTTGAGGACTGGGGTTCCGAAAACCTCACCCGAAACTTGTGAGCTTGTCCGGATCGTTATGGGGGACGAGACTGATGAGACATCTCTAGCCCTCCGGAGACCCGCAACCTCCTTCTGTTTGCGATCGCGTTCTCGGGAGCTGCCGCCGTTGGCATTTCTTACACCACCGCCTGGTGTGTTCGAGTCACGAGCAGCACGACGTATAGGTTCGTCGTAAACCATCTCTCCTGGTGGTCTCGCGTCGCTCACCAGAGGTCAGCATGGTCGGGGCCCTGAATAAATTGCCGATCGCGGCGTCTGGTATGATCTTCTTCGGTGACCCAGTTACCTTCGGATCGGTGTCTGCCGTGGCGATCGGGTTCTTTGCCGGGATTGTGTATGCGGTGGCCAAGAACAACCAGAAGAAAGCTGAGAGTGCTCGCGCACAGGCAGACGCGATCCTCCCACTGACGACAACGGCGACGAGGAAGCCATAGCGCCTGCTAGATTACGTAGACTCTGATCGATGATCAGCCGAGGGTTGTGCGTAGGCCCGGACATTACAGAGAGAAACTGTACATACCAATCGCCAGCCAGTGGAATACCATACATTTACAGATATCTTGCACGTGTGCGTGAGACCATCGGGTCCCATCGACGCCAGTTTCAACCGTCTCTGATTCTGATCCCACAGCAACTCTTTGTTCAATACCACCAGGATGCCATCTTCACAGATGCTCCACCCGCCTAGGCTAGCTCCAATATTTGCTACCTCACCCAGCGCACCAGGAACTCCGGTGCACTCCATCCAGACTGTGCGGAGAAAGGCTGCTGGTCATTCCGGCCCGTTGACCAAGATCCTCGTTGCAAACAGAGGGGTAAGCCCCTACAACGTTCCAGAAATTGTCCAACTTGACCGGATCTACCCTAGGAAATCGCGATTCGCGTTTTTCGTACAGCCCATGAACTGGCTATGCATACCGTTGCTATCTATTCTTTCGAAGATCGCCTATCTGCCCATCGCCAGAAGGTCAGGTCATTTGCCGTTGTTTATCCGCCAAGTGCATTTTAACCCATGGATGCAAACCTGCAGGCGGACGAGGCTTATCAAGTGGGGAAGGGCCTCACTCCAGTCGCGGCGTATCTCGCCCAGGATGACATAATTAGCATCGCCTTGGAACACGGCGTGGACATGATCCACCCAGGGTCCGTTTATGCCCCTCCCCCGTGCTCTCTGAGTCTTCATTCGTTATCATAGATATGGTTTTCTCTCTGAAAACGCGCAATTCGCGCGGAAGGTGGAACAAGCCGGGCTTGCATTCGTCGGGCCTTCACCGGAGGTCATCGATTCACTCGGAGATAAGACCAAGGCCCGAGACATCGGTCCGTATAGCTAAGCGTCTCCTTGGTGTCCCGGTGCTGATGCTGTTTTCACAGCGATCAAGGTTGGAGTCCCCGTAGTTCCAGGAACTCCCGGACCCGTCGCCGCATACACAGAAGCGGAAACATTTATCAAAGAATACGGATTCCCTGGTGGGTCTCTCCCCACGGCCTGTACGCATTTTTGGCGCGCTGAATCTGGCGATAGTCATCATCAAGGCGGCGATGGGTGGCGGGGGTCGTGGTATGAGGGTTGTCCGCGAACAATCTGAGCTCCAAGACGCGTTCCAGCGTGCAGTGAGCGAGGCGAAATCTGCTTTCGGCGATGGCACAGTGTTCATCGAGCGGTTCCTCGAGCGACCTCGCCACATCGAGGTGCAGCTATTGGCCGACGCACAAGGCAACACCATCCACCTGTTCGAACGCGACTGTTCCGTTCAGAGGAGACATCAGAAAGTTGTGGAGGTGGCACCCGCGACACACCTCCCCGAAGAAGTCAGGCAGAGCATCCTTGCCGACGCTATCAAACTCGCAAAGAGTGTAGGCTATAGGAATGCCGGAACTGCGGAGTTCTTGGTGGACCAGATGGGCCGTCACTACTTCATCGAGATAAATCCAAGGATTCAAGTCGAACACACCATCACTGGTACGTAACCCCTCACAACATTCGCTTCTATGCCGGATTCAGCTGGTTTTTTGCAGAGGAAATTACTGGCATAGATATCGTGGCTGCTCAGATTCAGATCGCTGCCGGGGCCACTTTGCCTCAACTTGGCTTGACACAGGAGGCCATTTCGAAGAGAGGGTTTGCGATCCAGTGCCGGGTCACAACGGAAGACCCTGCCACAAGTTTCCAGCCCGATATGGGAAAGATCGAAGTTTATCGCAGCGCAGGTGGGAATGGCGTGCGGTTGGATGCCAGCTCTGGTTTTGCCGGTGCCCAAATCACGGTAAGCCCGCCTTTCCTGTCAGATCTTATGGCAGCTGCAATTGGCATCGGTGGTACAGCCCCACTACGACAGTCTTCTCGTCAAGGTTTCCGTCAGCGGTACAACATACGAAGTCGCTCGACGGAAGATGCTCCGGGCGTTAGTGGAATTCCGTATTAGAGGCGTCAAGGTTCGTCCCTTGTGTCCGTTCCTCCTCGCTGAGCCTTCGTGTATTACTCACACATCCGTAGACCAATATCCCGTTCCTGTTCCGCCTCCTTACTCACGACGTTTTTATTGGAGGAAAAACATGGACGACAGTGAGCGATTGTTCTCTAAACATGAACGAGAACATCGGTTGAACCCCCCCCCAGTTCATCGATGATACGCCAGAGCTTTTCAAGCTCGTTCAGACCCAAAACCGTGCGCAAAAGTTGTTGGCGTACTTGGGAGATTTGGCTGTGAACGGAAGTTCCATAAAAGGACAGACTGTGAGCCTGCCAACGCGGCAACAGTTACATCACCTGAATTTTTTCATTTTTTCATTCCTAGGGTGAGCCTGGTCTGAGAGACGAAATTGTCGTTCCGAAGTTCCAGAATAGAGAAGATGAGGCGGGTCCACCGCTGGACGCGTCGTTGCCGTGCGAAGTCGGTTGGCGAAATATTATCGTCCAGTCTGGCCCCGAAGCCTTTGCCAAGGCAGTTCGCGAATACCCTGGGGTTCTTATCATGGACACTACATGGAGAGATGCTCACCAGTCTCTCCTGGCCACCCGCCTCAGAACTATTGACATGGTCAATATCGCCAAGGAAACTAGTTATGCCCTCGCAAATGCGTACAGTCTCGAGTGCTGGGGTGGCGCGACTTTCGATGTTGCTATGCGATTTCTGTACGAAGATCCATGGGAGCGGTTGGTAAGGTTGTTGGGGCTCGTTTCGATTCCTGGCTTATGTCGTGTTTATCAAGCGCACGTTGAGAAAATTGGTACCCAACATTCCTTTGCAAGCACTGGTTCGCGGTGCCAATGGTGTCGGTTATACGAGCTACCCGTGAGTAGGAAGTTGTCACAGAACTCTCACAAATCTAAGTACTTCGCAGTGATAATGCCATCTACGATTTCTCGAAGAAGGCTGTCGAGAACGGGTTAGATATCTTCCGGGTCTTCGATTCGCTGAACTACATTGAAAACGTAAGGGCCTACACTCTTCTCTCTCTCTGGAACTCACAGCGCGTCGTAGATGAGGCTTGGTATCGATGCGGCGAAAAGGGCGGGCGGTGTTGTTGAAGCAGCCGTCTGTTACTCCGGTGATATCGCGAACCCCAAGAAAACCAAGTATACACTCCAGTACTACTTGGACTTCATCGACCAACTCGTCGAAGAGGGGATCCACGTGTTGGGGATCAAAGACATGGCGGGTTTGCTGAAACCTCAGGCTGCCAAGATGTACGGTCACCCTTTGTGCGAGAGTACCCACCTCTCTTACCATCCTACAGCTTGATTGGCGCAATCCGTGAAAAGTATCCTGATCTACCGATCCACGTCCATTCGCACGACACTGCCGGTATCTCCACTGCGACAATGCTCGCCGCTGCAGCCGCAGGGGCGGATGTGGTGGATGTCGCCATCGACAGTGAGCGGTCTTGAACACCGCATTTTGAAACCCGCTGACTCCCATTAGGTATGTCTGGCTTGACCTCGCAACCCCCCATGGGTGCTGTCACGACTGCACTCGAGCAGACTGGCCTTGGAACTGGGATCCGATACAGTGATATCCAAGCCCTTAACCTCTACTGGAGCCAAGTCAGGATGCTGTACAGTTGTTTCGAGGCAAACGTACGGGCGTCGGACTCCAGTGTTTTCGACCATGAGATGCCAGGCGGGCAGTATACGAACCTGATGGTGAGAGATTCTTTGGACAGTGACTACCATAACTCATTGCCCTACAGTTCCAAGCTTCGCAACTTGGGTTGGGCACCCAGTGGACGGGTAAGGGAACCGAAGTTACCCTGTTATTCCCTTCTAACGGGTAAGCGTAGAGATTAAGAGGAAGTACATCGAAGCAAACGAACTCGTGGGTAGCCTGCCTTGTCACTTTGTCCTCTTGCTGATAGGGTGTTTGTAGTGCGGCGATATCATCAAGGTAACGTCCTATGAGGCAGGGTCAAGGACGCTTTTGAGTTGCGGCCCTTTCCCAGGTCACCCCGTCATCAAAGGTCGTCGGAGACTTCGCACAATGGATGACTTCTAATTCCTTCTCAAAACAAGACGTCCTCGATCGCGCGGAACAGTTGGACTTCCCCTCTTCCGTAGTGGAGTTTTTCCAGGGTTATCTTGGCCAGCCAGTGGGCGGGTTCCCTGAACCTCTTCGCTCCCATATCATAAGGAACAATCCAAAGATTGATGGGCGCCCAGGTGCTTCCCTTCAGCCACTGGAGTTCAAGAAGATCAAGGCAGAACTTCGAGGCAAGTTCGGAAAACACATCAACGATTCTGACGTGACATCATATGTGATGTATCCGAAGGTTAAGGCACTCCGAATGTGCGTTCAACAGGACGTGTTGACACCACCCCCAGGTCTTTGAGGAGTATCAAGGATTCGTCCAGAAATACGGTGATTTGAGGTACTCAGGTCACATCCCTGACCCACCACATACCAACTTATAGGGCTTTCCCAGCGTGATCCCAACTCGGTACTTCTTAGGGCGTCCAGATATTGGGGAAGAGATGCACATCTCGATCGAGAAAGGGAAGACCCTCATTGTCCGCTTGATGGCTGTCGGTCCGGTAGTCGAAGGTCAATCCCAGCGAGATGTTTGGTTTGAAGTCAATGGCGAGGTATGCGCATCTATTCCACTCGCCGATGGACACTTGAGGTACTCAGGAAGCGTAGGTTCGGGCTGTCTCCGTCGAGGACAAGAACTCTGCTGTTGAAACCGTCTCGCGTGAGAAAGCCACCAGTGACCCAGGGTCTGTTGGAGCCCCCATGTCTGGCGTTGTCGTTGAGGTCAGGGTCAAGGAGGGTCAGGAACTCATGAAGGGTGATCCGCTCTGCGGTAAGGTCCCTTTGGCCCCGTGGCGATATTTTGTTGACAAATACCCTTCGCGTATCCCCAGTTCTGAGCGCAATGAAGGTGAGAATTTTCCGCCCCCAGGTAAGCACATCCTGACTGTTGAATTCAGATGGAGTCCGCTGTCACTGCTCCTGTATCTGGACACGTCAAAAGAGTGCTCGTTCACGAAGGTGGGTTGTTCTGCGGTGTGCTCGGGAGGTAAATTTTAATGAGTTTTAAGGCGACTCGCTCAACCAGGGCGACCTTGTGGTCGAGATCGTTCACTGAAAACACACGGTCCCAGGTCTGCGTGTACAGTAGGAGAACGTAGAGTTAGCCCCGCAGTTATCCCTTTGTCCCGGATTATCTAAACGTTGAAGGAGTACAATCGAATACATACTCGTGATCGGTGATCGGTGATCGACCGTCCTTTTTCGCCCAATGTCGCGACATCGTCGTTCTGAAGGCATCAAAGGGGGTGGCAGAAGGGCGGAGAACAACAAGATTTATGCCCACCCCCTTCCTCTTACCTTTTCCCAGACATACGTTACTCTCGGGTTATCCCGGCATATCGTTCTCAACCCCTGTTGCGAGGGTTATTGGGATCCCCTCACGAGGTCCGTGTGGGTAACCAACCAGAGAGATTCAACAATACTGTGGCAGAGAGGTTTCTTTGGAAAAGGCACCCTTTCAAGGAGTGATCCCTCCTGGTTTTCAAGGCAAGTGAACGCCCGTAAGACCGCACTGTCGGGTAAAGGTACTCGTTCTTCTGACACGAGATGGAGGGTTTTTCCTGACAAGTTTTACAGTGACCTCCGAGGAGATCACAGCTAAACGTAGAGAACAAAGGAAGCGGTTCAAGATGGATAGAGCCAATGCCATCGCGGCAGCTGCAGCGGAGGCTGAAGAGGCTTTTCGGGCAGGGAAAACGGTTTCGAGTTCGATCATGATCCCGTCCGGTGCTACTTGGAAACCTGCTGACGAGGCTTTGGAGAAGGAACCGACCCTCCCCCAACATCACGACAAACCGGGCGAGAATTGGAATGGAGAGTTGGACGACATCGTTGACGTCGAGCACCTCCAGCTGACTCCTCAAGAGGCTTTTTTCTTGATATGGTGTTTCGATTGTTTGTCGATTCTTAACCCATGCACGGTTTGTCTCCGTACCTGTAACGATGTTCTGTCGCCTAACCTGCGTTAGGCCGAGGGGATGTCCCTCCAGGAGATCTGGCTCGCGTTTCAAACGTGTCACATGAACCCGGGGGGTTCCGACCTCGAGCCACCTCTCCAACTGCGACCCGATAACCCATTCATCGTGAATTACGTGGCGTATCACCACTATAGGTCTCTTGGGTGGGCTATCAAGTCTGGGGTGAAGTTCTGTGTCGATTATCTACTGTACAAGCGTGGCCCCGTCTTTGATCACGCTGAGTGAGTACGCACAGCCATCCCCGGAGGTTAGTCATTGACACTGGCAGGTTTGCGCTCGTCGTATGCCCGACATACGAAGATCTAACAGACGCCGGCTCATCCCCGTTGTGGTTTCAAAACGCGCAGAGTTTCTCGTGGCCATGGTTAAGTACCATAAACCGGGTGAATTCCCAGGTCATGAAGGTACGCCACTTACTACATGCTTGGATCTTGGGAGTTTGCTCAGCTTACGGGGCAGACGTTGGTCCTCTGCTACGTTACCATCCCCTCGTCGGCGCTCATGTCCCCAGAGGTGCTCAGATCTCCCAAATGCTTAGCATACTACTCAGTGCGCGAGGTCACGGTTCGGAGGTTCATTCCGGCCCGAATGAGGGATTGAGTCAAATTGGGTCACCATGTATTATGGTATGCATAGACATGATAATTAAGCGATCACAAATAGGTTGGGTCGCTCCTACTTTCCTGCCGCGGAGAAACTACGAGAGCGACTGGAGCCTGACAAACCTGGATGTGAACCGCGGATGTATACCTTGAGGGGGGAATGAGGGGGTTGGCATAAGAAAGCTGTGAAAGGGTGGATAGGTGCTGTAAATCATATGGCCCCTTTGATCTGAACTTTCCGAAACTTTTCTTCCATCAACTTAACGAGGGGGGCAGAGGCAGATTTGCAGTCAAACACCTTTTCGGCGTCGGGATGATTGGGGTCGGTGAAGATGGCACAATCGTGGGAAGCAAGGAAGTCAAGCGCTTCCGAGACGTTCTCGAACGCGAGTTCTTTGACGATGAAAACCAGAGGTACCGAGATATACCTGTTTGGGTGAAGAAGTTGAGGTTTGGTGGGAAGCATCATCCTTAGAGGGACGCACGATTTTGTCATGACGAGTAACGCGCGAATGCGCTCCCTCTCGACAAAGTGGTCCATTATGTATCCGCCCATGTTGGGCACAGTGTTATACAGGGAAAAGAAGAGATGGTAGTTGCCCATTGAAAGGGCGCGTTGAACGTTGAGGGCGTGGAGTACACATGGGTTGGATTTCTGTTCTGGCGTTAGCTGACCTACGAATAAATTCAGATCTGGAAGGGATGAAAGGTCAGTCCACCGTAGCGTCGGCATATTGAGGGGACCCACCACTTCTGTTGAGCCCGTGTAAAAAGGTGAGAATGCGGTATGCCGCGAATTCATCCCTATTCTTCGCCCCAAGACCGAGATCGTATAGGTTGCTCAACATACTTTGACATTGGTTATATTCAACCATGTCACCCTGTATAGTATGTCGGTATTTGGAATGGCACTAAGGGCGGAATTTGCACACTTTCTCCAACGCCATGCGGGCATGGATCTCATAGACGTTGACTGTGAACTCATTCTTGATGCCTTGCACCTAGAAGGCAGAGATCAGAGGCAGGCGTTATCAATAAAAATGGGCTAACCGTAAGGTCCTGTCGCACGCTCTTGAACTGGCTGCAAATCCAATTATAGTTCTCCTTCTGTTTCCACCGGTTCTTCAATTGGTCAACGGTTTCGCGTAATACAGAGTACGGCCGGATTTTCTTTGGATCGGGTTCCTGCGACAAAGTTGGGCATGGACATTCACGGGAAGGGGTGACCAACACCCACAGATGTTAGTCGGAGGTAGTCCTTGAATAATTCCTGGCAGGTTCCAACAATCTTGTGTTGCATTGTCTGCGGTTCTAGGTCAGCGGCCGCTCCAGAATGGTTCAAAAAACGTTACAATGGCATTCTCGGGCTCGTCCCAAGTACCAGAGGAGGGAGTGGAAGAGAACACGTCTTGGTGAGCGTTGACACTGCTGTGGTGGAATGAAGATTGACCATTTCCGACCCATTTCTGGCGTTCTATCTGGTGCTCGCGTTTAAACCTTTCAGCTCGGCGACTCAGGGCGGCTTGATCTTGGTGATCCCAACTCTCCTTCCCACTTGCGTGTTTCCCTGTCGATGTCTTCTTGTATTTCTTTGTTGGGTTCGTCGGTTCTAGGCTGGCAATGAGGTCAGGCGGATGCCAGGGTGGGTTTGAAGACGAGGGGTAAAAACGCTAAAACTTCCACCTTTTCCTCTTGAGGTTCGTAACAGTCGGTGGTGGTTTGGGTGTGAGACTTGTACGGGAAAAAGAAAATCAGTGCGGAGGTAGCGGCCGCCCAACGGTACAACACCTTTGCAGTTGAACGACTTGCCAGTCGGTCGTCCAAAGAGTCTGCGCAGAGAAAGCATCACTGATGACTTGTCGCAACTCAGCTTGTGCTTCTGCCCGGTTGGCGTCGGTCATTTGCCCAAGGCATTTTGCAACCCATTCCCTGTGATGATGTGTCAGAGAGGTCCGCAAGAGCGAGGTATGGGCGACGGGATACTTCAACTGTGGGGGCCAGGAGGCGGAAGACATTCCCGGAGGGATGATGGGAGAAACGAAGGAAGATCGGGAAGTTGGAACTCAGGCGCCGATTGCATTGCGGGCAATGGACCACAGAAAAAAGTTCGAATGAATCGTAACCTTACACTGAAGAGTGAACCATTTTCTTCAGAGTGAAGCGAACGTTGGAAGAGTCCAGAAGAAATTACCGGGGGCGAATCTCGTTGGTTGGCACGTGAAACTTTTTATTTAATAGATGCATAATCTGCCGCCCACGGGGCTCGATGGCGAGCACAACAGACATCTAACAGACGGAAAGGCGTGACATCCGAAGATATTTATACAAGGCTAGGGTACGAAATCAAGCATTGTCATAGGTTCGGAAGGTCGTTTCTTCGCTCAAAAGCAGATATCACAGAGTTCTGTGAAAAGGGTGGTCAGTAGACTGCACAACGGCAACCGGGGTGCTGTTTACCTTCGGCACAGCAACAGCAAAGGACACCCGCCAAACAAGCGGTGCAAGCCCCTCCTCCACCGGAACTCTTCTTTGGCTGTTGACTGCAACACCCTCAGAAACCGGTTGACATAGCGTGGGGAGATTACGAACACATAGACGGTCTGAGGCTGCGGTTGTGGAGCATACCCCGGGCCAGGTTGGCCTGGATAGCCAGGGCTGCCTTGGTAGGCTTGCTGGGGTTGCTGGGGATAATACCCACCTTGCCCCGGAGGCGGACCTGAAGCGCCGATTGCGTCAGAGCACATGATAATCGTTGGGCGAGACTAACCCTGAGGAGGGTAGTACTGTCCTTGGCCTTGAGGGTAGGAAGGCTGGCCTCCGTAGTAGTCCTTGTTGGACATGGTGGCAGCAAGTGGAGACGTTGTGTATATTAATAGGTGACCCGGCTAGAGATAAGTAGCGAGGGGCCGCAGCACATAGGGTTTCCAAAAAAAAAAAAAACTCCCACGACCTCCCACCATCAGAGACGAGTGGGTAGGTGGCGCCATGCCTCAAGTCGTCCTCGTCCTCGTTGGCCTCATAGGATCAGGAAAGGTCCGTTTCATAACGTGCAATCACCCATTCCTTCCCCACATCTGTGAATAGTCCACCTTTGCGCAGGCACTGGAGCAGCACCTGCCCGCCTCGTTCCGTCGATGCAACCAGGATGACCTCGGCGACCGACGTAGTGTGGAGGCGTTGGCCCGCCAGACCCTGGGCCTCGGACTGTCGGTCTGCATAGATCGCACGAATTTTGATGCACAGTGAGTTTTACCGGCGACCACCCTTTGGATCTCCAAGTCGACCACAACTCAAAACATTCACATCCAGACAGCGAGCACACTGGATAAGAATCGCCCGAGATTCTTCAGTCCCTGTCTGGGTGTTGGTTTTTGACACGCCAGTTCAGGTGTGTAATCTGTGCCTCGGTTCCCGCTGTTCTGACATGCTCCGAAGGTTTGTTCGGAAAGGCTCCGTACTCGTAAGTACAAAAGCGGCAACAACACCGAGATTCATTGACCACAGCCCCCAACCAACAACAGGTGTTGGCCATCCAACGATAAAGGACTTCGAACAAGCTTCCCAGGTTTTGAGTCGGTTCCATTCCCAATTTCGATACCCCAGGCCGGATGAAGGGTATGACAAGATCCTCTATCTGAAGCCATCGGACCACCCATCGCCCCACTGGTCGCCGGGCGAGATCGCCGCAATCCTCAGCAGATTGGAGGGATCTACACCACGGGGCAGGGGGATATCCGATGGAGGAACGCTTACCGTGGGTAGTAGCTGAGAATTGTAAGCCAACACGATCGGGGTCGGAGGATTCACACCCAGAAATAGATTCGCATGTACCGCACTGGCTTGTTTTAAATACCGGGAATGGTGTTGTGTGACAACTCGCAGCCCTGTAAATCCTCCAGCGTGGGTGGCGAATGAAGTGGTTGACCAGCCCTGCGGGTTAAAATGGTGTGCTAGGTCGTTAAAATAGCACACCGAACGCGCAGTGGCTCTAGCTACTCAGTTCTCCCAACCCATGGGGCCGAGACAACGCGGAGTTGGTTCACTGGAGGGACTTCAGCAGTTAGAGTGGTCGCGGCGTAGAAGCAGGTGAAGCCATCACGTCGACCGGACTTGTGGACGGTTGTCTCTTGCTGGGACTGCTGGTACACTGGGTCACGACAACCCAAGGCTCTGCCTCTCGCTTGGATAAAAAACCCGAATGGTGGATAAGGGAAACTACCATCACTCCTGTTGCAGTGGAAAGCTTCACCCCCACCATCGGTGGTGACCGCACATCAGGGCCGGCCCGGTGCGGTTGCAGGAGACGATATCAGGGGCTACAGGGTATGGGTCCGGACCCAGGCGGGGGGCGGCGGAGGACACATCTAAACGGATGCATTGATGGGGCGAGGTGAATCGGAATCGTACACGCAGTCCGTCGGTACTGTATTGTGTTCCCCACGGGGTCCGGATAGAGTTCCGCACGCGAACGCCACTGCCTGGCGTACAAGATGATAGTGTCTAAACCGACAGTGCCGTAAGAGTGGGTTACGACACCTCCGTTTGAAAGATTCATCGTTCCGGCACCCGAGCGTCTTCCGTCTCTTTCATCTTCTTGCCGAAAATCTTGGCGCTGACCTACATTTGATGTGCTTGAAGGGGACCGTGAGGCGTGATGGAGAAGGTAAACGTACATTTCTAATGTGCACCGCAGCGCGTTCAACGCCAAACTGTTTACTCCGCTTGTAGTACGTTAAGGCGTCTTCCAAACGGCCACCTGTCAAAAGGGTGACACAGTGATCCAGCACGCGCATTTTCCAAAACATACATGCTTCCAGCACAGCGGCGAGATTGAAGGCTATCTCTGGGTCCTCTGGCGCGAGAGATGACGCGATGCTAAGCAAATGGGTGAGTGCGCTCTCCACTGTTGGTGTTGTTCGCGCGTACTGCAGGTGCTGGAGGGCAAGGTCCGGACGAGGGATAGGCGAAATGATATAGGCGCTTGCCAGATCTGTGGGCATCAGTTTAATCAACGAGAACAAAAGGAACAAGGGAAATACGTACTAGTGTGGGCGTCGGGGCTGGATGGCTGCAGGGCGATGGACTCTTTCCAGGCATCGATGGCGTCATCGTACTCCTCTGGATGAATTGGATTTAGACGAAGGGGAACGGGGTGGGTTAGACTCACTGAGGTGGTAATGGGTAACCCCGAGGTTGAACAGGGAAGACGCGGTCTTTTTTATTTCGACACTCCGTTTGTACAGAGCCTTTGCGGCCTCGATGTCGCCCTCCTCCAGTTTTTGGGTTCCCCGTTCGAGACATTGGTTCGCTTGCACCTCTGCCGGGTCTGAGGCGGTAGAATGCGGAGTTGTAGACGTGGCGAAGCCTGAGATGGAGGGTGGGCAGGCAGCAGGAAGCTGAGAGCGCGTCAAAACACGTCTTGTTGGGAAATAGGTCCGGTGGAGGCGAGCGGTGGTGGTGTGGTGGGCGTGGACACCGCGAGGCGCGACCACGGACCGAACGAATGGCCTAAGGATTGTATTGAACATCCGACCTTATTGTCTTTCTGGCAGCCGAGCACTTCGAGAGCAGGTAACTCCACGCGGAATAGGCAGAGGGGCAACTGACGCCGGACTTCGGAAGGATCGTGGTCGGCATATCCCGATCACCCGTTCACCCGCGCCACGAAAAGTTGTCCTGCCCCGACTTGTGAGGAGTTGGTCCCCGGTCCCCGAGCATAAAGGAATACGATGGCAGCCTCTCAGGACACCACCGACATCTTACGGAACGCGACTTTCTCCCACCCGGATGGCCCCGCGGCCTCCGTCACCGCAGCAGACCTGCTGTTCGGTGGAACCTACGATCCTGCAAAACTTCACCCCATGTCCGGTTTAAGCGACAATCTAGACTACCTCCTGCTGGAAGATGACAAAGTAAACGAACTTCCTGGTTCTGGCACAGCCATTCCGTCACGGGGCTGGAGCGACGACTTATGCTATGGGACCGGTACAATGTACCTCACTGGTCAGTTTTCCTTCCCTCCCTCATTCATATCACACATCCTTCTGCCTTTTACCCCATTTTGGCTTTTTGTCAAACCCGATGCCGACTCGTTTCGTTTATTCCTATCATTCGCTCCCACCTTGTCATCAATCTTATTGTTCTCGCTTTGTCACATGCTCAACCGTGTTTCCCAGGACTCGGCGTCGGTGGTGTCTGGGGATTGCGTGAAGGCGTTCGTCGTCCACTTGCGGTGTCGAATTCCCGCCTACGCATAAACAGTATTCTCAATTCCGTCACCAGGCGAGGGACCTTCATTGGTAATTCTGCTGGTGTCTTGGGTATGTTAATTCAACGCCTCATGTTATACACCACCCCTGACACTTATGCTCGTTTAGCTCTAGTCTACAACGGGATCAACTCTTCGATTGATCACTGGCGAGGAAGGCACGATGCTGCTGGGAGCATGGTCGCGGGGGCACTCACCGGAGCGATTTACAAATCAACAGGTGCTTGCTTTTTTGTCTCTCCCTGGATTTCCCCACTCATATTTCCAATCTAGCCGGTGTGAAACCCGCTTTGGCGGCTGCAACGTTTGTGTCTGGCCTCGCTGGCATTTGGAGTTTCCTTAAGCAATCTGTCTAATCGCCTGTCATTTATTTATGTCAAGGATACGGTACTTCCCCTAATTTTATTAATTCGCTCTCACACTTCCATCACCTCGTTCGTGCTCATGGGTGTCTTATATCTGTTGATGGACTGGTCGTTTGCCGACTGCCCAACCGCCGTGTCCTCCCCTTATGAGACAATGAGCTCATCTTCCCATCGTATCCATGGTACCACGAGCCCGCTGTCGCCCCACCAGCCTAAACCTTCTCCTCTCCATTCTCCCCTGAACGGCAACCGACTGAGACCACCCTTCTTTTACGACTTAGATATCGTACAACAACCACAGAAAGCAGCCGAGTGTGGTTCTTCATCCTTGTCACGTCTACCACTGGCCCCTCCCCTGATCGTTCAACTATCGATTCACGATGGGTCTGGGAACGCGATCTCTGAGTAAGACATTTCTACTATCTCATGCGGACGTGTATCGACTGGCCGTAGAGAGGGGGAGTCATCCTTCTTGATCGCCCATCTTTCCCTTATCCCAGTTCCAGAAAGCGGAGCCCGTTCGCCGACTCAAACGAAACGGTTGGATCCTACGAGTCAGCTCTATGGGAGCCTAGTCTCGTCCCCTCAAACGTTCAGAGATTTACACGGTCGTCAAGGGACATACTTTTTGTTCCCTGACGTCAGTGTCCGCATACGTGGTCGATTCCAGCTTAGCGTTACCCTGATTGAGCTTCCTGGGTCAGTTTTCAAACGTACCTCGAATAAAATGTCTTAACTGGGTATTTTAGATCAGGTCTACCGCATGCGGTGTCCGACCCCACCAAACTCGATGCTACGCTAGCTGAGATTCGATCGAATCCATTCAACGTCGTTCCTCGCGAAGGATACGTTGCACCATGTCAGGAATTGCTCCGCCACAGTCTACCGTTCCGGTCTAACTTGGATATTATCAGCTCAAACAGCCTTAACCCGGTATTTTTTACAACAGGGCGCTCGAATGTACGCGTTTGCCTTCCCTTCCTGCTAGATACTGGATTCTCATGTTTTCTTGCACGCCACCTACGCACCACTCTACGTTCTCACCTAGAATGTAGTACACACACCCGCTGCATGTAGACGTATTGAATGAGATACGCTTGACGCCTGCAACCAGACCCCACTGTTGCACCGTTTACCCCGAGCCCTCTGCTCCTATCGTCCTATCTGGCTCAACAATTCTTCATTGTACGCCACGTTACATGTGGTTTATTTCTACATTGGATGTATCCCGATGTAAGAAGGATCGCGTTCACTCCAGTCTGCAGCTGCCCTCTACGATTCATCTAGGTTTTTGGTAACAACTCCTTTACACGCGCACATGGTCCCGGGCTGTGACTTGCTGCTTGCTGGCCCTACACCTTATTGTCCTACTGATCCCTACTTTTTGCCACTTTTCAACCGCACCCACACCGATACTTTGTCTCAACAAGACCCCTTCAAGTTCTGCCGCTTCAACAAAATGGACCTTATATCCGAATCTGCCATAACCCTTACCTTCATCAGCAAGTCGTGGAAAACACTATACTGAAATATATGGGTCTACGAAAGTTGGTAGACCTATATCTTGAGTTATACTGTACCATTCCGACCAACCCGGTTGGTCATTGTCATCGAGGGGTCCGCCCGCCGGATTTTCCGTAGGTGTCATCGGTCATCAGAGGGTCCGCCGCCAGCTCAGATCGGTCATAATTTTTTTGGAGCTGTCACCCAGGATGAGTAAAAATTTCTAACAGAGTGGAGGGGAACCTGTCACCGTGGAGCACAGGTGGCGGGGTGCCATCGCCACCAGTGCCGCTGCCCGGAGACAACTGTCATCATCAGTAGGCCTGCCGCCGCTTTCGCCGGCTCTAATTTTTTTTGTCATCGACCACCCCGTTGCCAGGGTGGTCAGAATGGTACGGTGGTGCGTTGTGGCTGTTGGGGTCCTGGGCACCGAATGTGCCTTATAACCCATTATATGGGCTTATAATTCATTATAAACCCTTGCAGGGGAAGCAATCCGATCACCTGGTGCTGCAAGGCTATGGCAGACTTTCCACGACTTGCTGATGTTCCCCATCAGCCCTGTGTCATCAAGGCACTTCTTCAAAGGCAGAAAGTGTCATGATTTTCGTTGTTTTCCACCATTTCTTTGCCTAAGTCCCAAGTGCCCACACTCGTTCACTCAACCCACAACATGTTTTCCCCTTTTCCTTTCTACACAATCTTTATCTTATCTTATCCTTTCATCCCACCTTTTATCTTATCTTCTTAATCGGTCATTTCGGATATCAAGGACAAGTCGGTCTATTCGGCATACTCGGAGACTTGTATCCTTAGGTCTACTGAAGGAATCCTATCTACTGGGAAGTCACCGGCCCTTCAAATCCCACCATATACATGTGGGTAACTGCCCTCTCGATCTCATCCGCCGAGGCCATCTCCGGAGAGTCCAAGATCTGGGTCAAGGACAGGGGACCCAGGACATGCGACCCCAAGGTCGCCTCCAACTTGCTCATCGACCCCAGGTCTAAGAAGGGACTCCCGAGGACATCCCCGATTGCCTCTTCGCCTTCTCCGTCCTCAGAGGTCAAGTCAATGACCTCAGGCACAACCCCGTCCATCTTATCCTAGACCTTCCTCATCCACACCTCCATCTTCGCCATCCTGCTCAAGCAGGAGCTGATGCAGAACTCCGCTGAGTCCAAACGCGTCTCCAAGCACGAGATCTCCTTCTTCAACTTGAAGACCTCCTCGTTCTGCTTATCCTGCTAAAGAAGCCATCAGTCAGACATTCCTGAACCAGAAATCCAAGATGGCTCACCTCCTCGACCATCCCCTCCATCTCAGTGAATACTTCGGCCCCTAGGACCACGGCATACCCGATACAGGTGTTGACCGCTGGGTTAACCTGATCTGGCACATCATGCACCAGCCTTAGACCTCATCGCACAAACTCCTCCTGGAAGAGGGACATCTCCGTCCTCTTCACCTTCTCCTCCCACATCATCTTTCCGGCCTGCACCATGTCTTGAAGGTACAAGTCCAAGAAGTGTTCCTGATGGGCGTACTTGCCCTGGGCC
>Ga0307516_10001085_pt1 | contig 37853 bp, 30 predicted proteins | sample 19_EM_MG_FD_203310 | JGI IMG/M metagenome (GOLD analysis project Ga0307516, IMG submission 203310) | Populus trichocarpa ectomycorrhiza microbial communities from riparian zone in the Pacific Northwest, United States - 19_EM | ecosystem: Host-associated > Plants > Roots > Unclassified | place... | reverse complement strand
CGGCTGCTTTCTCAGCTCGATACGCTGCTTGGTGAGATATTCCGGGTCCCGCAGCAGGGCATAACACGCAGCAAACGCCACGAGGCCCACTGGAACGTTGATGTAGAACACCCATCGCCACGAATAGGTGTCCGTGATCCAGCCGCCAAGGGTCGGACCGACGACCGGCGCCAAAAGCGCCGCCAGGCCAAACAGCGTCATCGCAATGCCTTGCTTCTCCACCGGAAAAGCGTCCAGCAGCACGCCTTGACTGGAAGGCTGCAGGCCGCCGCCGGCGAGACCCTGCACGACGCGAAACACGATCAACTGACCGAGACTTGTGGCCATTCCACACGCGCCGGACGCGAGGGTAAAGACGGCTATCGACAGCAGGAAGTAGTTGCGGCGCCCGAGACGCGCCGAAAGCCAACCACTGATCGGCAGGATGACGGCGTTGGCGGCGAGGTAGCTGGTGATGACCCATTCGCCGTCGTCGACCGTGGCCGAAAGGCCGCCGGCAATGTATCGCAGCGCGACCAGGGCAATGGTGGTGTCGAGCACTTCCATGAAGGTCGGTATGATGACGATGCCGGCGACAAGCCACGGGTTCACGTCGGCCCGGGATGCGGAAGATGAAAGCGCCAACTCGGTCATTTGCCGGCACCCGGAGCGCTCGCCGCCGACGCGGTGGCCGGCGATAGCTGCGCGTAGCCCTGGAGAAGCATCCCGGCATTGGGTCCACTCAGCGGTTTACTGAGATAGACGTAGGGAACAACCGATGCGCCGATGAACAGCGGTTTCTTGTCCGGATCGTAATCCTCAAGCTCGATCCGGACCGGCAGCCGCTGGACGATCTTGATGAAGTTGCCTGTGGCGTTCTGCGGCGGCAGCAATGCGAGCGTCGATCCGGTCCCTATCGTAAACCCGGTGATCCGACCACTGAATACCTGTTTGTCGCCATACATGTCGACATAGAGATCGGCAGCCTGACCGATGCGCAGGTCGCGCAGTTGCGTCTCCTTGAAATTAGCATCGACCCAGATCTCGTTGAGGGAGCGGATCGCCATCAAGCTCTGTCCGACCTGAATGTCATTGCCGGGATTGACGTTTCGGCGCGTGACGACCCCGTCGATCTCGGCTTTGACGTCGCAATAGCGAAGGTCGAGTTCAGCCAGCGCGAGATCGCGTTGGGTGGCTTCGAGTTTGGCTTCGGCTTGCTTGACGGGCGGCGCCTCCGCGGCAAGCCGATCGAACGTGCGGTCGACACCGCCTTCGGGACCAGGCTTTTCGAACTGTTCTAGCATCTGCTTCGGAGTCTGGTCATACGAATGGACAACCCCTAGCTCAGCCGCCGCCTGAATCAGGTCCGCCTGCGCCTGCAGGACCGACGAAAACGTTTCATCGAGATCGGGCGGCACCTGGTCGAGATCCGCGCTGTCTTCGGGCTGCGTCTGCAGGCCCAACGAGACACGGATCTGATTCGCATCCGCCAATGCCTGGACGACGCCCGCCCGGGCGATCGACAACGATGCCTGACGTTGGTCATAGAGCTCGCGGCTCGCCGTCTCCGATGCGACCAGCTGCGACGTCCGGTCGAATTCCTGCTGCGCGAGTGTCAGTGAGGCCTTCGCCTTCCTGAGTGCGGCGACCCGAGCATGCAGCAGGGCTATCTGGTTTTCGACATTCTCGATGGCTTGTTGCAATTGCCAGCGCCGGCTCCTGGCCTGCGCCTCGATGCCGCGCACCGTGGCCCTGGCCGCCTGGAGATCCGCCTCTGCGGTAACCACAGCGGCCTTCCTGACTGCGACAGCGTCCCGAAATGGTTCCCTGTCCAATTCAACAAGAAGATCTCCCTTGTGCACGCGATTGTTGTCATCCACCAGCACCCGGGCGACCTGACCGTGGACGCGGGGAGCGACGAACGTCACATGGCCGTTCACGAAGGCGTCGTCGGTCGAAACCGTGCTGAGCACGAACCGGATCCAGGGAATGCCAAACACCGCGGCCGCGATGACTACAGCGCCGAGCACACCGATCAGCAATTTTCGCCGCCGCGTGATCCGTTGTTTCGGGGCTTGCTTTGAGCCAGGATCTGTCCGCGGTCCCGTGGCGTTGCGGTCAACCATGGTATCCGTACTGCCTGTTGCGGGCGCATCGATCGAGGCTGCCCCGCTCTTGTGCTCGATGGTCTCGGTCGGCATCGGAGATTCCCTCCCAAGGAAGATTGTTTCTCAACCAAATCATTCGCGTTTGTCGCGCCGATCCAGTTTCGTCATGAGCATGGCTCGCACATTCTCGTACTTCCTCCTCAAAACCCGGTATCCTGAAAGCCATTGCCGAACCATACAACCCTCGGCAGAAGCCGATCATATCAAGGTATGAGCGGGCATCACGAGGCGACGACTGGCGCGATCGGCAACAACGCCCTATGTGCGGCAATGGCGTATGATCACAACGAATTCAGTGGTCCCGAAGTGATAGCCGAAAGCTAACTGGGAGGACGAGATGAATGATCGAACCGTGCGGGTTGCGCTGGGGCGGCATTGGGATGCTTCGGACGCGAGCGATTTCAAGGTCGAGCATGAAATCTACCGCGAGGACGCCGTACTTGATTATCCGCAATCGGGCGAGCGGATCCGCGGCCGGAACAACATTCAAGAGAGCCGCTCCGTTCAGCCGAACAAGAAGCGTTTTACGGTCCAGCGAATTATCGGTAGCGGCGATCTCTGGGTCACTGAATTCATACTTACCTATGACGGCATACCAACTTACGCAGTGAGCATCATGGAATTCCGCGAAGGACTCGTGGCCAACGAAACCCAATATTTCGCCGCTCCATTTGACCCTGCGCCTTCGCGCGCGCATCTTGTTGGGCGCGTGGGGGAAAGCACGTCATCCTAAATACCCCGCCGAGGAGAACCCGGATCCGCGTTGATGTAGATGAGATTTCATAGGGCGCGCAAGTGGTTGGGATCAACGCCGACCTGCTGCATTTCCAGTTTGTGCGGGCCGCGCTCGGCGTGTCGGCGTCGGGATTGAAAAACGTCTGCGTCACAAAATCCTTGCGACCGCCACAGCTAGCCACCGTCGGAAGCGCGTTCCCTGTAATCTAAAGGTCTTAGAGAACAGACCCTCAGGTCTGATATCTTTTCCGCTTTCCTTTGTTACCGTAGCGCGACGACTTTGGCGCGACGCTGAGATTGCGCTGTGACCTGTTCGGGCTTCTGAACGGAGGACGCGTCATGCTCAAGCATGCGAGAACGACGATCACATCAATTCTGCTCGCTTCTTCGCTCTCACTAGGCGGCGCGCCGACTGCGGCCGGTGCCTCGAAGCTCCCGGACCCGACGAAGGCTGGATTCGCCGAAAAGCTTTATCGGTTGGATTGCGGCCACTCCCTTGCCAACGACGAGTCGGTGTGGACCCCCGGGGAAAATGTTGGACGGAGTATTGAATTCTCGTCAACTTGCTGGTTGATAAAGCGGGGAAGCGAATGGGTTCTCTGGGATACCGGTGTTCCTCAAGCTACGTTGAATGACCCCAAAGGGTGGTCGACCCTGCCCAAATTAATCGTCTACCATCTGGACAAGACGATAACAGGTCAACTCGCGGCGATCGGACTTAAGACAGGCGACGTCACTTACGTTGCGCTATCCCATACTCATGGCGACCACATAGGCAACGTTGGCTTGTTCCTGAATTCGACCATTCTGATGCAGCGAGCCGAGTATGCCTGGATCAGTTCTCCAGATGGAACAAACGACAACGTGAATCAACTGAAGGCTCTCGCGCGCAAGCTTCTGGGAACTCCAAAGCGACTTCAATTGCTCGACGGTGATACGGACGTATTTGGCGATGGTAGCGTCACACTGATTTCCACACCAGGACACACTCCCGGTAGTCAATCTTTGCTGGTCCATCTGAAAAATTCGGGATTCATCATTCTGTCCGGTGACGTCGTTCATCTGGAAGGGAATTTTGAGAAAAACATCGTGCCGGCTCTGAATACGGACAAGGCTATGTCAATTGCCTCCATGGATAAGGTTAGGGGGATGATCGCAACATACCAGGCGAAGCTATTCATCAATCATGACAAGGCACAATCTGACATGCTGAAACTGCTCCCGGAATTCTACGACTGATGCCTTCTACTCGCAGGCCCCGACGCGGCGCCACAATTTTGATGCGATCAAGTTTGCGCCGCGATTGAGGGGACGAGTTGGTGTTTCGCGGTCCAGAACGCGGCATTTGACCGGAAATTCGCCGACCTCCTGGCGCCTGCTCGAACACATGCACTGGGCTTGTTCGGTGGCGCAGGCCGCAATCAGGTACTGAGAAATGTTTGGAACGAAGGTCTTTTCCGCTCTTCCGCCGATAACTGACATCCTCGGCGGCCGTTTGGCTAATTACGTAGGAGCCGAGAACAAGGCGGTTACGCCTGCTCCCGCTGGTTCTGCCGAGGTGCGCGCCCTACATTGACTGCAAATGAGCAACGCCCTTCACGTTCCTGGCGACGCCGCGACCGCGCGAACGGCCCAAGGGACGCGTTCGCCCCCGTACCCTCGCCTCGTTATCGCGACGACGATCATGGCGTCGAGCTTGGCGTTCATCGATGGTTCGGTCGTGAATGTTGGGCTGCCGGCGATCGGTCGGAGCTTTGATGCGGATGCCATCGGCCTGCAGTGGGTCGTCAATGCCTATTTGCTTCCCTTGAGTGCGCTGCTTTTGCTGGGAGGGGCAGCGGGAGACAGGTACGGCCGCCGTCGTCTCTTGATCGCGGGCGTTCTGCTGTTCGGCATCGCTTCTCTGGCTTGCGCGGTGGCGCCGACCCTCATCCTGTTGCTGCTTGCTCGGTTCGTGCAGGGTGCGAGCGCCGCAATGCTGATGCCAAACAGCCTCGCGATCCTGGGCCAGAGTTTCTCTGGAGAGGCGAAAGGTCGCGCGATCGGCATATGGGCGGCGACCGGAGCCGCTGCGGGCGCGATCGGACCTGTCCTTGGCGGGTGGCTCATCGATACCGGCAGTTGGCGCCTTGCCTTTCTGATCAACGTTCCGCTGTCTGCAGCTGCGATCGTGCTGGCGTCCCGCTACGTCGACAGGAACGTCGACGACACAGCCGGCAGTCTCGACTGGTTAGGTGGAGCGCTGGTCACGGCTGCTTTGGGCCTTGCGACCTGGGCGTTGACCGAAGGATCCGGGCGGGCCTGGTCGGCTTCCACCTTCGTCGTCCTCGGAACGGGCCTAATCTTCTTGCTTCTGTTCCTGTCTGCGGAGCGACGGCTTGGCGACAGGGCCATGATGCCGCTCTCGTTGTTCGGATCTCCGAGCTTCGTCGGCCTCACGCTTTTGACACTTCTGCTGTACGGCGCTCTCGGCGGGTTGTTCGTACTGGTGCCCTATCTGTTGATTCAAGCGGGCGGATACACCGCGACGCAGGCCGGTGCTGCGCTCCTGCCCCTGCCGCTGGTAATCGCCGTGGCATCGCCTGCCGCCGGTGCGTTGGCGGCCAAGGTGGGTCCACGATGGCTGTTGATCACAGGTCCGGTCATCGTCGCGGCTGGCTTTCTCCTGGCGGTGCGGATCGGATCGGACACAAGCTATTGGCTCGGGGTATTTCCCGCGATGGTCGTGATTGCTTTGGGAATGGCTGGTGCGGTCGCCCCGCTCACGACAGCAGTGTTGATGTCTGTCGACAGCCACCACACCGGTGCAGCATCCGGGCTGAACAGCGCAGTAGCGCGCACTGGCGGTTTGGTTGCTACAGCCCTTATCGGACCTGTGATAGCGTCATCCGGACCTGCGTTGCTTTCAGCTTTTGGTGTCGCTGCAGCGATCGGCGCAATCATCTGCTCGGTAGCAGCGGCGAGCGCTCTTACGTTGATCGGCCCGCCGGAAAAACCCAGCCATCGGTAGAACGATCATGACGGTTGCTCGTCCCCTCGTCTTGTTATCAAACCCTGAGAATACCGATCCGACTTATTCTAAGTTCGGGTTATCCCACCAGCAGGACTCCCACTTCCGCTGTCAACACATGCCGACCATGATGTCTTGACGAATGTCCGCTTCGCAAATGAATCTCCAGGCAACAACCAGTTCGCCAAACGAGACCCCCGCATCCCGAGATATCGGCGAACCCCCGACATTGAAGCGCGTCCAGAGCTGCGGCCGTTGGTTGTCTCGATCGCGTCGGCAGCAGCGATATTGGGATCGAATTTCCGACGGAATTCGATCTGAGGAATCGCAACAAGCGCTCGGTGTCAATTGATCTGAAACGAACGGAGGGACGGGGCGCATTCATGGGTCTGGTCGCACGGACATCCTACTCGAGGGTTTTCGTCCGCGCGTCGCGGAACGGCTCAGCATCGGCCCTGACGACTGCCTTAAGCGCTAACCGAGTTGCCAAGTCTATCGGCATTCGGCGACGATTTTCCTCCAGATTGCTTACTCACTCGAATGAGGCAGAGCTGGAGTTGCAGTTCCGGCGCGCATAGCGCGCTGTAAAAAAACGAAATCTGGTGCACCCGACACGATTCGAACGTGCGACCTCCACCTTCTGAGCGAGGCGCCTCCCTGCCAATGGCCAAACGGGCGGATGGCCGGCGCATCGGACGCGGGAACTGCTTGCCGGCGCTCTGCACACCCAAGCAGATTGATGGGCGGTCCATTGACAATGTGATTGCATCGAGCCGTGCGTCGGTGCACGACCGATGCAGCAGCCTCGACCGCCGGGTATAAAGCCGGGTACCGTTCCTCGTGGCGCGGCGGGCATCTTTCTCCTGATGTTGGGCCTCAGTTCTTCGGCGCTCGCGAGCGATCTGGCGCTGCCGGGCGGACCGGGGCCAGCTTTGCAGGTTCCGCCGTCCGACGCCCCTTCGCCGTATCAGCTCAGGCTGCAATATACCGGCGAAGCCTGGGGAAACAGCGGCGGCCTGCAGACCGGTAACACCTACCTGCAGAACGTTTCTGCCGGCCTGAAAATCGAAACCGACAAGGCGTTCGGCTGGACCGGAGGCCGGTTTGTCGCGGAAGGTTTCTACAATGCGGGCAATTCGCTGAACGAGAACTTCGTCGGATCGGTGCAGGATCCGAGCGCCGTCGATGTCGGCGATCGCAATCTGTTCCGTATCTATCAAGTCGACTACGACCAGAAGCTGGGCAACACCGACATCAGGTTCGGGGTGATGGACCTGGAAACCGAATTCGGCGTCACCCGACCGATGGACGCCCTCTTCAATGGCGCCTTTGCCTGGACATCGACACTCGACAGATCGGGTGACCAGGGCTTGAACGGCCCGTCCACCTACCCGAACACGTCGCTCGGGGTGCGGATCAGACAGAGAATAAACGATGAGTGGAGCGTTCAGGCGGCCGTGGTCAACGGCATGTCGGATCGGCTGGATTCACCGCATAGCAACGCGATCGACATCAGCAGCAAGAATGGCGCCTTGTTGATTGGCGAAGTGGATTATGTGCCCATCGCGCGAACCAAGCTCATGGTGGGTTACTGGCAGTACACGGGTCTGCAGGATACGCAGAACCAATTCACCGACAGCGGTGCGCTGCGCCAGGTCCGCGGCAACCAGGGCGCCTATATCGGCGGGTCAACCCGGCTTTTTACCATCAAGGACGCGCGTGGACTGGACGCGTTCGTCAACTTCGGTGTTGGCGACGGGAGGTTGAACGAGGTCGACACCTCGGTAAACGTCGGGTTGACCTGGACCGGCCTGTTCGACCTGCGACCCACGGACAAATTCGGCTTCGGGTCGGCGTCGTTCGCGCGAGTTCAGATATTCAGCAGGCGCAACTCGCCGCGGGCAACATTGTTCATCCGTATGAGACGGCCTTTGAACTCACCTATCGCGCGAAGCTGACCGATTGGCTGACGGTGCAACCGAACATTCAATACATCGTGCATCCGGGCTTCGACCGGGCGCTCAAGAATGATTTCTTGTTCGGCCTTCACTTCGAAATCGGCCACTTGTTCAACCTGTAACCATCAAGATAGATCGAGGACGGCTCCATGCGAAAGATCTTTTCATTCCTGATTCTGTTCCTCGTCGTCTTCGGAATGGCCGATGCGATCGCGCGCGGCGGGCGCTCTTCCGATGATTGCCCGCCGAAATCGTCCGACCCGGACTGCAAGTAGACAACCGGCTCCGCATGAGTGCGGAGGATCCGATCAGCGTTCGGGCTCGACGCAAAGTGCCCCGCCAATCACGGGAGATAGATCCAGTCATGCCAAAGCTCCAAGACCTCAATATCTTGCCGAAGATCCTGCTACTCTTGAGCTTGCTTGCTCTGGTATCGCTGGGCGCAACCGTGTTCGCCACCGGAAAGATGCGATATATCGATGATGCATATGGTGATCTGATTGACGGTCCGGGCCGGGCCAATCTGGCGATCGCGCGCGCAAACCGGAATCTCGTGTACCTGAATCGCTCGATCTATCGGCTGATCACCGAGGTGACCGAGGAGCGGAGACAAGGCGCGACCAAGGAAGTCAATGATTCGAAGGAGTTCTTTAATAAGCAGATAAGAGTGGCCGTCGCAGCCATGCCTTCGAAGGCAGCTGAGATCGAGCAACTTGGATCAAAGGTAAATCTCACCTTGAGCGGGGTTTGCGCCGAAACGATCAATCTGGCGAACGCGACCAGCGCGGAAGATAAAAGCCGCGCCGCGACGCATATGCATGAAAAATGCGATCCCGTCCTGAACGAGTCGATGGAGGCGATCGCGAGTCTCACGAACCAGATTCTGAAAGCAAACGACAAGGAGTCGGACGAGGTGCAGGCGCTGACCAGCGCCACGATCAGGAATAGCTATATTCTGATTCTCGGAGGTTTGGCCGTCGTCGTGTTGCTGGTAGCTACGCTGGTCGTGCGCTGGATCACTAGGCCGATCCGCGAACTCGTCGCCGATGCGACACGGCTGGCGAGCGGCGATACCACGGTCGAATTCGCGGCCGCTACGCGTGGCGACGAGATTGGCGAAATGGCGGCCGCCGTCAAGATCTTCAGGGAAACCGCCATCGAGAAAGGGCGCCTCGAGGAGGTGCATCGGCGGGGTCAGGAGAGCGCTCAGCGCGAGCGCGTGCAGGCTTTGCGGAATATGGCCGAGACGGTTGAACGCGAAACGACGGCAGCTGTCAGCCAGATCGCAGCCGGGACGGACCGCATGGCCAAGAATGCCATTGAAATGAGCGATGGGGCCGTGATGCTTGGGGCCAATAGCACGAGAGTCGCGGCTGCCGCCAGAGACGCCCTCTCAAATGCGAGTATCATGGCCACGGCATCAAGTGAGCTGAGCAAGTCGATCGGCGAAATCGCGTCTCAGGTGAGTACATCGAGGACCCTCACCGTGGAAGCGGTTGAGGCCTCGAGCAAAGCTCAGTCGACGATCGGAAAATTGTCGAGCGCAGCAAGCAAGGTCGGGGCCGTTACGAACCTCATCAGCGAAATCGCCAGTCAAACCAACCTGCTGGCGCTCAACGCAACGATCGAAGCTGCACGTGCGGGAGAGGCTGGTCGCGGTTTTGCGGTCGTTGCCGCGGAAGTAAAGTCCTTGGCGGAGCAGACTGCGAAGGCAACGAGCGATATTGCCGAACAGATCTTCGAAATTCAGCAAGCAACGGGAGATTCAGTTGCATCCATCAGTGCCATCGGCGAAGTCGTCCAACATGTGGAATCTGTATCATCGATGATTTCGTCGGCGGTCGATGAACAAAGCGCAGTGACGGGCGAAATTGCCCGGACCCTCGAACTGACGTCACAGGCGGCGCGGGAAGTCGCGGCACAAATCGCGGTCGTATCGACCGAAGTCGTAGAGACCGGCCGTCGCGCCTCGGAAATTCGCGATGGGTCTTCCGACATTGCGATCAAAGTCGACAGTCTTCGTTCAATTCTGGTCCGCGTCATTCGCACGTCAACGGCAGACGTCAATCGCCGGATGTTCCCACGCATAGAGATAAATCAGCCTGGAACGCTTGAATGGCAGGGCAGATCGCACCGCATTGTTGTCCACAACCTTTCTGAGGGTGGGGCGCGACTGCATGGTCTGGAGGCCGACGTCGGCGTCAACGCAGCAGCGGTCAGTCTTCTGATTAATGGCTTTCCAACAAAGCTCAACGGCCGTGTAGTCAGCAAGGATGGGACCGGGACGTCGTTGCGCTTTGACGTGACAGAAACTGCTGTACAACGTATTAAAGAATTCCTGGCAGGCCGCAAGGCGGCCTAACTCGATTTGCGATGTCACCGCAATCTCGCAATCAAGATGCGGCGCAAGCTGGCCGCGGTGCCGATGCCGGATTGCGCAGCCTCGCCGGAGGTCTCCCAGACCAGGAGTTATAACAAACGCGCCTGCGCCTCCCCGATCCCTTACTCCTGCGGAAGCTACGGTTCCCTCGGCCGGTTCGTCGGTCAAACCGTAGCTATCCACATCAGGTGGCTGAAAGACCTGCTCCGACCGGTGCGCGCCGAAACGCTGACTGCTGCGGCGATATCGGCAACAGTCGTTTCCTCGAACCCGCGCTTGTGGATCAAGTCGAGCCCTGCCTCAAGTAACTGTGTCCGAGTTCGGTCCTTCTTGTCTTCCCGGAGGCCCAAGATTTTCTCTACGCTCAACTCAGCGGACTTTCTTTGACGCATAACGCCATTTGTCGTCCAGAGACAGAAAATTCAGAGGCCTGAGGGCTAGATATTGCCGGGTGCGTACGCGTCCGGACGCCGCAAAAATGGCCAGTCAATAGGTGAGATGAAAAGGACCGCATGGGGTTACAACCGCCATTCTGGCAACGAGAAACTCCGTAGTGATCTCAATCGTCCAAAAATCTGCGAAATGTCAGAACGGTCTTTGAAAAAGCTTCACGATTTCTCGACTTCCAAGCTGAATAGGAGGTGGGCAACACAGCGCCAATTGTTCAAATGTCCACTATCAGCGAATGTCGGTATCGGTGGTCGCTCCTCCCCGCTTTGAGCCTACCTCGCGCCCGAGCCGCAACCGGCGAACGTGCGCTCCTGGCAAGATGCCGGGTCGAAACTCCATTAGAAATCAGCGAGCGGCTCGCACGAGAAACTGCCGAGATCTCCGCGGATTTTGCCCCAGCGCCGGATTGTTTGTAGTGATTCTTACTTCCACCCGCTTCAGGACGCTTACGCCAGGTAATTTTGATTTTGTGGCGCGCCACGGCTGATGAAGATGGGCACTATTGCTTTGCCGTGGCGCTATGATTCTGAAGCCTAACACACGTAACAACCCAAGAAAGTGCAACCATCCACGATTTGGCGCTACGCCTCATGGATGGTAGTCTTCCGATGCCGCGGTCGCGCGGAGGCGGCCACAGCAGCCCGGGTGGGGCGGAAAGGCGCCGCCGCCTTGCGCGCCTGGTTCGAGTATTTCCGCGCGAAGCCCACCGAGTACGATCTCGGCTTCCACTTGTACGGCGGGGCCAAACCCGACGGCTTCGGCAGAGATCTTAACCGCGAACTCAACGTCCGCCTGAAGCGGGTCTACGCCGCCGCCGCCGACGCGCTCGAGGCCGACGGTCTGGGCGACGCATCCGAAAAACATGAGGTGGCAGTCGCCGGGGCCTCCTGGATGTTCGGCCTGCTGCTCATGTTCAGGACCGGTCGTCTGAAGATCCTGGCAGTGGACGTCGACGTGCTGGTGGACGATTGTCTGGCCACGCTCTACCGAGGCACGGCGCGCTCCCGGTCCGGACGATCCCGCGGCTGACCGGCTCCCTCATCGCCGAAAGGCGATCTCGTCGTCCGAACGTCTAAGGCAAGCCGTCCGGCAACGCCTTCATCGAGACCTTATAGTGGCAAGTCAAGCTCTGCGAAAGGCGCCGACGCCTGCTAGTTCATGAACTTCGACGAGCCCGTCGAAGGCGAGGAGGGCTTAGCTCAATAGCGAGCTAATCGTCCGCGATAAGCTTGGCTCGTGGTCGGCGTGACGAAGCACGATGAGAAGCTGCCCGCGCGTTTCGGGCGGGTGCTCGCCAGCATCCCGCAGGTACTCGAAGACTGGCGACTACCGATTATCTCGTCAGGATGGTCGTTGCCGATACCGCTGACTGCGAGCGCTTCCTCCGGGAGCAACTCTATCGAATCGAGGGCATCCTCCACTCGTGGTCGACGTTCTCGCTGCTCGTGCTCAAGCGCGTCGTTTCGGTCGATCCGTTGGCCATTCGCGATCAGTGAGTCGTCGGCGGCATGAAGCGGTTTTCATGAAGAACGAAGTGATCAGCGCGGCCGTTCCAGTCAATCTGGAGGTCGGCAGCGCCGGTGCAGGTTCGCCATAACTAAACGCTATGGCGGCAGAGTGCAGTTGTGGTTCCCTCGGTCCGGCCCATGAACATAGTCTTATTGTGACAAACCGGGATGCGCCCATTCGCGAGACGGTGAGGGATGGCGTCGCAATCCGCGAGAGTTTCGAATGGAGATCGGGGTCATGACGCACACACTTGATCGGAGGGCATTCTGTATTGCCATGGGCCTGATCGGTCTTCGCGCGGCATCGACCGATGCCCGGGCTGAAGATGGTACAATCCGGCTTGGCATCGTCGCTCCGATGAGCGGACCCAATTCCCGATACGGTTCCTTCTCGCTGCGCGGCGCCCAACTGGCCGCCAAGGAAATCAACGATGCCGGTGGCATCGGTGGCCGCAAGATCACGATCATCTCGGGTGACAGTCAGGGTACGCCTGTTGAAGGCGTTTCAGCCACGCGCCGGCTGATCGATCTCGACAAAGCCGACTTCATCATCGGCGACGTATCGAGTTCGGTGACTCTGGCCTTGCAGCCCGTTGTCGAGGATGCCGGCGTGTTGCTCCTGAATGCCGCCTCGTCCAACCCGAAGATTACCTATGGTGCGGGCGCCGGCGGGTTCAAATGGACATTCCGCAACTATCCGACCGACGAGAACCGCGCGCTGGTCGTCATCCAATACGCCGCCGAGAAGAAGGGCTTCACGAAGTTTGCGGTTCTCTCCGTCGACACCGACTACGGCCGCGCGGCGGTTGAGTTCACCAAGAAATACCTTCCCCGCTTCAAGGGTCAGATCCTGACCGAAGACTACTATAAGGAAGGGGAGGTTGATTTTCGCAGCGTCCTCGCCAAGATTCGCGACTCCGGCGCTCAGGCCATTATCATGTACGGCCTCGCGGACACGACGCCGATCGTGGCGCGCCAGATGATCGAGGTCGGCGTGGCCGGCAAGATACCGCTGATCGGCAACGCGGAATTCAATACGGAATCGACCATCAAGGCCGCGCCGAAAGCGCTCGAAGGCGCCATCGAGGCGGCCGCCTGGCTCCCGGCATGGGACTCCCCGAAGAGCAAGGCTTTTGTGGAGAAATTCAAGGCTGAATACCACGGGGAAATGCCAAACAATCATGCCTATGTGCATTGGGAGACGGTCCGTCTCCTCGCCAAGGCCATCGAAGCAGCGGGCAGCGGCGACCGTGCCAAGGTTCGCGACGCCCTGTCCAAGATCAAGTACGACAGCGCCATGGGCGAGGTCACTTTCGACGATCACAATCAGGCACGACTGCCGATGATCCTCCTCGAAATCGAAGGCGGAAAACCGGTCATCAAGGGGGCCTATTCCGCTGAAATCGACTATCCCCGCTGAGGGCGGGACGGAGCGGCCGATATGTTGACCATGATCGCCGAGCAGATCGTCAACGGAATCGTATCCGGCTCCGTCTATGCCATCGTCGCCGTCGGTATGACGATGATCTTCGGCGTGCTGCGCGCTATCAATTTTGCGCACGGCGAATATTACATGCTGGGCACGTTTGGTGCCTGGTTCGCGATCGAATATCTTGAACTGCCGTATCCCGTTGCCATCGTGATTGGCGTGGCGGCAACCGCGGTCATCGCCGTCGTCGTCGGACAGTTCGTGATGCAACGCATCGTGGGCGCGCCGCCGGAAACCGGGGTGCTGGCGACGCTCGGCATCGCGCTGGTGCTGCAGAACACCGTGATCCTCGTCTTCGGCGGCGGCTACAAATTCTTTTCCGGCGGCTACATCGAGCCGGTTTCGATCTTCGGCTTCACGCTGGCCGAGCAGCGCGTGCTGATCATCATCGTCTGCATGCTGGTCTTCGTCGGGCTGGAGCTGATGGTCACCTACAGCCGCTTCGGCAAGGCGATGCGCGCGGTATCGCAGAACATCGAGTGTTGCGCGGTGGTCGGCATCGACGTGCCCCAGGTGGCGCTTCGGACATTCATCCTCGGGGCCTGCCTGGCCGCGCTGTCCGGCGTTCTGACGGCGCCGGTGAATGTGAGCGTCTATGGCGGGATGGGCGAGATCATCACTTTCAAGACCTTGCCGGTCATCATCATGGGAGGGCTCGGCAACGTCCGCGGCACGTTCTTCGCGGCGATGATCCTCGGTATCGCAGAAAGCCTGGTGGCGACTTATGTCGGCTTGCAGTTCCGCGACACCGTCGGGTTCGCGACTCTCATGCTGGTTCTGATGTGGCGCCCCCACGGACTGTTCTCGATGCAAGCCCGGTTCTGACCGCCACGTCCGCGAAACGTTTCTCGAACTGTCCGAGGACAGAAACAGAAGATGTCGTCCAACGATCTCTCATTGCCGGCACCGAGACGCGATCTGCGGGTGCTGTTCGGGGTCGCCCTCGCCGCGGCAGCCTGCATTGCTCCGCTGTTTCTCGGCAACTACGGCCTGCACGCACTGATCATCGCGCTGATCTTCCTGCTGCCGGCGCACGGCCTCAACCTGCTCGTCGGCTATACGGGCCTGTTGTCCCTGGCCCAGGCCGCGTTCTTCGGCATCGGCGCCTATACCTCCGGCCTGATGGCCGTCCGTTTCGGCACTCCCTTCTATCTGAACTTCCTCGCGGCGGGGTTGCTCGCCGGCGCCGTCGCGTTGCCGCTCGGCATTCCGGCGCTCAGGCTGCGTGCGACGTCCTTCGTGATGTGTACGCTTGGCTTTGTCATCATCGGGCAGGCCATCGCCAAGAACTGGATCGGCCTCACCCGCGGTGACATGGGATTGTCGGGTATCCCCAAGCCGTATTTCGCGCTAGGGCCAGCCTCTTTCACGGTCTCGGGAACGGTGAGCTTCTATTATTTGGTGCTTGCCATCGCTGTGATCGCCACGGTCGCCGTCTATCTGATCGTCCGCTCGGCAGCCGGGCGCAACATGATCGCGATCCGCGAGAACGAAACGCTGGCCGAATCCGTCGGCATCCCGACCTGGCGCTACAAGCTGGTGGTGTTCATGATCAGTGCTGCCTTCGCCGGCCTCGGCGGGAGCATCTACGCGCACTACCTGACGGTGGTCAGCCCGCTCACCTTCCAGATGTATTATTCGACGACCATGCTCATCATCGTACTCGGCGGCGGCGCCGGAACGATTTCGGGCGTCGTGTTCGGAAGTTTGCTGTTCGTCGGCCTCTCCGAGGCCCTTCGAATTGCGCCCGAGGTTCGGATGATCGCCTACGGGCTCTGTCTGCTGGCGCTGGTGTTCTGGTTTCCGAAGGGGTTCGCGCCGCTGATGGATCGCTTCTGGTCTTTTCTCAAGGAGCGAAAATGACCGGCCTGCCCATTCTTGAAATCTCGGGATTGCACAAGGCCTACGGCGCGGTCTGCGCCGTCGACAATGTCAGCCTGCATGTCGATCGCGGCGAGATCTGCGGACTCATCGGCCCCAATGGATCCGGCAAGTCCACGTTCTTCGATTGCGCGACCGGTCTGACCAGGCCGAACGCCGGCACCGTGAAACTCGACGGCCAGGACATTACGGGATGGTCGCTCAACCGCATCGCCCGCGAGGGCCGCATGCTGCGTTCATTCCAGAAGACCGTGGTGTTCGGCGCGCTCGACGTCGAGGAGAATCTCGTCATCGCCGGCCAGATGTTCACCTTTCCGGGTCTCTGGTCGACGTTCGGGATCGGGGCTGCGGCGCGAGACCGTGTTGTGGCGCTGAGGGAGCGCGCGCGCGAGTTGATCAAGATCGCCGGACTCTGGGAGGTGCGTCATCAGCCAGCCGGGAAGTTGTCCGGCGGCCAGCAGAAGCTCATCCAGTTCGCGTCCATGCTGATGCCGGAGCCCAAGCTGATCCTGCTCGACGAGCCGATGGCCGGCATCAATCCGAAGCTGATCGAGCGCGTCGTCGAGAGCATCCGCTTGGCCAACGAGAAATTCGGCGTCAGCTTCCTGGTAATCGAGCATAATATCGACGTCGTCACCGACATCTGCGAGCGCATCGTCGTGCTCGATCAGGGGCGCAAACTGGCCGAAGGGACGCCGGACGAAATCGTCCACAACCAAGCGGTGCGGGAGGCCTATCTCGGTGGTTGATCCAAGTCTCTCGATCAAAAGTCTCTCGATCAAGGGTCTGCGCGCAGGCTATGGTTCTCTCGACATCCTGAACGGCGTCGACCTCATCGTGCCGCAGGGACAGTTCCTGGCTTTGATGGGGCCGAACGGCGCCGGCAAGTCGACGCTCCTGAAGTCGCTTTACGGGATGACGACGATCAAGGGCGGCAGTATCGAATGGCAGGGCAGGAATATCGCTGGCTACAAGTCACGTGCAATCCTGGCCGCGGGCATCTCCTTTGTGCCGCAGGGCCGCTGCAACTTTCCGGTCATGACGATCGACGAAAACCTCCAGATGGCCGCCTATACGTTGCACGATGCTCAGGTGAAGGCCGACCGGGACTACGTCTACGACCTGTTCCCGATCCTGAAGGCTCGCCGCAACACGTTGGCGGGCAACATGTCCGGCGGCGAACAGCAATTGCTGGAAGTCGCGATGGCCGTCTTGCAGCGTCCGAAGGTCCTGCTTGTCGATGAGCCTTCGGTCGGCCTGTCCCCCGCGGCCATCGGAATCGTATTCGACGAGCTCCTGCGCATCAACGCCGGTGGCCAGACCATCCTGCTCGTCGAGCAGAACACCAAGAAGGCCATGGAGGTTGCGCATCGTGCGGTGATCCTGCGTCTTGGCAAGGTGATCTGGGACGGCAGCCCCGCCGATATCACACATGATGAACTCGGCGAACTCTTCCTGACCGGCCGGATGCGGGGCGAGACCCAGGCCGAACATTGATCATCGTTCAGAGGAAAACACCGTGACCATCTTCGTACCCGCCGCGCGCGTCTCGCGCATCAAGATCTCTCCGACCACGGCAGCCGCCGCCCGCGTACGTGAGTTGAAGGCTGCCGGGCATGACATCGTCGATATGACGATCGGCGAGCCGGATTTCGACACCCCGAATCATGTCAAGGCCGCAGCGCATGCCGCGATCGACAGGGGCGAGACGAAATATACCGCCGTCAATGGCACGCCTGCCCTGCGTGCAGCGATCCTTTCCGACTACAAGCGTCGCCTCGGACTTGACTATGCGGAAAGCGAAGTCTGTGTCGGCGGCGGGGCCAAGCAGATCCTTTTCCTGGCGCTGATGGCAAGCGTCGAGAACGGCGCGGAAGTCATCATTCCCGCACCCTATTGGGTGTCGTATCCCGACATGGTGATCGCCAATGACGGAAAGCCCGTCATCGTTGCGTGCTCCGAGAACGTCGGCTTCAAACTGACTCCGGCAGCGCTCGAGGCCGCGATCACGCCACGGACGCGATGGGTGATCCTGAATACGCCGTCGAATCCGACGGGCGCGGCCTATGATCGGGCCGAACTACAGGCACTGGGCGAGGTGCTGCTCCGCCATCCCCATGTCATGGTGCTGTCGGACGACATCTACGATCAGATCTGGTTCCGCGACGAGCCGATGACGACGCTCGCGGCAGCCGTGCCGGCGTTAAAGGACCGCATCCTTCTCGCCAACGGCGTCTCGAAATCATACGCGATGACCGGCTGGCGGATCGGTTATGCGGCTGGTCCGGCCGGGCTGATCGCGGCCATCAACAAGCTGCAGTCGCAGATGTCGTCCTGTCCGTCGTCGATCAGTCAGGCCGCCGCAGCACATGCGCTTGCCAGCGAGCAGACGTTCGTCACCGAAAGTGTCAAGCTCTACAGGGAGCGCCGCGACTATGCCTGCGCACGCCTGAACGGTGTGCCTCACCTGCGCTGCCTCGTGCCGGACGGGGCGTTCTATCTCTATCCGAGCTGCGCGGGTGCCATCGGCAAGGTTACTCCGGAAGGGGAGACGATCGAAAGCGATCTCGACTTCGTTCTCTATCTCCTCGACAGGGGTGGAGTCGCGTCGGTCCATGGAGCGGCCTATGGGCTTTCTCCCTATTTTCGCCTTTCGACCGCGACATCGATGGAGATGATCAAGGAGGCGTGCGACCGCATCGCGAAGGCCTGCTCCGATCTGCGCTGAGACTGCGGGAGTCCTTGTTCTCGTGCCGTGATCGCCCTAGTGTTTCGGTCCACACGGCGATACGGCGAGCCATGAGTGTTGATTTCACCAAACTAAAGAGCTTCGTGAAGATCGTCGATGCCGGTAGCGTATCTCGCGCCGCCAGCATTTTGCGCACAGCTCAGCCCGCGCTATCCCAGCAGGTCGCCGCGCTTGAGAGCCATTTCAAGCACAAGCTTCTCACGCGCAGCAATACCGGCATCACGCCGACCGAAGCGGGCCTCGTTTTGTACCGACACGCCCAGTTGCTGCTGAAGCAGATCGAGCAGGCGAAGATCGACATCGATAAATCCTCAAAATCGTTGGCCGGGCGGGTCTCGATCGGCCTTGCGACCTATTCAACGTCGAGCGCGCTGTCGCTGCCGATCCTGAAGGAGACGAAAGCGGTTCATCCCCAGATCATCGTTCATATCAACGATAGCTTCGGTCACGTACTCAGCGAACTGATCATGACCGGCAGAATGGACATGGCCATCATCTATGGCTCGGAGCCGATCAAGGGAGTCACGCTTCGGCCACTGTTCCGGGAAGAGCTGTTTCTGGTATCGCCCCCAGGTGCCATGTTCGACAGACCATCGACCGAGTCGCTTCCACTTTCGGCGCTTGCCGATGTGCCGCTCCTCCTGCCGAGCAGGGGTCACTTCCTGCGCCGCTTGATCGACGAATCCCTGGCTCGGGCGCGCGTCGCGCCGAATGTCGTCTCCGAAATCGAGTCGGTTCCGTCGCTCGGCGCGGCGGTCATGGACGGGCTTGGTTCGACGATACTTCCTGCGTCCGTCGCCGCCGGCGCCTCGAGCTTTGCCGGGGCGAATATCAGGCGCCTGGCGCGCCCCGTGATCGAGGCCACGGTCTCACTCTGCACCTCGGATCACCTTCCGCTGTCGGAGCCCGCGCTGGCGGTGCGATCCGTCCTTCTCGACGTCGTCGAGAAGCTGATGCGCAAGCACCCGCAAGGAATCCGGGCGGCGCCATAAGCAAAGTCTATAGCGGCAGACCGCACTTGTGTTGGCTGGTGCCAGCTGCATTTCGTAGCCTTCAACCATAACGGGATTCCGGTCATCCGGGCTCGATGATTCATCGGGTCGATCAGGATTATTCCCGCGCTGCCTGCAGAACTGTCGCGCCGAGGAAACAATGGCCAAGCTCGCATTTGATACCGGGGGCACCTTCACGGACTTTGCCCTTCTCGACGACGACGGCGAATTGCATCTGCACAAGGTTTTGAGCACGCCGAAGAACCCGGCGGAAGCGGTGGTGCAGGGCGCGACCGAGCTGCTGGACCGGTTTGGCAGCGTTGTCGATCTCGCAAAACTCCAGGTGCTCGGCGCCACGACCGTGGTCACCAATGCTGTTCTCGAACGCAAGGGCGTGGAAACCGGCTTCATATCGACGGCCGGTTTTCAGGACATGTTACGCATCCGCAACGAGGGCCGCTACGATCTCTACGACTTGAATCTCAGATATCCCGATCCGCTGGTGACGCGCGCCAATAGCTTCGGTGCCGAGGAGCGCATGACCGCTGACGGCGCCGTTGTCACGGAACTAAGCGAAGGTGCCATCCGGGAGATCGCCGGACGGCTGCGCAGCAAGGGTATCAAGTCCGTCGCCGTCTGCCTGCTGCACGCTTACAAATACCCGACGCACGAACAGCGCATTGCCGCGCTGCTGCGGGAAGAGAGCCCCGATATCTTTGTGTCGCTTTCCTCGGAGGTTTGCCCGGAAGTGCGGGAGTTCGACCGCGCTTCGACAACGGTCGTCAATGCCTATACCCGCCCGCAGATGGCCGCGCATGTCGACCACTTGCAGCGCGAATTCGCCAACAAAGGTATCGTTCAGCAGGTGTTGTGGATGACGTCGTCCGGCGGCCTCGTTCCGAGCCGTCGCGCCGCCGAGCTGCCCGTGCGTCTGATTGAATCAGGTCCGGCTGCCGGTGCGGTCGCCGCCGCCGAGTTCGGCAGAACGGCGGGCGAGGCGAGCGTGTTGTCCTTCGACATGGGCGGCACCACGGCCAAGCTCTGCCTGATCCCGAATGGCGAGCCGACCGTCGGCACCGACCTCGAAGTGGCGCACTACCAGCGCTTCCGCAAAGGGTCGGGTTTCCCGCTCAAGATCCAGTCGATCCAGATGATCGAGATCGGAGCGGGTGGCGGATCCATCGCGGCAAAGAATCCGCTGGGTCTGCTCGATGTCGGCCCGCGCTCGGCGGGCGCGCTTCCGGGTCCGGCAGCGTACCAGCGCGGCGGCACGGAACCGACAGTCACAGACGCCGACATCCTGCTTGGTTATATGGGGGTCGAATCCTTCGTTGGGGGCTCGTTCAAGGTCTCAAAAGATGCGGCCCGAGGCGCGATGGAAAAGCTGGCAGCCTCGCTCGACGTCAGCGTCGAGCGCTGCGCCTGGGGCATCCACGACCTCGTCAACGAATCCATGAGCAAGGCGGCGGCGATGCATGCGACGGACCTTGGTGTCGATCCCCGCTCGCTGCCGATGGTGGCCTTCGGCGGCGCCGGTCCGGTGCACGCCTACGGCATCGCGCGCAAGCTCGGCATCAAGCGCATCATCTGTCCGACGGGTGCCGGGGTCACCTCGGCGATCGGACTCCTGATCGCGCCTGTCGCGGTGGACCTGTCCGCCAGTTTCCCGATGGGCGTGGACAATTGGGATTTTGACCAGATGCGGCGGTTGCTCGACGGTCTGGCCGCACAAGGGGCCGAAGTCGTGAGCGCCGCAGGCGTCGCAAAGGAGGCGATCACCAACCGCTACACCGTCGACATGCGCTATGTCGGGCAGGGTCATGAGATTACGGTCGCGCTGCCCGACCGCGGCTTGCCGAAGGACGAATTTCTCCGGCAGCTAATGGATAATTTCACCAGACTCTACCGCGAGCTGTTTGGCCGTACCGTATCGGCTTCCGTCGAGGTCATCACCTGGCGGCTTCGTTCCAGCGGCGGCAAGGATCAGGTTACCCACCCGCATCAAGCCGAGGTCGCCGACGCCCTCAAGGGCAAGAGATCGGTCTACTTCAACGAGCTGGGTGCCTACGTTGAGACGCCGGTCTACGACCACTACAAGCTCCCGCTTGATCAGCCGGTGAAGGGCCCGGCCATCGTTGAGCAGCGCGAGTCCACGGCTGTCGTTGGCCCAAGCGGCACAGCTCACGTCGACGGGCACGGCAATCTCGTGATCAACATTCTCTGAGGACGACGCGCGATGTCGAAAAACACCCCCGATTTCAATGATCCGATCAATCTCCAGGTGATGTGGAACCGCCTGATCTTCATTGCCGATCAAGCCGACAATGTTCTCGGCCGCACGGCCTTCTCACCGATCGTGCGCGAGAACCACGACTACGTGACCGTGCTGCTGGACAGCCGCGGCCGTGCGCTTGCCCAATGCACGTGGTCGATACCTGTGTTCATCACCTCGCTGCCGGTCGCGGCGCAAAAATATTTTCTGCCGAAGTTTCCGGTCGAAACCCTTCGAGAGGGCGATGTGCTCGCCACCAACGACCCTGAAATCGGCACCGGCCATCTACCTGACGTCACCATGATCACGCCCATCTTCAAGAAGGGGAGGGTGGTCGCCTACGCAGGCTCGATCGCCCATCTGCCTGATGTCGGCGGAAGGCCGCTGCATTCGGAGGCCAGCGACATCTTTGAGGAAGGCATTCGCTTCCCGATCGTCAAGCTGCACAAGGCCGCTGTTCCCAACCAGGACATCCTTGATATCATCGCAGCCTCTGTGCGCCTGCCAACGGAAGTGCTCGGCGATCTCGAATCGATGGTTGCCGCGAATAATGTCATGGGGCGGGAGCTTCTGAAGTTCCTCGACGAATACGAACTCGATGAGATCGACGATCTGGCTGATGCCATCCATTCGCGGTCGGAAGCGCAGACCCGCAAGGCCATCCGGCAATGGCCAAACGGCACCTACACGGCCGAGGTGTTGCTCGACGGCTACGATACCGACGTGAAGCTGAAGGCGGCGGTGATCGTGCGAGACGATTCCATTCACGTGGACTATGCCGGCTCGTCGGATCAGGTGCTGCACTCGATCAATTGCCGGACCAACTATCGTTACGCCCATTCGGTCTATGCCCTGAAATGCCTGCTCGACCCGGACACACCGAACAACGAAGGCTGCATCACCCCGATCACCGACGAAGCGCCAGAGGGCTCCATCCTCAATCCGAACGCCTGGACCGCGGGCAATTCACGTAACCTGATCGGCCACGTCATTCCTTCGCTGATTTTCAAGGCGCTTGAGAACGTGGTTCCGGACAAGGTCATGGGGGACAGCGGCGGTGCGCCGATTTGGGCTGCCAATTGCGTCGGACAGCGCGATGATGGCACGCAGTACGGCTCGGTCCAGAACTTCCATGGCGGGCAGGGCGCGCGTTCGAAGATCGATGGTCTCGACACGCTGAGTTTTCCTTCGAACTGCAAGGTGACGGCGATCGAGATGTTCGAAATCGCCGTGCCTGTTCTAACCGAGTGCAAGGAACTCATTGCGGACTCTGGCGGTGCCGGAAAATATCGGGGCGGACTGGGCCAGCGCGTCGTCCTGCGCAATCTCGGCAAGTGGCCGATGAGCATCTATCTCGCCTCGGAGCGTGTGCGCCATCCCTGCTTCGGCGTCCGGGAGGGTGGATCCGGGAGCGCCGGGAAGGTGCAGAAAAATGGCCAGCCGCAATTTCCGAAAGGTAAGGTCGTGCTGAAGACCGGCGAGCGGCTGGAAGTCGAAACGCCCGGCGGCGGCGGATGGGGCAGGACGTCCGAGCGTAGCGGAGAACTGGTCGAACTGGATCTTGCCGAAGGACTGATCACGCCGGGGGCGGCCAGGAAGACCTATCGCCACGCAGGAACGACGCCCGCCGCGGCCGAATAGGGAGGAACGATGGGTCTGATCGACGGAAAAGTCGCGTTCGTCACAGGTGCTGGGACCGGCATCGGCCGGGAATCCGCCATCCTGCTGGCGCGGGAAGGGGCGACCGTCGTTGTCACCGGCCGCCGGATGGGACCGCTGAACGAAGTGGTGGCCGAGATCGAGAAGCAGGGTGGTAAGGCGATCAGCCGATCCCTCGACATCGAGTCTCGCGCAGCGATCATTGAGGCGGTTTCCTGGGTCGACGCCAATGTCGGCGCCATCGACATTCTTGTGAACAATGCCGGCAGCGCGAGCAAGGTGCTGAATGCCCGCTTCATCAGCGAGCAGGAATGGAACTCCACTGTGAACATCAATCTCACCGCGGTGTTCAACCTCACCCAGGCGGTCCTGCCCGGCATGATCGCAAAGGGCGAGGGCACCGTGATCACGGTGTCGTCGCTCGCGGCCTTCAATCCGAACCTGCTGGGCGGCGCCGCCTATGGCGCGGCGAAGGCCGGCGTGAAAAACTTCATGACCTTCCTGCACAACACCTACCGTAACCAGGGCATCCGCGCGACGACGATCCTGCCCGGTGAGACCAACACGCCGATCATGGACAATCGTGCCCGCCCGCCATTGGAAAGCGAACGCGCTGTGATGCTCGATCCACATGATGTGGCCCGGGCCGTGCTGCTGTGCGCCAGCCTGCAGAAGGGCGCGATGATTCCCGAACTGCAGATTTGTCCGACCTTCATGCGCGATACCTCCGCCGATATCGAGATCGCGCGCTGGGTGGGTGCGCCGGAGGACACGCCCGACAAGCCAAGGAAATAGACCGGAAGGAACGTGCCATGAATGGAGCGAAGCTGCGCGAACGCCTGTCGAAAGGCGAAGCGATCACCATGTTCAACCCGCACCATGTGTCGCCTGGGCTCTCGGCGCGGTTGGTGGAACTCGGCGCCGATTCGATCTTCGTCGATTGCGAGCATGGCTCATGGGGCTTCGAGGACGTGCGTATTGCCGCGCAGGTCATTCGCGGCGCCGGCGGCGCCGCGATTGTACGGCCGGATTCGCATCAACGTTCACTGTTGATCCGCTATCTGAACGGAGGGGCCGACGGGCTGATGGTGCCGATGGTCGATACCGCAGATCAGGCGCGCGCCATTGTCGATGCGGTCCGCTACGCCTGTCCGGCGGATCACGACAAGCGATTGGTCGTCGCGATGATCGAGACGCTGGAGGCCATTGGCAACATCGACAGCCTGCTTGCGGTCGAGGGGATCGACGTGTTCTTCATCGGCCCCGGCGACCTGTCGCAGAACATGGGATTCCCGCCGGCGCCACCCTTCGGACAGCCCCGGCCGCAGGCCGTCATCGACAAGGTCGGTTTCGCCGTCGACAAGATCCGCGCCGCCGGCAAGGTCGCTGGCACGCTTGTGACGGCCGACGAGTTGCCGTACTGGCTCAAACAGGGCGTGCAGTTCTTCTACGTCCATTCCGACCCCTTCCTGCGCCTCGGGCTGAACGGTATCAAGAAGTCGCTCGGGCGGTGAGTCGAAGCCGGCACGAGGTCGCCAAGGGCAGTTGAATTGTTCGCATTGACGGGCAAGAGAGCGCTGGTCACCGGCTCTTCGCAAGGGATCGGGTTAGCGCTTGCGCAAGGCCTTGCCATACACGGCGACGAAGTCGTCCTCGACGGTCGCGACGCAGCCAAGCTTGATGCGGCGGCGAGGCGGCTGCCGGGCACACGGTAGCGGTGGCCGGCTTCGACGTGACACCAACGTTTCGAGCGCGTTCTATGTCGGTCAGGTTGTCGTCGATCTCTTGATTCCAAGGTTCTGCCCGCCAGCACGGTGGAGACGTTGAGAGCTTTGCGAGGTTGAACGGGGCGTTGGGGCTGGCAAAGGGCACGCCGTCGTCGGAGCGAATGGCCCGCGGCAAGCCACGCTCCCGGAGCAGCCGCTCGAAGGCGGTGATCGCGGGCTCCTCGTGCGCGGAATCAAGGACTTCGGAAAGGAGCAGGAAGGCATGCTCGGTCGTGGTCAACCGATGGCAGTACCGTTTGTTGCCGAGTTCACAACTGACCTCTGATCTGGGCAGGAGAACAATCGCAGGAGATTGACGAAGGCTGGGCCCCCAGCATTCACGTCCAAATGCTTTCCGGTGTGAGGATGTCGAATGGGACGATTCGCTGTTCGATTGACGCTGTGTCTCTGCGCTCGACCAGGTGCAGCATCACATCGATCAGTTCTTGTGGCATCTTGTCCAAGGGGTGGCACAAGGAGGCCGTAATCAAACCTTCGCTCAGGCCTTTGCGCGTCTCAGGCCCGATGTCCCGACAGACGATGCGGATTTCGCGCTGGCGTTCGGGAGGCAGTTCGCGCATGGCGCGTAAGACTCCGGAAATGCCGCCACCATTGACGAAGATACCCCTGAGGTCCGGCCTTTCCTCGATCAGCTTGCGGACGATTCCATAGGCGTTCTCCGGTTCTTCATGTGTCAGCAGTGTGTCACTCACGTCGAAATCCGGGGCGTGTTCGCGCATGTAGGAACGGAAGCTCGCATCCGAAATATCTTGGCACTGGTAACGGTTGCTGCCGATAAGGGGGAAGACTCCGCCGGGCTGGTGCGCGGTCTGGCTGACAAACCAGGCTGCGGTGCGCCCGGCCTTCCAATTATCGGTTCCCACAAAACCGGCCCGGCTGGCCGCGGACAGGTCGGTGACATAGGCCACGACCGGAACGCCGTTGTTGCGCAACTCATCGATCGCCTGACTCACCAGCGGGTGATCGGCGGTTATGACTGCGATGGCGTCGGAGGTTTCGCCCATCTTCAGCAGATTGGTCGCGACTGCTTCAGGAGAAAGGTCGTCCTCGAAGACAATGTCGGGCTCGATTGCCGCATCGATACGCAGCTCCGCGGCGGCGGTAATGCCGTCGGCCCACAACCGGTAGATCGGCCGATGCGACTGCTGCATGAGGAAGCCAAACCGGAAATGCGGGAGGTTGGCCTGCTTGCGCTTACGTAGTGCGCCCAAGCCGTAGAAGCCGATTTCGTCGGCGGCATCCAGAATGCGGTCGGCTGTCTCGGGTCGAACGGTCCCTGACCCGTGCAGGAGCCTGTTGATCGTGGAAACACTCACCCCACAGGCTTTTGCCAGGTCGGCAATTGTCGGTCGGTTCATTCTGACCTCTTTGGCTGTTCCATTCATGGTTGACATATTTTGGAATAAAATAGTTCCGGCTTGGCTATTTTGATTTCATCGTTGCACTTCATAATCTAAAGATCAATGCGCAACGCATGGCATAAATCATGCGATAAAATCAGGGAGAGAAGACATGAAGGGATTGAAGCGCGTTGGCGCGGCATTGGTGGTCGCCACCGCAATCGCGATCTCGGCTTCGGCCGCGATGGCTGCAAAGATCGCAGTGGTTGGCGGCAAGAACGACGATGCGTTCTGGAACATCATCAAGAAGGGCTTGGATGATGCGCGTGTGGTCGTTCAAGCAAATGGTGGTTCGGTGAACTACTTGCGCCTTCAGACCTATGACAACTTCGGGCCCGACGTTGTGCAGCTCATACAGACGGCAATTAGCCAGAAGGTTGATGGGATCGTGATCCCGGACTGGGTGCCGGAGGCTGAAGATCCGGTTATCAAGAATGCCATCAAATCCGGCATAAAGGTCATACTGATGAACGCCGGTGGATTCGTGAAGGCGAAAGAACTGGGCGCCATTAACTATGTCGGTTCCGACGAGTACGTCGCAGGCAAAGCCGGTGGCGAGTACTTCGCCACGAAGGGCAAGAAAAATGTTGTTTGCGTCAACACGGTTCCGGGTGCGGCGAACCTTGAGGCGCGCTGCAAGGGCGTGATTGACGGGATCACCGAAAAGGGTGGCAAGGCGAAGCAGTTGCCGCTGCCGGCGACAAGTTTCGGCGATCCCACCGCCGTTGCCGAAGCCATCAAAGCGACTTTGCTTCAGGATAAAAGCATTGATGGTCTGATCACGATCTCGGCCAGCGACGCGGATTCGGCAGCGATTGGTATCACCCAGGCCAGCAAGACCGAAGCGGTCATGCTCGGCACCTTCGATCTCAACCAGTCCGGCCTCGACCGTATCAAGGGCGGCACTCAGGGTTTTGTCATCGATCAGCAGCCCTACTTGCAGTCGCTTCTGGCCGTAATGCTGCTCGCCTCTGCCATCGACTTCGGCGCCGATCTTCCGACGGCCCCGGTCCTGACCGGTCCTGGTATTGTCGACGCGTCGAATATCGACGCCACCCTGGCCGGTGTCCGAAAGGGCGCCCGCTGAACTACCGATGGATTAGCACCAGGTCCGCGGGTCAGCCCGCGGGCCGCATGGGGCGACCGCGAGCGCGGGAGGTCCTTGCTTCTCCGCGTATGTGTTCACGCGAATTCAGGGAGTATCTCATGAACAGTCTCTCAATTGGCAATCTCTTGCGCCGCCCCGAGGCGGGAGCACTTCTCGGTCTTGTCGCAGTCCTGGTTTTCTTCGTCGTCTTCGGCAGCGCCAACTTTCTGGAGCCGGCGGGTACAGCCAGCTGGCTGAACGTTGCCGCCAATCTCGGTATCATTGCAATCCCGGTGGGCCTGCTGATGATAGCCGGGGAACTCGACATTTCCATCGGCGCCACCATCCCAGCCGGCGCTTTGACCGTGGCGATCATCTCCGGCCAAAATCACCTGCCGATTTGGATGGGTATTGCAGGAGCGCTTGGCCTCGGACTGGTGATCGGCCTGATCAACGGCATTCTCGTCGTGCGCACTGCGGTGCCCTCGCTGATTGTCACGCTCGGCACCCTCTTTGCGGTACAGGGCCTTGCCTTGGGCTTTTCGGTGCTGCTGACCGGCACGACCAGCGTGGCGCTAAGCCCCGCCGCATCCGGTCCGCTGGCAAAGGCGCTGTTCGGCGAGTTCATCGGCGGCAGCTTCCAGGTCATTATCTTCTGGTGGCTCGCCCTGGCGGCTATTTACATCTTCTACATCCACTTCTCGCCCTTCGGGAACTGGATCTTCGCCATGGGCGGCGACAAGGTCAGTGCGCGCAACGCGGGAATCCCGACGCGCCGCCTGACGATCGCACTCTTCGTGCTTTCCTCAACAAGCGCCGCCTTTGTCGGCATGTGTCAGGCAATCCTGTTCAATGTCGCACAGGTCTCGGCCGGGATGACCTTCATCTTCAACTCCATCATCTCGGTCGTCGTCGGCGGTGTGCTGCTGACCGGCGGTTTCGGATCGATCGTCGGCATCTTCTTCGGCACCATCACCTTCGCCATCGTCAACCAGGGCATTTACTTCACCACCTTCGACCGCAACTGGTCGAGCCTGATCATCGGCATCATGCTGCTGCTGGCGGTGCTGATGAACAACACCTTCCGCAAGATGGCCCTGGCCTACAGGCCAAAAAAGAAGTGAGGCGCACAATGACGACTCCAATTCTGGAACTGCGCAACGTCAACAAGTCCTTCGGGCCGATCGACGTACTGCATGACATCTCGCTTAAGGTTCATGCGGGTGAAGTGCTCTGCCTGCTGGGCGACAACGGCGCGGGAAAATCGACACTCATCAAGACGATGGCCGGCCTGTTCCGACTAAGCTCGGGAAGCCTGCTGATGGACGGCAAACCGGTTGAGTTCAACGGCCCGCGTGAAGCGCAGGAAATGGGCATCTCGACGGTTCACCAGTTCGGCGGCACCTTCCCGCTGATGTCGATCGGCCGTTCGTTCTTTGTCGGTGTCGAGCCGACCAGAGGCTTCGGGCCGTTCAAGATCTACGACCGGAAGAAAGCCAATGAGATCGCAGTCAAGGCGGTGCAGGAATTCGGCATCACCCGGATTGTTGACGGTGATCGACTGGTTGGCGGCCTGTCAGGGGGCGAGCGCCAGTCTCTGGCCATCGCCCGGGCCGTGCACTTCGGCGCCCGCGTGCTGATCCTCGACGAACCCACCGCGGCGCTCGGGGTCAAGGAGGCGGCGCACGTTTTGCGCATTGTTCTCGAGGCACGCAAGAGGGGACTAGCCGTGATCTTCATCACCCATCAGGTGATGCATGCGATGACCGTGGGCGACCATTTCGCCGTGCTGATCCGGGGCGCGCTGGCCGCAGATTTCAAGAAGGGCGAAAAGACCCGCGAAGAGATCACCGACCTGATGGCCGGTGGCGAGGCGATGGCCGAGCTTGAGGCCGAAATCGAAAGCCATTTGGCAAGTCACGAAAAGCATCCTTCCGCGGCCTGACCGCCGACGACTGCCCCGGCCGGTATCGGCCGGGTTTCTTCCAATTGCTGTCGAAATCCGGAGCAACACTGATGAAAATCGCTCTCGACCCGTTTATGCACCGCCATCTGAGCCTTGAGGCGCTCCCGCTCAAGGTAAAGGAACTTGGGTACGACTGGATCGAACTCTCTCCGCGCGGCGACTTCCTTGAATGGTTCAAGGCGCCGCGTGTATTCCCCGATCGGATCAAATCGTTCAAACGCGCACTGAAGGATGCCGGCGTCGGCATCGCCTCGCTGCTGCCAATGTATCGCTGGGCCTCGAACGACGAGGACGAGCGTAAGGCCGCCGTCAAGCATTGGAAACGGGCCCTCGAGATCGCCGTCGAGTTGGAAGTGGACACGATGAATTCGGAATTCGGCCGTGGTCCGCATCCCGACAAGGGCGGCTGTTACTGCTGCCATACGGGCTCGATGGTCGAAGTCTGCGAAGATGCCTGGTGGCGCTCGATGGAGGAACTCGTACCGCTCTTCGAGCGCGCGGGGATCACCCTGCATATTGAACCGCATCCCGAGGACTGGTGCGAAACATTGCAGCCTGCGGTCGATATCATCCGCACGGTCAATTCGAAGAACGTCAAGTTTCTCTACTGCGCGCCACATACCTTCTATTTCGGCGACGATACGAAAGCGATGTTACGCGAATGTGCCGACGTGTTGGCTCATGTGCATGTGGGAGACACCTTCAACCATAAAGCCTCCTCGGGACTGCGTTACATTCTGAATCCGCCAGGCACGCAGGCGCGGGTACACCAGCATCTCAATATCGGTCAGGGCGAAGTGCCGTGGGACGACTTCTTCGGCACGCTGGCCGAGATCGGCTTCGACGGCATCATGAGCGCCTGCGTCTTTGCCTGGGAGGACAGGGCCGATGAGTCCGGCAAGTTCATGCGTTCCGAGATGCAACGCTACATCGACAAATACTGGAAATAGTCTGCCGCGCCTGCGGAAGGGAAGCTTAAATCTGAAAGGTCTGACGATGCTCAACGGAGAAAAACTGATCGAACGCCCGCTGCGCTGGGGCATGGTCGGCGGCGGCCGCACCGGCCAGGTAGGCTACAAGCATCGCACCGGTGCGTTGCGCGACAACAACGCGTATCGGCTCGTCTGTGGCGCCTTCGATCTCGATGCCGCACGCGGCCGTGATTTCGGCGAGAAGATCGGTGTCGAGGGCGAACGCTGTTATGCCGACTACGAGGAACTGATCGCCAAGGAGGCTGCGCGCGAGGACCGCGTCGAAGTGGTCTCTATCGCCACACCGAACTTCACCCACCACGAGATCACCAAGGCCTGCCTCGAGGCCGGCCTGCACGTGATCTGCGAAAAGCCGCTCTTCTTCACCGTCGCCGAATGTGAGGAGATTGCTGCACGGGCAAAGGAAAAAGGACTGATCGTCGGCGTGACCTACGGCTTCACCGGGCACCCGCTGGTCCACCAGATGGCGGCGATGGTCGCCAAGGGGATGTTGGGCGATATCCGGATCGTTGATCTGCAGTACACCCACGGTTTCAACGCAGGCGACGACGTGGGCGCGCCCGAAGCCGTCAAGTGGCGTACCAATCCCTTGACTGCCGGTCCGACCTTCGTTCTGGGCGATATCGGTACGCATCTCTACTACCTGTCTGAAATAGTGCTGCCGCATCTGAAGATCGAAAAGCTCCTGTGCGATCGTAAGGCCTTCATCTCGAGTCGTGCGCCGCTTGAGGACCATGCCACCGTACTCACGCATTACGACAACGGCGCGCGCGGCCGCCTCTGGGTGTCGTCTGTGAACGCGGGCGATATGGGATCGCAGCGTTACCGCTTCGTTGGCTCGAAGGCCTCGGTCGAATGGTCCGACAGCCATCCCGATCAACTGCTCTATGACGTGCAGGGCGAACCGAACCGGATCCTGCATCACGGCATGCCCTATCTTGAGGAAGAAAGCCTTGCCATCGACCGCATGGGTGCGCTGCATACCGAAGGTCTCGGCGACAGCTGGTCAAACATTTACCTGTGGATCGCGCAAGCGATCGACGCGAAGAACCGAAGCGACGAAGCCTTCCTGAAGACACACCGTTACCCCGGCATCAAGGCCGGTACCGAAGGTGTGCGCTGGCTGGAAAATTGCGTCCGCTCCGCCGATGCAGGCTCTGTCTGGGTCGATTTTCGATAACTTCCTCACCCCCTGGGGCGCGCCTTGGTGCGCGCCGTTTCTGGACAGAGACAACATGAAACTTTCGATCTGCACTGACGTGATGGGGGATCTCTCCTTCACGGATATGCTCGACAAATGCGTCAAACTCGATGTCGAAGGCATCGAGATGACCGGCGGTGGCTGGTCCCGCGCTCCGCATTTCCGTGCCGACGAGCTCCTGGCCGACCGGGCGCTTCTGAAGACCAAGCTGAAAGAAATCGAGGCGCGTGGTCTCGAAATCGCGGCGCTCAACTGCTCGGCCAACCCCCTTGATCCCGGCGAAATGGGCAAACGTCACCGCAGGGAGATGGAGGATACCATCCGTCTTGCAGGCGAAATTGGCGTCAAGAAGATCGTGACGATGTCGGGTCTTCCCGAGGCCGCGCCTGGGGACGCGGTGCCCAACTGGCTCGTCTACACCAAGAGCTGGCCCGACGAGATGCCCGAGCGCGACCGCTACCAATGGGAGGATCGTGCTTTCCCGCTGTGGCATGGCTTGGTGAAGCTGGCTGATGAGGTGGGTGTTGAAAAATACGCGCTCGAAAATTTCTCGGCGATGCTCGTCTGGAACCCGGAGACCCTGTTCCGCCTGCGCAACGAAGTCGGCCCCAAGGTGGGCATGAACCTTGACCCCTCGCATCTGATGTGGATGGGCGCGGACCCGATCGCCGCCGCCCGCGCGCTGGGTGAGGCGATCCACCATTGTCACGGCAAGGATACCCGTATCGAACGGGGCCGCGCCGATGTGAACGGCCTGCTCGAACTCAGGGAAGTCACTGACGTGGCGAACCGCGCGTGGAATTACGTCGCTGTAGGTGCGGGCCACGACTTGCAATGGTGGAAGGAGTTTTTCTCGGTGGTGCGCATGATGGGCTACAACGACTGGGTCAGCCTCGAGATGGAAGATTTCACCATGTCCGCCGAAGCCGGGATCCAATCCTCTATCGACGCGCTTCAGGCCACCATCAGCCGCTGACCAATCAGGGCGCGATTATTCCGCCCACCTTCCATTCAAGAGCATACGATGAGCAACCCGATTACCGTGACATGTGCTCCCTGCTGCTGGGGGGTCGATGACGTTTCGAACCCGCATTTGCCGCATTGGGAAAAGGTGCTCGACGAGGCTTCGGCGGCCGGCTTCGGCGGGTTGGAACTTGGCCCCTACGGCTATATGCCGCTCGACGTAGCGCGCGTCTCTGACGCGCTCGAACAACGGGGGCTCAGGATTGTTGCCGGCACAATTTTCGACAATCTCGTCGCACCGGAGAACCGCGCAAATCTCTTGCGCCAGACCGGCGAAATCTGCGCCGTGATCACTACACTGCCGAGGCCGGATACCTGTACTGGCCAACGGTTTGCGGCGCCCTATCTCACGGTGATGGACTGGGGACATGATGCGCGCGACTACGCCGCGGGCCATTCCGACCGAGCTCAACGTCTCGACCCCGCCGCCTGGGCTGGCATGGTGGCCAATATCTGCGCTATCGCCGAACTGGCGCGCGACAAATACGGTGTGCGTGCGGTGATCCATCCCCATGCCGGCGGGCATATTGAATTCGCCGATGAAGTCGAGCGCATCGTTGCGGATATTCCGGCCGAGGTGGCGGGGCTATGCCTCGACACCGGCCATACCGTCTATGCGGGGATGGACCCGGTGGAAACCCTGCGCCATTATTGGGAGCGGCTCGACTACATCCATTTCAAGGACATCGACCCAAAGGTTTTCGACGACGTGATGGGCGAGCGCGTCCGTTTCTTCGATGCTTGCGCCAAGGGAGTCATGTGTCCCATCGGCTTCGGCAGCATCAACTACCCGGCGATTCGGGCACTTCTGACCGAACTCGGCTATGGTGGCTACATCACCATCGAACAGGAGCGGGATCCGCGTAATGCCGGCAGCATCCTCGACGATCTGTCAGCGAGCCGCGCGTTCCTGCGCCGGGTCGGTTTCTGAGGCTTGCGCAAGGACAGGGCGGGATACGATCTCAAGCAGCTCTTCGGCGGAGCGGAAGGTACATTGGGGTTCATCACCGGTGCCACGCTACGATTGTTTGCACGCCGCTGATCGCCTGCAATCGTGAGCGAACGGCGCCGTCGTCGCTCTGCCGGGGATGCCCTCGGTACGAATCCGGCCCGCGTCGAATTCCGCAGCGGAAAAGGCTTGCATTTGCCTTTTCCGACTTGACCTCGGCCAGGAATACTCCTCAAGAATGCCCTTGCTGGTCTCGTCCCGGCTTGGGCTGTCGGAAGAGACAATTGTAACGGGAATGGAGCGATTGTCTTGCTCTCTCGGACCGCTGCGGGACCGCTGCCGGATAACGAATCGATGACAGCTCCGTCGAGCTGCTTCACGCTGGGGCTTCATTCACCACACCGGGGTACGCGGAGAAGGTTCGAACCCGGGACCTTTCGCGGCGCAACGCCACCCGCCCGATATCCGTTGGCCGAACGTTCGCGGGAAGCAGACCATCCGTGAACCAGCAGCTCAATCTCGCCGCGCTCGACAAGCTGAAGGTGCGCATTCAGGCTTTGCGCGCCAAGACCATCGACAATGGCTGCACCGAGGAGGAGGCGCTGGCTGCCGCCGCCAAGGTCGCCGAACTGCTCGATCGCCATGACCTGTCGCTGACCGATGTCGAGCTGCGCGCGGCGCCGTGCGAGCGGCGCGCCTACGAGACCCACCGCAAAAAGCGAATTCCGCTCGACGACTGCATCGGCGCGATCGCTCATTTCTGCGATTGCCGGGTCTGGCGCGAGAAGAATGCGGCCGGCGAGACCAGCTATGTCTTCTTTGGTCTGCGCTCGGATATCGAGGTCGCGCATTATCTGACCGAACTGATCGACTCCGCCGTGCGCGCCGAGCTCGGCCGCTTCAAGACCTCGGCCGACTACGGCCGGTTCCGGCACCAGCAGCGGCATCTGGCCAATGCTTCCTTCGCGCTGGGGATGGTGGCGTCGATCGCGGACAAGCTGATGGCGATCAAGGCCAGTCGCGATTCCGTCAACCACGGCACCGGCCGCGGGCTGGTCGTCCTCAAGACCTCGGTGGTCAATGCCGAATTCGACAAGCTCGACCTCAAGCTGCGGGCCCAGCGCAGCAAGAGCCGGATGGTGTCGATGACAGCCTATGAAGCCGGCGGCGCCGCCGGCGCCTCGCTGGCCATCAGTCCCGGCATCGGCCGGATGCCGCCACGGGCCGGCGCGAAAGGCAACTGACGTCGCCCGAGGGCGGAGCCGGTTCGACCGGTAGCTGTTGCTCCGCCAGGCTGCGGAATGTCGCGCTTCACGAGTGGTTTCGCGGCACCTTGACGAGAGCGTTCGAGACGGCAGCCGGCTACCGGATCGAGGCCGGTCACCTCGCGGTGGCTAGGATCGCGTGACAAACTCCGGGGCTCGGCAAGTACGGATACGGTTGCGGGACAATGCCGGACGAGTCCGCCTCCGAACAATTCGGCCCTCCTCATTTGGCGCGGCCTCTGTGATGCGCCCCTTGCCATGGCAACTCTTGCACTGGACCGGATAGATCTTGCGTCCGGGCTGCGCCGGCTGCTTGACCACGGGGAATCCGGTGCCATTGCACGCCGGACATTTGTGCTCGATCGGCTTCGCGGATGGCATTTTGACCTCCCTCGGTTCACGGGTGAGCTGTCAGAAAAATCCGGCACTCAAATCGAGACCGTATGTCATCAGGAGCAGCGCGACAAACAATCCGGCGCCGCAAAACAGTGCGAACTGCTTGAGAAGCTCGCGGTAAGGTGACGTTGAGGGAAATGCGCGTAAAAGAACTCTTGCTATGGCAGCCAATCGCGACCTCCAAATACTTTGAACCCAAGGATTAAGTCCGGGCCAGGAGGCATAAGGTTCAATGCGCAACACCCCGGGCAAGACCGGAGGTGGCCGCCAGAATGTGAAGACGGCGTTTTTGACCGAAGCGAACATCGGGCGACCCCTGGGGATCGCGATCAAGGCGCCGGTATTAAACTTAATGGTCGGGTTTGCTTGCGGCTTTCCGTGGTCGCGCTATCGTTGTCGCATCGGTCACTGCTACTGGAGGTCATCCATGAGCGACAAGACAAGCCGGGATTTCGCGCTCGCGCCAGGCCAGCGCGAGGCGAGGAAAGCGTTTCAGCGCACCGGCAAGCGAAAGCCACTCACGGAATATGAGCAGGCGCAGGAAGCCTTGCAGAAAAACTACGAGCGATTGAGGGCCGAGCGCCTGGCCAGAGAAGCCGAGAAGTCAAACAAGAAGTAGTTACGTCACGTTTGTCCGTTGACACTTCATCGTGGCCAATGAGTCTCCTGCGCCGCGCAGCTTGCGAGCGTGCCATTGCCGGCTGCGAACCGTTCGATGGGCCGCTCGCCCGGCGATCGACGCCTCCAGTCCAGCGACCATGAAGTTTGAATCATATCGATACCTTCCCCGAACTCATGAGAGCCTGACCGAAAAAGCAGCCAGTATTTTCAGGCTTTGCCTGACAGCTTGAAAATGAGTCGGTTTCCGTCATGGCCGGGCTTGACCCGGCCATCCACGTCTTTCTGAGGTGCCGCTACCAAGGACGTGGATGCCCGGCTCAAGGCCGGGCATGACGGCGTTTGATAAAACGCGCTATTTCATTGGCTGCATTTTGAGTCAGACTCCCAGCATGAGGTCCGGGGAAGTCCAAGCCGATTGGTTCCAGTTCCAGATCGAGTTCCACGTTCGAGATGCAACGGCCGCGTGTGCGATCCGGAAATTGACCCCATCTCATCCGGATATTGACGCGATCTCATCCTACTATCGTACCATGGCTGCTGTTGATGTCCTGCAATGGCGTGAACTGCCGGCGGGAGAGTTCCGATGATGGGCCGCTTACGATCAACGATGCAAACGCTCGGGGCGATTGCGGCCCTCCTCTCGGCGCTGTCTCTTGCCGGGCCGAGCACGTCGCATGCGGCCGAGTCGATGATGTCGGGAACCGACGATGTCAGCCAACCGCCGTGCAATGATGTCTGCAAGGACTACATGGCCTGGTCCGATCGGGTTTCGGCGAAGCTGCATCCGTCGTCGACTGCGGCGCAGAGCGCGTTTCACGACGGCAAACCGGCGGGCCAGATGGTCCGTCGTCGGGCGTCAGGGACGCGCCAGCCGGGCTTGAATTCCTTCGCGCAATTTCCCGTTCGGCGCGTTGCGACGCCGCGATCCGCGGAAACCGCGCAGGCGGTGGTTGCGTCATCCCGACCGCTCGACGGGATCGCGGACCGCTTTCCGACCACAGCCGGGTTCGTGACCGCACTCCTCGCAGGCACCGCCGGCGCGAGCAATGAGGTTCCGGACAGCACGGTTGTCCCGGTCAGCGACGCCATCCCCGCCACGCGAGGGACCAGCACGATCGATGCCCCCGCGGGCGGCGTGGACATGCAGTTCCTGGTGTCGCTATTTCTCGCGCTCATCCTGTCGGCGCTCGTGTTCTGGGTGTGGTTGAGAGGCAGGACGCAGAGCGCGATGCGCTGATGAATGCCGGACAGGTCCGCCTCCGAACGCGTCGCGCCTCCTCAGTTGGCGGCATCTGTGATGCGCCCCTTGCCGCGCAACTCTTGCACTAGGCTGGATAGATCCTGCGTCCGAGCTGCACCGGATGCTTGACCACGGGGAATCCGGTGCCATTGCGCGCCGGACGTCTTTACTCGATCGGCTTCACGGACATTTTCATTTGACCTCTTTCAGTTCCCGGGTGAGCCCTCCGTGTAGCGGTGATCGTATTATGATGACAGTGCATTTAACTGTCAGGCGAGGGAGGCGCAGTCAGGCGCACCGTCAACGTCATGCCTTCAGCAGCGCTGAGGTGTGTCCGGCTGTTTGACCATTGAACTGACGCAACGTCGTCCGCTGCATCTCCGCTGCAATGCAGGTGTCTGCGCAGGTGTGGTCCGCAAGGCCGCTCGCTTGACACATGGGGCCCGGTCTCTAGTCTCGTGGCGCGGCTTTCATGGCCGGGCCTGTATCTCAATCTGGCTTTCTCCATGGAATCCGACATGGAATCCGACCCAAGCTCCATTCCGGCCAATGCCGAGAAAATGCGAGCAATGTCAAAAAGATGTTCCTGGGAGGGAATGATGAATAGACGCGAAACGCTCAAGCTGATTGGCGGTGCGACGGCTATGTCCGTTGCCGGCCTGCCGGGCCTGTCCTGGGCTGATACTCCGAAGGAAA
>Ga0307516_10001084_pt1 | contig 37862 bp, 38 predicted proteins | sample 19_EM_MG_FD_203310 | JGI IMG/M metagenome (GOLD analysis project Ga0307516, IMG submission 203310) | Populus trichocarpa ectomycorrhiza microbial communities from riparian zone in the Pacific Northwest, United States - 19_EM | ecosystem: Host-associated > Plants > Roots > Unclassified | place... | reverse complement strand
GCCGCGTCGATCCGGCGTTGCGGCTTGAAGCGCGCGGGCAGGTGGGCGTAGGCATAGAGCGCGATGCGGTCGGGCCTGAGCGAGGCCATCTGCGCGATCGTGCGCGCGAAGCTCTCGGGCGTCTGCCGCGGCAGGCCATAGATCAGGTCGGCGTTGATCGAGGAGAAGCCGAGCTCGCGCGCATCGTTGATCAGGTCGCGCACGCTGTCGAACGACTGCACGCGGTGCACGGCTTCCTGCACGGCCGGGTCGAAATCCTGGACGCCGAAGCTGATGCGGTTGAGGCCGCAGCTGCGCAGGTGGGCCAGGCGCGATCGGCTCACGGTGCGCGGATCGACCTCGATGGAGAGCTCCGCGCCTTCGGCAATGTGGAACGCCCGCCGCAAGGAGGCCATCAGCCGGGTGATCTCCGCATCCGACAGGAAGGTCGGCGAGCCGCCGCCGAGGTGCAGCTGCGACACCGTGCGTTGCGCGCCGATGGCGTCGACGACGAGGTCGATCTCGAGGTCGAGCGCGTCCAGGTACGCCGCTGCGCGCGAATGGTGCTTCGTGATGACCTTGTTGCAGGCGCAGTAGTAGCAGACGGATTCGCAGAACGGAATGTGGATGTAGACGGAGAGTGGCGTGGCCGCGCCGTCTTCCGCGGCGTGCCTGCGGGCGGCGAGCTGGGCTTCCAGGTCCGTGCCGTCGAAGCCGTCGCGGAAGCGGTCGGCGGTCGGGTAGGAGGTGTAGCGCGGCCCGGGCCCTTCGATGCGGGCCAGCACGTCGCGCGCGGGCAGTTCCGCGGGCGCGGGCAGGATGGAGATGTTGGCGTCGAACATGGAGCGATCGTGCCGCCGCGACGCGGTCGCAGCCTTGCGGTCGATCAAGGATCGGACGTCGCGTCCTGCGGATGCTCCTGCGCGTCGGGATCGATCCAGAGCAGCGCCGTCAGGGCTCCCGAGGTCGACAAGACCGCCCAGAACGCCAGGAAGGCCATCGTGTAGACCGCCTGCGGGGACGCGTCGATCGGATAGTTTCCGAATCGCAGGTCGGTGGGATCGACGAGCGAGAAGACCGTGCCCTCGAGCACGCCGGCCATCATGAACGACGGCCAGAGGATGGTCATGGTGCGCGGGCTCATGTCACGTTCCCTTCGGAGGGCGTCCGCACGGCGGCGCGTTCAGCGGTTGGGCGTGGCGGCATGATTGCGGGCCCGCTCGGCCGGCTCCAGCGCGCCGTGGGCGACGCCCCGCTCGATGGCCCCCTCGGCCGCGGCGTGGCGCACGCCGGCCCGGTACTCCTGCACCACCGGATCGGCGTGGCGGACGGCAAGGATGCCCGAGGCGGTCGCCGCGACGACCGCCGAGGCGGGCAGGCCCACGACCAGCCAGACGATGGGGTAGCGCCACCAGGCTCGCGCGGGCTCCGTGGCGGGTCGGCCGTTGAGGGGGGACAGCGTGGCCATGGGGGTCTCCTGTTATCTCGGAATGATGAACGTGGTCTTCTCGGACAGCGCAGTCGCGTTCTTCGACTCGGTCGTGCGCGTGATGTCGAAGTGCAGCGGGTGCACGCCCGCTCCGATCTTCTGCGCGGTCTCGTACGGGATCTGGACGCGCACCGCCAGCCAGCGCGACTCCGTGCCCTGGACCTCCACGTCCGGCTCGGACGCGATCACCGCACCCGCCAGTCCGACCGCCTCCACATGGAAACGCTGCGCCGACTCCGTGGCATTCATGATCTGCAGCCGGTAGACGTTCTCGACCCGGCCGGCCTCGACCTGGCGGGCCAGCGAGGCGCGGTCGCGGATGACATCCACGCGGAATGGCCGGCGCAGCGCGAGGCTCGTGACCAGGGCGGCGACGATCGCCACCAGCACCGCGCCGTAGATCAGCACGCGCGGTCGCAGGACGCGCCGCAACATCGCGGCTCGATCCCACCGCTTCTCGAGACCGTTCTCGGTCGCGAAGCGGATCAGCCCCCGCGGGTAGTCCATCTTGTCCATCACGCCGTCGCAGGCATCGATGCAGACGCCGCAGCCGATGCACTCGTATTGGAGGCCCTGGCGGATGTCGATGCCGGTCGGGCAGACCTGCACGCACAGCGTGCAGTCGACGCAATCGCCCTTGCCCTGTGCCGCGAGCGCGGCGTGACCCAGCGAGCGCGGGCGCGAGCCGCGCGGCTCGCCGCGTGCCACGTCGTAGCTGACGATCATCGTGTCGCGGTCGAACATCGCGCTCTGGAAGCGCGCGTAGGGGCACATGTACTTGCAGACCTGCTCGCGCATGAACCCCGCGTTGCCGTAGGTGGCAAAGCCGTAGAACAGGATCCAGAACCATTCCCATGGCCCGAAGGTCAATGTGAGGGTCTCGGCCATCAGCGTGCGGGCGGGCGTGAAGTAGCCGACGAAGGTGAAACCCGTCCACAGTCCGATGGCGATCCAGGTCGCCTGCTTGCCGCCCTTGCGCAGGATCTTGTCGGCGTTCCAGGGGCCGGCGTCGAGCTTGATGCGCGCGGCGCGCTCGCCCTCGAAGCGGCGTTCGACCCACAGGAACACCTCGGTGTAGACGGTCTGCGGGCAGGCGAAGCCGCACCACAGGCGGCCGGCGACCGCCGTGAAGAGAAACAGCGCGTAGGCCGAGACGATCAGCAGGGCCGCCAGGTAGATGAAATCCTGCGGGTACAGGACCATCTTGAAGACGAAGAAACGGCGTGCGACGAGGTCGAACAACACCGCCTGACGCCCGTTCCAGGTCAGCCAGGGCAGGCCGTAGAACAGCCCCATCGTCAAGGCGACGAAGAACCAGCGCCAGCTGGACCACCATCCCTTGACGCTGCGGGCATGGATCTTCGCCTCCGCCCGGTACATCGAGGAGGAGGCTTGCGTGTCCGCGCGGATCGGTATGACCTTGCGCGGCAGGGCCTCCGTGGCGGCAGGGCGTCCGGGGCTCATGGCGAGGTCCGCCAGGTCACTTCGACGCCACCGGCACCGCGGCGGGATGCGGCTGCGACAGGCTCCAGACGTAGGCCCCGAGGACGTGGATCTGCTGGGGCGACAGGCGCTTCTCCTGCGCGGGCATGACGTTGGTCTTGCCGTTGTCCACCATCGCCACGATGGCCGCCTTGCCGAAGCCGTGCAGCCAGGTGCTGTCGGTCAGGTTGGCCGAGCCGATGGCGGTGTTGCCCTTGCCGTCCGGCCCGTGGCAGGCGGCGCAGGTCACGAACTTGGCCTTGCCGGCTTCGGCCGCCGCGGCGTCGTGCGGGCTGCCCGACAGGCTCAGGACATAGTTCGCGACATTGGAGACCTGCGTCGCGTCGCCCACGGCCGCGGCCATCGGCGGCATCGTGCCGACGCGGCCGTGCGTGATGGTCTCGACGATGTCTTCCGGCGTGCCGCCATGCAGCCAGTCGTTGTCGGTCAGGTTCGGGAAGCCCTTGCTGCCGCGCGCGTCGGAGCCGTGGCAGGCAGCGCAGTTGTTGATGAACAGGCGCTCGCCGATGGCCATCGCCTTGGGGTCGTGCGACAGGTCGGCGGCCGACGTGGTGGCGTACGTCGAGTACACGACGGCGAGGTCGGCGGCGGACTTGCGCTGCTCGGCCTGGTAGGCGTTCGCGCTGCTCCAGTCCAGCACGCCCTTGGCGCTGCCGAGCCCGGGGTAGAGCAGCAGGTAGAAGACGCTGAACACGATCGTGACGATGAACAGGATCATCCACCACCGCGGCATCGGATTGTTGAGCTCCCTCAGGTCGTCGTCCCACACGTGGCCGGTGGAGTCTTCGGTGGAAGAGGCCTGGCCGCGGCTCGCGACGAGGAGCAGCACGAGGCAGGCGAGAAGCCCGAGGATCGTGGCGGCGGCAATGTAGACCGACCAGCCGGGCGAGAAGAAGTCGCTCATTCCGGCGCTCCCGTTTCAAGGAAAGGCAATTGCCGGGCTTCGTCGAAGGCCGCCTTGTTCCGGGCCAGCAGCGCCCAGCGGACGATGCCGGCGAAGATCAGGAACGACAGGAGGGTGACCGCGACGCGCAGTTCGTTGATGTCCATGTTCAGCTCCTCACTTGTAGGCGGTGCCGAGCACCTGCAGGTACGCGATCAGCCCGTCGAGTTCGGTCTTGCCCGCGACGCCATCGCCCGCCTGGGCGATGTCGTCGTCCGTGTAGGGGACGCCGACCTTGCGCAGCGCGCGCATCTTGGGCGCCAGGTCCGCCGGGTCGAGCTTGTCGGCGGCGAGCCAGGCGTAGGCGGGCATGTTGGATTCGGGCACCAGGTCGCGCGGATTGTTCAGGTGGATCCGGTGCCACTCGTCGCTGTACTTGCCTCCGACCCGCGCCAGGTCGGGGCCGGTGCGCTTGCTGCCCCACTGGAACGGATGGTCGTAGACCGATTCGCCGGCCATCGAGTAGTGGCCGTAGCGCAGAGTCTCGGCGAGCAGGGGCCGGATCATCTGCGAGTGGCAGCCATAGCAGCCCTCGCGCAGGTAGACGTCCCGACCCGCGAGCTGCAAGGCGGTGTACGGCTTGAGTCCGTCTATCGGTTGCGTGGTCGACTTCTGGAAGAACAGTGGCACGATCTCCACGAGGCCGCCGACGGCGACCACGAGCAGGATCAGCACGATCATCAGGAAGTTGTTGGTCTCGATATTGGCGTGCGAGAAGCCCTTGGCGCTCGCGTTGTCGTCTTTCGACATGGTCATTTCTCCGGGTGATCAGGCGTAGGCCGCGACCTGCGGAATGCGCACGGGGGCGTAGCGGCCGTTGGTGGCTGTCTTGGCGACGTTCCAGGCCATGATCAGCATCCCGCCCAGGTACAGCAGGCCGCCGCACAGGCGCACCACGTAGAACGGGAAGGTGGACTTGACGACCTCGACGAAGCTGTAGGTGAGCGTGCCGTCGGTGTTGATCGAACGCCACATCATTCCTTCCATCACGCCGGCCATCCACATCGACGCGATGTAGAGGACGATGCCGACGGTGGCGACCCAGAAGTGCAGCGAGATCGCCTTGACGCTGTACATCTCCTTCTGCCCGAACATGCGCGGCACCAGGTAGTACAGCGAGCCCATGGAGATCAGGCCGACCCAGCCGAGCGCGCCGGAGTGCACGTGGGCGATACCCCAGTCCGTATAGTGCGACAGCGAGTTGACTGTCTTGATCGCCATCATCGGGCCCTCGAACGTCGACATGCCGTAGAAGGACAGGCTGACGATCAGGAACTTCAGGATCGGGTCGTCGCGCAGCTTGTGCCAGGCGCCCGACAGCGTCATGATTCCGTTGATCATGCCGCCCCAGCTCGGCGCGAGAAGCACCAGCGAGAACACCATGCCGACGCTCTGGGCCCAGTCGGGCAGCGCGGTGTAGTGCAGGTGGTGCGGGCCCGCCCACATGTAGGTGAAGATCAGCGCCCAGAAGTGCACGATCGACAGGCGATAGCTGTAGACGGGGCGTTCGGCCTGCTTCGGGATGAAGTAGTACATCATTCCCAGGAAGCCCGCGGTCAGGAAGAAGCCCACGGCGTTGTGGCCGTACCACCACTGCACCATCGCGTCCTGCACGCCGGCATAGGCCGAGTAGCTCTTGGTCAGGCTGACCGGAATCACCGCGCCATTGACGATGTGCAACAGCGCGACCGCGATGATGAAGGCGCCGTAGAACCAGTTGGCCACGTAGATGTGGCGTACCTTGCGGATGGCGATCGTTCCGAAGAAGACCACGGCGTAGATCACCCACACGACGGCCAGCAGCAGCGCGATCGGCCACTCGAGTTCGGCGTATTCCTTGCCGCGCGTGATCCCGAGCGGCAGGGTGATCGCGGCCAGGACGATCACGGCCTGGTAACCCCAGAAGTGCAACAGCGACAGCGTGCGCGAGAACAGGCGCGCCTGGCAGGTGCGCTGCACCACGTAGTAGCTCGTGGCCATCAGCGCGCACCCGCCGAACGCGAAGATCACCGCGTTGGTGTGCAGGGGCCGGATGCGGCCGTAGCTGAGCCAGGAGATCCCGAAATTGATGTCCGGCCAGGCAAGTTCGGCGGCGATGTACACGCCCACCAGCATGCCGACCACGCCCCAGACGACCGCCGCGATCGTGAACAATCGAACGGCGCTGTCGTCATAGACCGTCTGCGGCTGATCCGGCAAGGATCGAGTGACCATTGAAATCCCCTTGATGTCCCCGGCAATGGCAGGGTCGAGGAGATTCTTTCGCGACAGCTCGTCAGAGCCCTTGATCCGGATCAAGCGAAGGCGCGTCGTCGGACAGGATTCGCTCTCCCTCGCGTTGAAGGTCGTCGAACTGGCCGCCGTCGAGCGCCCACGCGAAGATGGCCAGCAAGGCCAGCACCAGCAGCACGGAGAACGGGATCAGCAGGTAGAGGATGTCCATCGTCGATCAGCGAGCGAGTCGCATCGAGTTGGTCACGACGAACAGCGAGCTCGCCGCCATTCCGAGGCCGGCGGCCCAGGGCGGCAGCAGTCCGAACAGCGCGAGGGGCACGCAGCACGCGTTGTAGAGCGCGGCCCAGGCGAGGTTCTGCCGGACGATGCGCAGGCTCCTGCGGGCCAGCGCGCGTGCGCTCACCAGGTCGGCCAGGCGGTTGGACACCAGGACGCCGTCGGCCTGCGCGCGCGCCACCTGGGCGCCGTCGCCCATGGCGAACGAGACGTCCGCCTGGGCCAGCACGGGTGCATCGTTGATGCCGTCGCCGATCATCGCGACGCATTCGCCACGTGCCTGGGCTGCGCGCAACTCGCGGAGCTTGTCCTCGGGCGACAGTCCGCCCTTGGCCATGTCGAGCGCCAGCAGCGCGCCGAGGCGCTCGGCGCGACCGGCGTCGTCGCCGGACAACAGGCAGACGCGGACGCCCTGCGACTTCAGGGCCGCCAGCGCCGCCCTGGCGTCGTCGCGGAGCTGTTCGTCGAAGGAGAAGGCCGCGATGGCGGTGCCGGCTCGTGCGAGCACGACCTGGGCGTCGCCCGCCTGGGCGGCGCTGGCGGGCGCCGCCCAGGCGGGGGAGCCGAGACGCCACAGGTGACCGTCCAGGTCCTTGCCCTCGATGCCCAGGCCCGGGGATTCGAGGATGTCCGACCAGACCGCGCCGTCGCTTTCGAACGAGCGATGGATGGCCTGCGACAGCGGGTGCCTCGACCAGGCCGCCATCGACGAGGCGCGCCGTGCGAACATCAGTGCCCGGTCGGGGTCCGCATCGTCCAGGGACCGCACCCGCGTGCATCTGAGGATCGAGTCCGTCAGCGTGCCGGTCTTGTCGATGAACAGCGTCCGGAACCGGACCAGCCCGTCGATGGCGTCGAGGTTGCGCAGGACGAGCCCGTTGCGGCTCATCGTTCCGGTCGCGGCGATCAGGGCGGAGGGGCCCGCCAACGACAGCGCGCACGGACAGGTCACGATCAGGACCGAGACCACGACCCAGACGGTGCGCGCGGGATCGATCACGCTCCACGCGCCGCCAGCCAGGGCCGCGAGCACCAGCACGCCCCACAGGAACGGGACGGCCCAGCGGTCGGCGGACGCGAGGACCGCGGGGCGGAGGGCGCGCGCGGCGCGGCTGAGCGCGGCGATGGCCTCGTAACGGGTGTCGGCTCCGACCTTTTCCACGCGCATCGTCAACGGAGCCACCAGGTTCAGGCTGCCGGCGATGACGGTGTCGCCGGGGCCTTTCGTCACCGGACGCGATTCGCCGGTCAGCAGGGCCTCGTTCGCCGTCGACATGCCGTCGACGACATGGCCGTCGGCCGGGAACGCCTCGCCGAACGGCACGCGCACCGTGTCGCCGACCGCGAGCCGGCCGATGGCTATCTCCTCGATGACCCCATCGGGACGGATGCGCGCCACGGACTGCGGCAAGGCCGACGTGGCGTTGTCCAGGAGCGCCTCCGCGCGGTGCCGGGCGCGCATCTCCAGAGTGCGTCCCGCCAGCAGGAAGGCGATGAACATCGACAGGGAGTCGAAATAGACGGCGTCGCCGAAGACCCCGCCGGGCTCGAATGCGGCGCCCGTGCTCGCGATGAACGCGACCGCGATGCCGAGCGCCACCGGCACGTCCATGCCGATTGCACGACGTCGAAGCGAGCGCCACGCTCCCTGGAAGAACGGCGCGGCGCCGAAGCACATCACGGGCAGCATCAGGAACCAGCTGCCCCAGTCGAGCAGCTTCTTGTATTCCGCACCGAGCTCGCCGGCAGCGCTGAAATAGGCGGGAGCGGCGAGCATCATGATCTGCATGGCGCAGAACGCCGCGACGAACAGGCGCCAGATCGCCTTGCGTGCCTCGCGCTTGCGTGCTCCGCGCGCGGCGGCGGCGGTGTCGGGCGTGGCTTCGTAGCCGGCGCGTCGAATCGCGTCGGCGAGCGTGCCGGCCGTGGTCAGCGCCGGGTTCCAGCGGAGCGTCGCGACCTGTGCCGCGGCACTGACTTGCGCAGCGAGCAGCCCGGGCTCGCGCATCAAGGCGGCCTCGATGTCGCCGGCACAGGATGAGCAGTGCATGCCGCCGATCAGAAACGATGTCTCGGCGGCGCTCGCGGTCCGCGCGCCCGCCTCGACGCTGCGCGGTACGGCAGGAGGGCGGTCGCAGGAGGGGGCGAGGGCCTGCTCCATGGCGAATCAGACGGTGACGCCGGCCACCAGCTTCGAGAGCGTCGCAGGATCGAGGATGCGGATGTTTCTTTGCTGGACGTCCAGCACGCCCTGCTCGTGCAGCTTCGAGAAGCAACGGCTGACCGTCTCGAGCGACAGGCCGAGGTAGGTGCCGATCTCGTCGCGCGTCATCCGCAGCACGAACGAGGACGCCGAGAACCCGCGCGTCTCGAGGCGTTGCGCCAGGTTGGCCAGGAACGCCGCGAGGCGCTCTTCCGCCCGCATGCTGCTCAGGAGCAGCATCACGCCTTGCTCGCGGACGATCTCGCGGCTCATGACCCGGTGGAATTGACGCTGCAGGATCGTGAATTCCTGGGCCAGCTCCTCGAGCCGCAGATAGGGAATGACGCAGACTTGCGAGTCCTCGAGGGCGACCGCGTCGCATTGGTGCGTCGCCTCGCTCAGCCCGTCGAACCCGAGCAGTTCCCCGGCCATCTGGAACCCGGTCACCTGTTCGCGCCCGTCGATCGACGACGAGCAGGTCTTGAAGAAGCCCGTGCGCACCGCGTAGACGCCTTGGAAGGCCTCCCCCCGCCTGAACAGCGATTCGCCTCGACGCACGGTGCGCCGCGTCGCGACGAGGTCGTCCAGGCGCGTCAGCTCCGCGGCCGAGAATCCCACCGGCAGGCAGAGTTCGCGCAGGTTGCAGCTGGAGCACGCGACCTTCGGAGCGCCGGGCACGTGGGGAGTTTCATCAGGGCTGGGTTGCATTCTGGGAATGTGACGAAGATCAATGGCAGGATTGTTGGCGGTGGTGTCCCGCGCGAGCTTGCGCTGGATCAAGGCAGGCGGATGCGGGGCTCCCCACCATCGCCGCATGACACCTCTTCCCCCCAGCGTTGACGCGGTCCTGCCGCCCCCCGCGGTGATGGCGCGGTTCGAGATGGGGATGCCGGCGCTCTGCACCTATCCGGCCGCCAATCGCTTCGTCGAGGCCGTTGGCTCGGACGACGTGCTGCGCGCGCTGCGGCAGCGCCGGCTCGGCACGATGGCGGCGCACGGCGCCGCGTTGAGCCTGCAGGTCGCCGTTCCGTTCTGCGAACGCCGCAGCGACGTCCACGCGTGCACACGGGTGCTCGCGCGGCGGCACGCCTGTGCGCAAAGATACCTGCAAGGCTTGCGCACCGAGTCGGATGTGGCGCTCGCCGCGATGGGCAGGCCGCAACGGGTCTCCCGCGTCCATGTCGGTGGCGCGGCGCCGCTGTTCCTGTCTGACGACCAGTTGGCGGCGCTGCTGTCGCTCCTGCGTGAATCGTTCCTGTTGTCGGCGGATGCCGAGGTCTCCATCCATGCCGCCGAGTCCCTGTGCACGCCGGCGCGCGTCGCGCGCCTGCGTGACGCGGGCTTCAACCGCCTGGACATCGAGCTCGAGGCCGCTGGCGGCCCCGGCGGGCGCGCGGCCCGCCTGGGCCAACTGGTGCAGGCCGCGCGCACGGCCGCGTTCACCAGCGTCGCCCTGGAACTGAACTGTGACTTGCCGCGGCGGGGTGGGGCGAGCCTGGCGCAGGATGTCGAACTGGTCGTGGCGCTGCGTCCCGATCGGGTCCGGATGAATCGACAGGGCGGCGCGGCGTTGCGCCTGCCAGCGACGGCGGCGGGCACGCCGCCGGACCCGTCGTCGCCGTACGACGCAACGGCGTGCCGGCGCGCGGCCCTCGAACGGCTGCTGTCCGCGCGCTACCAGCACCTGGGACTGGATGAGTTCGTCCTGGCGACGGACCCACTTGCCGTCGCCTGGCGACAGGGCCGGTTGCATCTCGGGCCGAGCGGCCTCAGCGCCAAGGCTGAAGGGGACGTCCTGGCACTGGGCCAGTCGGCCGCAGGGCGGATCGGCAATATCGCCTACCGCAACGTCGATGCCCTGTCGCCGTACTACGCCGCGCTGGCCGGCGCGCGCCTGCCGGTGGCGCGCGGCCTCGCGTTGAGCCGCGATGAACTCGCGCGCAAGGGCGTGATCTCCGGATTGCTGTGCCAGGGGCGCGTCGATTACGAATCGATCAACCTGTCGCACCTGATCGACATGCGCCGCCATTTCGCGCAGGAATTCGCGCTGCTGGAACCGCTGGTCCAGGCCGGGCTGGTCGATGTCGACCACGAGGCCATCGAGCTGACAGCAATGGGACGATGGTTCGCTCCCACCGTGGCGGCCGTGTTCGACCGGGAACTCCAGCGGGATGTGCTGCGCAACAGGACGGCGTGCATCGATTGATGCGCTCGCCGACGCGTCGGCGGCGGGCTGGCGAGGTTCAGGGTGCGGCGACCGGGAAGCGGGCGTCGATCAGCGAGTTGCCGGGCCTCGCCGCGAACGCGATGGCGCCGAACAGGCGCCGGTAGTCCGGGTCGGACCCGGTCTCGACCAGCGGGTCCGGATCATGCGCCATCACCTGTTCGATCTCGTCCCAGTCCTCGGCACCCAGGGTGCTTTCCGCCAGGGGAAGGATCTCGCGTTCCTCGAGGGCGATATGCGCCAGGTGGAAGTCGACATATCGGCGTGCGGCGTCTTCGAACACGTCGCGCCGCGCCGCGCCGAGCAACTCGAACGCAGTGAGGGCGTGTTCGAGCTCGCGGATTTTCGCGTCGCCACGTCGGTGATCCTCATCGAGGCGATCCAGCAGGCCGCGCGTGCCCGGACTCAGCGCGCGCAGCTTGGGGAATACCAGGTCGGACTCGTGGCGATGGTGGCGCTTCTCCGGAAATTCGGCGACGTAGAAAAGCATCGCTCGAAGCAGCGCGAAATCCGGTGCCGTCCCGCGTTCGCGCGATTCCGCGAGAACGGCCAGGATCGCGCGCAGGAGGCCGGTCAGCGTCCGGTGCTCGTCATGAAGAACGCGAAGAGCCTTGCGCATGACCTGCTTTCCCTGGTGTCGGTTCGGCGCGGGGCGCGGGGCGCGGGGCGCGGAGGAGGCTCCCGGGCGCTTCCGGGGCCCGCGTCGCGTGCGACGCGACCTGTGCGAGCGTCAGGCCTTCTTCGTGTAGGCGCTGCACCAGCCCTTGGTGGCCACCTGCTTGCCTGCAAAGATGGCGCACGGGCCGGCGGCGTCCGTGGCCTTGCCCTGGTACAGCTGGCACCCGCCGCAGTCCTGGCCGGCGGCGTACTTCGGGAACTTGGCCTTGTTCGCCTTCGTGGCGTCGGCGACATAGCCGAGCGCGGCCGCCTGGGGATCCTTCTCGTCGACCTTGGGCGCGTCGGCCAGGGCCGTGCGGGACGCGAGCGCCAGCGCACCGGCGAACGGGATGATCTGGATGAACGAGCGGCGAGTGGTCATGTCTTCAACTTTCTGAACGGTGCGAGCGGGTGGGGTGGACGGCAGCCTGGGTCAGGCGATGCGTCGAATCGGTTCGAGGCGAGGTTATCCGGCGGTCGAGATCGCGTCTTGATCTGGATCAGGCCGGCGTCACTTCGCCGTCCCGCACAAGCTGATCCGCGACCGTGGGGCGATGCCCGTCGGGAGATTGCGGTGGATCAAGGCGCGCGAACTGCCCGCGTTTCAGACTGCCCGCTTGCGCTGCGCGTCGCAGCTGAGGAGTCGAGCGATGTACGAGAGGATTCTTGTTCCCGTTGACGGAAGCGCCACGTCCAGGAAAGGACTGATGGAGGCGATCGCGCTGGCGAAGCTGACCCACGCCCGCGTCAAGCTGCTGCATGTCTTCGAAATGCCGCTGCTGGGCATCGGCACGGAAGCCGCGCTCATGCGGGGCGAGGACATCTACAACGTGGCCCGGGATGAAGGACGACACGTGTTGTCGCTGGCCGCCGAGAGCGTGAAGGCCGCCGGACTCGAAGTCGACGAGCAGTTGCTGGACGCCGGCGGCAAGCGTCTTTGCGACCACGTCGCGGAGGTGGCGCAAACCTGGCGCGCGTCGTTGATCGTCCTGGGCAGCCACGGACGACGCGGCCTGCAGCGCGCGCTCCTTGGCAGCGATGCGGAACAGATCCTCAGGGTCGCGCCCGTGCCCGTGCTGCTCGTGCGCTGCAGCGAGCGGCCCGGCGCCTGATCGGGGACGGGCGCCACGGTCGCTTCGGGCGTCAATGCGACATCAGGACGGGCAGCGTCATGCTCGACAGAATGGTTCGCGTGGCGCCCCCGAGCAGGCGTTCGGCCCACCGCGCCTGGCCCCAGGCGCCCATGACGAGCATGTCCGCACCCCGGTCGGCAGCGCGCGACAGCAGGGTATCGCCCACGCCGACGGTGGTCGCTTCGATCCGCGCGTCGATGCGCACGCCATGCCGTGCCAGCCACTCGCGTGGCAGATCCAGCTCGGCGGCTTCCCCGCCGCGATCGAGTTCCGCCGGGGGCGCGCAGCGGATCAGGCCGACCTTGTCGGCGCGCTGCAGCAAGGGCATGGCGCCGACGACGGCGCGGGCGGCGCCGCGCGAGCCGTCCCACGCGATCAGGATGTGGCTGCCAACACTGGGGAAGTCGCCGGCATGGGGGATGACCAACACCGGTGCCATGCTTTGCTGGACGATCTGGTCGAGCAGGTGGCGCGCGCGCGCGCCGTTCGGCCAACCCGGATCGGCCTGACCCACGATCAACAAGTCGGCGCAGGCGCTCCGCCGGGTGAGCGCGTCGAGGTCATCCAGGTCCTCGACCACTGTCGCGAACGACGTCAACGCCGACGTTCGCACGCGCTCCAGGAAATCCCGGCTGCGCTGGATCTCGGCGACGTGTGCGCTCTCGATCGCGGCGGCCAGGCTGTCCGTGCCCGAGAAGCCCGTCGAAACGCTCATCCCGAACAGGCTGTGGCCCGCGGCGGCAACGCCGACCAGGTGGCTTTCAAAGCGGCGCGCCAGGCGCGCGGCGTAGTCGATGCGCTCGTTCATTCGCGGGTGCGCGTCGAGGTGCAAGAGAACCGTGGCGTAGGTCATGTTCGACTCCGGGGGTGGGCTCCGATGTCGATTCTGTGGAAATGCCGCGATCGGGCCTTGCGCAAGCGCAAGCGGGGACGCGATGGCGGCCGCGGCATGTCGCCGAACCGAAGCGGGATCAGGAGGCCCCGCTGGCCGGTCCGGTGGACGAGCGACCGCGAGGACGTCAGAACCTGCGACCGACCCCGAGCGACAGCAGCCACGGGTCGACCTTGAAGGTGCCCACCTTCGTTCCTGCCGAACTGACGTCGGTCTCGAGCTGTACCTTCTTGACGTCGGCATTGAACAACCAGCCGTCGGCCACCGGCACATCGACGCCGACCTGCAGCGCGAGGCCGAAGCTGTTCTTCTTGATCGACGGCTGCAGGGCCGCCGTGGTGGCCGCGTTGAAGCTCACGCTGGAGAACCGGGTGTAGTTCACGCCGGCGCCGACGTAGGGACGCACGCGCGGCAGGCCGGTGAAATGGTACTGCAGATCCAGCGTCGGCGGCAGGTGCTTCAGCGACCCGATGGGGCTGCCGCCCGCCGACAGCGTCTGGCGCTGCGGGATCGTCAGGATCAGCTCCGCCGCGATGTTGGGCGTCAGGAAGCGCGTGATGTCGACCTCGGGCAGGGTCTTGTCGTTGATGGCGAGGCCCAGGCCGGTGGAATCCTTGTTCGCGGATTGCAGGTAGACGGCGCGCGCCCGGACGATCCAGTCGCCGCTGTCGTACGCCTGCGCACTCGCGAGCAAGGGGGTGAGGGTGCCGGCAAGCGCGAGTGCGAGGACGGCGGGTGACTTGGTCATGGGGGTTCTCCGTTTGATGAAACCTGTCGATGGCTTCATTGAAGCTGGCCTGTCGCATCGACGCCCCGGACGAAATCAACCCGGGTGCAGTCCGTTCGTCGAATGCGCGGGAGCTTGACGGAGATCAGTCGTCGAGTCGTTTCGATGCAACGGCGACCCTGGGCCGGGTCGCCGATGCGGTGCCCCGGGGCCGGATCGGGCAGCGAGAGACCGGATCGCGCGGTGCCCGCGACCTGGCGCGCTACGCGTATCCCAGTCGCTTCGCTTCCGCCGAGAGCGACTGCCGGAAATCGGGGTGCGCGATCGCGATCAGCGCCGCCGCGCGCTGCTTGGCCGACTTGCCTCGCAACTGAGCGACGCCATGTTCGGTCACCACGAAGTTCACGTCGTTCTTGCTGGTGCTCACATGCGTTCCAGGCGCGAGCGTCGGCACGATGCGCGAGATCGTGCCGCCCACCGCCGTCGACGGCAGGACGATGATCGACTTGCCGCCGCGCGAACGATTGGCCGCGCGGACGAAGTCCGCCTGGCCGCCGGTGCCGGAGTAGGGCGAGTGCCCGAGGCTCTCAGAGCCGCATTGACCGAGCAGGTCGACCTGCAATGTGGCGTTGATGGCGACCAGGTTGTCGTTGCGTGCCGCCAGCCAGGGGTCGTTGGTGAAATCCACCGGATGCATCTCCAGCGCGGGATTGCGATGCATGAAACGGTGCAGGCGGGCGGACCCGAGCGCGAAGGTGGCAACGGTCTTGCCCTGCATCCAGGACTTGCGCCGATTGGTGACGACGCCGCATTCGATCAGGCTCAGGATGCCGTCGCCCAGCATCTCGGTATGCACGCCGAGATCGTGCTTGTGCGTGAGCTGCATCACCACCGCGTCGGGAATGCCTCCGTAGCCGATCTGCAGTGTCGCGCCGTCATCGATCATCTCGGCGACATGGTGGCCGATGGCCTCCTGGACCGGCCCGATCACCGGCAGGCCCACCTCCAGGATCGGCTCCTCGCTTTCGACGAGAGCCGTCACCTGCGATACGTGCACGTGACAATTGCCGTACGCGAACGGGACATTCGGATTGACCTCGAGCACCACGGCGCGGGCCTTCGCGATGGCGGCCATCGTGTAGTCCGCGCCCAGGCTGATCGAGAAGTTGCCCTCCGCATCCATCGGCGAGGCCATGCTGAGGACGACATCGGCGCCGATCTGCGCGCGCTCGATCATGGCGGGAATTTCCGAGAAGCAGTTCGGGACGAAGTCGATCCAGCCTTCCTGGCCGCCGGCGCGCGTGGCGCCGCCATAGAACAGGGCGACGTGTCGCACATGTTGCGTCGTGGCGCTGTCGATGTAGCCGTACTTGCGCATCGCCAGGATCTGCGACACCGTGACCCCACGCCATTCGTGCCTGCGGGTCGACAGCGCCGCCAGCAAGGTCGGCGGCTCCGCCACGCCGGTCGGGACGATGAGGCGATCGCCGTCGCGAACGCAGTCGAGCGCATCGCTCGCGGACACGCGCTTGCTTCTGTAGAGTTCGCCGAAGGACATGACATCTCCTGTGCTCGTGCGGTTCGCCTCGACCTCCGGCAATCGGCGACCCTCCGCACGGGCCGGCGCCAGCCTGCGGACGTCGCCTCGACTTGCGCCAGCTACTCGGTCAGGTCGACCGACTCCTGGTACTCGGGCACGGAGCAGGGCCACCCGTGCCGTTCCGTGATGGCCTGGCGCAGCGAATCGGCAGCCTCGGGCTCGCCGTGCGTCACGTAGACATGCCGGGGCGCCGACGGCAGCGCGTCGAGCCATGCGAGCAGCTCGTCGCGATCCGCGTGGGCGGACAGGCCCTCGAGGTTCACGACCTCGGCGCGTACCGGCACCCACTCGCCATGGATGCGGATCTGCCTGGCCCCGCCCACCAGCGCGGCGCCGCGCGTGCCCATCGCCTGGTAGCCGGCGAAGACGATCGCATTGCGCGAGTCGGGCGCGCAAGCCTTGAGGTGGTGCACGACGCGGCCTCCCGTGGCCATGCCGCTCGCCGAAATGATGATCGCCGGGTACTTCAGGTCGTTGAGGGAGCGCGACTCCGCTTCGGTGGTGACGAAGCGGACGCCGCGGCACATCGCGGCGCATTGGTCGGCATCGAGTCGATGCAGTTCCGGATGGTGCGTGAACAGCGTCGTGACGTTCTCGGCCATCGGGCTGTTCAGGAAGACCGGCAGGTCGGGAATGCGACCGGCATCCTTCAACAGCCGGATCGCATGCAACAGTTCCTGCGCACGCCCGACCGCGAAGGCCGGGACGATCACCATGCCACCCCGCGATGCCGTCCGGCCGACGACGTCGGCCAGCGCGGAGAGCGCGTCGGAGCCGGCGTGGAGGCGGTTGCCGTAGGTCGACTCGACGAGCACGATGTTGGCCGGCTCGGGCGGAGCGGGTGGCCGCATCAGCAGGTCGTCGCTGCGTCCGAGGTCGCCCGAGAACAGGATGCTGCCCCTCTCCGTCCGTACCATCGCGCTGGCGGCCCCGAGGATGTGGCCTGCGGGATTGAAGTGGACGTGCAAGCCCGGCACCGGCTCGAAGGAGACGCCGAACTCATGCGACTCGAAGTGCTCCAGGGCGCGCCGTGCATCCGCCTCCGTGTACAACGGCAACGCCGGCGCGTGCTTGCTGAAGCCGTGGCGGTTCGCGAACCTCGCGTCCTCCTCCTGCAGGTGGCCGGAATCGGGCAGCAGGAGGGCGCACAGGGCAGTCGTGGCGGACGTGGCATGGACGCGCCCGCGAAAGCCTTGCTCCATCAGGCGCGGCACGTAGCCGCTGTGGTCGATGTGGGCATGGGTGAGGACGACGGCGTCGATCGACGCCGGGTCGACGGGCAGGGCGGCCCAGTTGCGCAGGCGCAGTGTCTTCAGTCCCTGGAACAGCCCGCAGTCGACAAGCACGCGACGTCCGCCGTGCTCGACCAGGTATTTCGAGCCGGTCACGGTGCCCGTGGCGCCGAGGAAGGTGAGTTTCATGTCGGGTGCTCCGTCAAGGTCTCGCAGCGAGGCGGGGGTGCCCGTCGCACCTTAAGCCAACGGCTGGCGGCACCCTTGCGATGGATCAACGCCGCCCGTGGGGGCGTGCCCGGTCGCGGCTGGCGGAGCGCCCGCGAGCTATCGGGTGGCCGGCGCTTGCGCTGGCGAGGAATTTTCGCGCGGGGCCGGAAGCGCCAGGATCCAGCCCACCAGGGCGCGCGCCTGCACCGGGTCGATGGCGACCGCATTCGGCGGCATCGCGAGGCCGTTCGCCTTGCCCTTCCAGTGGCTGGCGTAGGGGTTCGAACCGGCCAGGACGGTGCGCGTGAGTTGCTCGTTGGCACCGGCGACGCCGGCATAGCGGGCGGCGACGTCTGCCCACGCCGGCCCGATCGGCAGCGGTTCATTCGCGCGATGCGGGCTGGATTCGACGTGGTGGCAGGTCAGGCAGCCGCTCGTGCTCGCGAGCTTGAGCATGGCGGGATCGGCCGGATCGGAGGTGGCGTGGGCGGCGGCCGCGGCGAGTGCGAGACCGGCGGCGAGCCAGGCGGACTTGAGCATGGTGATCCCTTCCTTGATGTGCGAAAGGACGCAGGCTAGGCTTCGCACCGGCAGCGGAATTGACGCGCATCAACGGGTGGCGGCAATTGCGGGAATGGAACACTGCCCGTCGCCTTTGGAGCAGCGCAACGCTCCTTGTTGAAACACCGTGTCCGGCTCGGCGAGGCGCTCGACTAGCGGAACGAAGCCGAAGACAGGGCTCGCGGCATGCCTGTTCGCGCGCGCTGCGGGGCGCTTGCGGAAAGCAGCTCGCTGATCAGCGCGTCCTTGTCGTGCCAGGCCGATTCGAGCCATTGATGGAAGCGACGCCGATAGGAAGCGTCGGCGGTGTAGTCCCCCATCCGGATGTCGGGCGAGATCGCCATCGACCGGATGCGGACGACGACCCGGGGGCAGCGGCCGCAGAGGAACTGCCAGAAGGTCGGCGTCCCCTGCGGATAGACGATGGTGACATCGAGCAGGGAGCGGAACTGGTCTCCCATCGCATTGAGCGCCATCGCGAGGCTGCCGGCCTTCGGCTTGAGCAGGTGGCGGTACGGGGAAGCCTGGGCCGCCTGCTTGGCGGCGGTGAAGCGGGTGCCCTCCGGAAAGGTCATGACGCTGGTCGGGACGAGCGCGAACTTCTCGCAGGCACGCCGGGTGGCTTCGCGATCCCGGGCGCGCAATTCGGGATGGCGGCGCAAGGCGGTCTTGCCGTGCCGCCGCATGAACGGGAAGTCCAGGGCCCACCAGGCCAGTCCGATGACCGGGACGTAGATGAGTTGCTGCTTCAGGAAGAACTTGAGCATGGGAATCCGCTGGTTCAGCGCGCGCTGGAGGACCAGGATGTCGACCCAGGATTGGTGGTTGCTGATCACCATGTGCCACTCGCTCCGGTGCAGTCCGGCAAGGCCATCGACTTCGCATGTCGTCGCCCCGGGCCGCCAGAGAATCGCGCCGTTGCACGAGATCCAGGCAGTCGCCAGGCGGTTCAGGACGGGATCGATCCGCCGGCGCACGCTGGCGAACGGGAGCACCAGCTTGGCGATGGAGACCCCCAGCAGCAGCAGGCACCAGAACAAGGTATTGGCGATCAGCAATGCCAGGCACAGCGCGCCACGGGCGGGAGCGAGAAGCAAGGGAGTCATGGAGTTCCTGGCCAGCACACGAAGGGAAGACCGGATTCTTGCGGCCCCGCAGCGCGCTTGCTCTGAGCGGGATCAGTGAAACGTCCGTTGGCGATCGGCCAGCGTCGTGCCTTCGATGTCGTTGACCTGCGTCAAACCCGGCTTGCAGGAAATCTGCGGCGGCTCAGGCGCGAAAAACTCGGTTCATGCATGCATAGGGTGGAGTAGCTGCACAGCACCGGGAGCGCGAGGCTCACGGATAGAGCGCTGAGAAAGTTCCGTTCGAGTTCCGCGTCAGCGTGATTCTTCCTTCATGATCACCCGGCTGCTGGCCTTCTCGAACTTCTGCAGCACCGCCAGAATTCGTCCCGCGCTGTACGGCTTGACGACGAACCCTGCAGCACCGAGGCTCAAGGCCTCCTTGACATTGATGGCCGATGACGTGCCGCTCACCATCACGATGCTGGCTTCCGGACTGATGGCCCGGATCGCGCTCAGTGCCGCGAGGCCATCCGTCCCCGGCATGTCGATGTCGAGGAATGTCAGGCAGGGCTGGTGCGCCACGAATTCCTTCAAGGCCTCATCACCGTCGCGCGCTTCCAGGACGACTGCATGCGTGGCGAGGCGCAGCATGCGCATCAACAACTGCCGGCTGTCGGCCTTGTCGTCGACCACCAGGATTGTCGGTGGCGCGTTCTTTCGTGGCGTGTCATCCATCGGCTTTTTCAGAGATCTGGATCGCGCCCGAGACTGTCGAGCAGGAAGGGGGTGTCGGCCAAGACCGCATCGAGGCGTCCGGCACGGAAATCGAACTCCATCTTCGCGCATTGTTGCGTGACCATGGCGAAGCCATAGGCGCCGGCGCTGCCTTTGAGCGCGTGGATCAGCGACCTCAGCGCGACCATGTCCCGCTGTTCGAGGGCCGCACCCAGGGCAGCGGCCACGGCGGGGAGCCCGGCGCGAAATTCCGCGACCAGGTCCACGCATTCCCGGGCAATCCAGTCTTCACCCATGTCGCCCGCCAGGCGGGATGGCGGGGGCATCGACTCGAGCAATGCCCATATCGCTGCGCCGGACAGCGGCGGCTCGAGGCAATGATCGAAACCCGCGCTCGACATGTCGCCTGGCGCGAACTCGCCCACGGCCACGAGCACACCGGGTGCGCCCGCGCGCCGCAAGATATCTGCTGCGGCGGCGGCCCCGATACCGTCGAGCGTCAAGTCGAGCAAGACCATTTGATAGTCGCTCGACATTGCCTGCTCGACCGCGAGGACGGCGCTGTCCACGAAATCGAAGGAGATGCCAGGGGAGGCCCCATCCATGCGGAGCGGCGCCGACGTGGCCAGGGCCGTCGCCACCAGGACGCGAGGCGGAGCCGGGGCATGTGGATTCGCTTGCGAGCTGGAACGCATCGTGGAGTTGATCGCAGGAGGAGATCGTGGATGGTGCCGCGCCGTCACCGTGCGCGGGACCGCCTTGTCTGCGGCTTTCGACCGGACGCGCAAACACTTGAGCGCGCCACAGCGATATCAGGTCGGGGGTTGATCCAGATCAATTGCGTTCGATTGTTCGGCAAAGTACGTCAAGCTTGCCGCGAGGAGGTCGATAGCCTGATTCTGTGGCCCTTGTAACCGTTGCAGGCCTCGGCTACCTTGCTGGTCAGCCCCGGGGATCAAAAAAGGGCACGAAACACATGATTCGCCTGCGCTCGAACTCTCCGTTGCCCTGGTACGTCAAGGCGCTGCTTCTGGCTGCGGTCTATGCGGTCGCGGCACGCCTGAGTCTCGGACTGGCCTTCGAAGCCTCCAACGCGTCGCCGATCTGGCCGCCCTCCGGGATCGCTTTCGCGGCGTTGCTCCTGGGCGGGTGGCGCCTCTGCCCAGGTGTCTTCGCGGGCGCGCTGGTCGCCAACCTGTTCGCGTTCATCAGCCACGGGGCGGGTCTGGGCACGGCAATCGGCGCGTCGGCCGCCATCGCTCTTGGAAACATGGCTGAGGCCTGGGTCGCTGCCGCGTTGATGAGGCGCCTGGTTCGCGGGCCGATGCTCGATACGCCGCAGGGTACCTACATCTTCGTGGCGGTGGCGCTCACCGCTGCCATGATCGCGGCCAGTGGCGGCGTCTTGACGCTGGTGGGCCTGGCCGTCGTGCCCGGAGATGTCGCGCCGGTCGTCTGGCTCACGTGGTGGCTCGGCGACGCGACGGGCCTGCTGGTCGTGGCCCCGGCCATGATTCAACTGCCCGCGCTGCGACGCTGGCGGCCCGGCATCGTCGCGACCAAGCGGCTGCTGCCCACCCTGGCGCTCTTCGCCGTCGCGGGAGGCCTGTGCTTCGGCGGCTTGTTCACCGACGGCCACGTCGACCGGCTCCTGACCTGCCTGCTCATCGGCTTTGTCGCGTGGTCGGCCTACCGTCACGGCCCACCCGGCGCGGCCGTGTCCCTTCTGGCTGTAGCCTCCCTGGCCATCTATGCGACCCTGCATGGCCAAGGGCCGTTTGCCAAGGCGACGGTCAACGATTCGCTCATCTCGCTCGACGCGTTCCTGGCGCTCTGTGCCGTGACGGGCATGGTGATGAGCACCACGCTCGGCGCACAACGCACGGCGAGCCAGCCGCTCCAATTGCAGCAAGGCGGGTTCATCCCCACGGTCATCCTCCTGTGCTGCCTCGCGGGCAGCGTGCTGGCCTGGCATCTGATTTCGCGGGATACGGAGCGGCGTGCTGCAGATCGATTCGCCGCTCTCGGCATCGACATCGAGAACGAAATCCGTGACCGCATGAACGTTTACGAACAGGCGCTGCAGGGTGGGCGCGGGCTGTTCGACGCATCGGTCAGTGTCGAGCGCGACGAATGGCGCCACTACGCCCAATCGCTCGCAATGAACAAGCGCTATCCCGGCAGCCAGGCAATCGGCTATGCGGCACAGGTGAGCGCAAGCGAGTTGCCCGCATTCCTCGCCCGGACGCGGCTCGACGGACTGCCCGGCTACGCGATCTGGCCGGCCGGCGAGCGTCCGCAATACACCAGCGTGCTCTACGCAGAGCCGGACGACGAGCGCAATCGACGCGCCATCGGCTTCGACCTTGCCACCGAGCCGACGCGCCGTGCCGGGCTGGAGCAGGCTCGCGACACCGCGCAAGCGAGCATTACCGGCAAGATCACGCTGAAGCAGGAGACCGGCCGCGACCTTCAGGCCGGCTTCCTGATGTTCGTGCCGGTCTATCGCCATGACATGCCCGTTGGAACGACCGAGCAGCGGCGGGCTGCACTCGCGGGTTTCGTCTACAGCCCGTTTCGGGTGGGCGACCTGATCCGCGGCGTCCTGAAGGCCGCCCAACTTCAGTCGGCGCTGATCTCGATCCATGACGGCGCGAGCAGCGACGCATCCTCGCTGATGTTCACCAATGCAGGCCCCCGTCCGGACCAGTACCCGCACCAGATCGCGATCGTCCTGCCGGTCGACATCGCCGGCCACCGGTGGACGCTGGCGATGAAATCGACGCGTGCGTTCGAAGCCTCGGTCGATGCCCAGAAGGCCCAGATCACGCTGATGGCCGGGGCGATCATCAGCCTGCTGATCTTCACAGTCGTTCGCTCGCTGACCCTGACCCGGCAGAACGCCCTCGCGCTGGCCGAGCGCCTGGCGCAGGAGAGCACCGAGGCGCAGACGCGCTTCCAGTCGCTCGCCGAATCGGCCAGCGAAGGCATCCTGGTGCTCGATTCGCAGGGGCGGATCGAATTCTCCAATCGGGCCGCCGCGCGGCTGTTCTCCTGCGCAGCACCCGAAATGACCGGACGGGATATCCACGGCCTGCTGATGCTGCCGCTCTCGTTTGCCGATTGGCAGAACACGCTGTCGCTCGATTCCGCGGGGGTGCTCACGACCATCGCGCGCGTGAGCGACGACAAGGCGATCCCCGTCGAAGTGTCCCTCGGAACCTGGAGCGGCGCGGGAGACCGCTATTTCAGCCTGATCGTGCACGACATCACCGAGCGCACCGCCGCCGAGGCCGCACTCAATACGGCCAAGGCAAACCTGCGCGGCATCATGGACAACATCCCCGCCCTGGTCGGGTCGTGGGACGCGCGGTTGATCAATCGCTTCTGCAACCTTGAATATCGCAACTGGTTCGGAATCGATCCGGAAGCCGCGGCTGGCCGGCACATGCTCGACGTGCTCGGCGAGGAGGCCTACCGGCAGAACCTGCCGTTCGTGCAACGGGCCCTCGAAGGCGAGAAGCAATCCTTCGAGCGCGTGATGCAGTGCGCGGATGGCCAAAGGCGCCATGCCCAGGGATACTACATTCCCGACACCCAGGCCGGTGTCGTGCAAGGCGTCTTCGTACTCGTCTTCGACATCACCCGGCAGAAGGAAGCCGAGCAGGCGCTTCAGTACGAAGTGCGGCTGCACGACGTCATCTTCCGCCATGCCGGTGTCGGGATCGCCAGCACGCGCGACCGCAAGTTCGAGCGGGTCAGTCGGCGCTGCACTGAGCTGCTCGGGTACGAGGAAGGCGAGCTTGACGGACTTCCCGGCGCGACGATCTATCCGGACGAGGCCACCTACGAAGAGGTGGGACGGATCGCCTGGGAAATGTTGCCTGCGGGCAAGACGCTCGACCACGAGCTCCCGTTGCGGTGCAAGGACGGCAGCACCATCTGGTGTCGCCTCATGGGGCGGGCGGTCGATCCTGCGGACCCGAACCAGGGCACGATCTGGATCATCGACGACTTCAGCGACCGCAGGCAACGCGAGACGCTGCTCCATGATGCGCGCACCGCCGCCGAGGACGCAGTACGGCTGAAGGCGAACTTCCTCGCCAACATGAGCCACGAGATCCGCACGCCGATGAACGGCATCATGGGCATGACGCGACTGACGCTCGACACCGACCTCGACGACACGCAGCGCGAGAACCTGCTCATCGTGCAGGACTCGGCCGACGCGTTGCTGCGCCTGCTCGATGACATCCTCGACTTCTCGAAGATGGAGGCCGGAAAGTTGCAACTCGTCCCGGTCGACTTCGACCTGCGTTCCCGCATTGCCACGACGCTGGACACCTTGGCGCCCATGGCCGCGGGCAAGGGCCTGGAGCTCGTGCTCGACGTGGATCACGACGTGCCCGAATTCGTGTGCGGTGACGCGGGCCGGCTCATGCAGGTCGTGATCAATCTGTGCGGCAATGCGGTCAAGTTCACGTCCCAGGGGCAGGTCACCTGCCACGTCGAGGTACGCTGCATCGAAGGCGACGCGGTGACGCTGGCTTTCGACGTCGTCGATTCCGGTATCGGCATTCCAACGGCCGCACAGGCCCGCATCTTCGAGTCGTTCGTGCAGGCTGACAGTACCGTCACGCGTGAGTACGGTGGAACGGGTCTCGGCCTGGCGATCTGCATGCAGATTGTCCAGCTCATGCAGGGCGAGATCGGCGTCGACAGTACGCCCGGGGTCGGGTCGACCTTCCGCTTCACTGCGACGTTCGGCGGGCATTCGGCGCCCCCCTCCATCGCGTCGCAGGAGGCGGGCGCCATGGCAGGGCGCTCCGTGCTGCTCGTCCAGGGCAATGCCGTGGCAGCGCAGGCGACCGCGCGCCTGTTGCGCGCGTGGGGCCTGCATCCGCTCGTCTTCCCCACGCGCGGCGCTGCGCTAGCCGCGGCCTGTTTGGCGGCGCGTCATGGCGCCGGCTATCCCGCGCTCCTGATCGACGTGTCCCTGTGGTCCGCGTTCGACGTGCCAGGCAGCGATTCCCGCACCGACCTGCCGGCAGGGACGACGGTCGTCCTGCTGGGCGAGGTACCCACGGGCGGCACCCTCGACGACGGGCTCGAGGCGCTCATTGCGGTCCGCAAGCCGCTTCGAAGTACCGATCTGCGCCGGGCGATTCTGGCCGCCTTCGGCGTCGCGCCGACGCCGGAGAGGGAGCGACACCGGCCCGAACCGACGCGCGCCGTCCAGGTGTTGAACATCCTGGTTGCCGAAGACCACCCCATCAACCAGAAGCTGGCGCGCCGCATCCTCGAGCGCCGCGGCCACCGGGTGACCCTCGTCGCCGACGGATTGCAGGCGGTCAATGCCGTCGCAGCGCAGGACTTCGACTTGATCCTGATGGACGTGCAGATGCCGGTGCTGGACGGCGTCGCCGCGACGCAGGCGATCCGGCACGCGCAAGCGTCGTCGGGGCGTCGCATTCCGATCGTGGCGTTGACCGCGCACGCCTTGAAGGGCGAGCGCGAGCGGCTCCTGGCGGGTGGCATGGACGACTATCTTGCGAAGCCATTCGATCCCGACGAACTGGTGCGCGTGGTCGAGAGGCAAGGACCGTCTGGCGTCGTCGGCGGCGATGCAGCGTTCGTGGATCGCCTCCCCGCGACGGCACCGGAAGACGCATCGATCACGGCCGCGACTCCCGCCTACGACCACGCGAAGGCGCTCACCGGTGCGCTCGGCGACAACGCGTTCCTGGACGAGATGGCACAGGCCCTGGCCGCCGATCTGCCCGATTCCTTGCGCGAACTAGCCGCGCTGGTGCAGGAGGGAGAGATGGACGCCGCGGCGCGCGCCGCACATCGGCTGAAGGGGGCCGTCGGCAACTTCCATGCGGCCCCATCGATACGGGCGGCCGTTCGGCTCGAAGACGCCTGCCGCGCGACCGACCATAACGGAGCGCGCGCCGCACTGGTGCAACTGAAGCTCGAAGCAGATGGGCTGCTGCGGGCACTCGCGAACGATTCAGCACAGGAGAGCGTGTGAAGATTCTCATCGCCGACGACGAGCCGGTGTCGCGCATGCGCCTGGCGCACGCGCTGCGCGCGTGGGGCCACGACGTGCTGTCGGCGCATGACGGCGACGACGCCTGGCGCCGGATCGACGCCTGTGACGAGTCGATGCTGCTCGTCATCGACTGGATGATGCCCGGCCTCGACGGCCTGGAGCTGTGCCGGCGGGTGCGGGCCGACCCCGACAAGCGGTACCACCACATCATCGTCCTGACATCGCGTTCGGCCATGGAAGATATCGTGACTGCGATCGATGCGGGAGCAGACGACTTCATTGCCAAGCCCTACCACCCGGACGAAATGAAGGTTCGCGTGGGCGCGGGCCTTCGCATCCTGAAATTGCAGGACGAACTGCGCGTGAAGGCGAGCCACGACGAACTCACCGGCGTGCTGAACCGGCGCATGGTGATGGAGATGCTGGATCGGGAGATCGACCGCACCCAGCGCGATGGCCAGGCGCTGGCCGTCGGCATGCTGGACATCGACCATTTCAAGTCGGTCAACGACCGCTTCGGCCACCTGGCGGGCGACGCGGTGCTGAGCCAGACTGCCCGGTGCGTCTCGGAGACCCTGCGCCGGAGCGACCTGATGGGGCGCTACGGCGGCGAGGAATTCCTGCTCGTACTCCCCGGTTGCGACGTCGCCGCAGCCGCGATGGTGGCGGAACGCACGCGCCTGGCCGTTTCCAAGCTTGTCTCCACCACCCCCAAGGGAGCGGTCTGCGTGACCGTCAGCATGGGATTCGCTGTTTCCTTGCCCGACCATCCGCTCAGCCGTGGCGCATTGATGGACGCTGCCGATCGCGCGCTGTACCGCGCCAAGGCCGATGGCCGCAATCGCGTCGAATTCGCGAGCGCGCTTGATGCCGCAGGAGTCGATCGGCCACAGAGCTAGGCGCGCACGACCGGCATCTCGCCCCAGCGCGTCGTGTAGCGCGGCGAGCGCCGCTCCTGCTTCGTCGCCCACACGCGCACCTCCGCGCCGCGGCTGGCCGCGGCCGTGGTGCCGAGGCGAACGGAGTCGCGGCCGAAGCGGTTGTTCAACGCGTCCATCGCCGACATCAGCTTCGCGCGGGCGCTCTCCGCGGGCGCGGCGACCTCTTGCTCGAGCGCTGCGAACAGGTCGAGTTCGCCCTGTTCCTGGCCCACGGGTTGCAGCTCGGACAGCACCGCACCGGCCTTGGCGTAGCGGAAGCCCGCGCGGAACTGCTGGCGCACGGCGACGGCGGCCGCGCTCACGAGCACGGCCGTGTCTCCGGTCGGCCGGACCAGCGGCAGCGTGACGTTGACGGCGTGCTGCCGGTCGTTGGTGCGAAACGGACTGGTCATGAAGAAGATGCCGATGGCGCCGGCCACGCTGCCTTGCTGGCGCAGGCGCTCCGCCGCGCGCGAGGCGAACTCGCCGACCGCCTCGAGGATGCCGTCGACGTCGGTGATCGGCGTGCCGAAGGAGCGCGAGACGAGGATCTGCTGGCGCGGTGGCGGCGCGTCGTCGACTTCCATGCAGGAGGTACCGCGCAGTTCGAGCAGCGTCTTCTCGAGCGTCACCGAGAACTGTGCGCGCAGCGCCGACGCATCCGCGCGCGCCAGGTCGAGCACGTTGTGGATGCCGCCGGCCTTGAGCTTCTCGGTGGTGCGCTTGCCGACGCCCCAGACGCAGCCGACGTCGGTCGCGCCGAACAACGCGTCGAGTTCGCGCGGGGCCAGGCTGGCGAAGTCGCACACCTGCGCCAGGTGCGCGGGGTAGGAGCCCGGCTTGCGATCGGCGGTCTTGCCGATGTGGTTGGCGAGCTTGGCAAGCGTCTTGGTGGCCCCGAAGCCGACGCTCGTCGGGAGTCCGGTCTCCTTCAGGATGGCGGCGCGCATCGCGCGGCCCGTGGCCGTCAGGTCGTCGCGCATGCCCTCGAAGTCGAGGAACGATTCGTCGACGCTGTACACCTCCTGCCGCGGCGCGTAGCGCGCCTCGACGGCCATCATCCGCGCGCTCATGTCGGAGTACAGCTCGTGGTTGGCCGAGACCGCGAGCAGGCCGGCGGTCTTCTCGAGGTGGCGCACCTTGAACCAGGGTTCGGCCATGCGGATGCCCAGGTCCTTGGCCTCATTGCTGCGCGCGATGCAGGCGCCGTCGTTGGAGCTCAGCACGACGACCGGACGCCCGACCAGCCGCGGCGCGAACACGCGTTCGCAGCTGACGTAGAAGTTGTTTCCGTCGACGAGCGCGTACATCGCGTGCTCAGGTCGCAAGCGTCTTGATGACCGTGGTCACGACACCCCAGACCTCCAGCGGTGTCTCCGCGGTGATGACGATCGGCGCGGTGGCGGCGTCGGCGGCGAGGAGGCGCGGCGTGGCGGGAGCCGATCGCTTCTTCGTCGGGAGCTCGAGGCGCCGGCAGATCAGCTCGCCCGCGACGGCCGCGATGACCACCGCACCGTGCGTCGCCGTGATGGCGCGGTCGACGAGCAGCACGTCGCCGTCCGCGATGCCCGCTTCGTGCATCGCGTCGCCCGCCGCGCGCATCACGAAGGTGGCCTCCGGATGCCGGATCAGGGCGTCGTTGAGGTCGATGCGCTTGACCGTTGAATCGGTACCGGGCGACCCGAACGCGTTCGAGGTGCGCCGGGGCGCCGCCGCGGGCGCCGCGCCGTCACGGCCCGCCTGGGCGCCGTCCTCGAAGTCGGGGTGGCTGTTCATCCATCCAGTGTACCCATGCGCGCTCTGGAGAAGTGACCGGGCTTGCGCTCGCAGGGCGGAACAGCAAGTAGCCCCCGCGCGACGGCAGCAATGCAGCGAAAGCACTCCGCGGTCATCGCGTTGCTGACGACGGCATCCGCTGCAAAGCTGAGGTTCCATCTTGGCAAGGCGATGGACAACGGACCGACCTCGGCCGAAGTCACGGAAATCGTCTCGCACTTCGCTTGCTAACGCAGGATGGCCGAACGCCTTCTCGGCGGTGCCGGTGATCAAGAGCGTGTTTGAGAGCCGTGCCAAGTAGCTGCGGAAATGTTCAGGGTCACTGAACGGCCCAGGTGCATGCGCTTCGCGCGGGCGCGACCTATAGTGAAATCGACGCCTCGATTAAGGTGTCGTTGCCTTCCGACCGCGCGAGGTCGGCTTGGCTGGCACGCTTCCTCCATATTTCGCCCACCAGGCGGCAAGCGCCTCCATCGTCGGCCCGAGTCCACGCGCTTTCAGCGTGATCTCGTATTCGACGCGCGGCGGTACCTCCGCGAATACGGTGCGCGACACCAGGCCATCCGTCTCCAGTTCACGAAGCTGCGCTGTCAGCATGTGCTGGGTGATGCCGGGAATGGCCTTGCGCAGTTCTCCGAAGCGATGCACACGCTGGTTGAGCAACCACATGATCTCCAGCTTCCACTTGCCCGAGAGCAGCGCAAAAGCGCGGCGCATTTCCTCGTGCATGTTGATTGCACCAGGGCCGTTAGTCTGTTTTTCCATACTTGCACCCACTTTTTCATCCTACTTGCGAGCTTTCATATTAGACGACATCCTGCATGCACTGCTTCAAGAATTCCGCACAGGACAAGACTCATGGCTTCAACCTGCACCTACTGGATCAGCACGGCGCTGCTGTCGTTGCTCTATCTGACCTCCGCCTTCATGTACCTCACGAAGGGAGACTGGGTTCGCAAGGTTCTCGCCGATCTCGGCTACCCCGGCTACCTCGTCCCCTTCATGATCGTCGTGAAGGTGCTGGGGCCCGTCGCGATCCTCTCTCGATTCAGCATCGCGCTCAGCGACCTTGCCTACGCCGGTGTCTTCTTCCACTTGGTGTTGTCCGGGATGGCACACCTCGGGGTCCGCAAGCCCAAGGGCACAGTACCGGCGCTCATCGGGCTCGTACTACTGACCGCTTCTTTCGCGACGCAGAACACCGCTCGCGGTGTCCAGTCGCCCTACGCTCCGGTTGCCGGGGCATACCAATAACGCTCAAAGGATGAAAAGCAAAATGGCTCGTCTCAAAGGAAAAGTTGCGATCGTCACTGGTGCCGGTCGTGGCATTGGCCGTGCCACCGCAAAGCTGTTCGCGGCCGAAGGTGCGAAGGTCGTCGTTTTGTCGGTTACGCCGGCCAATGTGGACAGCGTGGTGTCCGATATCGAAGCCGCAGGAAACACTGCGCTGGGCGTCGTCTGCGACGTCAGCGATGCAGACCAGATCAAGGCTGCCGTCGACAAGGTCGTCGCGATCTACGGAGGCATTGATATCCTGGTGAACGTCGCCTTCGATCCTGCTGCTGTTCAGTCGTCGATCGCAGAACTCACCGTTGAGAAGTTGCAGCGCAATTTCGACATGGGACCGATTGCCTACCTTCGGATGATGCAAGCCTGCTATCCCTTCCTGAAGGCCAGCGGACAAGGGCGCGTGATCAACTTCGCATCGCTGGCTGGAATCACCGGGCTGCAGCCCTATGGCCCATACAACATGGCGAAAGAGGCGGTTCGTGCCCTGACTCGAACTGCCGCACGCGAGTGGGGCGCAGACAAGATCACAGTCAACAACGTCTTGCCCGTGGCTGACACCTGGGGTGCGGGAGCGGATACACCTCCAGCGACGAACCCGCTTGGGCGGCATGGATCACCGGAAGACGACATCGCGCCGGTCGTCTTGTTCCTTGCAAGCCAGGATGCACAGTTCTTGACTGGCTACAGCCTCACTCCAGACGGAGGCACGATCATCGACAGTGCGCGCTAGGCCGCCAGGGGGTCGAGGAAGAGGGCTGGTTCGCCGTTGACTTGCCAACGGCATTCCCTTTCCTTCGCTCTCTTGCCCGACTTTCCACTTCGCGACGCAGAGTGTCGCCAGAGGCACCTTCGAACTGTGCCGCTCGCTACCGGCGGGAAGGAAGTGCTGCTGCCAGGCTACGCAGTGAAGAAATGTCCTTCTTGGGAGGACTGCCGAAGAGGCGGCTGTACTCCCTGCTGAACTGGGACGGGCTCTCGTAGCCCACCTTGAAGGCCGCACTGGAAGCGTCCAGGTGCTCGCTCAGCATCAGACGCTTGGCTTCGTTCAACCTGAGCCACTTCTGATACTGCAGGGGGCTCATGGCCGTGAGCTGCCGAAAGTGTTGGTGGAACGTAGGAGCGCTCATCTGAACTCGGGCGGCCAGGTCTTCCACCCGCAGCGGCTGCGCATAGTTCAACTTCAGCCAGTCGATCGCCTTGGCGATCCGGTGCCCCTGACCATCCACCAACGCGATCTGGCGCAGCTTCGCGGCTTGGTTGCTGACCAGCAGGCGGAAGTGAATCTCACGCTGGATCAGCGGTGCAAGCGCAGGGATGGCGCCGGGCTCGCCGAGGAGTTCGAGCAGCCGGTCAAACGGGCGCAGGAGCGTGTGCGTTGCATCGCCGATGCCAACACCCGCGCCGACGGCTCGATCCCGGGCCGCAGGGATGCTTCCCTGAGCGATCAGGTCGGCCACGACGCGCAGGTCGAGCTTCATCGTGAGCCCCAGGCAAGGGGTGCGGGAGCTGGCTTCGAGCACCTCTGAGTCGGCAGGCAGATCCAGCGACGTGAGCAGGAAGTGGGCCGTGTCGTAACGGTAGGCCTCGCCGCCAAGCCAGAGCTGCTTCGCGCCTTGGACCACGAGGACGACGCTGGGCTCCGTCATGCATACGGTCGGCGCCGCGCGTGCTTCGCGCCGGAAGAACGTGAGCTCAGGGATGGCGGTGTCGAAATCGCCCGTTCCCGACGTGCGGGAGGCGATGGCAGCGGCCATGGCTGTGATCAGCGGGGCCGTCGCGGTGGTGCTGGTTCTGGCAGTGGTCATGGGCGGTCCGTACGCTCTTCAGTATAGGAGGGAGCGATCTGTCCGATTGTGCAAAACGATGCAATTCCATCGGATCAGGCAAGAAAACCTGGGGAATGCTCTAACGGAAATCGGAGTGTCTCTCCAGAATGGCAACTTGAATATCCGCAAAGGTTGATCCATGAAGCAACTCATGCTGGCCCTCGGGCTTCTCATCGCATCCTTCACCGCAACAGGAGCTGACATGTCGAACGGTGCTGACAATTTCTACAAGAGCGAGAAAGTGACCGCGCAAAAGGTCATCTTCAAGAATCAATATCAGATGACCGTCGTGGGGAATCTCTATATCCCCAAGGGCGTCGCCTCTACCGCCAAGAATCCAGCGGTCATCGTGGGCCACCCGATGGGCGCGGTGAAGGAGCAGGGCTCGAACCTCTACGCTCAAATGCTCGCAGAACAAGGCTTCGTGACCCTGGCCATTGACCTGTCCTTCTGGGGCGAGAGTGACGGCCAGCCGCGCAACGCTGTCGCGCCGGAGATGTACACCGAATCGTTCAGCGCGGCCGTCGACTACCTGGGCACGCGCACCTTCGTCGACCGCAATCGAATCGGCGTGCTGGGCATCTGCGGCAGCGGCAGCTTCGTCATCAGCGCCGCCAAGATCGATCCCCGCATGAGGGCCATCGCGACCGTCAGCATGTATGACATGGGCGCAGTTACCCGCAACGGCCTGCGCAAGGGTCAGTCGCTGGAGCAGCGCAAGGAGATGATTGCTCGCGCCGCCGAGCAGCGCTACGTCGAGTTCACCGGCGGCCCGACCAAGTGGGTTGACTACCTCCCGGTCCAGCTCCCGGCCGACGCCGATGCCATCCGCAAGGAGTTCTATGACTTCTACCGCACGCCGCGAGGTCAGGCGATCCCGGAAGGCCGTACCCTCGAGCTGACGCAGAACCGCCCGATCTCGAGCGAAGTGAAGTTCGTGAACTTCTATCCGTTCAACGACATCGAGACCATCTCGCCGCGACCGATGTTGTTCATCACGGGGTCGGAGTCGCACTCGCGTGAGTTCAGCGAGGACGCATTCCAGCGCGCGGGCCAACCGAAGGAACTGTATGTGGTTCCTGGCGCCGGCCACGTGGACCTGTATGACCGCGTCAACTTGATCCCGTTCGGCAAGCTGACCGAGTTCTTCAAGTCAAACCTGAAGTGACCGACGTATTCGCGGCGCTCGGGAGCGTCGCTGAATTCACCTGACGTGGAGACACTGAAATGAACAGATTGCTCGTTGCTGCGATGGTTTCGCTGCTGTCGACAGTGGGCCATGCGCAAGGATTTCGCCTGACAAGCGACGATGTCGGCGCCGGAGTGCAGGTCAAAGATGGGCAGGTGCTGGTCGGCTCCGGCTGCTCTGGAGGAAACCGGTCGCCTCAGCTTTCCTGGTCGGGTGAGCCGGCCTCCACGAAGAGCTTCGCCATCACCATGTTTGATCCTGACGCTCCGACCGGCAGCGGCTGGTGGCACTGGACGGTAGTGAACATCCCAAAAGACGTTCACAGCCTGGCACGCGACGCTGGCAACCGCACCGGCTTGAATCTTCCAAAGGGTGCTGTTCAGGGCCGAACCGACTTCGGCGGCCCTGGCTATGGCGGGCCATGCCCTCCCGCAGGCGACAAGACGCATCGGTATCAGTTCAAGGTCTGGGCCGTGAAGGTGGATCGACTACCAGTCGACTCAGATTCAAGCGGCGCCTTGGTCGGCTACCTGCTGAATCTGAACAGTACGGCGACAGCGGAACTTGTTCCCGTCTCCACCCGATAGAAGAACTGGCCGCCCTGAACAAGAGGCGGCCAAGGGCGCATCTGCGCACTGGTTCCCCCGGCGTCCGCCAAACGCTAGAGATTCTCTGGAGTCGTTATGAAAACTCACGCATATGCCGCCACCGCGGCCGACAAGCCTCTGGCGCCGTACATCCTGCAGCGCCGCGCCCCGCGCTCCAATGACGTCGTGATCGAGATCCTTTACTGCGGAGTCTGCCACTCGGATCTGCACACGGCGCGCAACGACTGGGGGTGGACGAAATACCCCATCGTGGTGGGTCACGAGATCGTCGGTAAAGTGATTGCCGTGGGCTCGGGTGTCTCGCGCCACAAGGTAGGCGACCATGTGGCCGTGGGCACCATGGTCGACAGCTGCCAGCACTGTGACCAGTGCCACAGGGGCGAGGAGCAGTTGTGCCGAGAAGGCAACACCCAGACGTTCGCCAGCGCGGACCGAATTACCGGCGAGCCGACGATGGGCGGCTACGCCAAGCACATAGTGGTGCGCGAGGAGTTCGTGCTGAAGGTGCCCGCCGGCCTCGACCTGGCCAAGGCGGGTCCGCTGCTGTGCGCGGGCGCGACGACCTATTCGCCGCTGCGCACCTGGAACGTTGGCCCTGGCAGCCGGGTCGGCGTCATCGGCATGGGTGGCCTGGGTCACATGGCCATCAAGCTGGCCGTGGCCATGGGCGCACGTGTGACCGTGCTCAGCCGCTCCCAGGCCAAGGAAGTGGACGCCACCTCGCTCGGCGCTGATGCCTTCCTCGTTACCGGGGATACTGCTGCCGTGGCGCAAGCTGCCTCGTCGTTCGATCTCATCATCGACACGGTTCCGACCAAGCACGACCTGACCCCCTACATCCCGCTGTTGGATGTAGACGCAACGCTCTGCGTCGTTGGTCAGATCGGACCGCTGAATGAATTCAACAGCCTGCCGCTGCTACTAGGCCGTCGTCGCATCGCCGGCTCGGCGATCGCCGGAATTGCCCAGACGCAGGAGATGCTCGACTTCTGCGCCCGCAAGAACGTCCTGCCCGAGGTCGAGATGATCCGCATGGGCCAGATCAACGAAGCGTATGAGCGGCTGGAGCGTTCAGACGTGCGGTATCGCTTCGTCATCGACATGGCCTCGCTCGATCAAGTAGAAGCTGCGGCGGCGTAGCTTTCTTCATGTGATCCTGCACGTGCTGGACGACGGCGACGCAAGTTGCTTTGTTGGCTGATGCATCCGAGGAGATGACCATGAGAATTGGCGTACTGGGCGCCGGGCGGACGGGCGCCAACATTGGTACCGTGTTGAGCTACATCGGCCACGAAGCCATCTTCAGCTTTACGTTACTTCGCTCGAACACCAACCAGACGGTCGCACTGCGGCACGACAGCGTGAAGCCGATTCTCGAGGAAGCCGCGGAAGGGCTGGCAATGTGGATCAGCCGGGCGGAACTCGCCAGCGGGCCATCTTGCGGCGTGTGCGCCGCGGCGACAAGGGCAGCGGGCCGCTTGCGCCCGCCGCCTCCGGGACATCGTGCGTAAACGTGCGGCCCTCGCCGGCCTCGCGCCTGAGTTCGCAGCGCATTGGCTCCGATCCGGTTTCGTAACGAAAGCGGCACGCCAGAATGTGCCGCTCGCCGAGGCGATGGCGCTGACCGGCCACACGTCTTCTGCCAGCCTGATTGGGACTTTTCGTGATGTCGAAGACAGCCAAAGCACTGGCGCGACGCTGTTTCGCGCCACCGCCAGACCGCTTTAAGGGCCCGAGCCAACCCAGGCATACGCCACCGTCGCGTCTGCAGCCTCCGCAACGCGGAAGGTACGGGGCGTCGAACCGAGCCCCATGTAGAGTGACGCCTTGCGGCCGCTCGATGGACGCAGCCCGGCCGCGCCCTGCTGTCGGCTTGTCGAGGTGAGTCAATTGGACAGACTGGAAGCAATGGCGATGTTGGTTTCCTCCGTCGAGGAGGGAAGCCTGTCGGCCGCCGCCAGGAAACTGCGGATCCCCGTCGCCACGCTCACGCGCAATGTCAACGACCTGGAGGCGACGGTCGGCACGAAGCTTCTCGTTCGAACGACACGCAAGCTGTTGCTGACGGATGCGGGAGCCGACTACGTTGCCGCCGCCAGGCGGATTCTCGAACAGGTCGACGAGCAGGAGCGCCGCGCAGCCGGCGAGTTCACGAATCCACGCGGCGAGCTCGTCGTGACGACGCCGGTCCAGGTGGCACGCCTGCGGGTGCTTCCCGTCATCAACCAGTTCCTCACGCAGTTTCCCGAAATCCGGATCCAGCTCCTGCAGTCCGACCGCAACATCGACCTCGTCGACTCGCACACGGACGTCGCCATCCGGATCGGCCGCCTGGGCGACAGCAGCCTGGTCGCGACGCGAGTCGGCATGCTGCGAGTCGTGGTGGTAGCCAGCCCGCAACTCCTGAAGAAACACGGTGTGCCACGCAGCCCCGAGGATCTTCACGGATACCCGCGCGTCGTGTTCAACAGCCCATTCCTGTCGCCCTGGCGCTTTCGCTATCCGGATTCGAACGAGATTCACACGGTCTCGGACGTGCCCCGACTGCTGGTGTCGTCGCCGGACGCGGCAGCCGATGCCGCCATCGATGGCGTGGGCGCCACGCTGCTGCTCGAGCACGACGTGGCGGAAGCGGTGCGCGCCCGGAAACTCCGGTTCATCCTGCAGCAGTTCGAGGTCGACCCGATACCGGTGCATCTCGTCCACCTGTCCCGGGACATGATGCCGGTCAAGCTCCGCCGATTCATCGACTTCGCCGCGCCGAAACTTCGCGAGGCGCTGGCGGACTTCGGACGCCGCCCATCGCGTTGAAAAAGGCACCCGCCTCTGTCGGCCAGGCAGTGCCGTCACGTTGGGCGCGCTGGCCAGCGATCGAGCCACGAGCGGCGGGTACTTCGCCAGGACGCCGATGAAGCCGCTGGTCGTGTCGGATACTCTCTTTTCGTTCGTCTGATCAAACCGGGCCGGGCCGGAGCCCGGCGAAGGCCACGACTTTCAGTGTTCCTGTGAGGTGATCAGAACTGGGTCAAGCCGCCGTCGACGACGAGCTCGGTGCCGGTCGTGTACGACGAATCGTCGCTGGCGAGGAACAGCGCGGTCTTCGCGAGTTCCACCGCATCGCCGAAGCGCTTCAGGCCGACCTTCTGCGTGATGCTGGCGGCGATCTCCGACAGGACGTCGTCGGGCAGGCCGATCTTGCTGTAGAAGGGGGTCGCGATCGCGCCCGGGCTGACTGCGTTCACGCGGATGCCGCGCGGCGCCAGTTCCGCGCCCAGCGTGCGGACGAGGGAGCGCGCCGCCGCCTTGGTCGCCGCCAGGATCGACAGGCCCGGATAGCCGATCGAGTTGAGGAACGACGTCGTCACGATGATGCTGCCGCCCTGGGCCATGAGCGGAGCCGCCTTCTGGATCGTGAAGAACGTCCCGGTGAAGTTGAGAGCGAGGTTGTCGGCGACGTACGCTTCCGTCACCGCCTCCAGCGGGGCGACCGTCGTGGCGCCGGCGTTGGCGAACAGGACGTCGATGCGACCGAATTTGGCGCGCGTCTCTTCGACGGCACGCTCGATGTCCGCGACCTTGCGGATGTCGGCGCGAACCAGGAGAGCCTTGCCGCCGAGTTCGTCGCCGGCCGCGGCCAGGCGCTCTGCGTTCGAGCCGACCAGCACCAGCTGGGCGCCCTCGGCCTGGAACAGTTTCGCGGTTTCCAGGCCGATGCCCGACGCGCCGCCAGTGATGAATGCAACTTTGTTCTTGAGCTTCATTTCAGGGTCTTCTCATTGGTTAGGTCGAATGACGAAGGAGACGTCAAACAAGAGATGCGTCACTGACTTTCCTGGGCCTGCCGACTGGTTCGGACACCTGCTCCCGGTCGATCGCTTCGCATGGGATGAATCATGTGGCTAACCAAATGAAAGCGGAATAATTTGAAATCGATCAACATCTGCTCAAAAAATGACTAGATGGCCGTGCGGCTCCCCCCTCAACCGGGTCTCCGGGAACACCAGTCGACTCGAGCGCAAGGGCTCGCGGAAATCAAGGAAGACAGGAGGGCGAGCTAGGGCCTGTTAACACAAACGCAAGCCGTCGGCGATGAGTGCGAAGTTGATGAACGCTGTGAACATGATGTCGAGCTTCTCGAAGCGAGAGAAGATTCGGCGGTAGCCCTTGAGGCGACGGAACAGGCGCTCGACTTCGTTGCGGCGCCTGTACATGGCGCGGTCATATTCCCAGGGCTGTATGCGCGTGCTCTTGGGCGGCACGACGGGAATGAAGCCCAAGTCGAGCGCCAGTTGACGAGTCTCATTGCCCTCGTAGGCGCGATCCATCAGAAGGTGCATTGGTCGATTAGGCGGCCCGAGTCGCTCGAGCAGCGCGCGTCCTTCGACGGCATCGTGGGCTTGGCCAGGCGATAGCGAGAAAGTTACTGCGGTGCGCGCGTCCGCGGCGATGAGGTGGATCTTCGTGTTCCATCCGCCACGGGACTTGCCGATAGCTTGCGGACCGTTTTTTTTCGAGCGCCCGTGCCGTCTGGA
>Ga0307516_10001083_pt1 | contig 37867 bp, 26 predicted proteins | sample 19_EM_MG_FD_203310 | JGI IMG/M metagenome (GOLD analysis project Ga0307516, IMG submission 203310) | Populus trichocarpa ectomycorrhiza microbial communities from riparian zone in the Pacific Northwest, United States - 19_EM | ecosystem: Host-associated > Plants > Roots > Unclassified | place... | reverse complement strand
CACAAGGTGGCCCATGAAGAAAATCTCCCGCATTGCCCGTCATACCCTGGCGGCTTCTCTCCTGATCGGTGCTGTCTGGGGCGCACAAGCTGCCACCACGCTGATCTATTGTTCCGAAGGCAGCCCCGAGGGTTTCGACCCCGCGCGCTACACCGCCGGCACCACCTTCAACGCCAGCTCCCGGCCGATCTTCAACCGGCTGGTCGAGTTCGAAGACGGCGGCACCACCCTCCAGCCCGGCCTCGCCGAGCGCTGGACCATCAGCCCCGACGGGCTGGTCTACACCTTCTTTCTGCGCAAGGGCGTGAAGTTCCACACCACGGACTACTTCAAGCCCACACGTGACCTGAATGCCGACGACGTGATCTTCACGTTCGACCGCATGATCAACAAGGAAAACGCCTTCCAGAAGGCGGTGCCCGCGTCGTTCGAGTACGCGTCCGACATGGGTCTGGACACCAACATCGCGAAGCTCGAGAAGCCCGATGCGATGACGGTGAAGATCACGCTGAAGACGGTCGATGCCGCCTTCCTGGCCGACTTGGCGATGGACTTCGCATCGATCAACTCCGGCGAATACGCCGACAAGATCCTGAAGGCCGGCACCGGTGTCGACCTGAACACCAAGCCCGTGGGCACCGGCCCCTTCGTGCTGAAGCGCTATGAAAAAGACGCGCAGATCCGCTTCGCTGCGTTCGAAAGCTACTGGGGCGGCAAGGCCAAGATCGACAACCTCATCTTCTCGATCACCATCGACTCGGCGGTGCGCGCGCAGAAGCTCAAGGCGGGTGAGTGCCACGTCTCGTCTTACCCGAAGCCGGCCGAGGTCGAGGCGCTCAAGAAAGACCCCAAGATCAAGCTGATGTCGCAGAACGGCCTGAACGTGGGCTACCTCGCGATGAACGTCACGCACAAGCCCTTCGACAGCCTCGAGGTGCGCCAAGCCATCAACATGGCCATCAACAAGAAGTCGCTGGTCGATGCGGTGTACCAGGGCGCCGGTGCGGTGGCAGTGAACCCGATTCCGCCGACGATGTGGTCATACAACAAGTCGATCAAGGACTACGAGTACAACCCCGAGAAGGCCAAGGCCCTGCTCGCAAAGGCCGGCTTCCCGAATGGCTTCGAGACCAAGCTGTGGGCCTTGCCGGTGCAACGGCCCTACAACCCGAACGGGCAGCAGGCGGCGGAGCTGATCCAGGCTGACCTGGCCAAGGTCGGCATCAAGGCGACCATCCTCAAGTACGAATGGGCCGAGTACCTCAAGCGTGCCAAGGCAGGCGAGAGCGACATCGGCATGTTCGGCTGGACCGGCGACAACGCCGACCCAGACAACTTCATGGCCACGCTGCTCAGCTGTGCAGCCGTCGGTGGCTCCAACTACGGCCAGTGGTGCAACAAGGAATACGACGCCTTGATCAACAAGGCCAAGCAGACGGCCAACGTGGCCGAGCGCACCAAGCTCTACGAGCAGGCTCAGGTTGTGTTCAAGCGCGAAGCGCCGTGGGTGCCGATGGCGCACTCGGTGGTCTACCAGCCGATGCTGCAGAACGTCGAGGGCTTCAAGATGAGCCCGCTCGGCACGGTGCAGTTCTACGGCGTCAGCCTGAAGTAAAGCGGCTGCCTCGCCGCGCGCCCGCTCTGGGCGCGCGGCCTTTCCCTTTTGATCGAGGCACATTCATGCGTTCGCACGTCACGCTGGCGATTGCGCTGCTCGTCTTGCATTCCGGCCTGGCCGGTGCGCAGGTTTCGGGTGCGGGCCTGGATCGCAGCGGCTTCGACCCTGCGGTGCGGCCGCAGGACGACCTGTTCAAGGCCGTCAACGGCCAGTGGGTCAAGGACACGCCGATTCCGGCGGACAAGTCCAACTACGGCACGTTCATCCTGCTGCGCGACCGCTCCGACGAGCGGGTGCGCAAGGTGATCGAAGAACTCGCGGCCGCGCCCGCGGCGACGGGCAGCAACGAGCAGAAGGTCGGTTCGTACTACCGCAGTTTCATGGACGAAGCGGCCATCGACGGCGCGGGTCTTGCACCGTTGTTGCCGTGGCTCGCGCAGATCGACAGTCTCAAGAACAAGGCTGCGCTCGCCGGCTTGATGGGGCAGTGGCAAGGCCAGGTCGCGGTGCCGTTGACCGCGCGCATCACGCCCGACCGCAAGCAGCCCGGCATCTACAGCGTGACCGTGTGGCAAAGCGGCCTGGGCTTGCCCGACCGCAGCTACTACGTCGAAGACGGTAAGCGATTTGCCAAGGCTCGCGCCGCCTACCTGGGCTATGCGGAAACATTGCTGCGCCTGAGCGGTGACGCGCACGCCGCGCGAAGTGCGCAGACGGTGTTTGCGCTGGAGAAGCGGCTGGCAGCAGTGCAATGGGCGCCGGTCGACAACCGCAATGCCGTCAAGACCTACAACCCGACGACGCCGACGGAACTGAAGCGCGCGGACCCGGGGCTGGCTTGGGACCGCTTCTTCGCAGCGGCAACGCTGCCACCGATGGAGCGGCTGTCCGTCGGCCAACCGAGCTATGCCAAGGCGATGGCACGGCTGGTGCGCGAACTGCCGCTGGCGGACTGGAAGCTCTATCTGCGCGTGCGCCTGCTGGACGCTGCCGCGCCGGTGTTGCCGCAGCCGTTCCGCGAGGCGCACTTTGCCTTCAACGGCCGTGCGATCCAGGGCAGCGAACAACAGAGGCCGCGCTGGCAACAGGCGACGGCAGCACTCGATGCCGCACTCGGTGAGGCCGTGGGACAAGGTTACGTGGCGCGCTACTTCCCGCCCGCCAACAAGGCCCGCATGCGCGAGCTGGTGACCAACCTGCTGACGGCGTATGGGCAGTCGATCGACAGCGTGACGTGGATGGGGCCGCAGACCCGGCTGCGCGCCAAGGAGAAGCTCGCGAAGTACGGCGTGAAGATCGGCTACCCCGACGTGTGGCGCGATTACTCAGCGCTCACGGTGCGTGACGGCGATGCGCTGGGCAACCAGATGCGCGCCAATCGCTTTGCGTACGAACGCCGAGCGCGCCGCGTCGGCGGGCCGGTGGACCGCAGCGAATGGAGCATGACGCCGCAGACCGTCAACGCCTACTACAGCCCGCCGGTGAACGAGATCGTGTTCCCGGCCGCAATTCTCGAGCCGCCGTTCTTCGACATGAATGCCGACGACGCGGCCAACTACGGTGCCATCGGCGCCATCATCGGCCACGAGATCAGCCACGGCTTCGACGACCAGGGCAGCCAGTTCGACGGCGACGGCAAGCTCGACAACTGGTGGACGGCCGACGACCGCAAGGCCTTCGACCAGCTGGCCGCGAGCCTCGCTGCCCAGTACGACGCGTACGAACCCATTCCAGGGCACAAGGTCAACGGCCGGCTGACGCTGGGCGAGAACATCGCCGACCTGTCGGGCTTGCAGATCTCATACAAGGCCTATCAGCTGTCGCTCGCCGGCAAGCCCGCGCCGGTGATCGACGGGCTGACCGGCGAACAGCGCTTCTTCCTCGCGTGGGCGCAGGCCTGGCGTGGCAAGGTGCGAGAAGCGCGTGCCTTGCAGCAGCTGACCGTCGATCCGCACTCGCCGCCCGAATTCCGCGCCAACGGCGCTGCCGTCAACCACGATGGCTTCCACTCGGCCTTCGGCACACAACCCGGCGACGGCATGTTCAAGCCCCGCGACGCCCGCATCCACATCTGGTGACCCCATGAGAAATTCGACGATCCGACGCTGGGGCGCTGCCCTGGCGGCGCTGTGCACCGGCACCGTGTTCGCGGCCAGCCTCGGGAGCGGCATCGACCGCAGCACCGCCGACCCTGGCGTGCGCCCGCAAGACGATCTGTTCCTCGCTGCCACGGGGCAGTGGATCAAGAGCACACCGATCCCCGCCGACAAGGCGGCCTACGGTGTGTTCCAGGAGCTGGCCGACCGTGCCGATGCGCGCGTGCGCAAGATCTGCGAAGAGCTGAGCCAGGGTGAAGCGGCCAAGGGCAGCATCGAGCAGAAGGTCGGGTCGTACTACCGCAGCTACCTCGATGTCGACGCCATCGATGCCGCGGGCGTCGCGCCGCTGGCGCCGTGGCTCGCGCAGGTCGATGCCGTGACCACGCCGGCCGAGCTGGCCGTTTTGTGGGGGCGCTGGCAGGGCGTGGTCGACAGCCCGATGACGCTGGTGGTGGGCGGTGACCCGAAGCAGCCCACCATCAACCGCCTGGTGACGATTCAATCGGGCCTGGGCCTGCCCGATCGCGACTACTACCTGAAGCGAGAACCCAATTTCGCGAAGGCGCGCGCGGCCTACCTGACCTACATGGAAACGCTGCTGCAGTTGGGCGGCGATGTACAAGCGGCCGCGCACGCCCAGGCTGTGATGGCGCTCGAGACCACGCTTGCGCGAGCGCAGTGGTCTGCCGAGGACAGCCAGGACGCGATCAAGACCTTCAACCCGATGACGATGCCGGTGCTCGCACGCCATGCGCCGGGGCTCGACTGGGCCGCTTTCTTCCGCGCCGCCGCGCTGCCCGAGATCGACCGCCTGTCGGTGCAACAGCCGAGCTATGCCCGCGCCATGGCGCGCCTGGTGCAAAGCACGCCGATCGACACGTGGCGGCTGTACCAGCTCGTGCGGCTGATGGATGCGCAGGCCAATGTCTTGCCCAAACCCTGGAGAGACGCAGCGTTCACGCTGCGCGACAAGACCTTGCGCGGGCAGGAAGTGGAGCGGCCGCGCTGGCAGAAGGCCACGGCCGCCGTGGACACAGCGCTCGGCGAAGCGGTGGGGCAGGTCTACGTGGCGCGCCATTTCTCGCCTGAGGCCAAGGCACGCACGCAGGAGATGGTGGCCAACCTGTTCGCAGCCTTCGGGCAGTCGATCGACCGCCTGAGCTGGATGACGCCGGCAACCCGCCAGCGCGCACAAGAGAAGCTCGCCAAGTACACCGTCAAGATCGGCTACCCCGACAAGTGGCGCGATTACTCGGCGCTTGAAGTGCGCAATGGCGATGCCTTCGGCAACGCCGCCCGCGCCGGCCGCTTCGAGCACGAGCGCCGCGCGGTGCAAGTGGGCAAGCCGGTCGACCGCAGCGAATGGGGCATGACGCCGCAGACGGTGAACGCCTATTACGACCCGAGCGTGAACGAGATCGTCTTCCCGGCGGCCATTCTCGACACGCCGCTGTTCGACATGGGCTTCGACGATGCCGCCAACTACGGCGCCACCGGCGCCACCATCGGCCACGAGATCAGCCACGGTTTCGACGACCAGGGCAGCCACTACGACGGCAACGGCAAGCTGCAGAACTGGTGGACAGCCGCCGACCGCAAGGCCTTCGACGCCTTGGGCAACCGGCTGGTGAAGCAGTTCAACGGCTATGAAGCCCTGCCCGGGCACAGGGTCAACGGCCGGCTGACGCTGGGCGAGAATATCGCCGACCTGTCGGGCCTGGAGATCGCCTACAAGGCCTACCTCCTGTCGCTGAAAGGCCAGCCTGCGCCGGTGATCGACGGGCTGACCGGCGACCAGCGCTTCTTCCTGGCGTGGGCTGCCTCGGGTCGCGAGAAGATGCGCGACGCCCGCATGCTCGAACTCGTGACCCACGACCCGCATGCCCCGTCGAGGTTCCGCGCCAATGGGGCGGCCATCAACCTCGACGCGTTCCACGCCACCTTCGCCACCCAGCCCGGCGACCGCATGTACAAGCGCGGCGACCAGCGCATCCGCATCTGGTAAGCCCCGGGCACGGGGGTTGCTGCACCCGCTAAAGTGAATGATCTTCTGAATTGTCTGAACCGCCCATGAACAAGCGCTCTTCTCTGGTCTCTGCGACCCTGGCTTCTGCGACGCTGGCTGCAGCCGTCCTCGGCCTCGCCGGCACCGCCCACGCCGCCGGGACCTTGACGGTCTGCACCGAAGCGTCGCCCGACGGCTTCGACATTGCGCAGTACGAGTCGTCCGTCACCAACGACGCCGCAGGCCGCACGATCTACGACCAGCTGCTGGGTTTCAAGCTCGGCACCACCGAGATCGAACCCGGCTTGGCCGAGAAGTGGGACGTGAGTGCCGATGGCACCGTCTACACACTGCACCTGCGCAAGGGCGTGAAGTTTCACAGCACGGCGTGGTTCAAGCCCACGCGCGAATTCAATGCCGACGACGTGCTGTGGTCCATCAACCGCGTCAACGACAAGAAGCACCCTGCGTACGGCGCCGCGAAGAACGGCTACGTGTACTGGGAAGGCATGGGCATGTCGTCGCTGATCAAGGCGGTGGACAAGGTCGATGCCTACACCGTGCGCATCACTTTGACGCACCCCGAGGCACCTTTCCTGGCCGACCTGGCGATGGAAGCGATCGGGTCGATCTTCTCGGCCGAATACGGCGAGCAGTTGCAGAAGAGCGGCAAGTTCGACCAGCTCAACACGCAACCCATCGGCACCGGCCCCTTCATCTTCAAGAGCTACCAGAAGGACGCCATCATTCGCTACACGGCGAACACGGCCTACTGGGGCGGCGCACCGAAGGTCGACAACCTGATCTTCGCCATCACGCTCGACCCGAACGTGCGCATCCAGCGCTTGAAGGCCGGCGAGTGCCTCGTCGGCACGAACATGAAGCCCGAGACGGTGAGCACCTTCGACAACGACCCCAACGTGAAGATCGTGCGCAACAACCCGCTGCTGGCCGCCTACATCGCGCCCAACACCAAGCACAAGTTCCTGAGCGACAAGCGCTTCCGCGAAGCGATGTGGCTGGCGCTCGACAAGAAGACCTACATGTCGGCGGTGTACGGCGGCAACGCCACGCCGGCCGCGAGCTTCCTGCCGCCGCCGATGTGGAGCTACGACAAGACGCTGGTCAACCGCTTCGATCCCGAGAAGGCCAAGCAACTCGTCAAGGCCGTGGGCTACGACGGCACCGAGCTTGCGCTGTTCACGCGCATAGGCGGCTCCATCGACGGCAAGCGCGCCGCGGAGCTGATGCAATCCGACTGGGCACGCGTTGGCATCAAGGTGCGTGTGCAGATGATCGAATGGGGTGAGCTGCTCAAGCGCACCGGCAAGGGTGACCACGACATCACCTTCCTGAGCTGGGCCGGCGACAACGGCGACCCTGACAACTTCCTCACGCCCAACCTGACTTGCGCTGCAGTGACTGGCGGCGGCAACAAGAGCCAGTGGTGCAACAAGGAATTCGACAACCTGATCGATACCGCGCGCAAGACGGTCGACCCCAAGAAGCGCACCGAGCTCTACGTCAAGGCGCAGAAGCTGGTGTACGACGAGGTGGCGGTGATCCCGACGGTGTACCCGGTGAACATGACGGCGCTGAACAAGCGCGTCGAAGGCTTCGTCCCCAATCCATTCACGCACAACGACTTTCGCGCGGTGAGCGTCAAATGAGCGCGCTCGCGCTGAGACGCTGGCTGGTCGCCAGCACGATCTCGTGCACGCTGTGCGGGGTGCAGGCGGCTGGCGTGGTCACCTTCTGCTCCGACGGCGCGCCCGAAGGGTTCGACGTGGTGCAGTACGAAACGGTGATCACCAACGACGCATCGGGCATTCCGCTCTATGACACCTTGCTGCAGATGAAGCCCGGTACCACCACGGTGGAGCCGGGCCTCGCTGAGCGCTGGGACATCAGTGCCGATGGCACTGTCTACACGCTGCACCTGCGCAAGGGCGTGAAGTTCCACACCACGCCCTGGTTCAAGCCCACACGCGACTTCAACGCCGACGACGTGCTGTGGTCGCTCAACCGCATCAACGACAAAAGCCACCCGGCGCACGGCGTGGCGAAGAACGGCTACCCGTACTGGGCCGGCATGAGCATGCCGGAGCTCATCAAGTCGGTGAGCAAGGTCGATGACCAGACCGTGCGCATCACGCTGACCAAGCCCGAGTCGCCCTTTGTCGCCGACCTGACGATGACGTCCATCGCATCGATCTACTCGGCCGAGTACGCCGATCAGCTGCTGAAGGCCGGCAAGCTCGAGCAGATCAACACCCAGCCCATCGGCACCGGACCGTTCGTGTTCAAGAGCTACCAGAAAGACGCCGTCATCCGGTATGCGGCCAATACGGCGTACTGGAACACGCCACCCAAGGTCGACCTGATCTTCGCGATCACACCCGACCCGAGCGTGCGCATCCAGCGCCTGAAGGCAGGTGAATGCCTGGTGAGCCTGGTGGGCGGCGACAACGCCCGTGCCTTTGATGGCGATGCGCGCATCAACCTGCTGCGCAGCAAGCCCCTGACCACCAGCTACCTCGCACCCAACAGCAAGCACCGGTTCCTGTCTGACAAGCGTTTCCGGGAAGCGCTCTCCATCGCCATCGATCGGAAAACCTTTGTGCAATCGGTCTATGGCGGCGAAGCGGTGCCTGCGGGCAGCTTCCTGCCGCCCGGCATCTGGAGCCACGACGCCACGCTCAAGACAACGCAAGACATCGAGCGCGCCAAGCAGCTCGTCAAGGCATCAGGCTATGACGGCAGCGAGTTGACGTTTTTCGCCACGGCACGCACCAGCGACATCAAGCGAGGCACCGAGCTGCTGCAAGGCGACTGGGCACGCATCGGCGTGAAGGTGCGCGTGCAATTGATGGAGCTGGGCGAGCTGTACAAACGCACCGGCAAGGGCGAGCACGACTTGGCGCTGCTGAGCTGGTTCAGCGACAACGGCGACCCCGACAACTTCTTCACCCCCAACCTGAGCTGTGCTGCCGCCGAGGGCGGCGGCAACAAGTCCCAGTGGTGCAACAAGGCCTTCGATGATTTGCTCGCCGCCGCGCGCGCCACGCCTGACCTGAAGAAGCGCAGCGAGATCTACGTCAAGGCACAACAGCTTCTGTTCGCCGAGACAGGCCTGATCACGCTGGCGAACAAGCTCGACGTGCGAGGCGTCAACAAACGCGTGCGCGGCTATGTGGCCACGCCCTTCGGCGGCAGCGATTTCCGCGCGGTGCAGGTGGACTGATGTTCGGCTTCATTCTCAAGCGCCTCGCGCTCGTCGTCCCCACCTTTATCGGCATCACGCTGCTGGCGTTCTCGCTCATTCACCTTATCCCCGGCGACCCGGTGCAGGTGATGGCGGGCGAGCGCCGGCTTGACCCGGCGTTCCACGCCGAGGTGCTGCACCGTCTCGGCCTCGACCGGCCGTTGTGGGAGCAGTACGGCAGCTACCTCTGGAAATCGATGCACCTCGACCTGGGTGAATCGTTCGTGACGCACGAGGCCGTGTGGAGCGAATTCCTGAAGCTCTTCCCGGCCACGGTCGAGCTCTCGATCTGCGCGCTCTTCATCGCCACGGTGGTGGGGTTGCTGGCGGGCGTGCTCGCGGCCATCAAGCGCGGCTCGGTACTCGACCACGGCGTGATGGGCCTGTCGCTCACCGGCTTCTCCATGCCCATCTTCTGGTGGGGCCTGCTGCTCATCATGTTCTGCTCGGTGAACATGCGCGAGTGGGCGCCGGCGTGGGCACTGCCGGTGTCGGGCCGCATGGCGCTCGAGTTCGACATCGCGCCGCGCACCGGCTTCATGCTCATCGACGCGTGGCTGTCGGGTGAAGAGGGCGCTTTCCGGTCGGCACTGTCACACCTGGTGCTGCCGGCGATCGTGCTCGGCACGGTGCCGCTGGCGGTGATTGCGCGCATGACGCGCTCGTCGATGCTCGAGGTGCTGCGTGAAGACTATGTGCGGACGGCCAAGGCCAAGGGTTTGTCACCGACGCGTGTGGTGTTCGTGCACGCGTTGCGCAATGCCCTGGTGCCGGTGATCACCGTGATCGGCTTGCTGGTCGGCACGCTGCTCGGCGGGGCGGTGCTCACCGAAACCATCTTCTCGTGGCCGGGCATCGGCAAGTGGCTGATCGACGCCATCAGCCGGCGCGACTATCCGGTGGTGCAAGGCGGCATCCTGATCACCGCGACGCTGGTGATCGTGGTCAATCTTCTGGTGGACTTGATGTATGCGGTGGTGAACCCGCGCATCCGGCATGCGAAATGAGTGATGTGACATGAGTGCAGTTCTCTCTACTGAAGAAGTCGCGACCGCAGGCGCGCCACCGGCGTCGTCGCTGGGTGACTTCTGGCGCAGTTTTGCCACCAACAAAGGCGCGGTCGCGGGCCTGTTCGTGTTCATCTTCGTCATCCTGTGTGCGCTGTTTGCCAACCTGCTCGCGCCGCACGATGCCATCGAGCAGTATCGCGATGCGCTGCTCACGCCGCCGATGTGGGCCGAAGGCGGCAGCAGCAAGTTCATCCTGGGCACCGACGACATCGGCCGTGACGTGCTCTCGCGCCTGCTGTTCGGTGCGCGGCTGTCCTTGCTGATCGGCTTCGTGGCGGTGCTGCTGTCCATGCTGCCGGGCATGGCGCTGGGTTTGACCGCGGCGTTCTTCCCGCGCGTCGGCGTGGCCATCCTGCGGCTGATGGACGTGATGCTCGCGCTGCCCAGTCTGCTGCTCGCCATCGCGGTGGTGGCGGTGCTCGGGCCGGGGCTGCTGAACACCATGCTCGCGATCGCCATCGTGGCCGTGCCGAGTTACGTGCGGCTGGTTCGTGCCTCGGCCATGTCGGAGCTGACCAAGGACTACGTCATCGCTTCGCGCCTGGCCGGTGCCGGCACGCTGCGGCTGATGTTCAACACCGTGCTGCCCAACTGCATGGCGCCGGTGATCGTGACCGCCACGCTAGGTTTCTCGGATGCGATCCTGACTGCGGCGGCGCTCGGCTTCCTGGGCCTTGGCGCGCAGCCGCCCACGCCGGAGTGGGGGACGATGCTGGCCTCGGCACGTGACTACATCGAGCGCGCCAACTGGGTCGTCACTCTGCCGGGCCTCGCGATCCTGATCACGGTGCTGTCGATCAACCTGATGGGTGACGGCCTGCGCGACGCGCTCGATCCGCGGATGAAGAAATTGTCATGAGCCACCTTCTGGAGATACGCAACCTGACGGTCGAGTTCGGTTCGAAGGAGCGCCCGTTCGCGGCCGTGCAAGGCGTCGACATGACGCTGGACCGCGGCGAGCTGCTCGGTGTGGTGGGCGAATCGGGCTCGGGCAAGAGCGTGAGCATGCTGGCGCTGATGGGGCTGGTCGAAGCACCGGGCCGCGTGACGGCCGACGTGCTTCGCTTCGATGGGCATGACCTGATGGCAATGTCGCCGCGCGAGCGCCGCGACATCGTCGGTCGCGACATGGCGATGATCTTCCAGGACCCGATGAGCAGCCTGAACCCCAGCTACACCGTGGGGTTCCAGATCATCGAGACGCTGAAGGTCCACCAGAAAGGCAACAAGAATGCGCTGAGGGACCGCGCGCTGGAACTGCTGAAGCTGGTCGAGATTCCCGATGCCGAATCGCGCCTCTCGGCCTACCCGCACCAGCTGTCGGGTGGCATGAGCCAGCGCGTGATGATCGCGATGGCACTCGCCTGTGCGCCCAAGCTGCTGATCGCCGACGAGCCCACCACCGCGCTCGACGTCACCATCCAGGCGCAGGTGCTCGACCTGCTGGTGGCGCTGCAACGCAAGCAGGACATGGCGCTGATCCTGATCACGCACGACTTGGCGCTGCTGGCAGAGCATGCCAAGCGCATCGCGGTGATGTATGCGAGCGAGGTGGTGGAAGTGCAAACCGTGCCGGCCCTGTTCGAGAAGCCGCACCACCCCTACACCGAGGCGCTGCTCGCCTCCATCCCCGAACACAGCCGCGGCGCGCGGCGCCTGCCCACGCTGGCCGGCGTGGTGCCGGGCATGCACGAGCGGCCGAAGGCCTGCCTGCTGTCGCCGCGCTGCCCTTACGTGCAAGACACTTGTCGTGTCACACACCCCGGCCTGCTGCCCATGCCGGATGGCAGTCAGGCGCGTTGTCTCTTTCCGCTGAACCTGAGCTCATGACCGCCACTGCACCAGCTCCTTTGTTGGACGCGAAGAATCTGTCGCGTCACTACCAGGTCTCGCGTGGCGTCTTCAAGCCGCCCGCGACCGTGAAGGCACTCAATGGCGTCAGCTTCTCGCTCGCTGCCGGGCAGACGCTGGCCGTGGTGGGCGAATCGGGCTGCGGCAAGTCGACGCTCGCGCGCGCGCTGACGCTGATCGAAAAGCCCACCGGCGGCAGCCTGGAGCTCGATGGCACCGATGCCGCCACCGCCGGCGAATCGCAAGTGCGTGCGCTGCGCCAGCGGGTGCAGATGGTGTTCCAGAATCCGTATGCCTCGCTGAACCCGCGCAAGCGCATCGCGCAGATGCTCGACGAGCCGCTGCTGCTCAACACCCAGCTCACGGCGCCCGAGCGGCGCGAGCGCATCGCCGCGATGCTGTCGCAGGTGGGCTTGCGGCCCGAGCATGCGCAGCGCTATCCGCACATGTTCTCGGGCGGGCAGCGCCAGCGCATTGCCATCGCGCGCGCGATGATGCTGCAGCCCGGCCTGCTGGTGGCCGACGAGCCCACATCGGCGCTCGACGTGTCCATCCAGGCGCAGATCCTGAATCTGTTCATGGACATCCAGGAGCGCACGAAGATCGCGTACGTGTTCATCTCGCACAACCTGAGCGTGGTGGAGCACATCGCCGAGCGCGTGATGGTGATGTACCTCGGCCGCGCGGTCGAGTTCGCGCCCAAGGCCCAACTGTTCTCGCAGCCGCTGCACCCGTACACCCGCGCGCTGCTGTCGGCCACGCCAAGCATCGAAGCCGCCCGCCGCGCCAACAAGATCCGCATCGTCGGCGAGTTGCCGTCGCCGCTGAATCCGCCGTCGGGCTGCAGCTTCCACAAGCGCTGTCCGTACGCGCAGCCCAATTGCAGCGTCGACGTGCCACCTTTGCGCAGCGTTCGCGGCAGCGAGGTCGCGTGCCACTACGCCGAGGCGATTGCCGACGGCATGGCGCCTTCGCGCAGCTGAATTACTGCTCGTTGAAGGCGGCTTTGTTCCGCTGAATTGGAACGCCGTTTGCCGCGTTTTTCCATCAACGATGGAAGGACGCAGCATGAGCCACACCGCCGCCGATCACCTGTTGCAGCGTTTGCGCGAATGGGGCGTGCGCCGCGTCTTCGGCTACCCGGGCGACGGCATCAACGGCCTGATGGGCGCGTTCGACCGGGCCGGCGATTCGATGGAGTTCGTGCAGGCGCGGCACGAGGAACTGGCCGCCTTCATGGCCTGCGCGCATGCCAAATTTACCGGCGAGCCGGGCATCTGCATGGCGACCTCGGGGCCGGGCGCAATCCACCTGCTGAACGGCCTGTACGACGCACGGCTCGACCACCAGCCCGTCGTGGCGATCGTCGGGCAGCAGGCCCGTGCATCGATCGGCGGCGACTACCAGCAAGAGGTCGACCTGCAGACCTTGTTCAAGGACGTGGCGTCGGAGTACGTCATCACCGTCACGGTGCCGGAGCAGGTGCGCCATGCGGTGGACCGCGCGTTGCGCATCGCGATCGACCAGCGTAGCGTCACTTGTGTGATCGTGCCCAACGACGTGCAGTTGCTGCCGGCGGTGGAGAGTCCGCCGCGAGAGCATGGCACCGTGCATTCGGGCATCGGCATCACCCGCAAGCGCATCGTTCCTGCCGATGACGAGTTGCGCCAGGCGGCCCAGATCCTCAACGCCGGCCAGCGGGTGGCCATCCTGGCCGGTGCCGGCGCGCTGGACGCGTGTGACGAACTGATCGAAGTGGCCGACCTGCTTGGTGCCGGCATCGCCAAGGCGCTGCTCGGCAAGGCGGCAGTGCCTGACGACCAGCCGTTCGTGACCGGCTCGATCGGCTTGCTGGGCACTGAGCCGAGCTGGGAACTGATGAGCGGCTGCGACACCTTGCTGATGGTCGGTTCGAGCTTTCCGTATTCGGAATACCTGCCGAAGGAAGGGCAGGCGCGCGGCGTGCAAGTCGACATCGACGGCCGCCGCCTCAGCCTGCGCTACCCGATGGAATTGAACCTCGTGGGCGATAGCCGGCTCACGCTGCGCGCGCTGATCCCGCACCTCCAACGCAAGGCGGATCGCGCCTGGCGCGGCAAGGTCGAGGCAAGCGTGGAGAAGTGGTGGCGGGTGCTCGAGGCGCGTGCGATGAACGAAGCGAACCCGATCAACCCGCAGCGTGCGTTCTGGGAGCTGTCGCCACGGCTGCCCGACGATTGCCTCATCGCCGCTGATTCGGGTTCGACGGCGTTCTGGTACGCCCGCGACCTGAAGCTGCGCCGCGGCATGCAGGCCTCGCTGTCGGGTGGGTTGGCCACGATGGGTTCGGCCGTGCCGTATGCACTCGCCGCGAAGATGGCGCACCCCACGCGGCCCGTGCTGGCCATCGCTGGCGACGGTGCGATGCAGATGAACGGCATCAACGGGCTCATCACCGTGGCGCACCGTTGGCGGCAGTGGGCCGACCCGCGGCTTGTCGTGCTGGTGCTCAACAACGCCGACCTCAACATGGTGACCTGGGAGCAGCGTGTCGGTGCGGGTGACCCGAAGTACGAGGCGTCGCAGACGCTGCCCTTCTTCCCGTATGCCGACTACGCGCGTCTGCTTGGTCTCGGTGGCATCCGTGTCGACGATCCCAACCAGCTTGCATCGGCGTGGGAGCAGGCCTTCGCTGCTGACCGGCCGACGCTGGTGGAGGTGATCGCCGACCCGGCTGTGCCGCCCTTGCCACCGCATTCGACCGGCAAGCAGGCGAAGGCCTACGTCTCGGCATTGCTGCATCGCGACCCGGAGGCGCTGCGAACCGTGATCGCCACGGCCCGGGAGTGGTGGGACAGCGTGCGTACACCATCGCGCTGACCTCAGCATTCGGCAGGTGGGGCCGCCCCTCATCGACAATCGAGCCATGAACAAAGCCTTCACCAAGGAGCCGAGCGGCGAGGACGATGACGACGACATGGCGCTGCCGGAGCTGCCGGTCGGCGGCAAGAACTACGTCACGCCCGAAGGCTATCGGCGCCTGCGAGAAGAGCTGATGGAACTGCTCGACACCGAGCGCCCGAAGATCGTTGAAGTGGTGTCGTGGGCGGCGAAGAACGGCGACCGCTCGGAGAACGGCGACTACCTGTACGGCAAGAAGCGCCTGCGAGAGATCGACCGGCGCATCCGCTTTCTGACCAAGCGCCTCGACATTGCCGAAGTGGCCGACCCCTCGGTGCACCACGGCAGCGACCAAGTGTTTTTCGGTGCGACTGTGACCTACGAAAACACGAAGGGCGAGGAGCGCACCGTCACGATCAAGGGCGTGGACGAGGTCGACAACCTGAAAGGCGAAGTGAGCTGGGTGTCACCGATTGCGCGGGCCTTGCTGAAGGCACGCGTTGGCGACGAGGTGTCGCTGATGACGCCAGGCGGCGTGGAGCACATTGAAGTGGTTGAAGTCCGCTACCCACTGCAAGCTCCGACCGCTTAATGATCAAGCAACGCCCACGGAACCGGCTCCGCCGAGCCGCCAGGCAGGCCTTGCAGGCCGCGCCGGGCGAGACGCCCGGCCCTTCGGCTGGCACATCTTGTCCATTGGACAAGATGTGTCCGGGCTCAGCCCCTCGGGGGCAGGAGCGAAGCGACTGGGGGGCTAAGGCTTCACGCGCAGGACCTTCAGCACAGCGGGGGCGCGGCGCAGGGTGCGCATCACATCGGCCAGGTGCAGCCGGTCGCGCACGCTGATCAGCAAGCGCAGTTCGATGGTTTCCGACGCGGGCTCGTCATCCATGTCGATGTGGGTGATGTCGGCCTCCGCAGCGCTCACGGCGGACGCCACCTGGGCGAGGACGCCCTTGCCGTTGTTCAGCAGCAGCGTCACCCCGGTCTCGAACGGCCGAGACGGTTCTTCGGACCAGTCGACCGTGATCCAGCGCTCGCTGTCGCGTTCGAACAGGCGTTTGCCGATGCTGCATTCGGCGGTGTGCACCAGCAGGCCTTCGCCGCGGCCCAGGTAGCCGACGATGTCGTCGCCCGGGATGGGGCGGCAGCAGTTGGCCATCTGCACCGAGGCGCCTTCGGTGCCGTCGATCACCACGAGGCCTTGCGTCGGCGTGGCGTCATCCTCGGTGGAATAGCGGCCCATGGTCAGCGTGAGCGCGTCGGGCTTGGCGCCGCGCTCGAGCATCAGCTGCGCCAGGCGCTTGGCCACGATGATGGCGATCTTGCGGCCGAGGCCGATGTCGGTCAGCAAATCGCCGCGGGTGCGGTTGCCACTCCACTTGGTGAGCGACTGCCACAACGCGGCGCCAGACGCATCGGTCGGGTCGCTCGAGGGTAGGGCGAGGCCTTCGGCGCGCAAGGCCTGAGCCAGCAGCTTCTCGCCCAGCTGCTGCGACTCTTCCTGCTCCATGTTCTTCAGGTAGTGGCGGATCTTCGAGCGGGCCCGGCCGGTGCGCACGAAGTTGAGCCAGCCCGGGTTGGGCCGGGCGCCGGGGGCGGTGACCACCTCAACCACGTCGCCGCTGCGCAGCTCGGTGCGCAAGGCCACCGGGTCGCCGTTGACCTTGGCGGCGACGCAGTGGTCGCCGACGTCGGAGTGGATGGCGTAGGCGAAGTCGACCGGCGTGGCGCCGCGCGGCAGCGCCATGATCTTCGACTTGGGCGTGAACACGTAGACCGCGTCGGGGAAGAGGTCGATCTTCACGTGCTCGAGGAATTCGCTCGCGTCGCGCGTCTCGTCCTGGATGTCGATCAGCGACTGCAGCCACAGCGCACCCAGCCGCTGGGCGTCCTGCGGCTGGCCGGCGCCGCCGATCTTGTACATCCAGTGCGCCGCGATGCCTTTTTCGGCCACCGCGTGCATGGGCTCGGTGCGGATCTGGAACTCCACCGCCGTGCCCAGCGGGCTCACCAGCGTGGTGTGCAGCGACTGGTAGCCGTTGGCCTTGGGGATGGCGATGTAGTCCTTGAAGCGGCCCGGCAGCGGCTTGTAGAGCTGGTGCAGAACGCCGAGTGCGAGGTAGCACTCGGGCAGGGTGTTCACGACGATGCGGAAGCCGAAGATGTCGTTCACCTGCGCAAAGCTCAGGTGCTTCTCGCGCATCTTGGTGTAGATCGAATAAAGCGTCTTCTCGCGGCCGTAGACCTGCACCTTCTGGCGGGCGTCGGTGAACGCCTTTTCGACCTCGCGCTGGATGCGTTCGACGATGTCGCGGCGGTAGCCGCGGGCTCGCAACACGGCCTTGGACAGCGCTGCATGGCGCCATTGGCGCAGGTGCTGGAACGACAGCTCCTGCAGTTCGCGGTAGGTCTGGTTGAGGCCCAGGCGGTGGGCGATGGGGGCGTAGATCTCGAGCGTCTCGCGGGCGATGCGGATGCGCTTCGGAGCCGCCATGGCTTCCATCGTGCGCATGTTGTGCAGCCGGTCGGCCAGTTTGATGAGGATCACGCGCACGTCGCGCGCCATCGCCAGCAGCATCTTGCGGAACGACTCGGCCTGCGATTCTTCCTTGGTCGAGAACTGCAGCTTGTCTAGCTTGGTGAGGCCGTCGACTAGGTCGGCGGTGGCGGTGCCGAAGCGTTCGATCAGCTCGACCTTGGTGACGCCGCAGTCTTCCATCGCGTCGTGCATCAGCGCGGCCATGATGGCCTGGGCGTCGAGCTTCCAGTCGGCGCACAGGCCGGCCACGGCGATGGGGTGGGTGATGTAGGGCTCACCGCTGGCGCGGAACTGGCCCAGGTGGGCCTCATCGGCGAAGCGGTAGGCCTCGCGCACGCGCTTGATGTCCGAGGCTTCGAGGTAGTCGAGCTTGCGCGTCAGCGTGGCAAACGAGGCGGCCGCGGCGTCGCTGGTGGCGGCCGGCACGGCCGGCTCGCGCACGCGCCGACCCACGCCGGTTGCAGCGTCGCGAATCCAGGTCGAAATGGGGCCAGCCATGCCTCGAATTTATCGCGGATCGGGAAATACCGGATCAGGGCTTCCCAAAAGCAAACGGCCCGCGTGGGGCCGTTTGCAATTAGTTGACAGAAGAGCCGATCAGATCGGCACCTTGCGCAACATTTCGATGCCGACTTCGCCGGCGGCGATTTCGCGCAGCGCGGTCACACCGGGCTTGTTCTTGGTTTCGATCTTGGGGGCGTGGCCCTGGCTCAGCATGCGGGCACGGTAGGTGGCTGCGAGCACCAGTTGAAAGCGGTTCGGGATCTTGACGAGACAGTCTTCGACGGTGATGCGGGCCATGGAATGCTCCGGTGAGGATCCAACTGAAGGATCTAGCTGAGATTGAGGGCCGCAAAGACAGCAGGTTTGCTTCTTCGCAGGGCAGCGTACTTGAGTCGCTGCGAATGAACGATCGCTTTCAGGTCGAAGAGCGCCGTTTCAAACAGAGCGTTGATTATAACGAAGTCGAAATGCCGGGCCTGGGCCACCTCGATGCGTGCATTGGTCAGGCGCTGGGCGATCACCTCGGGGTGGTCTTCGCCGCGGCGAGTCAGGCGCTGGGCCAGTTCGTCCCAGCTGGGGGGCAGGATGAAGATCAGGATGGCGTTAGGGAACAGTTCCTTGATCTGCAGCGCGCCCTGCCAGTCGATCTCGAGCACCACATCCTGCCCGCCGGTGATGAGGGTTTCGACCGCTGCGCGTGAGGTGCCGTACAGGTTGCCGTGCACTTCAGCCCATTCGAAGAAGGCGCCATCGGCGATCTTCTGGCGAAATTCGGGTTCTTCGATGAAGAAGTACTCGCGCCCGTCCTGTTCCTGGCCTCGCGGCTTGCGGGTGGTGTGCGAAATGGACACCACCAAGTGCGAGTCCATCTGCAGCAAGGCGTTCACGAGGCTCGACTTGCCTGCACCGCTGGGGGCGGCCACCACGAAAAGATTGCCGGGGTAGTCCATCATTCGAGATTCTGAATTTCGAGTACGAAGCCGCGCTGGAAATTTTCGTGGCAGTTGCAGCCCCGAACTGTAGCTTGTGCTGCTGCGCTGCAGCCACCATCGGTCGTTGCCTGCATGCAGGCGGCTGGTTTGCGTCGAAAGGTGCACAGACCCGTGCCCGCTACGCCAGGACCACGGGGTCAGTTCGATCGTCCCGGATGCTGGCGCGCGATCAAGATATAGAGCGCCGCGCCAAACACCAACAGCCCCGTGGCGATCCACAGCGAGGCGTTGAATCCTGCGGCCGCGTTCGCACTTCGTGCCACCAGCCAAGCGGCAAGCGGTGGCCCCATGATCTGCCCCAATCCGTATGAGGCGGTGAGCAGGCCCATGAAGCTGGTGGCATCCGAGGGCCTCACGCGGCGCACCTCCTGCATCGCGAAGAAGGTGATGGCGGTGAAGGGCAGCCCGAGCAACAGACTGCCTGCCGCGAAGCCGACCAGGCTGGGGCTCACGAGGCTTGCGGCCACACCGGCCGCCTGTAAAACGTAGCAGGCCGCCAACCGCAGCCGCAGGTCGCCCTGCGGGCTCAGGCGCGAGGCGCCCACTGCCCCGAGCATCACGCCAACACCAAACAGTGGCCAGAAGAGGTCGAGCCAATGCGAGCCGGGCAAGGCTTGGCGAGCGATCACGGGCAGGAATGTCGCGGTGATGATGTAGCCGATACCGGCCAGGCCGTAAGCCAGCGTGAGAAGGCTCATCTCGCCGGCGGCAGCGGGCGCGCGCAACGCAACCTGGCTGGTGGGTCCGGCAGTCGGTGTCGACGGAGCGAGCCCGCGTCTGGCATCGAAGGCGTGCCACACGGCGGCTGTCAGCAGCGCAGCCAGCACGCCAAAGGTCAGCCAGCCCGCCGCTGCAGGCCCCTGCAACTGCACCAGCACGGTGGCTGCCAGACCGCTCGCAATGATGCCCAGGCCTGGCCCGACGTAGATCAGCGCCCCCATGGCGGGTACCCCTCGCCGTGCCAGCTGCTCCAAGCAAAAGCCCGAGGTGTACAGGAAGACCACGGCGCTCGCCACGCCGGCGGCAAACCGCAAGAGCGCCCAAGCCGCCGGCTGGTGCGCTGCCATGCCCAGCGTCAGAAGCGCCGTGACGACCAGCCCGCCGCGCACGAGTTGGGGTCCGTTGACCGTGCCAGACCACCCCAAGCGCCGCCAGATCCAGGGCTGGAACGTGCATGCCACGGCGCCGATGAGGTATCCCAGGTAATTGGCGCTCGCAAGCAGGCTTGCCCCGGTGAGATCCACCGAATGTTCCGCCAGCATCAGGGGCAGGAGCGGCGTGAACGCGAAGCGGCCGATGCCCATTGCCACAGCGAGTGCAACGAGGCCCCCTACGGCGATGGTGAGAGGCGAGAGGGGACGTGGGGTCGACATGCGGTCGATGAGTTTCTCACGCGTCCCGGCTGGCTTTCATCACGACGCCACGGCTCGCGAGAACGGTCGCGGCCACGGACTTATTTCACGAGCGGTGCGGCGGCGCAGCGCCTTGTCCAGTGCCGCCACGCAGGCCGTGGGTATGTCAACCCCAGACGAACAAAGTGCTAGATTCATCCATGGCCCGTCTCCTCGCACCTCGCAACGCGGCAGCCCATCTGCTGGGTGTCTTGGTGTAGCTCTGCTGACCTCCGGTCTGCAACCTACGGCAAAGCGAGGGACGGGCCGCCGGATTCACAAAGCCATCCTGTTCAGAGGTCTGACTTGCTTCTGACGTAAGCCATCGGGGATTCGCTTCACATGCCACACGATCTGGTTGCATTCGGCGCCATCTTCTTCTGCGGCCTTGCGCTGGTGCCCGCAGCCGCCCATGCCATGGAACTGCCCAACAAGATCCGCTTGGCCAAGGATGAATACTTTGTCGCCCAGAAGCTCTACCGTGGCTGGGAGCGCGTGGCGCCCATCGTGATCCTGGCGCTGATCAGCACCGCCATGCTGATCGAGCAGGCGGGAGCTGCGGATCCTCGGCCCGAGGTGGCGTCCGTCGTTGCCTTTGTCTGCATCGCAGCCACGCAACTCGTGTTCTGGGTGTTCACATTTCCGGCCAATCGAGCAACACAGAACTGGACCCAGGCTCCCCCACACTGGGAGAAGCTGCGTCGCCGGTGGGAGTATTCGCACGCCACATCCGCGGTGCTCAACGTCGTGGCCTTTGGTGCTGCCGTGCTGGCGACGCTGTGGTCGTGAGCGCGATGCCCGTTGCGGACGTCAGGCGCGATTGACCTCGATGCCCGCCAACCGCAACGCACCCTCTGCGACGAGCCAGCCCAAAGGTGGTGGTTCTCCTCGTTCCTCATCAAGAGCGTCAAAGCCCGAGGCAAATCAGTCAACGCAAAATGCATTAGAGGCACTGGCCTCGCTTGCCAACCTGGGGCCAAAGTCGGCGCAGGCGCTCGTCGCATCGGGCATCTCATCATTCGCTGAAGTCCAGCGCCTCGGCTCGGTAGCCACCTACGCACGCATCAAGCAAAGTGATCCGCGCGTCACGCTGAATCTGCTCTGGGCGCTGGAGGGCGCTTTGTCGGGTCTTTCCTGGCAAGTTGTGGCCAAGGAGCACCGCACCAGCCTGCTGCTTGCACTCGACACCCTTCAGAATCGACAGAACAACGGGAGCGGTACAAGTGCTGGTTGAGATTGCAATTGGCGACGCATACGGAGCCGGATTCGAATTCTGCAGCCGCGAGAAGATCGAGCGCAGCAACACGCTTGCGTCGTATGTCGACCATGAACTCGGCATAGCGGCCGGCTGCTACACCGACGACACGCAGATGAGCATTGCGATCTCGGAGGTGCTACTTTCCGAGGCGAGCGCTACCAGCGCCACGTTCGCCGATGCATTCGTCCGCTGCTACAAGCGCGACCGGCGAAAAGGCTACGCGAAAGGGATGCAAGCCCTTCTGGACGAGTGTCCGGATGGGTCATCCCTGCGTTCTCGCATCAAGCCGGAAAGCCGGCGCAACGGAGCGGCCATGAGGTCGGTTCCACTCGGGCTGATTCCAGACAAGAGCCTGCTCCTCAGCGTCGCCGAAGAGCAGGCCGCCATCACGCACAACACAGCCGAGGGCATCCTCTCGTCCCGCGTGGTTGCGCTCATCTCACACCTGCTGTTGTACGAGCAAGCGAAGCTGTCGAGCCTGCCGAGACTGGTTCAGGAAGAGCTTGGTTTTGAGTTGCTCAGCAATTGGCAGCAAGAAGTCGAATGCGATGCCATACAAACCCTGCACGCCGTCAACACAGCATTGCAGCGGAATCGGCGCACGTCAGATCTCCTGATCGACTGCGTGAACTTCGGGGGTGATGTGGACAGCGTTGCGGCAATCGCGATGGGACTCGCATCGCTATCGCCCGAGTACGCCTCGGAGGTGCCGAAGGTTCTTCGGGAGGGGCTGGAGGCAGGGTCCTATGGAACTTCGTTCCTCCAGAGACTCGACGCTGCACTGGCAGAGAAATTCACCGTTCTCGCCAACCGGCTGCAGGGAGCTGTCGTCTAGGCTTCGATCGGCATCGCCGGGCTGAGCAACAAGAAAGTCGAAAAGGACGGTCAGACCATCCCTGGCGGCCGTTGAAGTTGGGCGCGCAAGCGGCTGTGAAGCCTAGGGTTTGCGCGGAGCCGTTGAGCCGGGAGGCCGGACGAGCGAGGTTTCCGAAAGCTGGATGCCCGGCCATCCCGAGATCTCGCGCACCGCTCATCTCCAAGCAAATCAACGACTTACCGCGGCTCTTGGAAACCGTGACATATGGCACACGTGTTGCGATAACTGTGCGCTGGCCGCGTCGACAGACGCGGAAAGACGACAAACACAGGAGACAGCAATGAGCACGATGGACGACCTCGACCCCACCGAAACCGGCGAGTGGGTCGACGCGTTGAGCGCGGTCCAGCAGCACCGCGGCAGCGACCGCACCAACTACCTCATCAACCGGCTGGTCGACCAGGGCCGGCGCGATGGCGTCTACGTTCCGCGCTCGTTAACCACCGCCTACTGCAACACCATCCCGCCCGAGCGCGAGGACAAGAGCACTGGCGACCGCGAGATTGAGCACAAGCTGCGCTCGATCATCCGCTGGAACGCGATGGCCATCATCCTGCGCGCCAACAAGGATTCGTCCGAACTCGGTGGCCACATCGCCAGCTTCCAGTCCGCGGCGACGCTCTACGACATCGGCTTCGGCCACTTCTGGCACGCGCCCACCGAGACCCACGGCGGCGACCTGCTGTTCATCCAGGGCCACAGCTCGCCCGGCATCTATGCCCGCGCCTTCCTCGAAGGGCGGCTCACGGAAGCGCAGCTGCTGAACTACCGCCAGGAGACCGACGGCCAGGGCATCCCGTCGTACCCGCACCCCTGGCTGATGCCCGACTTCTGGCAGTTCCCCACCGTCTCGATGGGCCTCGGGCCGCTGATGGCGATCTACCAGGCGCGCTTCCTCAAGTACCTGCACGGCCGCGGCCTGGCCGACACCGCCAAGCGCAAGGTCTGGGCCTTCATGGGCGACGGCGAGATGGACGAGCCCGAGTCGCTCGGCGCGATCTCGCTGGCCGGCCGCGAGAACCTCGACAACCTTGTCTTCGTCATCAACTGCAACCTGCAGCGGCTGGACGGCCCGGTGCGCGGCAACGGCAAGATCGTCCAGGAACTCGAGAGCGTGTTCCGCGGTGCCGGCTGGAACGTCATCAAGGTGCTGTGGGGCAGCGGCTGGGACGCACTGCTCGCCAAGGACAAGAGCGGCAAGCTGCTGCAACGCATGGAAGAGTGCGTTGACGGCGAGTACCAGGACTTCAAGAGCAAGAGCGGCGCCTACGTGCGCGAGCACTTCTTTGGCAAGTACGACGAGACCCGGGCGCTCGTGGCCCACATGAGTGACGACGAAATCTGGAGCCTCACGCGGGGCGGGCACGACCCGGTCAAGGTCTTCGCCGCGTACTCCGCCGCGGTCAAGCACACCGGCCAGCCGACGCTGATCCTGCCGAAGACCGTCAAGGGCTACGGCATGGGCGAGTCGGGCGAAGGCCAGATGATTGCGCATCAGGCGAAGAAGATGACGCAGGACGCGCTGCGCGGCTTCCGCGACCGCTTCCAGATCCCGGTCTCGGACGAAGACCTGCCCAACGTGCCCTTCGTCAAGCTCGCCGAAGACAGCCCCGAGATGCAGTACCTGCACGCGCGGCGTGCGGCGCTCGGCGGCTACCTGCCGCAGCGGCGGCGCAAATCCACCGCGCTCGAGATTCCGCCGTTGGCCACCTTCGAGCGGCTGCTGAAGGACACCGGTGAACGCGAGATCTCGACCACGATGGCCTTCGTGCAGATGCTCGGCACGCTGGTGCGCGACAAGACCATCGGCCGCCACATCGTGCCCATCGTGCCCGACGAGTCGCGCACCTTCGGCATGGAAGGCATGTTCCGCCAGCTCGGCATCTATTCCTCGCTCGGCCAGCTCTACAAGCCGCAGGACGCCGACCAGCTGATGTACTACCGCGAGTCCAAGGACGGCCAGGTGCTGCAAGAGGGCATCAACGAAGGCGGCGCGATGTCGAGCTGGATCGTTGCGGCCACCTCGTACAGCACGAACAACGTGCCGATGATCCCGTTCTACATCTACTACTCGATGTTCGGGCTGCAGCGCGTCGGCGACCTAGCCTGGCTGGCCGGCGACATCCGCGCGCGCGGCTTCCTGCTCGGCGGCACCGCCGGGCGCACCACGCTGAACGGCGAAGGCCTGCAGCACGAGGACGGCCACAGCCACATCCTCGCTGGCACCATCCCGAACTGCATCTCCTACGACCCGACCTTCGCGTTCGAAGTCGTCACCATCATCCGCGACGGCATGCGCCGCATGTACGCCGAGCAGGAGGACGTTTACTACTACGTCACCCTGATGAACGAGAACTACCCGCACCCGGGCATGCCCGAGGGCAGCGAGGCGGGCATCCTCAAGGGCCTCTACCAGCTGAGCGACGGCGGCAAGACGGCCAAGAAGGGTCAACGCGTGCAGCTGATGGGCAGCGGCACCATCCTGCGCGAGGTGATGTTTGCGGCCGAGCTGCTGAAGAACGACTTCGGCATCGCGGCCGACGTGTGGAGTGCGACCAGCTTCAACGAGCTGCGCCGCGACGGCATGGCCGTCGAGCGCTGGAACCGCTTGCACCCGACCGCACCGGCGCGCAAGAGCCATGTCGAGTTATGCCTCGAAGGCCACGACGGCCCGGTGATCGCCGCCACCGACTACATGCGCAACTACGCCGACCAGGTGCGCGAGCAGGTGCAAGCTGCCGGCCGGCGCTACACCGTGCTCGGCACCGATGGCTTCGGCCGCAGCGACTACCGGCGCAAGCTGCGCCGCTTCTTCGAGGTTGACCGCTGGCACGTGGTGGTGGCTGCGCTCAAGGCGCTGGCCGACGACGGCGTGATCAAGCCCTCGGTGGTTGCGGATGCGATCGCGAAATACGGGCTCGATGCCGAGCGCGCAGCCCCTTGGACGGTGTGAGGCACGACATGAGCAATTCATTCGACATCAAGGTGCCCGACATCGGCGACTTCGCCGACGTGCCCGTCATCGAAATCTTCGTGAAGGTCGGCGACACGGTGAAGGCCGAAGACCCGCTGCTCTCGCTCGAGTCCGACAAGGCAACGATGGACGTGCCCGCGCCGCGCGGCGGCAAGGTGAAGTCCATCGCCGTGAACATCGGCGACAAGGTCAGCGAGGGCAGTGTGGTGATGGTCTTCGAAGGCGAAGGCGCTGGCGCCGCATCGGCACCAGCAGCCGCACCCGTCGAGGCAGCCAAGCCCAGCGTCACGGCGCCGCCCTCGGCCGTCAACGCGCCGGCCGGCGTGGCCGAGGTGCGTGTGCCCGACATCGGTGAGTTCACCGACGTGCCGGTGATCGAGATCTTCGTGAAGGTCGGCGACACGGTGAAGGCCGAAGACCCGCTCGTCTCGCTCGAGTCCGACAAGGCGACGATGGACGTGCCGGCGCCGTTGTCGGGTGTCGTCAAGGCCATCAAGGTCAAGGTCGGCGACAAGGTCAGCGAAGGCTCGGTGATCCTGTCGCTCACGACCGGCGAGGTGAGCGCCGTGCCAACGGCAGCGCCCGCAGTCGCTGCGGCGATCGGCGGCGATGCGGCCAAGGCCCCGGCCGCAACAGCAGCGGCTGGCACCGTCGACGAAGCCAGCTTCGCACTCGCCTACGCCGGCCCGGCCGTGCGCAAGTTGGCGCGAGAACTCGGCGTCGATCTCGGCAAGGTGAAAGGCAGCGGCGACCACGGCCGCATCGTCCGCGAGGACGTCGAGGCATTCGCAAAGGGCGGCGCGCCGAGCGCAGCATCCGCGCCCGCCAAAGCGGCAGCGGCGCCCGCAGCCGACGGCGCCGGCCTGGACCTGCTGCCCTGGCCGAAGGTCGACTTCGCCAAGTTCGGCCCGATCGAGCGCAAGGAGCTGTCGCGCATCAAGAAGATCTCGGCCGCGAACCTGCATCGCAACTGGGTCGTCATCCCGCATGTGACCACGCACGACGAGGCCGACATCACCGAGCTCGAGCAGTTCCGCGTGCAGATGAACAAGGAGCTCGAGAAGTCTGGCGTCAAGCTCAGCATGCTGCCGTTCATGATGAAGGCGGCGGTGGCGGCACTGAAGAAGTTCCCCGAGTTCAACGCCAGCCTAGAAGGTGATGCGCTGGTCATGAAGAACTACTGGCACATCGGCTTCGCCGCCGACACGCCGAACGGCCTGATGGTGCCGGTGATCCGCGATGTCGACAAGAAGACCGTGCCCGACATCGCGAAGGAGATGAGCGAACTCGCCAAGCTCGCACGCGACGGCAAGCTCAAGCCCGACCAGATGCAGGGCGGCACTTTCACGATCAGCTCGCTAGGCGGCATCGCCGGCATCTACTTCACGCCCATCATCAACGCGCCCGAGGTCTCGATCATGGGCGTGTGCAAGAGCTACTGGAAGCAGGTGTCCAGCGACGGCAAGACCTACCAGTCGCGGCTGATCCTGCCGCTGTCGCTGTCGTGGGATCACCGCGTGATCGACGGCGCCGCCGCGGCGCGCTTCAACGTGCATTTCGCCAACGTGCTCGCCGACCTGCGGCGCGTGCTGTTCTGAAGGGGACTTGGTTCATGGCCAATCTGGTTGAAGTGAAGGTCCCGGACATCGGCGACTTCAAGGATGTCGCGATCATCGAATTGCTGGTCAAGCCCGGCGAGGTCATCGCGGTCGACACGGCGCTGATCATGGTCGAGTCCGACAAGGCCTCGATGGAGATCCCGTCGACGCACGCGGGGACGGTCAAGGAGCTGAAGGTCAAGCTCGGCGACAAGGTCAGCGAGGGCTCGGTGATCCTGGTGGTCGAAGCGGCGGGTGCCGCCGCACCGGCGCCGGCCGCAGCACCCCCCGCGAAGGCCGCGTCCGCGGCCCCCCCGGCCGCACCCGCACCAGCGATCCCGAACGCTGCCACCTACAGCGGCAAGGCCGACATCGAGTGCGAGCTGCTCGTGCTCGGCGCCGGCCCTGGTGGCTACTCCGCCGCGTTCCGCAGCGCCGACATCGGCATGAAGACCGTGCTCGTCGAACGCTATGCCACGCTCGGCGGTGTGTGCCTGAACGTGGGCTGCATCCCGTCGAAGGCGCTGCTGCACACCGCCAGCGTGATGGACGAAGTGAAGTCGCTGGCCCACCACGGCATCAAGTTCACAGCGCCCGAGATCGACATCGAAGCCCTGCGCGGCTTCAAGGACGGCGTCGTCAAGAAGCTCACCGGCGGCCTCGCCGGCATGGCCAAGGCGCGCAAGGTCGAAGTCGTGACCGGCGTCGGCAGCTTCCTCGATCCGTACCACCTCGAGGTCGTCGGCGCGGGCGGCGCCAAGAAGGTCGTGAAGTTCGCCAAAGCCATCATTGCCGCCGGCTCGCAGGCGATGAAGCTGCCGTTCATGCCCGACGACGAACGCGTCGTCGACTCGACCGGCGCGCTGCTGCTCAAGGGCATCCCGAAGCGCATGCTCGTCGTCGGCGGCGGAATCATCGGGCTCGAGATGGCGACCGTTTACTCGACGCTCGGCACGCGCATCGACGTCGTCGAGATGCTCGACGGCCTGATGCAGGGCGCCGACCGCGACCTCGTGAAGGTGTGGGAAAAGTTCAACAGCGCGCGCTTCGAGAACGTGATGCTGAAGACCAAGACCGTCGGCGCGAAGGCGACGAAGGCCGGCATCGAGGTCAGCTTCGAAGGCGAGAAGGCACCGAAGGAGCCGCAGCTCTACGACCTGGTGCTGGTCGCGGTGGGGCGCAGCCCGAACGGCAAGAAGATCGCGGCCGACAAGGCCGGCGTTGCCGTCACCGACCGCGGCTTCATCAACGTCGACAAGCAGATGCGCACCAACGTGCCGCACATCTTCGCCATCGGCGACATCGTCGGCCAGCCCATGCTCGCCCACAAGGCGGTGCACGAAGCGCACGTGGCGGCCGAGGCGGCGCATGGCGAGGCGGCGTTCTTCGATGCGCGGCAGATTCCATCGGTGGCCTACACCGACCCCGAGGTGGCGTGGGCCGGCAAGACCGAAGAGCAGTGCAAGGCCGAAGGCATCAAGGTCGGCAAGGCGGTGTTCCCGTGGGCCGCGTCGGGCCGCGCCATCGCCAACGGCCGCGACGAAGGCTTCACCAAGCTGCTGTTCGACGAAGCCACGCACCGCGTCATCGGTGGCGGCATCGTCGGCACACATGCCGGCGACCTGATCGGCGAGGTGTGCCTGGCGATCGAGATGGGCTGCGAGCCGGCCGACATCGGCAAGACCATCCACCCGCATCCGACGCTCGGTGAATCCATCGGCATGGCCGCCGAGGTTTTCGAAGGCCATTGCACCGATCTGCCGCCGCAAAAGAAGAAGTAGGCGACCGTGGCACTCAATCTGACCTGCGAAACCACCGGCAGCGGGCCACCGTTGGTCGTGCTGCACGGCTTGTTCGGCTCGGGCGGCAACTGGCGCGGCGTGGCCCGTGGCTTGGCCGACAGCCACACCTTGCATTGCGTCGACCTGCGCAACCACGGCGCTTCGCCGTGGGCCGACTCGATGGACTACATCGAGATGGCCGACGACGTACTGCAGCTGTTCGATCGCCTGGGCCTCAAGGCGCCGGCCGTGATGGGCCACAGCATGGGCGGCAAGACGGCGATGGCGCTGGCGCTGCGCCACCCGGCGCGGGTCGGCCGGCTGATCGTGGTCGACATCGCGCCGCTCGCCTACGGCGACACGCTGATGCCGGTTGCGCACGCGATGTGCAGCGTCGACGTGATGGCCGCCGTGAGCCGCGCCGAGGTGCAGCGCCGGTTGCAGCTCGCGCTGCCCGATGCCGGCATCGCGCCGTTCCTGATGCAGAACCTGGTGACGCACAACGATCACTTCGACTGGCGGATCAACCTGATGGGCATCAGCTCGGCGATGCCCCAGCTGTGCGAGTTCCCTTCCGACTTGCTGGGCGCGCACTTCGTCGGACCCGTCACGGTGATCGCCGGCGCGAACTCCGACTACGTCGCGCAACGCGACGGCGCGGCGTTCCATCCCTTCTTCAGCCAGGTCCAGATCGAATTCATCGCAGACGCCGGCCATTGGGTCCATGCGGACCAGCCGGCGGCCTTCATGAGCAGCGTCAAGCGAGCCTTGAGGCCCAACAAGACCAGACAACCGGAGAACGAGACATGACCGAAAAGACCGAGAGCCTTCGCGAGGCTGCGCTCGACTACCACCGCTACCCGACGCCAGGCAAGATTTCCGTCACGCCCACCAAGGCGATGGCGACCGCGCGCGACCTATCACTCGCGTATTCGCCAGGGGTCGCCGATGCCTGCATGGCCATCGCCGACGATCCGAGCGAGGCCGGCAACCTGACCTCGCGCAGCAACCTGGTGGCCGTCATCACCAACGGCACCGCGGTGCTGGGGCTGGGCAACATCGGCCCGCTGGCCGCCAAGCCGGTGATGGAAGGCAAGGCCTGCCTGTTCAAGAAGTTCGCCGGCATCGACGTGTTCGACATCGAGCTCGCCGAGAACGACCCCGACGCGCTGATCGAGACCATCGCCCGCATGGAGCCCACCTTCGGCGGCATCAACCTCGAGGACATCAAGGCGCCCGAGTGCTTCTACATCGAGACGAAGCTGCGCGAGCGCATGAAGATCCCGGTCTTCCATGACGACCAGCACGGCACCGCCATCGTCGCGGCCGCAGCCATCCTCAATGCGCTGAAGCACGTGGGCAAGAACATCGCCGAGGTCAAGCTCGTGGCTTCGGGCGCGGGTGCGGCGGCGCTTGCCTGCCTGGACCTCGCGGTGAGCCTGGGCCTCAAGCCCGAGAACATCTACGTCACCGATGCGAAGGGCGTGGTCTACCTCGGCCGTGCGGAAAGCATGGACCCGAACAAGTCGCGCTACGCCCGCGACACCAGCGCGCGCACGCTGGCCCAGCTGATCCCGGGCACCGACATCTTTCTCGGCCTGTCGGCCGGCGGCGTGCTGTCGCCCGAGATGGTGAAGACGATGGCGCGTGACCCGATCATCCTCGCGATGGCGAACCCGACGCCCGAGATCACGCCGGAGGATGCGCTGGCGGTGCGGCCCGACGCGGTCATCGGCACCGGCCGCTCCGACTACCCGAACCAGGTCAACAACGTCCTGTGCTTCCCGTTCATCTTCCGCGGTGCGCTGGATGCCGGTGCGACCACCATCAACGAGGCGATGAAGCTCGCCGCCGTCCACGCGATCGCCGACCTGACGCACCAGGAGATCCCCGAGATCGTGGCCCAGGCCTACGGTGTGGTCGGCCTGCGCTTCGGGCGCGACTACCTGATCCCCAAGCCCTTTGATCCGCGCCTGATCGAAGCTGTGGCGCCCGCCGTGGCGCAGGCCGCAATGGACAGCGGCGTTGCGACCCGGCCGATCGCCGACATGCCGGCCTACCGGCAGCGCCTCTCGCATTTCGTCTATCAGTCGGGCAGCAGCATGCAGCCGCTGTTCGCGGCCGCGCAGCGTTCGCCCAAACGTGTGGTGTATGCCGAGGGCGAGGACGAGCGCGTGCTGCGCGCCGCGCAGGTCGTGGTCGACGAAGGCCTGGCGCGGCCGCTGCTGCTCGGGCGCCCCGAGGTGATCAACCAGCGCCTGTCGGAGTTCGGGCTGCGGCTCGAGATCGGCAAGGACTGCGACACCGTCGATCCGCTTGACCCCGCGGTCTATGGCGATGCGGCTGACGCCTACTTCGAACTCAAGCGCCGCGACGGCGTGTCGCGCGCAGTGGCGCGGGTCGAGATGCGCAGCCGCGCCACGCTGCTCGCAGCGATGCTGGTGCGCCAGGGCAAGGCCGATGCGATGCTGTGCGGCACCTTCGGCGGCTACAGCGACCATCTGCGCCATGTGCGCGACGTGATCGGGATGCGCCCCGGCACGAACACGCTGGCCGCGATGCAAATGCTGATGCTTCCCGGGCGGCAGCTGTTCATTCTCGACACCCACGTCAACCGGGACCCGAGCGCCGAGCAGGTGGCCGAGATCGCGTTGCTGGCGGTCGAAGAAGTGCGCCGCTTCGGCGTGACGCCGAGTGTCGCGCTGCTGTCGCATTCGAGCTTCGGCGGCTCCGATGCGGCTTCCGCGGTGAAGATGCGCGAGGCGTTGGTCCTCATCAAGAAGCGCGACCCGCAGCTCGCGGTGGATGGTGAGATGCGTGGGGATGCTGCGCTGTCCAAGTCCATCCTGGACCGTGAGTTCCCCGACTCGAACCTCACGACCGAAGCCAACGTGCTCGTCATGCCGAACGTCGACGCGGCCAACATTTCCTACAACCTGCTGCGGGTCGCCGCCGGCAATGGCATCACGGTCGGCGCCATCCTGCTCGGCGCGGCGCGGCCGGTGCACATCCTGACGCCATCGTCGACCGTGCGGCGCATCGTCAACATGACAGCGCTGGCGGTCGTGGATGCGACCTCGCAGCGCGCAGTGGCCGGCGACACCGACTGAGCCTGAGCCCACCGATTCCAAGGAGACTTTCGTGAACGACCAGCCCGTATCCAAGCGGTTCTACCAATCGCTGTATTTCCAGGTCATCACCGCCATCGTCATCGGCGTGCTGCTGGGTCACTTCTACCCCGAGAGCGGCGAGGCGATGAAGCCGCTCGGCGATGGCTTCATCAAGCTGATCAAGATGGTCATCGCACCGATCATCTTCTGCACCGTCGTGGTCGGCATCGCCGGCATGGAAGACATGAAGAAGGTCGGCAAGACCGGGGGGTTGGCGCTCCTGTACTTCGAGATCGTCAGCAGCATTGCGCTGGTCGTGGGCCTCGTGATCATCAACCTCGTCCAGCCCGGCTCCGGCATGAACGTGGACGTCAAGTCGCTCGATGCCAAGAGCATCGCGGCCTACACCGGCCCGGGCAAGATGGCCACCACCACCGAGTTCCTGCTCAACGTCATCCCGAGCACGGTGGTCGACGCTTTCGCCAAGGGCGAGATCCTGCAGGTGCTGCTGTTTGCGGTGATGTTCGGCTTCGCGTTGCACAAGTTCGGCGGGCGCGGCACGCTGGTGTTCGACTTCATCGAGAAGTTCTCGCACGTGCTGTTCACGATCGTCGGCTACATCATGAAGCTGGCCCCGATCGGTGCGTTCGGCGCGATGGCTTTCACCATCGGCAAGTACGGCGTGGCTTCGCTGCTGCAGCTCGGCCAGTTGATGGCGACCTTCTACGCCACCTGCCTGTTCTTCATCTTCATCGTGCTCGGTTCGATCGCGCGCTTCCACGGCTTCTCGATCTGGAAGTTCATCAAGTACATCAAGGAAGAGCTGCTGATCGTGCTCGGCACGTCTTCTTCCGAATCGGTGCTTCCGCGCATGATGGCCAAGCTCGAGAACCTGGGGGCGAAGAAGTCAGTGGTCGGGCTGGTGATCCCGACCGGCTATTCGTTCAACCTCGACGGCACTTCCATCTACCTGACGATGGCGGCGGTGTTCATCGCCCAGGCCACCAACACACCGATGACCCTGGCGCAGCAGTTCACCTTGCTGCTGGTGCTGCTGCTCACCTCCAAGGGCGCAGCCGGTGTGACGGGCAGCGGCTTCATCGTGCTGGCGGCGACCTTGTCGGCGGTGGGCCATGTGCCGGTCGCGGGTCTGGCGCTGATTCTTGGCATCGACCGCTTCATGTCGGAGGCTCGCGCGCTGACCAACCTGATCGGCAACGGCGTTGCCACGGTGGTGGTTGCCAAGTGGACCGGCGAACTCGACGTCGAACGCATGCATCGCCACCTGAACAACGAGACGGCGACAGCCGCCGACGCACCCGAAGATGTGCTCGACGCGACCGAGTTCCACATGCCGGCCGCCGGGCACGCGCCGGCAGCGGTGATGCCCGTGCGCGACGCGACCGGACGCTGAGAGCCGGTACGCCCCCGTGCGTTCGAAGCAGAGCCTCATGAGCGCCCCGCAAGCCAGGCACCGGATTGTCATCGTCGGTGGCGGCGCGGGCGGGCTCGAGTTGGCGACCAGCCTGGGCGACTCGCTGGGCAAGCCCGGCCGGGCTGACATCACGCTGATCGACAAGAACCGCACCCATGTCTGGAAGCCCAAGCTGCACGAGATCGCTTCGGGCAGCATGGACCTGAGCGCACACGAGGTCGATTACCTGGCGCAGGCGCACTGGCATCACTTCCGCTTCCGCATCGGCGAGATGATCGGGCTCGACCGCGAGCGCCGCGAGGTGCACGTGGCACCGTGGCTCGACGACGAAGGCCGGGAGGTGACCCCCGATCGTGTGTTCGGCTATGACACGCTGGTGCTCGCACTCGGCAGCCTGAGCAACGACTTCGGCACCCCCGGCGTCGCGGCGCACGCGCTCAAGCTCGAGTCGAAGGCTGACGCGCAGCGCTTCCATTCACGCATGGTCAACGCGTGCATCCGCGCCCATGCCCAGACCACGCCGGTGCGGCCCGAGCAATTGCACGTGGCCATCATCGGCGCGGGCGCGACGGGTGTCGAGCTGGCGGCCGAGCTGCACCGCACCACGCGTGAAGTCATCGCCTACGGCCTGGACCGTGTCGATGCCGACAAGGACATCCAGGTCAGCCTGATCGAGGCGGCCGACCGTGTGCTGCCGGCGCTTCCGCCACGGCTGTCCCAGGCGACGGTCGAGTTGCTGCGCAAGCTCGGCGTCACCGTTCACACCGATGCGAAGGTGGCCGAGGTGCTGCCCGATGGCGTGCGCCTGGCCGACGGCCGCAGCTTGCCCGCCGAGCTGGTTGTCTGGGCGGCGGGCGTGAAGGCGCCCGACTTCCTGAAGGACATCGCCGGCCTGGAGACCAACCGCATCAACCAGATCGTCGTGCGGCCCACCTTGCAGGCGACGCGGGACGACGACATTTTTGCGCTCGGCGACTGCGCAGCCTGCGCGTGGCCACAGGCCAACGGCGGCAAGGGCGGCTGGGTGCCGCCGCGTGCCCAGGCATCGCATCAGCAGGCGTCGCACATGGCAGCCCAGATCTACCGGCGCCTCGCGGGCCGGCCGCTCAAAGCCTATCGCTACCGCGACTTCGGCTCGCTGGTGTCGCTCGGCGAGTACAGCACCGTCGGAAACATGATGGGCGGCCTGATCGGCGGCAGCCTGATGATCGAAGGCGGCTTCGCCCGACTGATGTACGTGTCGCTCTACAAGATGCACGAGCTCGCGCTGCACGGGTTCTTCAAGGTCGCGCTCGACACGCTCGCGCGTCTGATCACGCGGCGGACCGAGCCGCACGTCAAGTTGCACTGAACGGGCCGACCCCCATGAACGATTCACCCAACCCTGCCGATCCTTTTGGCTGGTTCCAGCAGATGGCGCTGGGCCACCAGCAGTTCGCCACCTTCATGCGCAGCACCGTCGACGCCGCGCCGCTCGACGAGCGTAGCAAGGCCCAGTGGGGCTTCGCGCTGCGCCAGGTGGTCGATGCGGTGAGCCCGAAGAACTGTTTGGCCACCAACCCGGATGTGCTCCAGCTCGCATTGGAGAGCGGCGGTTCGAGCCTGGTCGAAGGCGCGCGCCTCTTCTTCGACGACCTCGCCAAGGGCCGCATCTCGATGTCGGACGACCAGGCCTTCGAGGTTGGCCGCAACCTCGCGACCACGCCCGGCAGCGTCGTGTTCGAGAACGAGCTGATTCAGCTCATCCAGTACTCGCCGACCACCGCCAAGGTACACAAGCGCCCGCTGGTCATCGTGCCGCCATGCATCAACAAGTTCTACATCCTCGACCTGCAGCCCGAGAACTCGTTCGTCGGGCACGCCGTGGCCTCGGGTCACACGGTGTTCCTCGTGTCGTGGCGCAACGCCGGCAAGGATCAGGGCCACCTGACCTGGGACGACTACATCGAGCAAGGCGTGCTGCAGGCGCTGTCGGTGGCATGCCGCATTCGCCGCGCCGACAAGGTCGACACGCTCGGGTTCTGCGTCGGCGGCACCTTGCTGGCAAGCGCGCTGGCCGTGGCGGCAGCGCGCGGCGAGCAACCGGCCTCGAGCGTCACGCTGCTGACGACGATGCTCGATTTCTCGGACACCGGCGAGCTTGGCCTGATGGTCGACGAGGCCAGCGTTGCGGCGCGCGAAGCGAGCCTCGGCCGCGGCGGCCTGTTGCACGGGCGCGAACTCGCCCAGGTGTTTGCCGCCTTGCGTGCCAACGACCTGATCTGGCCCTACGTCGTCAACGGCTACCTCAAGGGCCAGGCGCCGCGCGCCTTCGACCTGCTGTTCTGGAACGGCGACGACACCAATCTGCCCGGCCCGATGTACTGCTGGTACCTGCGCAACACCTACCTCGAGAACCGGCTGCGCGAACCGGGCGGCACGGTGCAATGCGGCGCGCCGGTCGACCTGTCGCGCATCGACGTGCCGGCATTTGTCTACGCCTCGCGTGAGGACCACATCGTGCCCTGGCAGACCGCCTACGCCAGCACGGGCCTGCTCGGCGGCGAAACCCGCTTCGTGCTCGGCGCGAGCGGCCACATCGCCGGTGTGATCAACCCGCCCGTCAAGCGCAAGCGCAACTACTGGACTGCCGACCTCGCGCGCGATGCACAGGCCTGGCTCGCCGCCGCGCAAAGCGTCGATGGCAGCTGGTGGCCGTCCTGGACCGAGTGGCTCGCCGCGCACGCCGGCACGCTCGTTGCCGCGCCGCGGCAGCCCGGCAACGCCGAATACGCCGTCATCGAGCCGGCTCCCGGCCGCTACGTCAAGGCGCGGGCCGAATGAACCCGCACCCTCCATTCCCGTCAACCTGAGGAGATTTGCATGACCGACATCGTCATCGTGGCCGCCCAACGCACTGCAGTGGGCAAGTTCGGCGGCACGCTCGCCAAGACCGCGGCGCCCGAGCTCGGGGCCCACGTCATCAAGGGGCTGCTCGCGAAGACCGGCGTGCCGGCGGATGCGATCTCCGAAGTGATCATGGGACAGGTGCTCGCGGCCGGCGCTGGGCAGAACCCCGCGCGCCAGTCGGTCATCAAGGCCGGCTTGCCGAACTCGGTGCCCGGCCTCACGATCAACAAGGTCTGCGGCTCCGGCCTCAAGGCTGTCATGCTGGCGGCGCAGGCGGTGCGCTGCGGCGATGCAGAGATCATCATCGCCGGCGGCCAGGAGAACATGAGCGCGTCGCCGCATGTGCTGCTCAACTCGCGCGAAGGCAACCGCATGGGGGATTGGAAGATGGTCGACTCGATGATCACCGACGGCCTGTGGGACGTCTACAACCAGTACCACATGGGGACGACCGCCGAGAACGTCGCCAAGGAGTACGGCATCTCGCGCCCGATGCAGGATGCGCTGGCGCTCGCATCGCAGCAGAAGGCGGCGGCTGCCCAGGAAGCAGGGCGCTTCGCCGACGAGATTCTGCCGCTCACGATCGCGCAGAAGAAGGGCGACCCGATCGTCTTCGCGAACGACGAGTTCATCAACAAGAAGACCAGTGCCGACGCATTGGCCGGCCTGCGTCCGGCCTTCGACAAGGCGGGCTCGGTGACGGCGGGCAACGCCTCGGGCCTGAACGATGGTGCAGCGGCGGTGATGGTGATGTCGGCACAGCGAGCCGCATCGCTCGGCCTGCAGCCGCTCGCAGTGATCCGCGCCTATGCGAGTGCAGGCCTCGACCCGTCGCTGATGGGCATGGGGCCGGTGCCGGCGTCGCGGCTGTGCCTGAAGAAGGCCGGCTGGATTGCGCAGGACCTCGACCTGATGGAGATCAACGAGGCGTTCGCCGCACAGGCCTGCGCCGTGAACCAGGAGATGGGCTGGGACACCAGCAAGATCAACGTCAACGGTGGGGCCATTGCGATCGGCCACCCGATCGGCGCATCGGGTTGCCGCATCCTGGTGACGCTGCTGCACGAGATGCGCCGCCGTGGCGCGAACAAGGGCCTGGCCTCGCTGTGCATCGGCGGCGGCATGGGCGTGGCGCTTGCCGTAGAGCGAGCCTGAAGCTTTTCAAATCAACCCAAGGAGACAGCGATGAACAAGGAACGAGTGGTGCTGGTGACCGGTGGCATGGGCGGCCTCGGCGAAACGATCTCGACCAAGATGGTCGATGCGGGCTACAAGGTGGCCGTCACCTATTCGCCCGGCAACAAGACCCATGCGGAGTGGGTGGCGCAGATGAAGGCCAACGGGTACGACATCCTCGCCGTGCCGTGCGACGTGTCCGAATTCGATTCGTGCAGCAAGGCGGTGGCCGAGGTGCAGAACAAGCTCGGCGCCGTCGACGTGCTGGTGAACAACGCCGGCATCACGCGCGACATGACGTTCAAGAAGATGGACAAGGTGAATTGGGATGCGGTGATGCGCACCAACCTCGACAGCCTGTTCAACATGTCGAAGCAAGTGGCCGACAACATGGTCGAGCGCGGTTGGGGCCGCATCATCAACGTCTCGTCGGTCAACGGCAGCAAGGGTGCCTTCGGCCAGACCAATTACTCGGCCGCGAAGGCCGGCGTGCACGGCTTCACCAAGGCGTTGGCGCTCGAGGTCGCGAAGAAGGGCGTTACCGTCAACACC
>Ga0307516_10001082_pt1 | contig 37870 bp, 38 predicted proteins | sample 19_EM_MG_FD_203310 | JGI IMG/M metagenome (GOLD analysis project Ga0307516, IMG submission 203310) | Populus trichocarpa ectomycorrhiza microbial communities from riparian zone in the Pacific Northwest, United States - 19_EM | ecosystem: Host-associated > Plants > Roots > Unclassified | place... | reverse complement strand
CGGGTTCCTCCGATCTTTTCCTTTTTTCTCCGTGTACTGCGGAGACCTTCCAAGGTGCCGTGGGTAGGGAGGTCCCCTTTTTTGTACTCCCGGCGAAACATTCGTAAGTCCTATGGCCGCTTCTGCTGTATCGCCAACAGTCGTCATTACTCCGTCCGTATTCTTCTCGTTCTCTGGCTGGGACGCCAGTAAGCGCGGCATCCTTTGATACCCAGTAACCGGGTTGGTTGTACTGGGTTTTTCGGTCCGTTCTCGGGGCACCCCTCTGCTGAGGGTCCCTTGGCTTCTCTTACTGATTTGGGGTCTTTGATGCGGGGGCCTTCCGGGGTGCCTCGTGTTTTGGCGGAGCTGCCGATCGAACCAGTTCCCGGGTTGCCCTGAGGTCCTTCCTTTTTTCCACCTAGATGCCTGCTCTGTAGGTGGCGTGTATGAAGTCGTCGTCGTCAACGAACTCTCCTTCATTTTGGCTGAACCTCATGTCCAGGATTGCGTCGGTCATGGCTAGGTCAACCTTCTCCCGCAAACTTTCCCCGTTGGCCCGGGCGAAGTTATTGAGCGACCGGAGTTCCGTTATGTATGTTCGGATACACCCCTGGTATCGGAGTTGTCCCAGCTTCTGCTGAGTGTCGGCTGCTTCGCGGTCGTTGTGGTACTCAGCCCGAATCGCCGCCGAGTAGTTAACCCAGGTGTCCGCCTCTCCCAGGTCTCTATAACGATGGAGGTGCCAGGACAGGGCCGTATCTGTCAGGAGGGTTCCTATCCATGCAATTTTTTGTCGGTCCACGGTTTCTGGGTAAAATCCTAGGTACATTGTAACCGACTCCCACCATTGGTTGAAATTGGTGGTGTTTTTCCCATTAAATGAGTCGGGGTTCTTCATCTTCAGCCGGGAGGTGTTGATTCTGGCAGCAGCCGGTGCCGGGGTTGTCGGTGCGGCAGCGGTTACACCTTCTGCTACTGCCCGGGCTATGGTCCAAGCGAGTTCCTCGGTGGTTAACGTTCTTTGCGCGGGTCGAGGCGACGGTGGCGGTGAAGGCGAAGGTGGGGGTGGTAGCGGTCGGTGCGGAGGCTGTGGTGGCATTCCCCCTCCCCCGAACATGGGGTTCCCTTCGGGTGCTGGTGATATTGCGGGCGGGCGGATTCTTCTTGCGGGCCGGGGCGGCACCGGGGGTCGTTGTGCGTCGGGGCTGGGGCTCCCTGAGGGTCCCGCTCGGAGTTGCTGTAGGGCGTCGGCCAAGCTTGACGTGGTTGCTCGGACCGGACTTCGCCATGGCGCCGGCTCTGGCAGTGGACTTTCCGAGGCTGGTACTGGAGGCCGGGGGGTTTCCGGGGCCGGGATCCGGGCGGCCAGGAGCTGTAGGGCTTCTGCTTGTTGCCGAGCTTCCTCTCTGGCTTCCTGCAGCTGATGTTCCAGGTATTCCACCCGCTGTTGTTGCTGGTCCGCCCGTTTTTGGTGTTCTTCTGCCCAGAGTTCTACGTTACCTTGAAAGTTTGCTAAATGTTGGCTTCTCGCCACATTCGCTTCCGCCAGGAATGATATCGAGTCGTTAAGTCTTGCTAGTTGCGTGGTTTGCCCGATCTGCTTTTGGTCGGCCTCCTGGGTCCGTTCGATAATGGCGCCCCATACGTTGTGCGCAAAGGCCTGGTAGGCGCTAGCCGCGCCTGCTAGTTCGCTCCAGATCCATTCTCCTGTGATCCTTTGGTTAGCGCTTAAACGGTCATATACGTACCTGGTTCCGTCAGACAAGTCTCGGTAGGCTTGCTCGATCTGCTGGATTCTTTGGTCGGCGTGATCGACCGTATTTCCGCAGAGATGGACTAGCTGTGCCAGGTCCTGTTCCGCTTGCTTTTGCTGTTTGGCTAGGGTGCGGAGCCACGTAGCAGGGTTGGTGACCTCCAGGGTTTCCTCAGCTTGTTCCGTTCCGTCGGTAATTTGTAGCACGTTTCTGGGGGCTTCCAGCCGGAGCATGTTGAAGTCGGTCGACGCCATTCCGTGGGTTCAGTATAGGTCAAGGAAGTGTCCTGTGTAAATGGTTTCGTCGTCTTGGAACTCGTAGTCGCAGATTTCACGGAATTCGAGTCCGTTGAGATTGGCGCTTTGTCGAAGCTGGGTGCAGATGGTCCAGTATTGGGTATACCAATACCAAGGCGTAATGTCGTCGAGTTCGACAGGGGCCGGTCCGTTGACGTACTCGTTCCACTTGTTTTCTTCTTCTGCGGTGGTTGCTATTTCCTCGTCGATCGAACCGAAGGTGTAGTCAAATTGGTAGATTGACTGGGGTTCGAGAATCGTGGCTAGGTCAAGCAAAAAGAAGTGATCTTGCTCGAAAGAGGGCATGAAAGTAGGGTGATTTGAGATCAAGATTATAGTGTGACACTGGGGTTGTATCGTAACCAGAGTGTGGAGAGAATCAAAGGTAATCAGGCTACTTTCGATAATTCACAACGCAATAATCTTAGATCTTGTGTGTGGGTTCGGTGGTAGTGTTGGTGAGGATGTTCGTGCTGTTTTTCCTCCTCTGTTTCCGAGAGAAACCTCTTTCCTTTTATGGTAGAGGTCGTAGCGTGAGATTTGATGAACCAGCGTGAGTGCTGATGACTCGGGCTTGGATTTCCCCGAGGTGCAGGACCCCGTGGGTGACTTCATTGGTCCTAGCAGGGTGTAGATAAGGGGAGATGAGGTTTCATGCATCTTCGCGGTACCCTAGGCTCAGAGTCCTCCGTTTCTCCCTGAGGTGAGAGCTCCCTGAGGAGCCACGTACTGCATGAGGGCCATGCAGTCGTGCGGGGTCCAAGTTCTAGAGTCTGTCGATCACCTGGGGGTGACGCAATCCTCCTCGGGGAAGAATCCGTTCGTTTGCAATCACTCCCTCATCCCCGGAGTTAGCCTAGGTCCGATTTTCTCGGCCGACAGCTAATCTCCGTCTCCTTGATCTCCTACCTAGACTCTCTGACCTCATTACCCTTGCTTCGGAGGGCAACTAGTGTCCTTCCGAAGGCCCGTGATGAGTCTCCCTAGCTACTTTCTCTAGCTAATTTGCTAAGGTGTAACATGCCATTCGGATTAACCAACGCTCCGTCAACCTTCCAGGACATGATGAACCACCTTTTCTCCGACAAGATTGACCTGGACCTCCTGGTTTACATGGACGACTTCTTAATCTATGCGAAAACCAAGGAAGAACACGATCAACGAGTTAAGGAAGTGTTGAGAAGACTGCCAGAGAACCGACTGGCAGTCTCACCAGACAAGTGTGTCTGGAAAACCCGGGAAGTGAAATTCCTAGGATACGTCATCGGGCAGGATGGGATCAAAATGGCAAAAGGAAATGTGGAGGCAGTGCTGGAATGGAAAACTCCAGCATCGCTAACAGAGGTACAGTCCATTTTGGGATTTGCCAATTTCTACCGACGCTTCATTAAGGAATACTCCCGAGTCGCCAGACCCCTAATGGAGCTGACTAAAGGGGGAAAAAAGGAATGGGAATGGAACCCACAGGCGGAAGAAGCCTTTCGGGAGCTGAATCAACGATTCACAATGGCACCGATACTGGCCCACTTTGATGCCACCAAGCCTGTGATCATCGAAACAGACGCCTCCGACTTCGCCATCAGGGCCGTCCTGTCGCAAAGAAGCGAGGAAGGAAGACTGCACCCAGTTGCCTTCCACTCCCGAAAGTTCCAGCCGGCGGAAATCAATTACAAGATCTACGACAAGGAACTTCTGGCGATCGTCGATGCCTTCAAGCACTGGTGCCAGTACTGCGAAGGAGCGACGAATCAGGTCCAGGTGTTCAGCGATCACCAGAACCTCGAGTACTTCACAACCACGAAGATACTCAACTGACGCCAGGTGCGGTGGGCACAGGAATTGGCCAGTATTAACTTCCGCATCTACTACCGATCAGGAAACCGAAACGGGAAACCAGATGCTCTTTCAAGGCGTTTGGACTACCGCCCTGAAAAGGGGGAGAGTGAAAACCAGCCAATTACGACAGTTTTGCGAAAAGACAACTTCGCGGAACCGGACTTGGCAGAACCCGACAGACAAGAAAGAACGTTTATCTGCTCTTCGGCAAGGTTGGCATCACTCCAACCATGGCAATGGTCGGAAGAATTCACGGAAGCAGTCAAAAAGGCAGGAAAGAAGGACAATGAATACCAAGGCGCGGTAAAGGAACTGGAAGCAGTGCTGGGGGATGCGGCACTGAATGACTGGAAGGTCGAGGAGGAAGCTGCCCGCCCTCGTGAGGCACGGCAGACAGACCGAAAGGTCAGAATGGAAGAGGTCCTCGAGATCAAGGAGGCTACTCTACCGAAAGGGTATGCTCTGGATCCCGGAGGATGACAACCTCAAAAACCTGATTATCGAATCAGAACACGACACGAAGGTCGCCGGCCACATGGGCCAGGACAAGACGACCGAGCTAATCCGACGCAACTTCTGGTGGCCAAAATTGAACGAAAGAATTATCGACTTCGTCCGAAGCTGCCCCAAATGCCAGAAGAACAAAGCGGCCCGGCACCAACCGTACGGACTTTCCTCCCCCTTGGAACTACCATATGCCCCCTGGCAGTCCATCGCAATGGACTTCATTACAGAGCTGCCACTCTCGGAAGGATGCGACCAATTGTGGGTGATTATAGACCGATTCACAAAGATGGCGCAATTTCTCCCCCTTAAAAAAGAAAAGAAGACGGCAGCCGACCTGGTGGTCATCTTCGCCCGGGAAGTCTGGAAGCACTACGGGTTACCCGCGGACTTCGTCTCGGACCGGGACTCACGATTCACCTCCAAAACATGGCAAGAATTCCTATGGCTATCCGGCATCCGCCCTAGGATGTCAACGGCCTTCTACCCCCAAACCGACGGGCAAACGGAACGCCTCAACCAGACAATCGAAGCATACCTCCGAGCGTTCATCGGCCACGAACAGGACAACTGGGTACGCCTACTCCCGATGGCAGAATTTACCTACAACAATTCGATTACCATGGGCAATGGGATGTCTCCGTTCTACGCCAACTACGGATTCCATCCCGTGTCCTCTGACCCAGCCGCCTCGGGACCCCTAAATCCCGCCAGCAAGCTCTACGCCCACTGGATGCATGCAGTACACAAGGCGTCCACCGAACGGCTGGAAGCAGCACACAAACGAATGCGCCGCTACACTGATCCCCAACGCTCCGAGCCCCCGAAGTACCAGATCGGGGACTTGGTGATGCTCAACAGGCACAACATCAGGACACGCTGACCCTCCCAGAAGTTGGACCACAAGAATCATGGCCCCTTGCAGGTGGAAAAAATCGTCTCGCCCCTCGCAGTTCGACTCACGCTGCCCCAGAAATGGAAGATTCACAACGTCTTTCATGTATCGCTACTCGAACCCTATCGAACCAGCGAACACCGAGCACCGCCGGACCCCTCAAAGATTCTCCGAGAGGCCAACGATATCGAAAAGAGCGAGGAATACGATGTTGACGAGGTCCTTGGAAGCACCAGGAAAGGGCGCCGCATCCTGTACCTTGTCAAATGGCTCAACTACCCAGACCGGAAGGACTGGACAGAAGAACCATACGATAACTTTTCGGTAGGCGGCCTGGAGAAACTTCGAGAGTTTCACCGACGGAATCCAGACACGCCGAGGGACTACCGGCTCACCGAGAGCTAGACTCCGATCCGTCCGGGGCGCATGTCGAAGCCGAAGGGGTTGAAGCACGATCGGGGGGTAGTAGGATGAAGGGGAGGAGGACTTCATCCAAAAACAACGCAATCAACGAGCAGAAGAGTGAAGGTATTGTAATCCCATTGAAGACGACGGTCATCCCTTAACTGTGGCAAGGCGTGGGTGACCAGTTAAGAGCCACTGGTTTTGACCAGCTCTGGTGGCGAGACTACTGTACAGCTAACCTGATCCCCTGCTACACCGGCGTGCCAGGTCAACCTGTCTTCTGATCACCTCTTTGGGGGAACACGGTTGTCAAAATGGTTTCCTTCACACCACTCCGACAGTAGGATCCTGGACCGGTCGGAAGACCACCCAGATCCGAGGGGCGGCCGCCAACCGAATTGGTTCCGAAGTTTTTCCCGCAGGAGGGTTTTCTTCGGGACCAGGTGGCCGGAGGGATGTAGGGGCTGGAGGACTGCATTCCATCGATTCACACGAAGAAGGAGAAGGAGTCAGGATAAAATCAGCTTCGGGCTGAAGCTAAGAAAGAGGAGGAGTAGTGTTATACCTGAGGGTAACAAAGGGAATAAAGGTACAAGGAAAATAAGCAAACGGTAAGTCACGTGACTAGGGATCCCTGATAAAGATCTCGGGGCCTCAGAAAGCAGTTCAGCAAGAACAGGTGGAGCAAAGGGTAACCTCAGCGGGTGATGGATCTTAGGCCAGCCTGCCGAGTAGACCCGATGCACTGCCGACTCTTGTAGCTGCTGCATACGAGAACGAGATAAGGGCAGAACTAGCTTCCTGCAAGTCTTATGCCATAAGCGGGGCCTATGTCGCAAGACCGGTCTGGGAGAGTCTAGATGGGAGATAAGACCTGGAGTTATGACCTTACGGCCAAGACGAATGGACAAAAAGGATAACTCCGGAGCGGGGCCAGCGGCAAACTAGGAGGGACGGCGAGCTCCGAAAGAGTTACGACCGATCCTGACTGGGACCTCGATACGAAGCCCGCGTTGTCCGAAAGACTAGCGCCGGGGGAAATACGAGGTCGCCAACTGTTAGCCTCCACCCTTATCGCTAGAACTGGTCAGGACCAACCACACCCATATGTGGAGCTCTCTGAGGCCGCGCGTCTGAAGACTGAGATTCCCAACGTGATGACAGGAAGAAAAGAACCACGTGACAAAGAAGTGTTTGCACATATACCACATGAATGAACCTCACCGACTACCTTACTCCCCATCCTCGGATAAACACACTCACGAAACACCCCACACAACGAACCTAAGATTATTCCGCTGTGAATAAAAGAAATCGAACCTGACTCCACAAATATCTTTACCTCCACCTCTGTACTTGTGTACCCAGGTGTTACAGACAGTGGGAAGTTGTACAATATGATATGACACAAAGAGTACGATATCGATGAGGATGGTGGTGAGGATGATGCTGATGGCAAATACAATTGTAAATAAGATGCAACAAAAAGATCAAAGTGCTTTGTCAGATTATTTGCACAGCTCTTTCAGTGACACAGTGGGAAGTTGTACAACACGACATGACACGACACGTATAATATCGATGAGAATGCCAGTGGTGTGGATGCCATCGTTAGAACGTGATGAGTACAATGTTGATGAGGATAGCAGTGATGAGGTTGCTTACAGTATGGATGATAGCAAGTAAGATGTGTTGAGTGCAATGGGCATATGATGAAAGGTGAAGAAAAAAGGGGTGGAATTGCAGCCTGTGCTATTATATTTTGCAAGCCGAGCTGTGGTTAGTGAGCCGAGCTGTGGTTAGTGAGTGTAGCTATGGTTAATGAGCCAAGCTGTGGTTAGTGAGCTGAGCTGTGGTAAGTGTGTCAAACTGTACGAAAGCACAGACGCTAGCAAATGACAGACACATTAGAAGTTGCATATAAAATCACTCGCAATGTACGAAACTGGTAAATTCCACTCCCATTGTCATCGATACCCTGGCCTCTGCAGTTTATATTCACCCAATTGTTCCCTGTCATATCGATTTAGTCGGGTTGAAAACTTGTGCATACTTGTGTCATGGTGTTGAAATCACATGTAACGTGGACATTGCTGGACCACGGAAGTGGGGAAATGGGGTGCCACCATGGAAGGATTCAGAAATGAAGGAATGTTCTAGAATGAAGGGATGTACTGGAATGTGAGAATGTGCAGAACGTGAAATATGTTGGTGTTTGCTTGTGTTGGTATTTGCTTGTGTTGGTGTTTGCTTGTGTTGATGTTTACTCATGTCAGTGTTTGCTTCGGAGGTGCTGACTGGAGTTCCGGTACATAACAAGGGCTATCGCCTACCGTAGATCTGTACGCAACAACTTGTTTATGCCATCACCGTGTCCTTGTCTCCATTCTGTATCCTTGTCTCCATTCTGTGTCCTTGTCTCCTTGTTCTTGTCCTTGTCTCCATCCTTATCTCCGTCCTAGTCTCTGTCCTTGTCTCCATCCTTGTCTCCGTCCTTGACTCTGTCCTCGTCTCTGTCCTGTCCTCATCCTTCTCCACCGCTCACCTGCTGCCAGGCTCCTCCACTCGCCTGCCACCACACTCTATCGCTTGCCTGCCGCCGTATCATACCACCCATCCGCCGCTATCTGGAGCCCTGCCAGATCCTGCCATTGCACTTTGTTACGTACCCTATCTCTTCACCTAGCGGTACCATGTCGACCATGAACCCCGAGCCCGAAACCGAACCCCAACTCCCTTCCATCTTCTGAGAAATCCCACCCGCTCTCCTCGAACTGATACACCAAATCGCTCTAAACGAATCCTTCGCCCTGGGTGCCAAATTCAAGGCGGTCTACGTCCAGATGCGCACTCTGGTGGAGGCTATCCTGAACTCACAGGAGGCTGCGCCAGCCTGGCGAATTGACAACCTGGAGGAGCAGCTTGCCACTGCTCAACAGGCAATCGACCAACTTGCTACCCTGGAAGGACAACCGCGATCCCGTACCGAGAGGGTCCCAGACCCAGCAACCTTCAACAGCACCTGTGAGAACCTTGAGGGGTTCATTGCACAGCTACGCATCAAGCCATTCAGTAACCCCTCCTATTTCCCTATGTCTGCCCTGCAGATGGGTTATGCCTTCAATCGCTTGGAAGGCAGGGCGCAGGCACAAATACTCCCATTGGTCCAAAACGGAGCATTTCAGCCGAACGACTCCGACGATATTATCCGCATCCTCGAAGCTGCATTTGGCGACCCCGATCCTGCTGCGACCGCCTGCACCAAGCTCCATGGTCTGAAGCAGGGCAAGAAGGAGTTCACCACCTACTTTGCCGAGTTCCAGATGCTGGTCTCCATACTCAGCTGGGACGAGCATGCTAAGTTGGATGCACTGAAGGAAGAGGTGTTGATGGAAATCCGCCACCAGCTGTTGGGACGAACCCAAGGCCTCTCCTTCAACCAGTTCGTTGGCCTTTGCCAGCAGCTGGACTCAGAGATACGTGCTCTCCAACTCCATGAAGGAAGACACAACACCCACCAAAACCACGGCAACCAGAACCAATCCCGCAACTCAACCCCCTCAACAACACCCACCACCAGTCAGAGTGCAACTGCCCCGGGCCCGATGGACCTCAGTGCCAGCAGGAAGAAACTCTCAGAGCAGGAACGTGCAGCCCAGCTCAGGGAAGGCCACTGCCTATACTGCAAAGGATTGGGGTATATGGCCACCCAATGCCCCAACAAGAGTCGCAACCCGTTCTCTGCTGTTGCTGCTCAAGTCTCTGACTCCGAATCCACTGTGTCCTCTGGGGCATCTACCAACCACCACCATACCGAGCACCACCAGCACGCACATGGCTGCTGTGGTGGCTCTCCACCGTCAGGAAAAGTCTAGGCCAACAGCCGTATGAAGGCACTGCTGTTGGCCGTACTCCAGGCAAGTATTCTTCTATCTCTCCTCCTGTCTTTCGCTTGTCGAGTTTGTCCAATGTAGCTATAGAAGGAAAACATCTTGTTATTTTGTGCAATGTTTCCTTTGGTGACAAAACCATAGCTAGCTACACCCTGATCGACTATGGAGCCACAGGAGCGGCCTTCGTTGATGAAGACTTTGCCCGCCATCACCAACTACCCCTCACACCACTTAAGTACCCCAGAGCCCTTGAGGTTATCAACAGCCGCCCAATCTCCTCTGGAGACATTACCCACTCCGCCAATGCCATCTTATCGATCTATGAACACCGAGAACAGATACCCATGTTTGTAACCAAGCTCGGTCACTACCCAATTGTACTCGGTATCTTCTGGATGGAGCTCCACAACATGGCCATACAGTTCAGCTCCCGCACCCTGACTTTTAGATCACAGTATTACATCGTGAATTGTAATCCCATCCCCACCGTAGCCCACGCCATCAGCTCCGAACCCCTGGAATCAGCACTCTGTTCCCTTGTGTCAAAAGTAGCTCCAGAAGAGCCAGCAGTAAGTGCGGGGGCTGGCAATATCGGGACTCGAAGCACCCGGACTCAGACGCGACGCCCGTATTGGACTCGAGGCACCTGGACTCGGCACCAAATGGATCCAGATCGCTCCGTTCGGAGAACGCTCATTCCACCAGACAGCCCACAAGGAATAACTCACAGTTTTCTCGCTCTTGCTCTACGAGATCAACTGAGCCCTCGAACCAAAGAAAGAAGTGAAACAGCTCGACCTGGCAAACTATATACCCAAGGAATACCATGAGTTCCTGCCTCTCTTCTCTGAAGCCATGGCTAAGACCCGGCCCCCATATCGGCCATACAACTGCAAGATCCCACTCCAAGAAGGATTCACACCCCCCTTCGGACAACTGTACTCGCTGTCCAAAACGGAGGTACAGGTGCTAAAGGAATGGCTGGAGGAGAACCTGAGCAAGGGGTTCATCCGTGCCTTGTCGTCTCTGGCCACCTCACTCATACTATTTGCCAAAAAAGGAGATGGATCGCTGTGCCTTTGTGTCGACTACCATGGCCTGAACAAAGGAACCATCAAGAACCAGTACCCCCTTCCGCTACTGCAACAAATGCTGATGCGACTCTCAAAGGCCAAATACTTCACCACCCTGGACATCCATGGTACCTACAACCTGGTACAGATGGCCGAGGGGGAGGAATGGAAAACAGCCTTCCGGACACAATATGGCCTTTTTGAATCTCTTGTAATGCCATTCGGCCTTACCAATGCACCAGCCGACTTCCAGGTCCTGATCAACGATGTACTCCGCCAATTCCTTGACGACTTCTGCACTGCCTTTCTTGATGACATCCTCATCTATAACAACACCCTGAAGGAACACAAGAAGCAGGTCTATAAGGTACTGAAGGTGCTCTCGGATGCTGGTCTTCACATTAAGCCGGAGGAGTGACACTTCCACAAGCAGGAGGTGAAGTACCTCGGATTTATCATCAGAACAAATGGCATCAGGATGGAGCCAGAGAAGGTGTCCTGTGTCCTGGACTGGCAGACTTCAGGGAATGTGACAGATATACAATGCTTCCTAGGGTTCGCCAACTTCTACCAGAGATTCATAAGGGATTATTCCAAGGTAGTCTCCCCACTAACCAGCCTGATGAAGAAAGAAGGTGGGAAATATATTCCCTTCATGTGGGGGTCGGCCCAGCAAAAAGCCTTTGAAGACCTCAAGAAAGCATTCACAATGGCACTGATCCTACGCCACTTCAACTATAACCTCGAAATCGTTGTGGAGAGCAATGCCTCGGACTACGTTTCGGCCGGTATCCGTTCCCAATACCACGACGAAGAAACCCTACACCCAGTTGCCTTCTACTCCAAAAAACACAGCCCTGCCAAATGCAACTACGAAATCTACGACAAGGAGCTTCTGGCAATAGTTCGTGTGTTCAAAGAATGGCACCCACACCTGAAAGGATCGAGCCACCCAGTCCAGATCCTGAGCGACCACAAGAACTTGGAATACTTCATGTCAACAAAGCTCCTCAACCGCCGACAAGCACGCTGGTCTGAATTCCTGTCGTGTTTTGACTTCCGAATTGTGTACCGACCTGGGAAGGCTGGCGGGAAGCCGAATACACTGACTCGGAGGTCGGGAGACCTCCCTAAGGAAGGGGATGAAAGACAGCTCACCAACCAACAGGCTGTCCTCAAACCCCATGACATGACAGGATTAGCACTTCACGTGCTTGAAAATGGACTTGGAGTCAGATTCAACGACTGACTCAGGCTCAGACTCGATGACTGACTAGAACTCGACAACCGACTCGGACTCAACGAACAACTCGGACCCAACAACAGACTCAGACTTGATGACCGACTCGGACTCGGAAAACGTTCTGCGATCAGAGACCTACTCAAGGAAGCCTACGAAGTTGTTAGATATATCGATTGCCCAACGAGGCCCGCTGAGACCTGCCTGGACCGCTGCGGGCAGATGCCCGTACGGAAGGTATCAGGTGGCACAGGTGGCAAATGGCCACCGGCGACATCTAGGCCCGGCGACATCTAGGCCGCTGCAAGCAGATGCACGGAAGGCATTGAGTGGCGTGGGTGGCCAATGGCCACCAGTGACATCTAGGCCCGGCAGTGGCAAGTTGCCACCAAAGGATCTAGAGGCCGGTGATTGGTAATGGGTTGGATGTGCCTGTATATATAGAGAGTGGTCCTCCGGTCTCGGTGAAAAGATTAAGCAATGGAATTCCTACCTATCGATAGACGAATATATTTGACAGGTTATGAGCCAGGATACGAGGTGATATTTTGCCTCGGCAGCTGCCTCGTCAAGTCCAACAGTATCACCAAACCCCAGCTCATAGGAAAACGACAAGCTGGATCCTGAACTTGCACTCTACTCAGCATTATGTTTGAGAAAGCCCAGGCACACAGTGCAAGCACGACAAATCCGATTAAACCAGATCTCAATACCTGGCACCGACGCTTCGCGCACATGAATCTTACCGACCTACGTCTTTTGCTCCCAAGAGAACTCTACACTGAGAAGGAGAGCACCCAATCAGAATGCTCGATATGCGCCCAGGCAAAGGCCAAGCAGCTGTTTCAACGCAAAACTCCAAGCACATGAGTGGAGAAGCCCTTAGCACTCATTCATTCGGATCTCTGTGGGCCGATTTCACCAATGTCACTATCTGGTTGTCGATACTACATCCTCTACATCGATGATTACAGCCGACTAAACTGGGTATTCTTCCTACATTCTCAGACTTCAGCTGAAATCTGAAAAGTCTTCCAAGAGTTCAAGACCATGACAGAACTCAAATTCTCCACCTGAATTTCTCGTTTTCGGTGCGACAATGGCAAGGGCGAATACGACAATGAAAAATTTCGATCAATCCTCAAGGAGTCTGGTATATCATGCGAACCAGCTCCACTGTACATGCAGCACAAGAATGGCGTTGCCGAACATATGATTCAGACACATAATGCAAAGGCACATGCTATAATGCTTGACAGTCAACTACCGCGGAGCCTGTGGGCTGAGGCCATCAACACAGCGAATTACCTACATGCACGAAGTCCTACATCAGCGAATAAGGGCGTTACCCCCTACGAGAAGCTGTATGGCAGCAAGCCAACCATTTCACACCTACGTCGTTTTGGGTGTAAAGCATATCGAATGCTTCCGGCTGCTCAAAGGCATGGAAAATTTGCATCCAGTGCAGGGACTATTTACATGCTGGGCTATGTACACGATAGTACCTCAATCTGGCACCTCGGGAATACCGAACGACAACGTGTGATTCATGCATCCAACGTTCGTTACGATGAACTCGCAATAACAGCCAAACCAGTTGAGAGTACAATATCGGATCCATTCGAGATTGCGAAGCTGGATACCGATGGGAGCAGGCAGGTCGATGCTTATGGGAGCCGGCAGGTCGATGCCAATGCGACCAGGCACTGTGATGCCGATGGGAGCAGAAAGGTCGATACCGATAGGAGCCGGCAGGTCGATGCCAATGCGACCAGGCACTGTGATGCTGATGGGAGCAGGCAGGTCGATGCCGATACCGAAACGTCAAGGCAGGCTGATGCCGATTCGCCTCGACTGACAGATCTCAGCTTGCTTGCAGCTGATGAACTATGCCTGAACACCAGAAGATATAATCTTCGGAAAAGGCCACATGCTGTTGCCCACCGGACCTGGGTGGAAGAGGAACCAGATTCTGCAGATCCGGAGTCCTACCAAAATTCTGTTAGGCATCTGAAGCTTGGCCCGAAGTGGTCGGAAGCTATTCGGGAGGAGTTGCATTCACTGCACTCGAACTATACATGGGATTACATTCGACCGGAAGACATTCTGTCAGGTGTCAAACCCATCAGTTCTAAATGGATCTTCAAGACCAAACAACTATCTGGAGGCGGAACCTGGTACAAGGTAAGACTGGTTATACGAGGCTGTGAACAGATTCCTGGAGTGGACTTCGATGAAACATTCGCTCCAGTAGCAAAGCTTTCCAGCCTTCGAATGCTACTCGCATTAGCAGCTATCCATGACTGGGAGATTGACCAGATGGACGTTGTTACCGCTTTCCTAAATCCAGAAGTTGATGGAGATGTTTATATGGCAATGCCAGATGGTGTTGAAGCGCCTGCGGGCGGGCCATGGGTTTGCAAACTGCGCAAGTCACTATACGGACTCAAGCAGGCCCCCAGACTCTGGTACGAGCATATTGATAACTTCTTGAGATCTCTAGGTCTATTGCGATCTGAATACGATCCAAACGTTTACATCTCAGCCGCTGGCTTCATACCGCTCATCCTCCTACTTTACGTCGATGACATACTACTCTTCTCTGAGTCTCCCGAACGAGTGTCCGAACTCAAGAAGCTTCTTCATGCCGAGTACAAGATGACCGATCTTGGCCCGATTCGCCAGTTTCTTGGACTTGAGATTGAGCGCAACCGCGACAACCGGATTCTGTATGTTCACCAATCGCGGTATATACACAACGTTCTTGCGACCTTTGGGCTATCCGAATGTAATGGCCACTGGACTCCTCAGCCAACAAGCAATCGGCTTCGAAGACTCGATGATAGTGGCAAACCCCTTGATGAAAACGGGAAGCAGAAGTACCAGTCTATCGTTGGCAGTTTGAATTGGCTCATGCAAGGAACACGACCGGATATTGCCTTTACAGTGTCGATGCTCAGCAAATTCCTCTCTGCACCAAGCTCCGAACATCTAGCTGCAGCCACCTATACATTACGCTATCTACGGAACACATCAGACCTTGCAATCCAGTACAGTACCGAACGACGACCCGAGCAGCCTACCGAACGGCCCATAGGTTTCACGGACTCAGACTTTGCTGGCGATCTAGACGACCGAAAGTCCACCTCTGGCTATGTCTTTATGCTTGGGAATGGTGCCATTTCCTGGCGTGCTCACAAACAGCCACTCGTTGCATTCTCTACAGTGGAAGCTGAATACATTGGTGCATCGGATGCTGCCAAGGAAGCGATTTGGATCAGTTCTCTCTTCACTCGCCTTCTCAGCCTTGATGCCTACCCACAAGAAATCTTTGTCGACAACCAAGGCGCTATTCAACTTGCAAAGAACCCGAAGTTCCACGAGCGCACAAAGCACATAGGGGTACGATACCACTTTGTCCGAGACGCCTGCGAGCGCAACGCTATTCGCACCACCTACGTTCCAACATCCGAGATAACGGCAGATATCATGACGAAGAGTCTTCCACGAGAGACTCACTGGAAACATGTGAATGGGATGGGAATGGTTCGATGGGCAGCAGGGGAAACATATGGCAAGCGGATGGCGCTTGGTCCGATGAATTGAGTTTCTCTCTTTGGTGGATGCGCTCTTTCTCCTATGGCCATGCTTTTCCTATGGGTTTTTACATGGCTACGAGTTTTAATGAGGCATCCGGGGATGTCATGGGACTTCTGTTTTTCTGTCCTTCTTTCTTCCTTTCTTTATTGCCTCATTGTTCGAGGGGAAGTGTTAGATATATCGATCGCCCAACGAGGCCTGCCGAGGCCTGCCTGGACCGCTGCGGGCAGATGCCCGTACGGAAGGTATCAGGTGGCGCAGGTGGCAAATGGCCACTGGCAACATCTAGGCCCGGCAACATCTAGGCCGCTGCGAGCAGATGCACAGAGGGCATTGAGTGGCATGGGTAGCCAATGGCCACCGGTGACATCTAGGCCCGGTGGTGGCAAGTTGCCACCAAAGGATCTAGAGGCCGGTGATTGGTAATGGGTTGGATGTGCCTGTATAAATAGAGAGTGGTCCTCCGGTCTCGGTGAAAAGATTAAGCAACGGAATTCCTACCTATCGATAAACGAATATATTTGACAGAAGTCGACCTGCTACCAAACCAGGTCCTGAAACTCCTTTGCGAGGGGTCTAGGCACTTGAGGGAAATATCCCTGGCTGATTGCAAGGAGAAAGATGGCAGGCTGATCTACTGTGACTGCATCTAGGTACCAGATCACCCCCCTCTCTGACTACGACTCCTACAAGACCACCACGAACCGCCAGCCATAGGGCACCCAGGGCGCGAAAAAACCCTCGAACTCCTCATGCACAAGTATTACTGGCCACAGATATGGAAGGACGTTGACTGCTTCGTGAGGAACTGTCACACCTGCCGCCAGACGAAAGCCACCCGTCCTACCCCTTATGGTACACTACGCCCCCTGCCGGTACCAGCACTGCCGTGGCAACATATTTCGGTCGACTTTGGTACAGGCCTGCCCCCATCGAAAGGATATAATGCCATCTGTGCATTTGTGGACCACCTGAAGAAACAGAGGCACCTCCTTCCCTGCACAACAACTATCACAGCGGAAGGGTTGGCCGTCCTCTTCTGTGACATGATCTTCTGCTACCATGGCCTGCTGGAAACGATCATATCAGATAGGGGATCGCAGTTCACCTTCCAGTTCTGGAAACACCTTTTCTCCTGCCTAAAAATTGACCCATGCCTATCCACAGCATTCCACCCACAAATGGATGGCCAAACCGAGCGAATGAATGCAGTAATGGAACAATACCTATGAGCCTACATCAACTACCTAGAGGAAAACTGAACCAGCTGCCTGTTCCTCGCCTAGTTCGCCAGAAACAACCAGGTATCAGATTCAACCATGCTGTCCCCCTTCTTCGCCAATGCTGGCTATCACCCCCATTGTGACTTCAAGCTGGATATCCATGTCGATGACCCTGAGGAATACCGAGCACAGACTGCAGCCGAGCGCCTGCACTGGATTCACAAGGTGGCCAGGAGCGAGATGCAGTACGCGCAGGCCTGACAACAAGACAATGCGGATTCCAAGTGTACTCCGGCACCAGCCTTCCAACCTGATGACCTAGTCTGGGTGGACGGAAGGTACTGGCGCACCGAACAGCCAAGCCAGAAGCTTGAAAACAAACACGATGAACCTCACCGAGTCATCCGAGTGATAGAAACCCATACCTACGAACTGGACATCCCGAATGCCATCCAGAGGCACTGCATCTTTCCAGTCTCCTTGCTACATGCTGCCGCCGATGACCCGATCCCAGGGCAGATTATTCCACCACCACTCCCAGTGATCATCGAAGGCAAAGAGGAATGGGAAATGGAAGAAGTCTTGGACAGTCAGAGGATTCGGAGCCGGCTGCATTACCTTGTGAAATGGAGAGGGTTCGTAGTACCAACATGGGAGCCAGAGGAAAACCTAGCAGATGTACAAGTGGACGACGACTATCACAAGCACTACCCACAATGCCCCGTACCAGCTCAGCTCGCTCTCGTGGGAACTTGAGCCTAAAGGGGGACTACTGTCACGGCGTTGAAATCACATGCAATGCTGATGCTGCCGGACCACGGAAGTGGGGAAACGGGGTGTTGCCATGGAAGGATTAGGAAAGGGAGGAATGTTCTAGAATGAAGAGATGTGCTGGAATGTGAGAATGTGCAGAACGTGAAACATGTCAGTGTTTGCTCGTGTCGGTGTTTGCTCATGTCGGTGTTTGCTCACGTCGGTGTTTGCTCATGTCGGTGTTTACTCGCTGGGGTGCTGGCTGGAGTTCCTGTATATAACGAGGGCCGTCACCCACCATAGATCTGTACGCAACAACTTGTTTATGCCATCACCGTGTCCTTGTCTCCATTCTGTGTTCTTGTCTCCGTTCCGTGTCCTTGTCTCTGTTCCGTGTCCTAGTCTCCTTGTCCTTGTCCTTGTCTCTGTCCTTGCCTCCATCCTTGTCTTCGTCCTTGTCTCTGTCCTTGTCTCTGTCCTTGACTCTGTCCTTGACTCTGTCCTTGTCTCTGTCCTGTCCTCGTCCTCCTCCGCTGCTCACCTGCTGCTACGCTCCTCTGCTCACCTGCTGCCGCACCGTACCACCCGCCCGCCGCTACCTGGAGCCCTACTGAACCCTGTTGTTACAACTAGCTCCTAGTTTGCAGTATTGTAATGCAGCTGATATCAGTTGTGGAGGATTCATACAATATAACACTCCAATACATATATCATTCAACTCTTCTGCATCACTACCTTGTCTGCATCACTACCTTGTCTGCATCACTACCTTGTCTGCATCACTACCTTGTCTGCATCACTACCTTGTAAAACAGGAGTCAGTACGCATTACATTTTCAGCCAGCCTGAATTGATACAAGAGGGAACAATTAGGTGAATATCAACTCTGGGTTCCAGAGTATCAACAACTATGGGAGTGAAATTCACCAGTTTCATACATTGCGAGTGATTTTGTATGCAACTGCTAAGATGTCTGTCGTTTGCTTGCACCTGCGATTTCCTTCGGTTTGACACACTTACAACAGCTCAGCTCACTAACCACAGCTTGGCTCACTAACCACAACTCAGCTCACTAACTACAGCTCAGCTCAATAACCACAGCTTAGCTCACTAACCACAGTTCAGCTCACTAACCACAGCTGGCCTCTCTAACCACAGCTCTGCTTGCAAAATACGATGGCATGGGCCGCAATTCATCAGCAAAAACTCGAAAAATGCTCCCAGTGCTTCCAGTGCTTCCGTAAGCTTTATTAAGCTTTATTAAGCTTCTGTAAGAGAGAAGTTATATTTTGCTCCCATAAGGATTTGGAAAAAAATAATCTCTTTTATTTCAACTAAAACACCTAGAAAGGAAATTTAAAATTTGTGTCTCACTTCGAAAAAAAGCAATATACCTCAACTTTTCATTTTTTTGCTGATGTTCCACCCCTTTTCTCTTCACCTATCATTATACACCCATCCACTCGACGTATCTTACTTGCTATCATCTACGCCATGGGCAACCTGTTCACTGCCATCCTCATCAACATTATACTTGTCGTGTTGTATCGTATTATACAACTTCTTACTGTCAGTTACTTGGAGAGCTATGCTAATAATCTCATGAAGCACATCAATCTTCTCATGGCATCTTCTTCGTGATTGCCCTCACTGCCAGCATCATCCTCACCACCATCGTCATCGATATTGTACTCGTCGTATCATATCGTACAACTTCCTCCTTTGTCTCTACCTCTGAAAGTTATACTAACAATCTCAGCAAATTCATCGATCTTCTTGCGGTATCTTATTCACGATTGTCCTTGCAGCCTTCATCATCATTGTATGTGACTGTCAAAAACCTCACGCCAACTTCCGTTCTCTGTCTTTTGGGCTCGACAGGCAACCTAGCTCCTCATCACGCCTACTTGATAGGTCTTTACAGTAGCACAGTGTTGTTCTTTCGGTGCCAGCAAGTCATCGTGCTCCCAGTCTTGTTCATGCCTGGCGGTATCGTCGTTGTCACCTTCCTCACACCTGTCGTGGCATCATTACTTGTCATCTTCCTCATGCCTGTCATGGCATCGTCACTTGTCGGCTTCTTTATGCCTGAGGTGGCATCGTTGTTGCCGTCTTCCTCACGCACATCGTGGCATTGTCACTTGTCGTCTTCCTCATACCCAGTGTTGCGTACATGGTGTTCTTCTGTTCCACTTACCGCGGCTGTCAGTGTGCATGGCGTTGTTCTGTTCTGCCTCGTACGGCCTTCGGTATGTGTGGTGGTCTTCCGTTTCGCTCAGTGTGGCATACGCGGCAGTGTTCTGCTCTGCCCGGCATGGCCTTTGATATGTACGGCGGTCCTCAGTTCCACTCAGTGCAGCATACGTGGCGGGGTTCTGTTCTGTCTGATATGGCTGTCGGTATGTAGCAGTCTTCTGTTCCGTTCGGTGCAGCATACATGGTGGGGTTCCTTTCTGTCTGGCATGGCCAGCAGTATGCATGACAGTCTTCCATTCCACTCGGGGCAGCATACACGGCAGTGTTTTGTTCTGCCCGGTGCGGCATACGTGGTGGTGTTCGGTCCTGTCTGGCGTGGCTGTCGGTATAGGTGGCGGTCTTCTGTTCAGCTTGGTGCAGCATATGCAGTGGGGTTCCATTCTGTCTGGTGCAGCCAGCGGTATTTGTGGCTGTCTTCCATTCCGCTCGGTGCAGCATACGCGGTGGAGTTGCGTTTTGCCCGGTATGGCATACGCGGTGGTATTCTGTCCTGTCTGGCATTGCCTTCGATATGCACAGCGGTCCTCAGTTCCGCTCGGCGCGGCATACGCGGTTGGGTTCCGTTCAGTCTGGTGTGGCCGTCGGTATACGTGGCGATCTTCCGTTCCGTTCGGCGCAGCATACGTAGCGGTGTTCTGTTCTGCCCAGTGCGGCATACACAGCGGTCTTCCGTTCTGCTCAGCGTGTATGCGCGGTGTTCTTTTATTCTGCCCAGCACGGCATACGTGGCAGGGTTCCGTTCTGTCTGGTACGGCCCGATGTGCGCGGCGGTGTTGCGGGTTCGTCATAGGTGGTCCCAGGTTACTCGTTGCGCTGTCGGATGACTAGGTGGTCATCGGTGTCGGTGATCTGAGATCCCAGCACTGCTCTCATCATGCCGCTCACAGATATGTGAAGGTAGGTCAAGGTAGATAGATAATATATAGCGTGGAGAAGAATCTCCAGACTAGCTACTATGCCCCTTCCTTTATATCTTCATCAGCAAAAAATTTAATTCTTACTGGAGCTACGGGAGCTAGCGAAGCTTACGGGAGCACTGGGAGTAAAATATAACTTTGTCCTTCGTTAAGATAGCAAAGCAACGGACGTACCTCCAATCTTACTAACGCAACCACCAATCTTACCGATGTAACCACCAACCTTACTGACGCAACCACCACCTTATGGGAGCTAGGGAAGCTAGGGAAGCTAGGGAAGCTAGGGAAGCTAGGGAAGCTTACGGGAGCAAGATCAGGAAAAAAAATCTGCATCCGGACGCACAGGCTGTGTCCAGACGCACCAGGCGCTCAGGACGCTCGGGACGCACCCTGGCAGGGCACATACCGCTCCCAACGCGAAACGCAGAGGCAATGTGAATTCGGACACAGCACGCCATCGCACCGTGCATTCGGACACCGTATGCCAGGGCGGTGTGCATCTGGACGCAGCTCGCCATGGCATCTGCTTACCGGACGGAGCGTGTTAGGGCATTTTCCTTCAGGACGCAGCCATGTCAGAGCATTATCCTTCGGGGCATAGCCGTGTCAGGGCAAATGGCGTCCGGACGACGCGTGTCATGGCACCACAGTCACGCTGTCTGTCAAGGTACGGAACATCGTAGCAAATACTCTTGTCGCATTCGCAAACACGCAGCGGGTTCCAGGCATAGTGACTCAGTCCAGTTCTATTCATTCTATCTAATGTACATCTATATATGCTACTACCACACTTCGCGCAGAAACAAAGGAAAGTTGGCAAATACGACACGACACGTTGAGCACGACGCGATGAGCCCGACGTGATGAGCATGATGTGATGAGCACGGCGCGATGAGTACGACGCGATGACCACGACGAGATGAACACGACGCTATGAGCACGATGACTATGAGGAGGATGGCGATGAGCACGCCGCCGACGGCGAGGACGATAGCAAGTAGGACGCAGCGAGTATGATTGCGAGCTTTGTGACATGGTTAGCACAGCTCTCAGAGTGACAGAGATACCGGGAAGTTGTACAATACACAGTGAAGAGTACGATGTCAATGAGGGTGCCAGCGGTGAGGACGATAGCAGGTAGGACGCGGTGAGTATGATGTCAATGAGGGTGCCAGCAGCGAGAACGATAGCAAGTAGGCCGTGGCCAGTATGAGAGTGCGTAAGACATGGCGAGTATGATGTCAATGAGGGTGCTGGCGGCGAGGATGATAGCAAGTAGGACGTGGTGAGTATGATTGCAAGTAAGACGTGGCGAGTATGATGGCGAACTTTGTGACATGGTTAGCACAGCTCTCGGAGTGATAGACAGCTGGAAGCTGTACAATACAACATGACGAGTACGATGTCAATGAGGGTGCCGGCGGCGAGAACGATAGCGGGTAGGACGCGGCGAGTATAATGTCAATGAGGGTGCCGGTGGCGAGGACGATAGCAAGTAGGACGCAGCGAGTATGATTGCAAGTAAGACATGGCGAGTATGATGGCGAGCTTTGTGACAAGGTTAGCGCAGCTCTCAGAGTGACAGAGACACCGGGAAGTTGTACAATACACAGTGAGGAGTAAGATGTCAATGAGGGTGCCAGCGACAAGGACGATAGTGAGTAGGACACAGTGAGTAAGTCGCGGCGAGTATGATGGCAATAGAAAGCCCCAAGCCACTACTAACGCTTGCGCTTTCGCAAGGTTTGGCTCATCACTCATAGATAGACCCCTTTTTTCTTCTCCTTTCACCTCGTCCTACTCTTCGACATTTTCCTAATCGACATCTTACTCGTTGTGCCTTTCTCGCCATCATACTCACCGCGTCTGACTCGCTCTCATACTTGCTGTGTCCTACTCACCCACACTCGCCGCGGCCTACCCCCTATCGTTCTCACCGCTGGCACCCTCATTGACATCGTACTCGTCACGTTGTATTGTACAACTTCCCGCTGTCTGTCACTCTGAGAGCTGTGCTAACCATGTCACAAAGCTCGCCATCATACTCACCATGTCTTATGTGCAATCATACTCGCCTCGTCTTACTTGCTATCGTCCTCACCGCCGGCACCCTCATTGACATCATACTCGCCGTGTCTTACGTGCGCTCATACTCGCCGCGGCCTACTCGCTATCATTCTCACCGCCAGCACCCTGATTGACATCATACTCGCTGCGTCCTACCCGCTATCGTTCTCGCCGCCGGCACCCTCATTGACATCGTACTCATCACGTTGTATTGTACAACTTCCTGCTGTCTGTCACTCTGAGAGCTGCGCTAACCATGTCACAAAGCTGGCAATCATACTCGCTGCGTCTTACGCGCGCTCATACTCGCCGTGTGCTACTTGCTATCGTCCTCGCCGCCGGCACCCTCATTGACATCATACTCGCCGCGTCCTACCCGCTATCGTTCTCGCCGCCAGCACCCTCATTGTCATCGTACTCGTCACGTTGTATTGTACAACTTCCCACTGTCTGTCTCTCTCAGAGCTGCGCTAACCATGTCACAAAGCTCACAATCATACTCACCGCGTTCTACTTGCTATTGTCCTCGCTGCCGGCGGTGTGCTCATCGCCATCCTCCTCATAGTCGTTGTGCTCATCGTGTCGTGTTCATCTCGTCGTGCTCATCGCATCGTGCTCATCGCGTCGTGCTGATCACGTCGTCCTCATCGCGTCATGCTCAACGCCTCGTGCTCATCCCATCGTGCTCATCATGTCGTGCTTAACACGTCGTGCTCAACGCGTCGTGTCGTATTTGCCAACTTTCCTTTGTTTCCGCGCGAAGTGTTGTAGTAGCATATATAGATGTACATTAGATAGAATGAATAGAACTGGACTGAGTCACTATGCCTGGAACCCACTGCATGTTTGCGAATGCGACAAGAGTATTTGCTGCGATGTTCCATGCCTTGACAGCCAACGTGACCGCTGTTACACCTGAACAAATTATCACGAGCACGTAAGCTAGAAGATTCAGTGGCTGGAAAAGACGAAGGAGGCGCAGGCCGTGGCTGGGGAATCAGAGAGTCTAGGCGGGAGATAAGGAAACAGAGTCTGGCCCTCGGTCGAGACACCAGCTGCAGGAGTTGGAACTCCGAGAGTGAGGGGAACAATTTGTATAAACGAGCATCTGCATTCCTCGTGCAGTTCCGGAAGTGGCCCCACTACCTCAGGGACAGGAAGCCACATCATCTCAGGGTGGACGGAAGCTCTGGACCAGAGACCCCGCTTGGCTGCATGACCCTCATGCAGACCACCTCACCTCAGGGCGAGCGGGGAGCTCGCGGGCCGGAGTCCCTGCTTGGCCGCATCACATCTACGGCAATACAAACGGAAACTCATCTCCCTTATCAAACACCCCGGCCATGACCAATGAATCCGCCCACGTTCCGAAGAGGTGCGGCCATCTCGGAGGAATCCAAGTCCGACCCCCCATATCTCGAGGAGCAGACGCACACCTCCCCCGAGAACCGTATGATCTGGATCACCATTTCTCACTCGCGCGCTCATTGATAAAAAGGGATTTCTCGCCTCGACGAAGGAAAATCAGCACGAACATCCTCAACACCACTACCACTGAACCCATACACAAGATCTAAGATTATTCTGCTGTGAATTATCGAAAGTAGCCTGATTACCTTTGATTCTCTCCACACTCCGGTTACAATACAACCCCAGTGTCACACTATAATCTTAAATCTCAAAATCACCCTACTTTCATGACTTGCTTCGACGACACCTACTTCAAAGACCACCTCTACCTACTTGAACTATCTACCTTTTCGTTCCAATCAATCGATAGCGAGTTAGCCGGCTACGAACAGTGGGATACATTCAGCGACGGACCTGTCCCTACGCCCTACCAAGAGCCGCAACCCTTGGCCCATGCAATAATATGTGGAGTGTCCCAGAAACAAAAAAACGAGGAACCAAGCGCTGGAACCCCAAAGAAACCAAGAAGGACGCCCTGCAGTGGCACTTGCCCAGCGATTGAAATGGTGCTACACCAAGGCAACATAAGGCACCGGATCAGGGCATTACTAGACACAGGCTGTTCGATAGCCTTGATCAACGAACGAACAATGGGCCGGCTCGGCCTGGAACGGAAGAAACACCAGCACGCCCGCAGCATCGAAAATTTCACAGGGGAAACAGTCAAAGGAGCAGGCCAATATTATACAAAGCCTATGCTCCTCCAGCACCGAAGACACTACTCCATGGAAAAATTCGAAGTCTCACCTATGGACCCAGGGATCGACATCTTCCTCCCTTTCGAATGGGTAACAGCGCACCCACCACAAGGCGCCTGGACAAACAACGAAATACGGTTCAACAGTGCCCAATGCTTGGAAAACTGCACCAAGCACGAAGTAGGGCAGTTCTCCCTAACCTGGGACGAAACGGTAGCAACGGACCCAGCGGCTGGTTGCATAGGATACGTCTTGGCGGCATCAGATGAGGACCCAATCAAGGCAGTACCGAAGGCATTCCGCCAATACTTAAGAATCATGGGGAAGGAGGCAGCGGACGCTCTCCCCAAGCATCGCCCGTACGATTGCAAAATCGACCTCCAGAAAGGCAGCATGGCTCCCTGGGGACCCATCTACCCACTATCGGAAGTAGCACTCCAAACTCTCCGAGAATGGCTAAAGGAAATGGAGCGAACAGGAAAAATCAAACGCTCCACATCCCCCGCAGGCTCCCTGATCCTCTTCGTACCCAAACCTCACGGAAGAGGACTCCGCCTATGCGTGGACTATCGGGCGCTCAACCGCATCACAATCCCAAACCATTATCCCTTACCACTGATGCAGGAACTGCAGGATCAAGTCCAAGGAGCCTGATGGTTCACAAAAATGGATCTCAAGAACAGATTCCACCTTATCCAGGTTCGGGAAGGCGACGAGTGGAAAACAGGGTTTAGGACTCGCTACGGACTCTTCGAGTTTCAAGTGATGCCGTTTGGGTTAACGAACGCTCCATCCACCTTCCAGGACATGATGAACCACATATTCTCCGACATGTTGGACGTCGGTGTGTTGGCCTACATGGATGACATACTCATTTACGCTGACACCGAGGAACGGCACGACAATACCGTAAGAGAGGTCCTGAGAAGGCTGCAGGAAAACGGCCTAGCAGTCTCGCCGGAAAAATGCATTTGGAAAACCCAGGAGGTGGAATTCTTGGGCTACATCATCAGTCAAGAAGGGATCAAAATGTCACAGGAAAAAGTGGAAGCGGTGCTAAGTTGGCAAAGACCAAACTCCCTCACGGAAGTCCAATCGTTCCTCGGATTCGCTAACTTCTACCGACGCTTCATCCAAGACTACTCCTGAGTAGCAAGACCCCTAATGGAGTTGACCAAGAAGGAGGCAGGAAAGGAATGGACTTGGAATCCAGAAGCAGAAACGGCCTTCAAGGAGTTAAAACAGCACTTTACAACAGCGCCAGTCCTAGCACACTTTGATGTATCAAAGCCAGTAATCATTGAAACTGACGCATCGGATTTCGCAATCGGAGCCATGCTATCACAACGAGACAAGGAAAACCACCTACATCCCGTGGCGTTCCACTCCAGAAAGTTCCAGCCAGCAGAGATCAACTACGAAATCCACGACAAAGAACTTCTGGCTATAGTAGATGCTTTCAAACACTGGAGATGGTACTGCGAGGGTGCGACTCACCAGGTCCAGGTCTACTCAGACCACCAAAACCTGGAATACTTCACAACAACAAAAGTGCTGAATCGATGACAAGCACACTGGGCTCAAGAACTGGCCGGCATTGATTTCAGAATCTACTACCGACTGGGAACCCAAAATGGAAAACCAGATGCCCTTTCTAGGCGTTCGGAGTACCGCCCTGAAAAGGGGGGGATAGAAAACCAGCCAATAACGTCGGTTTTGAAAAAAAACCATTTCGAAGCACCTTCATCTGCTCATCAGCCCGATTAGCATCACTCCCAACACGAAAATGGTCAAAAGAATTCCTGGAAAAGGTCAAGGAAGAAGGAAAAAAGGATAACAACTACGAGCAAGCAATAAAGCAGGAGGCAATGGCAGGAGAGCCGGCACCAAAGGACTAAAAGGTCAAGGAAATAAGAATCGAAGGCGGCCTGGTATACCGAAAAAACCTGCTCTGGATCCCAAACGGTCTGATACAGCAGATAATGGAATCGGAACACGACACAAAGGTAGCTGGGCACATGGGCCAGGATAAGAGTATCGAACTAATCCGACGAAACTTCTGGTGGCCAAAGATGAACGAATGAATCATCGACTTCGTCAAAAGCTGCCCGAAATGTCAGCAGAACAAAGCCTCCCGACATCAGCCATACGGACTATCCTCGCCACTGGAACTCTCATATGCACCTTGGCAATCGATAGCCATGGATTTCATCACAGAGCTCCCGGAATCGAAAGGATACGACCAGCTTTGGGTAGTCATCGACCGGTTCACCAAAATGGCACACTTCCTCCAACTATGAAAGGAAGAAAAGACGGCGGCAAACCTAGCGGTCGTATTCGCCCGGGAAATATGGAAGTTCCACAGCCTCCCCACAGATATTGTGTCCGACAGAGACTCCCGCTTTACTTCCGAAGTATGGAAGGGGTTTCTACTGATATCCGGAATTCGGCCTCGGATGTCGACGGCGTTCCACCCGCAAACCGATGGACAGACGGAACGACTCAACCAGACGATCGAGGCCTATCTCCGCGCATTTGTTAGCAAGGAACAAGACGACTGGGTACAATTGTTACCAATGGCGGAGTTCGCGTATAACAACTCTGTCACAACAGGAAACGGGATGTCCCCATTCTATGCCAACTACGGCTTTCACCCAGTGGCCATGAACCCGGCGTCGACAGAGCCTCTCAACCCAGCCAGCAAAGTATATGCCCATTGGATGAACACCATACACGACGAATCCCGAAAAGGGCTGGAAGAGGCACAGGAACGAATGCGGCGATATACAGACCCAACGCGGAAGGAACCCCCAGCATTCCAAGTAGGGGACTTGGTGATGCTCAGCGGATGCAACATCAAAACGCGCTGACCCTTGAAAAAGCTGAATCGCAAGAATCATGGTCCCTTCCAAGTCAAGAAAATCGTCTCCCCACTCACGGTACGACTCACGCTCCCCCGCAAATGGAAAATACACAATGTTTTCCATATGTCACTGCTCGAACCCTACTGAACCAGCGAGCACCGAGCACCTCCGGATCCGTCTAAGGTATTACGAGAAGCCGACGACATCGAACAGTCGGAAGAATACGATGTGGACGAGATTATGTCCTCGGTCAAACGCGGCCAGGGAAACAACAAACGGATCCTCTACCTGGTCAAATGGCTTGACTATCCGGAACGCAAGGATTGGACAGAAGAACCATTCGACAACTTCTCAGTAGGCGGCCTGGAGAAACTCCGGGAGTTTCACCGATGTAATCCAGACGCGCCGAAAGACTACCGGCTCACCGAGGACCTAGCGGTAGTGGAGTGAAGGGCTTGGAGGCACTCCTTCTCACGCGCGCCTATGACAACCCGAAGAAGGACCCGCTTCCTGGGCCTTGATCCCACCAGTACAGCAAAAAAGCCGCCGACCCGGCACCCGACAAAGAGTGCATGCGAACGAAAAATGTTGAGAGTCAGGAAAACCGTTCAGAACAGACGTATCGACCTCTTGGCGACCGACTCGGACTGGTGGAACTGGCGCAGGCGGCAGATAAGTGGTGAAGTGAGTCGTCGACAGCGCTGTCACTGCTCTAGCATACTAGTCTCCCCCCGGAAGGATGTGGGCGCAGTCACTGCCGAGTATATGGGTTACTAGCACGAAGGACACCGTGCCTCTCCCGATTCCCTGGGCCGACTACGACCCCAGAACCCCAGCGAGCTGGCCAAAGCCTTGACGCAGCGCGGCAGCGAGTACTACTCAATATGACACGACAGTATGAGTACGCACCGGCTTACTCAGAGGGCCCAGTCATTCCGATGGATTACAGAGTCCTGTCCTGATCCGGTGACTGGGAGGGCTGTAGGGGTGGAGGACTACAGTCATGGTAAGTGGCACCACCTGTCATGGCAACCACACCATGAAAATTACTCCACGAAAAATGCACGCAGGAAGAGACGGGCTACTAAGAGAGAAAGAATTAGCACTCGGGACGAGGCAAAGGGAGAGGGGAGGTAGTGTTACACCTGAAAAAATTATCACGAGCACGTAAGCTAGAAGATTCAGTGGCTGGAAAAGACGAAGGAGGCTCAGGCCATGGCTGGGGAATCAGAGAGTCTAGGCGGGAGATAAGGAAACAGAGTCTGGCCCTCGGTCGAGACACCGGCCGCAGGAGTTGGAACTCTGAGAGTGAGGGGAACAATTTGTATAAATGAGCAGCTGCATTCCTCGTGCAGTTCCGGAAGTGGCCCCACTACCTCAGGGAGAGGAAGCCACGTCACCTCAGGGTGGACGGAAGCTCTGGACCAGAGACCCCGCTTGGCTGCATGACCCTCATGCAGACCACCTCACCTCAGGGCGAGCGGGGAGCTCTTGGGCCGGAGTCCCCGCTCGGTCGCATCACATCTGCGGCAATACAAACGGAAGCTCATCTCCCTTATCAAACACCCTGGCCATGACCAATGAATCCGTCCACGTTCCGAAGAGGTGTGGCCATCTTGGAGGAATCCAAGTCCGATCCCCCATACCTCAAGGAGGAGACACACACCTCCCCCGAGAACAGTATGATCTGGATCACCATTTCTCACTCGCGCGCTCATTGATAAAAAGGGATTTCTCGCCTCGACGAAGGGAAATCAGTACGAACATCCTCAACACCACTACCACCGAACCCATACACAAGATCTAAGATTATTCCGCTGTGAATCATCGAAAGTAGCCTGATTACCTTTGATTCTCTCCACACTCCGGTTACAATAGAACCCCAGTGTCACAACTGCGGTGCCATGACACGCGTCGTCCAGACGCCATTTGCCCTGACACGGCAGCGTACAGAAGGAAAATGCCCTGACACGGCTGCATCCAGAAGGAAAATGCCCAGACACGGCTGTGTCCAGAAGGAAAATGCCCTAACATGGCTGCGTTCCGAAGGAAAATGCCCTGACACGCTCTGTCCGGTAAGCAGATGCCGTGGCGAGCTGCGTCCGGATGCACAGTGCCAGCGCGAACTGCGTCCGAGTTAAGCAGGTTGCGTGTGAAGCGTCGAGAGCATCTAGTGCATCCCAACGCTCAGGATGCAATTTTTTTTCTTCCTGATGAACGAGTATGCACTGTGAGCAGTTTCATTACTAGTTATAATGCTACTACACGCAGTTGGCTATTCTCTTTGATCGTACAGAAAATCAATTATTGTATTTAAAATCTATATATACATTATGATACAAAGTCCAACGTCCCAAATCTCGCCACGAAGTACCGAGCAGCTACAGCGATGTATAAGGGCAGGCGAGTAACATGTATTACAAGTAGGACAGGTAGGAGAGCGAGGAGAATGAGGCCGGCGTGGAGAATGATAGCAGACGAGCAACCGGTACAATCGGTAGGCCAGCGAGAAGAATGAGGGCAGACGAGCAACGCGTACGAGATGAAATTCAGTGAATAGAATGAGGCAAGATGAGCAATGCGTGTGAGATGAAATTCAGTCAGAAGAATGAGGCAAGAGGAGCAACGCGTACGAGATGAAATTTAGTGAGAAGAATGAGGCAAGACGAGCAACGCGTATGAGATGTAGGCCAGCGAGGAGAATGACAGCAGACAAGGAATGCCTACTTGATGTAAGTGAGCGAGGAGAATGAGGCCAGATGGGCAACGCGTACGAGATGTAGGCCAGTGATGCCTAACACGGCGTTTCTAGTACACGTCTGAACGTAGGTCAGCGGTAATGAGGTCAAACGAGCAACGTGTAGTAGCAGTGGCCAGCAAAGAGAATGAGGCCAGACGGGCAGCGCGTACGAGATGTAGGCAAGCGTGAAGAATAAGGGCAGACGAGCAATGCGTACGAGAGGTAGGCCAGCGAGGAGAATGAGGCCAGAGGGGTAACCCATACGCGATGTTGGCCAGCGAGCAGAATGATGGCAGACGAGGAACGCCTACGAGATGTAGGCTAGCAAGGAGAATGAGAGCAGATGAGCAATGTGTACGAGAAGTAGGACAGTGATGCCTAACTCGGCGTTTCTAGCACACGTCCGAATGTAGGTGAGCAGTAATGAGGTCAAACAAGCAACACGTAGTAGCAGTGGCCAGCAAGGAGAATGAGGCCAAACGCACAACATGTACGAGATGTAGGCCAGCGAGGAGAATGATGGCAGCTAAGCAACGCGTATAAGAAGTAGGCCAGTGATACGTAACAGGGGGTTTCTGTAACGTGTATGACGATAGGTGAGCAGTGCGTAGGTTGGTGGTGTATATGTATTATATAGGAGATAAATGAACTGACGGTGGGGTGCACATGGCGTTGTTGGTAGCGCTAATCACGTGACTGGTTTTTTTGTGGCGGTTAAACCCCCCATCAGTTCCTAAGTGCGGCCACCGCTGTCACTTACCCATAACTTCGCTGTTTTGCAATACACCCTATCCAAGTCATTACCATTTGAACTAATACACACCACCAACCTATGCACCACTCACCTATCGTCGTACACGTTACAGAAACCCCCTGTTACACATCACTGACCTACTTCTTGTACACGTTGCTCATCTGCCGTCATTCTCCTCGTTGGCCTACATCTCGTACACGTTGCGCGCCTGGCCTCATTCTCCTCACTGACTTACATCTTGTGGGCATTGCTCGTCTGGCCTCATTCTCCTCGCTGACTTACATCTCATAGGTATTGCTTGTCTGCCATCATTCTCCTCGCTGGCCAACATCTCGTATGTGTTGCTCGTCTGGCCTCATTCTCCTTGCTGACTTACCTCTCGCAGGTGTTGCTTGTCTGCCGTCATTCTCCTCGCTGGCCAACATCTCGTACCCGTTACTCGTCTGGCCTCATTCACCTCGCTGACTCACATCTCATAGGCGTTCCTCATCTGTCGTCATTCCCCTCGCTGGACAACATCTCGTACGCATTGCTCGTCTGGCCTCATTCTCCTTGCTGGCCACTGCTACTATGCGTTGCTCGTTTAATCTCATTACCGCTGACCTACGTTCAGACGTGTGCTAGAAACGCTGTGTTCGGCATCACTGGCCTATATCTCGTACGCGTTGCTCGTCTGCTGTCATTCTCCTAGCTGGCCTACATCTCGTTCGCGTTGCTCATCCGCCGTCATTCTCCTTACTGACTTACATCATGTAGGCGTTCCTCGTCTGCTGTCATTCTCCTTGCTGGCCAACATCACGTACACGTTGCCCATCTGGCCTCATTCTCCTCGCTGGCCTACCTCTCGTACACGTTGCTCATCTGCCCTTATTATTCACACTGGCCTACATCTCGTATGTGCTGCCCATCTGGCCTCATTCTCCTTCCTGGCCACTGCTACTATGCATTGATCGTTTGATCTCATTACCGCTGACCTACATATGTGCTAGAAATGCCGTGTTAGGCATCACTGGCCTACATCTCATACGCCTTGCATGTCTGGCCTCATTCTCCTCGCTGACTTACGTCTCGTCGGCGTTCCTCGTTTGCCATCATTCTCCTCACTGGCCTACATCTCGTAGGCGTTGCTCGTCTTGCCTCATTCTTCTCACTGAATTTCATCTCATATGCGTTGCTCGTGTGCCCTCATTCTTCTCGCTGGCCTACCGCTCATACCGGTTGCTCGTCTGCTATGATTCTCCATGCCTCTCTCATTCTCCTCGCTCTTTTACCTGTCCTACTTGTAATACGTGTTGCTCGTCTGCCCTTATGCTTCGCTGCAGCTGCTCTGTCCTTGGCGGCGAGATTTGGGATGTTGAACTTTGTATCACAATGTATATATAGATTTTAAATACAATAATAGATTTTCTGTGCGATCGAAGAGCATAGCCAACTGCGTGTAGTAGCATTATAACTAGTAATGAAACTGCTCACAGTGCACACTTGTTGCTCCTGTAAGCTTTGCTAGCTTTGCTAGCTTTTCTAGCTTCCTTAGCTCCTGTAAGGTGGTGGTTGCATTGGTAAGGTTGGTGGTTGTGTCAGTAAGGTTGGTGGTGCATCCGTAGCTTTGCTAGCTTTGCTAGCTTTCCTAGCTTCCGTAAGTGGGTGGTTGCTTCAGTAAGATTCACTATCCTTACCGGAGCTACGGATGCTAGCAAAGCTACCGACACAGGTCGTTCTTACCGACATGCAGGGATAATTTCTTAATTTTTTCCTGATGTTTTCCTCCACTGTGGCCATCACAGTCTCGCCCGCAAGACCAACACTGAGTATTCTCTTCATGACTCAATCGCGGCGCCCAAAGAAACACACGATCGTACTCGACTCTGATCCTATTTGCCCCGAACAGACTAACGCAAGGCAGACATGCAAACAGTAAGGACCCGACAAGCACAACATGATAATCAATGAACATAACACAAGGTAGAGCGAGACAGACACGGAAACAGTAAGGAAGCGACAACAGAAGCATACAAAACTGGAAACGTAACAAGGACAAGGAGACATGCAAGTAATAAGCACAAGGTGAGTTCACAAGGCAGACACATACGAAAAGGAAATGGATCCTGGGCGGCCGGTGACCAGATCAGGGTATTGTGGGACATCGCTGCCGGAGTGCTGTCGGAGGGACCGGGTTGAGGTGCCTAGGCCTTTAGGACAACGACGGTGGCTGCGGAGATGAGGAACAGCCACAGGGTGACCAGTGTAAGGGTGGCACCCGTGGAGACACTAAGCCTGTTGCGCCACATTCGTGACAGTACGTCCCCTGTCCAGACCGAAGCTCCGGTGAGGTCAGATCGGTTGGGCGCGAGTGGGCGGTGGTAGATTCGGACAGGGCGGTTGGCCTGCTGTCGGGCTTGGATTTGTTGTTGATTCAGCATTGTTGTTCAGTGATAATCCCCATCAGGGTGTGGGCCATTGTCTGGAGTTGCTGTTGGTCTGCTGCGTGCTGGTCACATATGGTTTGGACCAGGAGGTGCTGGATCCCATGGTTGTGGCGGGTTTCCTGGGTGAAGGTTTGATGTATCGTGGTGACGATTTTCCCTAGAAGGTGAATCTGCTCCTTCTAGAGTGTGGTGTTGGTGGGTACAGTAGTGTCAGGCTGGGGGTTCTCGGTCTCCCTGGTGGGTTCCAGGTCCGCTTGGGAAGGGGTGATGTCAGCCAGTGGTACTCGTTGGACTGTGGTCTGACAGCGGTTATGATGACTGTCTAGGTTCACTAGGAATCGGCAGTCAGGGTAGATCTGCTTCCCCTTCTGCCATTCCATACAGGCTTTGCGTGGGTTGAGGTGTCTGACGTGGATTACCCCTGCTAGTTGATATGGGTGGGTGTGCAGGCAGTCGTATCGTTGGTGGTTATGACGGCGGCAGTTGTTGCCTCATCAGGGGTGGTAGTTGTTGTCTTTCATTTGGCGGTGAACGCCGTAATAGTCATCATAGCAGGCCATCCAGTGGAGGGAGGCACGGTTGTCGTGGTGGGGCTATCCTACAGCGGATAATAGTGTCAGGATCCTGTCTCCCTAGCCTGTGCTGCTCGACAGGTAACATAGGCTGGGACTGTCTTCTCTTCCTTTCGATATTTGACTTTGCTGTGGCGGTATTTGGCTTTGCTGTGGCAGTATTTAGCTTCGTCCTAATCTCTTCACACCTAGTGTGGTATCGTTGCGGTATTCGGCTTCGCTGTGGTGGTATTCAGTTTCGTCCTAATCTTCTTCACGCCCGGCATGGTATGGTTGTGGTATTCAGCTTCACTGTGGCGGTATTTGGCTTCGCCCTAATCTCTTCACACCCGGGGTGGTATCGTTACGGTATTCAGCTTCTCTGTGGTATTCGGCTTTGCTGTGGCGGTATTCAGCTTCAACCTAATCTTCTTCATGCCCAGTGTGGTATCATTGCGGTATTCAGCTTCGCTGTGGCGGTATCCTTCTTCGCCCCGACTTAATCATCGTGGTATCCTTCTTCGCTGTGATGGTATCCTTCTTCGCCCGGTTTTAATCGTTGTGGTATCCTTCTTCGCTGTAGCGGTATCCTTCTTCGCTGTGGCGGCATCCTTCTTCACCTGGTCTTAATTGTTATGGTACCCTTCTTTGCTGTGGTGGTATCCTTCTTTGCCCGGTCGTAATCGTTGTGGTATTCTTCTTCGATGTGGCGGCATCCTTCTTCGCCCGGTCTTAATCGTTGGGTACCTTTCTTTGCTGTGGCGGTATCCTTCTTCACCCGGTCTTAATCGTTACGGTATCCTTCTTTGCTGTGGCGGTATCCTTCTTTGCCCGGTCTTAATCGTTGCGGTATCTTTTTTCCCGGTAGTGGCATTCTTCTTCATCTGGTCTTAATCGTTTTGGTATCCTTCTTCGCAGTGGTGGTATCCTTCTACACCCAGTATTAATCGTTTTGTTATCCTTCTTCACTGTGGCAGAATCCTTCTTCGCCTGGTCTTAATCATTGCAGTATCATTCTTCGCTGTGGCAGTATCCTTCTTCGACCAGTCTTAATCATTGTGGTATCCTTCTTTGCTGTGGCAGTATCCTTCTTCACCCAGTCTTTAATCGTTGCGGTATCCTTCTTCGCTGTGGCGGCATCCTTTTTCGCCCAGTCTTAATCGTTGAGGTATCCTTCTTTGCTGTGGCGGTATCCTTCTTCGCCCGATCTTAATCGTTGAGGTATCCTTCTTCACTGTGATGGTATCCCTCTTCACCCAGTCTTAATCGTTACGGTATCCTTCTTCGCTCTGGTGGTATCCTTCTTCGCTGGGTCTTAATCGTTGTGGTATCTTTCTTCCCTGTGGCACTATCCTTCTTCGCCCGGTGTTAATCGTTTCGGTAGCTCATTTTTTCGACATTTCTTGTGCTTTCATTGTTTCTGATGTTTTTCGTGAAAGCTTGCTACTGACAGCAATACTTGGAACTGGTTTTGTCGAAGCTTCATATCCCTCTTCCAGGGAGTCTCCTGACTCTCTAGCAAGTATGTTTGTCTTGCCGGCGCTTTTCTGGGCAATATTTGATGTCAACATCGCTGTTTGTGATTCCTTGGACATCCTTTCGAATCCCTTTGGTACTCGAAGCATAGCTGCAAGCCTTCCTGTCCAACTCGTACTAGCGTGCCCATTGGTGATGTCGGTATGTGGTTCTCATGGCTTTCGTGGGGTTTTCTTATTTCTGGCTTCCTGTATCTTCCAGTGTTTTTCGGTGTCTTTCGGTATGTTTCGGTGTTTTTCTGGCTACCCTTTGGTGTAGCTGGACTCTCTGGCCCCGGTGCAGCAGCATTTCGATGTCAGTGACCTCCTCAATTCACTACTCTTATTTTCTGGGCCTGGTGAATCCATGGTGGATTCCAGTTTTTTGAGGATTTCCCGCTATGTCAGATGTCGATTTGGAGACGTAATATAAAGTCAAAAACTTCACCCCAACTTCTGTTCTCTGTCGTTTGGGCTCGACAGGTAACGTAGCTCCTCATTGCGCCTACTCAGTAGGTCTTTACTGTAGCATGGTGTCATTCTTTTGGTGCTGGCACGTCGTCGTGATCCCAGTCTTCCTCATTCCTGGTGGTATCATCGTTGTCGTATTCCTCACGCCCGTCGTGGCATCGTCACTTTTTGTCTTCCTCATGCCCATCGTGGTATCATCGCTTGTCAGCTTCTTCATACCTGAGATGGCATCGTCATTGTCATCTTCCTCACACCTTTTGTGGCATTGTCGCTTGTCGTCTTCCTTCTGCCCGGCGTGGTGTATATGGTGTTCTTCCGTTCCGCCCACCGCAGCTGTCAGAGTGCGTGGTGGTGTTCCGTTCTGCCTGGCGCGGCCTTCGGTATACGCAGTGGTCTTCCGTTCCGCTCAGTGTGGCATACACGACGGTGTTCTGCTCTGCCCGGTGTGGCCTTCGAGATGCGCAGGGGTCCTCTGTTCCACTCAGCGCGGTATACATGGCAGGGTTCCATTCTGTCTCGTGTGGCCATCAGTATACGTGGCAGTCTTCCGTTCCGCTCGGTACAGCATACACAGCGGGGTTCCGTTCTGTCTGACACGGCTGACGGTCTGCTTGGCGGTCTTCCATTCCGCTCGGTGCAGCATACATGGCAGTGTTTTGTTCTGCCCGGTACGGCATACGTGGTGGTCTTCTGTCCTGTCTGGCATGGCCGTCGGTATGCGTGGCAGTCTTCCATTCTGCTTGGTGCAGCATACGCAGCGCAGTTCCATTCTGTCTGGTGCAGTCGCCAGTATGCGTGGCAGTCTTCTATTCCACTTGGTGCAGTATACACGGCAGTGTTTCTTTCTGTCCGGTGCGGCATACGCGATGGTGTTCTGTCCTATCTGGTATGGCCTTCGATATACGTGGCGGTCCTCTGTTCCGCTCTGTGCGGCATACTGGGTGGAATTCCATTCTGTCTGCCGTGGCCGTCGGTATGCGTGGCGGTCTTCCGTTCCGCTCAGCACAGCATACGCGGCAGTGTTCTATTCTGCCTGGCACGGCATACGCAGCGGTTTCCATTGTGCTCAGCGCGCATGTGCAGCGTTCTTCCGTTCGGCCAGGTGCCGCATGCACTGCAGTGTTCCGTTGTCATGAATCTCACGTGACAGGCTCGTAAGCACCGCTGCTGGGGTCGCTGACACCCTCGCCATCCTATGGCATGGCCTTGTCTCCGCTGCTGCAGCCGCAGTCATCCTCTGCGCCTAGGTGCGTTACTCGATCATATTGCTCTGGTAGCGATATCCCACAAACCCAACCGCCAGCCAGTCTAGATCCTTCTCCTTTGTTTCCGTTTGGATATGATTGCACGTCCTTTCCCCTGTTGTCTCTGTTATGTTGCTTGTGCGTCCTTTCTCCTGTCATCATTACTTATGTTGGTTCCCTTTGGTTATGCTTGCACTTCCTTTCTCTGTTCCTTACTGCTTGCGTGTCTTTTCTCCTGTTGCCGCGAGTAGAGTGTTGGCCATGCAGGGGCCGAGTGCAATCATGTGTTTTCCTTGGGCGCGGTGATCGAGTCATGATGTTAGACGGAGGAACTGTGTCAGTCTTGCAGGCAAGCTGTGATTCCACAGAGGGATGGGAAAAGTATAAAGGAGGAGCGCGGTAGCTAGTCTGGAGATTCTTCTCCACGCAATCTGTTCTCCCTGA
>Ga0307516_10001081_pt1 | contig 37877 bp, 39 predicted proteins | sample 19_EM_MG_FD_203310 | JGI IMG/M metagenome (GOLD analysis project Ga0307516, IMG submission 203310) | Populus trichocarpa ectomycorrhiza microbial communities from riparian zone in the Pacific Northwest, United States - 19_EM | ecosystem: Host-associated > Plants > Roots > Unclassified | place... | reverse complement strand
GACCGAACACTACCACCGAAACCCACACACAAGATCTAAGATTATTCCGTTGTGAATTATCGAAAGTAGCCTGATTACCTTTGATTCAACCCGCACTCCGGTTACGAGACAACCCCAGTGTCACACCGGCGCTCAAGTCGCAAGCAGGACGACAGTTGATCGGAAGGAGACAGAAGGATACGTGAGGAGTTCGAGAGTCTAGGCAGGAGATAGCCTCGGGATTAGACCTTACAGCCGTCACGGACCTAAGGGGCTAGTCTCCGGAAGCAGCGTCAAATGCAACTAAATACGGGATATGAGGAGTGAGGTCATAGAACCAATATCTTCTCTTTCTGTGATAGGCCGGTAAAACCGCTCACCCACAGGGCGTGAGAGGATTACGCGGTGCGGGGATACATTCAGCATATCGTTAGACCGTCCAGGACGAGTAGCTCCGGGCTTTGACCCACGCCCACCTTGGCTGGTGCGTGTGTGAGCGTATTCGTTACCTGATCTTACCTGTGAAGCAGTCGTCGAGTGAGTCGTCGCCGCAAACCGGGCCGCCAGGCCAGCCGCCGGGCCCGTCTCGAATCGAACCATCCGCCGAAGCGCAGATCCGCCAAAGCGACACGAGCGAGCCGTTGGGCAAGCTGCCGGGCCCGTCTCGAATCGAAACGATGTACGCAAGCCGTCGGGCACGCCGCCTGGTATGCGTCGAACCATCCGCCGAAGTGCCGCGAGCGAGCCATCGTGCAAGACGCTGGGCCCGTCTGGATCCGAACCATCCGCCGAAGCGATACATGAGCGAGCCGACTGGTAAGCCGGCGGGCCCTTCTCGAAGCATGGGCCACCGCGCGAGCCGCCGCGCACACCGCGCCGTCCACTGAGCGATCCGTCGAGCATGCCGTTGCCGCGGAGCCGTGTGCGATCCGGTGCTCAAGCCGCAGCCAGCGGGCGCCGCAGATATCGAACCGAACCCCTTAGATTATTCGCTGTGAATCCCTTAACGGTGGGCGAGCTTGGAAAGATTGTCATGGGGGGTGTTATTCCTGTATAATAACTGAACGCCGGCGAAGACCGAGCGCGCCCCATCTCCTACGTGACTATCGAGAAACCTGACCAGTTCAATATTACTGTCACTCCGACGTTGACCGGACATTCGAATGTCACAGGGGGTATGGCGAGAAGGAGCACACAAAACCTGTAGTGTTAAAGCGCGATAGATCGAAATCGAATATTATCTCTCTCCACAGACCTACCTCTCTATCCCCGAGACTGGCGCTGCGACCACCACTCCCCAAGAACAACAAGCCCACACAAGGCGTGTGAGAAGAGCCGCGAAGAAACCACGCCGGGCGTGACGGATACCACGAGAACAACGAGCCCACGCAAGGCGTGTGATAAGAGCCGCGAAGAGACCACGCCGGGTGTGAGGGATACGGCGAGAACAACGAGCCCACGCAAGGCGTGTGAGAAGAGCTGCGAAGAGACCACACCGGGCGTGACGGATGCTGCGAGAACAACGAGCCCACGCAAGGCATGTGAGAAGAGCCACGAAGAGACCATGCCGGGCGTGACGGATACCGCGAGAACAATGAGCCCACGCAAGGCATGTGAGAAGTGCCACGAAGAGACCATGCCAGGCGTGACGGATACCGCGAGAACAACGAGCCCACACAAGACGTGTGAGAAGAGCCGCGAAGAGACCATGCCAGACGTGACGGATACCGCGAGAACACAGAGCTCACGCAAGGCGTGCGAGTACGCCTAAAGTGTGAGTACGCTGGAAGTGTGAGTACACCGGAAGTGTGAGTTGGACCGCTCGTGCTGCAGACCCCGCCTACGTTGCCTGTCGAGATAAATGGAGAAGTCGATCCAGGATCTTGACACTAGATTGCGTCTCCCCATTGACACCTGATGTAGCAACACAGTGGCCTCCGAGGACGAAAACAGCGAGGATCCCCGCACCCTCAGAGAATTCACAAGGGTCCCCGACGACTACCGATCCCCAAGCCTGGTAACCCCGGACCCCCGATCAAGGCCCCAGATGCCAGATTCACCAGAGCAAACCCAAAGAATGGGGGACGAAACAGCAGCAGGAGGGGCGGGACCCCACCTCCTCACCACAGAGATGTTACGATAAATCCTCTCAGCCAGAGAAACACCCCGAAGCAGTTACCCAAAGCTCCGGGACCCCGAACTATTAGAAGGAGACAAAGCAAAGTTCAAAACATTCTTGGCCCAGTGCGAGCTCAAGTTTAGGACAGAAGGAAACCAATTCAACAACGATGATAAGAAAACAGGATATACATCCTCCCTGCTACGGGGGGTAGCCTGGAATTGGATGGAAACCTTCCTAAACCAGGAAGGAGGAATCAACCTGACATGGGAAGAACTAAAAACCAACATGAAGCACGACCTCAGCCAGGTAGATGCCGAGGAAATAGCGTTCGAGAAATTCCAGAAGATCCAGCAGGGAAATCGGACAGCGGCCACCTACTGGGCCGAATTTCAGCGAATCAAAGCAGACCTCCCATACGCGGACAACGTATGCATTGCACGATTCCGAGACGGATTACACCCGGAGGTAAAAAGGCACCTAGTCATGAGCGAAACCCCCGCCACAGTCTTGGTGGACTACGCCACTGCCGCCATCAAAACAGATAGCCGCCTATGCAACCTCACAGTCATTAATCGCCGACCTACCACCAACCCAGAAGCGCGCTTCCACGTCCACACAAAGGAGCCTCCGGCGACGCCTCGGGGAGATCCGATGGACCTCGATGCCACCCGACGATTCAAATTCGCAAGGGGAACGCCGAACCGATTCCCACAACGAGTAATCACGGGGGAATGTTACAACTGCGGAAAGAAAGGACATTTCGCAAAAGAATACCCCCATCCCAGGAAAGAACGAGTTCCATGGAGAAGACCATACAGGGCCGCAGAAGCCACCTTTGAGGAGACGACCGAAGAAGAAATGTCGGGAAACGACAACCCTCGGGAATAGGTGCCGACAACCACCACCCGAGGGAAACACCTGTTGTCAAACCCGAAGAAGACCCCCCGTACCTAGTACGAACCGCCCGATACGACCGCGAGGAAAAAATTATGATCAAAGTACGAATTCAGGGGACTGATGGGAACGAATGTACCACTACAGCCTTGGTGGACAGTGGGGCATCAGAAAACTTCATCGATAAGGCCTATGCTGAGGCCTGCGGAATACTTATGCAACAAAAAACAACGCCAAGACGAGTATTGACAGTCGACGGATGTGAGGTCACTGGGGGGCAGGTAACCCACGACGCTCAGATCCACCTAACCATCAACTATCACGAGGAGGACATCCGGCTACACTGCATCACGATCGGGAACGCCCCGATCATCCTGGGACTCCCATGGCTCAAACTCCACGACCCAGTAATAGGATGGAAGAATCACACCATGAAATTCCACTCCGACCACTGCGCCGAGAAATGCCTACCCAGCTCACCAAGAGCCAATACAGTCCCAGAAGAAAAAGCCACAGAGTAATACTATAAGAAAACACAGGCAGAAGAAGAAAACTGGGAAATTGGCGAAACAGACCCATGGGAGGTATGCCAGACAGTAATCGACAAAATCAAAGAGACCTCCAGGACGAGCAAGAAACCAATTCCCCCGGAATATCACGTATTCCTCGATTTATTCACTGAATAAGAACCAACGACACCCCTACCTCACCGCACGCAGGACCATCATATCCCACTGGAAGAAGGGAAGACACCCCCGTATGAGCCACTGCGACCCCTGAACGAAGACAAAATGAAGGCCCTGAGAGAATACCTAGAAATCAATGAAAAACGAGGATGGATCCGGGCATCCACCTCCCTGACCGGAGCATCAATACATTTCGTCAAGAAAAAGGATGCAGGACTACGCCTGTGTGTGGACTACCGGCAACTAAACGAAATCATGATCAAAGATTGGACACCGCTGCCACTGATTGGCGAGTCTCTCGATCAACTCTCCAGCGCCACCATCTACAACAAACTCGATATACGAGATGCGTACTACAACCTCCGCACTTCAAAGGGCGACGAATGGAAGACAGTGTTTTGAACTCGATATGGGCTATACGAGTATTGAGTCATGCCGTTCAGACTCACCAATGCGCCAGCATCCTTTCAATGACGGATGAACAAGATCCTGAGTGACTATTTAGACATCATCTGCTTGGCATATGTGGACGACATCCTGGTCTTCTCGCACGACGAGGAAATACACCGAAAACATGTCCGGGCAGTACTCACACGAGTACATGACACCAGACTAACTCTGAAAGCATCCAAATGTGAATTCCACGCCATGGAAACAGAATATCTGGGATATGTCAAATCGCCAGAAGGGCTGAGAATGAACGAAGAAAAGATTCGAACAATCAGAGACTGGAAGGAGCCAACAAACGTCAAAGGGGTGCAGAGCTTCCTGGGTTTCGCCAAGTTCTACCGAAGGTTCATCAGAGACTTTAGCAAGATTACGACACCCCTCTCCTCCCTCACAAGGAAGGACAAGTTATGGGAATGGGGCGACAAGTAGCAGGAGGCGTTTGAGACGCTAAAGGGAGCAATGATCACGGAACCGATATTGCAACACTTCAATCCGGAACAACCCGTCACCATCGAAACAGATGCCTCAGACTACGCCATAGGAGCAATCTGCTCACAACCCAACACAAAGGGAATCCTGCATCCTGTAGCATACTACTCGAGGAAACTCAAAGACCCGGAGTGCAATTACGACATCCACGATAAGGAGCTACTGGCGATAGTCGATGCAGTACGAAAATGGAATACTTATTGTAAAACAATGGGACCAAAAATCACGATCCTCACCAACCACAAAAACCTCGAATACTGGAAAACAAAAAAAGATCTCAATTTGCGACAAGCTGGGTGGAGTGAGCGATTAGCTAACTATGACTTCGTGATCAAGTATCGACCCGGGAAATTGGCCGGCAAGGCAGACATTCTCTCTAGAGAGTCAGGAGACTCTCCCTGGAAAGGGGATATGAAGCATCAACAGAACCACGGCCGAATCCTGTTACCCGAAGAAGCGTTCGAAGCACCCCAGGCGAATACAATGGAAACCATCAACCTCAAGATAGACAAGGAACTCCTGAATGAAATCCGGACACTAAGCGCAGCAGATAAAGAATTTCAAGAAATCCGGAGGAAAAAGGGGAGCGGGACCACCTGTGACGGAAAGATCGCGCTAGGGTTATGCGAGGAAAACAGCGGGTTGCTAATGTACGACAGCCTCATATGGGTCCCGGACAACGACACCCTGCAACTACGCATATTAAGAGACCACCATGATGCACAAGCCGCGGGACACCCGGGCCGAGCAAGAACCCTGGAACTTGTTAGCTGAAATTTCTACTGGCTAGGGCAACGAAAGTACATCCACAGATACGTCGACTACTGTGACACCTGCCATCGTATCAAGCCAATCCGACATGCGCCATTTGGACTGCTAAAGCCACCCGAACTCCCACACCGACCATGGGACACGATATCAATGGACTTTATCACCGCGCTGCCGATGAGCAACGGAAATGATGCGTTATGGGTAATCATCGATCGCCTCACAAAGATGGGACATTTCGTCACCTGCCAGGGTACCATGGACCCCGAAGACCTAGCAGACCACTTCCTCCAACAAGTTATAAGACCCCATGGATGTCAAAAACCTGACCCCGACTTCTGTTCTCTGTCTTGGACTCGACAGGCAACGTAGCTCCTCGGCGTGCCTTTCTCACGGGCGAGGCGTCGTGCTCCCAGCCTTCCGTGTGGCTGTGCTAGGTCTTACGCGGTCTTCATCTACTGCCACCCAGTGGTCTTTACTGTAGCACGGTATCATTCTCTCGTTGTTCTCGAGCGATCTCGGATCGCTACTCGTGTCTCGGTGTCGTTTGGCGCAAGTAATTCCCACTCACTCGTCGTGTTCGTCCTCCTTCATGCCCAGCGTGGCATCGTGGTTGTCGTCTTTCTTCATGTCCCGCGTGGCATCGTCGTTGTCGTCTTCCTTCCTGCCCAGTGTGGCCTGCGGTATATATGGCAGACTTCCCTCATGTGCGGCGGTCTTCTGTTCTGTCCGGTGCGGCCTTCGGTATGTGCGGCGGGCTTCCGTTCTGCCCGGCGCGGCATGTGCGGTGGTCTTCCGTTCTGCTCGGCGTGGCATGCGTGGTGTTCTTCCTTTCCGCCCGGGGCGGCATGCGCGGCAGTCTTCCGTTCCGCCCGGTGCGGCATACGTGGAGGTCTTCCGTTCTGTCTAGTGCGGCCCGGTATGCGCGGTGGTGTTCCGTTCTGTCTGGCGCGGCCCGGTGTGCGTGGCGGTGTTCCGTTCTGCCCGGCGCGGCATAGGTGTTCTGGTCTGTCTGGCGCGGCCCGGTGTGCGCGGCGGTCCTCCGTTCTGCCTGGCGCGGCACGTGCGGCGTTCTTCCGTTCTGCTCGCTGTGGTATGCGCGGTGTTCTTCCGTTCCGCCCGGGGCGGCATGCGCGGCGGTCTCCCGTTCCGCCCGGTGCGGCATACGCGGCGGTGTTCCGTTCTGTCTGGCGCGGCCCGGTATGCGCGGCGGTGTTGCGGGTCCGTCATAGGTGGTCCCGGATCACTCGTCGCGCTGCCGGATAACCCGGTGATCATCGGCGCGAGCGATCCGAGATCTCGGCGCTGCTCTCGTCACGCCGCTCAGAGATGTGTGAAGGTAGGTCAAAGTAGATAGATAATCGTATCTCGATGTGGTTCGTCATAGGCGATCCCGGATCACTTCGTCGCGCTGCCGGATGATCCGGTGGTCATCGGCGCAAGTGATCTGAGATCCCGGCGCTGGTTTCGTCATGCTGCTCAGAGATGTGTGAAGGTATGTCAAGGTAGATAGATAATTGTATCTCGATGTCGTTCGTTGTAGGCGATCCCGTATCACTTCCTCACGCTGCCGAATGACCCAGTGGTAATCGGCGCAAGTGATCTGAGATCCCGGCGCTGGTTTCGTCACGCCGCTCAGAGATGTGTGAAGGTAGGTCAAGGTAGATAGATAATCGTATCACGATGTCGTTTGTCGTAGGCGATCCCGGATCACTTCGTCGCGCTGCCGTATGACCCGGTGGTCATCGGCGCAAGTGATCCGAGATCCCGGCGCTGGTTTCGTCACGCCGCTCAGAGATGGGTAAAGGTAGGTCCAGGTGTATAGATAATATATTGCGTGGAGAAGAATCTCCAGACTAGCTACTGCGCCCTTCCTTTATACTTTTCCTTCCCTCTGTGGAATCACAGCTTGCCCGCAAGACTGACACAGTTCCTCCGTCTAACATCATGACTCGATCGCCGCACCCAAGGAAAACACATGATCGCAGTCAGCCGCCGCGTGGCCAACACTCTACTCGTCGCACCAGGAGAAAGGAAGCGCAAGCAGTAACAGTAAAGGAAAGGAAGACTGACGTACAACTTAATCAAGGGAAAACAATACTCGTAACAAAAATGGGAGAAGGACGCGCAAGCTCAATCAATGGGAGACAACAAACGTAGTGGACAGGAGAAAGGACGCGCAAGCAGTAAAGGTAAGGAACAGGGAACAGGACCTGCAAGCTTCATCAATGGGAGACAACAAACGTAGCGGACAGGAGAAAGGACGCGCAAGCAGTAAAGGTAAGGAACAGGGAACAGGACGTGCAAGCTTCATCAACGGGAGACAACAAACGTAGCGGACAGGAGAAAGGACGTGCAAGCATAATCAACAGGAAACGACATACGTAATGATGACAGGAGAAGGACGCACAAGTAACATAACAGAGACGAAGGAGAAAGGTCTAGACCGGCCAGTGGTCAGGGATATCGCTACCGGAGCGATATGGCGGAGATCGGTCGAGTCGCCTAAGCGCGGAGGATGACCGCGGCTGCGCCAGCGGAAACAAGGACGTGCCACAGGGTGACAAGGGTGAGAGTGGCACCGGTGCCGGCGCCAAGAAGCCTGTCGCGCCAGGTTCATGACAATGGACTGCCAAGTAGTATTGTATCAGACAGAGGGTCCCAGTTTACCTCAGACTTCTGGAAACGAGTAACAGAAGCACGGGATATCACGCAACCTCAGCCCTGCCTTCCACCCACAAACGGACGGACAAACGGAAAGAGCCAATGCCACCCTCGAGCAGTATCTCCGGGCATACTGCAACTACCAGCAGGACGACTGGGACAGGTTGTTGCCAATTGCCGAATTCTGCTACAACAACACACAAACCAGAACCACAAAAATAACCCCCTTCTTTGCCAACTATGGATATCACCCTCGTTTCCTGCCAGACCTCGGCACGTGGAACGAAGAGACCCCAGAAGTGTCGGAATATGTCGTGGCATTAAGAAGGTTGCATGAAGAACTTCGAGCGGAGATCAAGGAAGCCCAAATGTCTCAAGCAGAGCAAGCCAACAAAGCACGACATCCGGACCCGGTACTGAACCCAGGCGACAGGGTCTGTCTACGATGGAAACACATCCGGACAACCCAACCATCGAACAAACTGGACCGCAAGCAGATAGGCCCGTACACCATCCTCGTGAAGGTAGGCTCAAGAGCATATAAACTGGACCTGCCGGCCACTGTCAGGATCCATCCAGTTTTCCATATCAGCCTCCTCGAACCCACAGCCAGCACCGAACCCATCCTGGGACACCAACAAACACCGCCACCACCTGTGATCATCCAAGAACAGCAAGAGTGGGAAGTAGAGAAAATCCTCGACACCCGATGCCATAGAAACCAGATCCAGTATCGAGCCAAGTGGAGCGGTTTCCAGGACCCCGATCGTACCTGGTATCCCGCCCGCAACTTTGAGAACTCACCTGACCTCATCCGCCAGTTCCGCGAGGAATACCCTGAGAAACCCACACCCCAACTCTAAAATACCCGATATGTCCACCACTGCCACTGTCGACACCAACGAACGCTGGACCTTCGCTGGCCGCAGCCGCACCTCCGAGTTTCCCATCACAACCTCTGCCGATAACAAATAAACCGAACTACCCACCAACGAACCCAACAATGACTGGGGCATTGCTGCCACCACAACCCAAGAATGGGGCGTCCCTCTGGCCGCACATTCGCCCCCGCTGTCCAGCACAGGACAGCCACGTATCAACGACCACGTATCCCTGCACTGGACGGCCTGCTACAATGACTACTGCAACACCCACCGCCAGAGCAAGAACAACAACTACTACCCGCGCCGAAGATGCCGACGCCGAGCAACAAACTGCGACTGCCCGCTCCCACACCCTAACGAACTACTCGAAGTAACCCGCGAATGACGCCTCAACCCCATCAAAGCATGCGCGGACTGGCACCGAGGAAAGCGGGTCTACCCCGAATGCCGGTTCCTCATGAACATGGAAAACCACCACCTCCGCTGCAGCGCTGCAGCCCCACGTGAAACCTTGGCAAACATCACGCCACCACAGGAAGATCAGGAAAACATAAACCCCTCGGCTGCGACTGCAGCACTACAGGACAAGCAACTCGCCCTCCTGGGGGAAATCGTCACCATGATACATCAAACAACCACTTGGGACGCCCGCCGCAATCACGTCGTACACCTGACGCTCGCCCAGTGGATGAATGACTTCCACTACGCGGACCAACAGCAACTCCAACAGATGACCAACACCCTGGGAGCCATCATCACCAAACAACTGCGAACGAACGAACAACTCCAAGCCCGGCAGCAGGCTAGCCGGCACATCTGCATCTACCGCAGCCCCATCCACCGCTGGACCCTGACGACCCGACATGACCTTGCCGGAGCTTCGGTCTGGACAGGGAATGTACTGTCATGAACATGGCGTTACAGGCTCCTTCGCGCCGGCGCTGGTGCCACTCTAACCCTTGTCGCCCTGTGGCTCGTCCTCGTTTCCGCTGCCGCAGCCGCGGTCATCCTCTGCGCTTAGGCACCTCGACCGATCTCCGCCATATCGCTCCGGTAGCTATATCCCCAACCGCTGGCCGGTCTAGACCTCTCTCCTTCGTTTCCATTATGTTACTTGTGCATCCTTTCTCCTGTCCGCTACATTTGTTGTCTCCTATTGATTGAGCTTGCGCATCCTTCTCCCATGTTCGTTACGTGTATTGTTTTCCCTTGATTAAGTTGTATGTCAGTCTTCCTTTCCTTTACTGTTACTGCTTGCGCGTCCTTTCTCCTGTTGCCACAAGTAGAGTGTTGGCCGCGTGGCGGCCAAGTGCGATCATGTGATTTCCTTGGGCGCGGCGATCGAGTCATGATGTTAGACGGAAGAACTGTGTCAGTCTTGCGGGCAAGCTGTGATTCCACAGAGGGAAGGAAAAGTATAAAGGAAGGGTGTGGTAGCTAGTCTGGAGATTCTTATCCACGCAATCTATTATCTCTCTCCACAAACCTACCTCTCTATCACCGTGACCGGCGCTGCGACCACCACTCCCCGAGAACAATGAGCTCACGCAAGGCGTGTGAGAAGAGCCACGAAGAGACCACGCTGGGCATGACGGATACCGCGAGAACAACGAGCCCACGCAAGGCGTGTGAGAAGAGCCGCCAAGAGACCACGCCGGGCGTGACGGATACCGCAAGAACACTGAGCTCACACAAGGCGTGCGAGTACGCCTGAAGTGTGAGTACGCCGGAAGTGTGAGTACACCGGAAGTGTGAGTAGGACCGCTCGAGCTGCAGACCCCGCCTACTTTGCCTGTCGAGACAAACGGAGAAGTCGAGGCAGGATCTTGATACTGGGTTCCTTGGGCTAGGGTCATGTAGGCCCTTTCGATGTCCTGAATCGGTCGGTTCGTTCGGTCCAGAGCGGATCCGCTTACTTCCCACAGCTGCCGGAGGTCCGCTTCGGCCCGTTCTTGGTGGTGGATCAGGGATCTGACCCAGCCTGCGGGGTTCTCAACTTCCACCACTTCGTCCGCAGGTTCCGTACCGTCCGTGATTTGTCGGATATCCTGAGGGGCCTCTAAGCGAAGCATGTTGAAGTTGGAGGTGGTAGACATTTTCCAATATAGGTCTAGGAAGTGTCCTGTGTAGATCGTCTCATCGTCTTCAAAGGTGTAGTCGAGCGAGTATTGGGATGTGGGTTCGAGTATGTAGGAGAGCTCGAGCAGGTAAAAGTGGTCGTGCTCAAATGAGGGCATGCGTAGGTGTGAATCAAAGTTGGCTTATGAACCAAGATTATAGTGTGACACCTGGATACACGAGTACGCAGGTGAAGGTAGAGGTATCGGAAAGTCAGGTTCGATTCGGTCGTTATTCACAGCAGAATAATCTTAGGTTCGTCCTCTGGGTTTGTTTCGGTGTATCGTGAGGATGTCCGTCCAATCAGGAGTCTTTTCGTCCTGGGTTTTTCCTTTCGTAGATATAGTCCGGGCGCATAGTCACCTGATCTCTTCGAGAGTCATTTTCTGCTTAGCCAGTACGGGAGTCCTTTTCTCCGTTCTTTTGAAGCTGACGCCAGGTTCTTCATTACAAGACGCGCGTCCTCCAACATTATCGGGAGGATGCACTTGGGCTTGATTGGTCCTGTATGGTGCCTAGAGATAAGGAGAAGCATGACAGTTTGCTGATCTCATGTTCCACCCTGCGACTAGTTCATTCTAGGCAGGGTTTCCCGACGTGGCCCCACTTCAGTACGTGACGTGGCCTCCTTTGGCTGTCACCCCTAGGTGGTTCGTAATCGGGCCCACTCCGGAGTTAGTTTCTCGGCCGTATCTTACGGCCGAGAGGTCTTAACTCTGGTCCCTATCTCCCACCTAGACTCTCTCAGACCTGTCTTGCGACAGAAGCCCCGCTTATGGCATGCAACTTGTATGACCCTTATCTCTGAGTCTAGTGCAGCGGCTACAAGAGTCGGCAGTCGTCAGGTCCACCCAGCGGGGTCGACCCGAGAGTCTGTTTTCCCGGCTGAGGCTACCCTCTGACTGTTTTCCTCTTGCCGAACTGTCTTCCGGCTCGAGACTTGGGGTGCAAGCGAGAGATCACCTGATTATGTTCCTATCTAGATCCGGCGCTACACTTTTTGAGGTGTAACACTGTCGACTGGACGCCACATGCCTTGACACTCGTTATCCAGAAGAAATATGCCCTGACACTCTGTGTCTGGAAGGCAAAATTCCCTGGCACTCTTCATCCGGAAGGTATATGCTCTGGCGTGTGTCGACCGGATGCCACATGTCTTGACACTCATCGTCAGAAAGAAATATGCCCTGACCCTCTGCGTCTGGAAGGCAAAATGCCCTGGTACTCATTATCAGGAAGGCATATGCTGTGGCGTGTGTCGACCAGACGCTATATGCCTTGAAACTTGTTGTCTGGAAGAAATATGCCCTGACACTATGTGTTTGGAAGGCAAAATGCTGTGGCACTCGTCGTCCGAAAAGCACATGCCGTGGTGTGTGTCATCCGGACGCCACTTGCTTGACCCTCCTCAACAGAAAGAAAAGGCGTCGCTTTGACAATCGTCGCCCAGAAGGCTGCTACGGTGCCCATCTTTGTCTAGTAAAACCAAAAAACCTTTAACCAAGGAAAACACAATTATCCACTACATCACACCATGTCCTCGGTGTCTTGTCAGCCATTAAAAACCTGGTTCCCCTTATAGCTTTACCAGGAAAAGGTACTGACTCAACCTCACAGTCTGACCCTTGGATCCTTCGCTGCGTTGGGGTGCTTCCTGTGGAAGGCCCTAATCATCCCTTCCCCCGAACCTAGAGAATGCTCCAAGGGCTCCTCCATCCAATTTTCCTCCTCGGGAATCCCCACCCACTTCGTGAGGTACTTTACATTGCTGTCCTGATCATAGGAACTCCCCATGATCTCATCAATCTCCCATTGACCTTCTTCGACATCAATATCCATCTCATCAGCCCTGTTCCTAACCCTCGCAGGATAAGATGAGGCACGGCTTGCCTTGCTCGAAACATTATATGGTTCCAGCAACGAGACATAAAATACATTGTGGAGTCTTCAACATCTTGGCAGCTTAAGCATTACCGCGTTCGGAAATACAACCTTTTCAATCTCGAATGGACCTTGCATCTTGTGGTCGAGCTTCTTGGACAGACGCCTGGTCCTCAGGTTCTTGCTGCTGTGCATCACGAGATCTCCAACCTTCATTTTGGGAGCCTCCTTGGACCTCTTGTCATAGTGACGACTCATTCGTTCTCGAGTACGCTCTAATGTCTTTTTGCAAAATGCAAGGACACTGACCATCCAATGTGCATAGTTCCTACCTGCCGGGTTGATTGCCTCTATCTCTACTGGCCATGATGTTCGTGGATGAAAACCATAGTTGGCTTAGAAAGGCGACAGCTCTGTGGCCATAGTCACTGAGTTGTTGTAGGCGTATTCACCCATTGGCAACATTTCACTCCAGTTGTTCTGTTCATAGTTGCAGACCGTACGGAGGTAGGGTTCAATTAACTGATTGACCCTCTCGGTCTGGCTGTCTGTTTGGGGATGGAATGCAGTTGACATGCCTCTTTTTATTTTTAGGATACCAGTGATAGTCTCCCAAAACTTAGAGGTGAATCGCGTATCTCTGTCTGAGATGATGGTACTAGGCAACCCATGTAGCCACCAGACTTCCCTAAGGAATATCCATGCTAGGTCGGGTGCCTTTTTTGCATCACTCTTTAGGGGTACAAAGTGAGCCATCTTTGTGAACCTATCAACAATTACCCAGATACTATCATATCCGTTGGACAATTGTAGATCTGTGATGAAGTCCATTGAGATTGAGTCCCATGGTGCATACGGTACCTCTAGTGGCTGCAGGAGGCCATACCGGGTGTGGCGAATTGCCTTGTCTTTTTGGCAGTCTTCACACGGCCCGACATAGTCTTGTATCCAGCTGTCCATCTGGGGCCAGAAAAAGTTCCTTCGAACAAGTTCCACTGTCTTGTCCTGCCCCATATGTCCTGCTAACAGTGTGTTATGCTCCTTGCTCACGATTGTTCTCTTCAGCTCCAGGCTATCTGGAATATATAGACGTCCTTTGTAGTAAAGAGACCCATCCACATATTCCACGTAATCGCTTGGGCTTTTGCTCATAGCCTTTTCCTATTCTGCCATCCATTCTGGGTCGTCTTGTCCATAGGAGAAGACTTCCTCCAGCAGGCTTTGGTGGAATACAACCTTGGAAATTGTTTGCACGCTGAGAGAAGACAGCACTACCTGGGCTCCATCAACCGTAACAAGTTGATCGGGTCTTAACAGGCGATAAATTGGCTGGTTCTCGTTTTCTTCAGCACTACCCCCCCATTTCAAGGGACAGTACTCCAGCCGTCTAGATAGTGCATCAGGCTTTCCATTCTGAGTACCTGGTCGATACACAATCTTGAAGTCATAACTTGCAAGTTCTTGTGCCCATTGAGCTTGACACCGGTTTAATACCTTTGTCGTAGCGAAGTATTCCAGATTCTTATGGTGTGTGTACACAATTATCTGAAATCGAGCACCCTCGAGATATCTTCTCCATTATTTAAAGGCTGATACTACTGCGAGCATCTCTTTATCATGGATCTCATAGTTAATCTTGACTTTATCCATTTTTCGTGAATGGAAAGCAACAGGGTGTAGTCTTCCTTCGATTTGCTGTGTTAGCACTGCTCCAATAGCGAAGTCACTGGCATCAGTCTCCATAACTGTTGGAAGTGCAGGATCAAAGTGCCTCAAGATAGACACCGTGGTGAACTGTCTTTTCAACATCTCAAAGGCATTCTGCGCTTCCTCAGTCTATTGCCATCGGATATGTTTCTTGGTCAAGTCCGTAAGCGGCTTACCGATCTTAGAGAACCCCTCGATGAACCTTCGGTAGAAGTTAGCAAATCCTAGGAAGGATTGCACTGCCGTTATATTTGTAGGTAGAGCCCACTCCAACAGGGTCTGCACTTTATCCTCTATCATACTGACTCCATCGACTGAGATGATGTATCCCAAGAACTCAACCATTGAGGTATGCCATTCACACTTTTCAGGTGCTACTGCTAAGCCATTTTCCAGTCTCCTCGAGCCGGCTCTTCTTCCATGAGTCAACCCCGAGCCCGTCCTCCATTTGGTCAATCTTCTTCCCCAGGTGGTAATTGGACTTAAGTGAATGCTTTAAATCGTCTTTGAGACCACAGTCACCCTTCAGTAAAGCCTCAACCTGTCATGATCCTGCCTCGACTTCTCCGTTTATCTTGACAGGCAACATAGGCGGGGTCTGCAGCGCGAGCGGTCCTACTCACACTTCCGGTGTACTTACACTTCCGGCGTACTCACACTTCAGGCGTACTAGCATGCCTTGCGTGAGCTCGGTGTTCTCGCGGTATCCGTCACGCCCGGTGTGGTCTCTTCCCGGCTCACCTCACACACCTTGTGTGGGCTCGTTCTTCTCACGGTATCCGTCACGCCTGGCGTGGTCTCTTCACGGCTCTTCTCACACGCCTTGCATGGGCTCGTTGTTCTTGCAGTATCCGTCACGCCCAGCGTGGTCTCTTAGCGGCTCTTCTCACACGCCTTGCGTGGGCTCGTTGTTCTCGCGGTATCCGTCACGCCCGGTGTGGTCTCTTCGCGGCTCTTCTCACACGCCTTGCGTGGGCTCGTTGTTCTCGCGGTATCCGTCACACCCAGTGTCGTCTCTTTGTGGCTCTTCTCACATTCCTTGCGTGGGCTCGTTGTTCTCGGGGAGTGGTGGTCGCAGTGCCGGTCACGGGGATAGAGAGGTAGGTCTGTGGAGAGAGATAATAGATTGCGTGGAGAAGAATCTCCAGACTAGCTACCACGCCCTTCCTTTATACTTTTCCTTCCCTCTGTGGAATCACAGCTTGCCTGCAAGACTGACACAGTTCCTCCGTCTAACATCATGACTCGATTGCCGTGCCCAAGGAAAACACATGATCGCACTCGGCCGCCGCGGGGCCAACACTCTACTCGCGGCAAAAGGAGAAAGGACGTGCAAGCAGTAACAGTAAAGGAAAGGAAGACTGACGTACAACTTAATCAAGGGAAAACAATACTCGTAACGAACATGGGAGAAGGACGTGCAAGCTCAATCAATGGGAGACAACAAACGTAGCGGACAGGAGAAAGGATGCGCAAGTAACATAACGGAGATGAAGGAGAGCGGTCTAGACCGGCCAGCGGTCGGGGATATCGCTAACGGAGCGATATGGCGGAGATTGGTCGAGGCGCCTAAGCGCGGAGGATGACCGCGGCTGCGGCAGCGGAAACGAGGACCAGCCACAGGGTGACAAGGGTGAGAGTGGCACCGGCACAGGCGCCAAGGAGCCTGTCGCGCCAGGTTCATGACAGTATGTCCCTTGTCCAGACCGAAGCTCCGGCGAGGTCATGTCGGGTCGTCAGGGTCTGGCGGCAGATGGGGGTGCTGTAGATGCGGACGGGCCGGCTAGCCTGCTGCCGCACTTGGAGTTGTTCGTTCGTTCGCTGTTGTTTGGTGATGATGGCTTCCCAGGTGTTGGTCATCTGCTGGAGTTGCTGTTGGTCTGCGTAGTGGAACTCGTTCATCCGCTGGGCGAGTGTCAGGTTTACGACGTGATTGCGGCAGGTATCCCTGGTGGTTGTTTGATGTATCATGGTGACGATTTCCCCCAGGAGGGCGAGTTGCTCATCCTGTAGTGCCGCAGTCACGGCTGGGGGGTTTATGTTTTCCTGATCTTCCTGTGGTGGCGTGATGTCCGTCAAGGTTTCACGTGGGGCTGCAGCGCTGCAGCGGAGGTGGTGGTTTTCCATGTTCAAGAGGAACCGGCATTCAGGGCAGACCCGCTTTCCTCAGTGCCAGTCCGCTCATGCTTTGACGGGGTTGAGGCGTCGTTTGCGGGTTACTTCGAGTAGTTCGTTAGGGTGTGGGAGCAGGCAGTCGTAGTTTGTCGCTCGGCAGCGGTGGCTTCGGCGCTGGTAGTAGTTGTTGTCCTTGCTCTCGCGGTGGGTGTTGCAGTAGTCATCGTAGCAGGCCATCCAGTGCAGGTGTGACACTGGTGTTGTACTGTAACTGGAGTGTAAAGAGAATCAAAGGTAATCAGGCTACTTTCAATAATTCACAGCGGAATAATCTTAGATCTTGTTTGTGGGTTCTGTGGTAGTGTTGGTGAGGATGTTCGTGCTGGTTTTTCCTTCCATCGGGGCGGAAAACCTCAGTCTTATATCTGAGTGACGCCGGCGTGAGAGGTGGTGACTTGGATTTGGATTCCCCCGAGGTGCATGGACCTCGTGGGCGACTCATTGGTCCTGGCAGCATGTAGATAAGGGGAGATGAGGTTTCATGCAAGCGGGCAGGGTGTTTTCCCTACCGGACTCTCTTCCATGTGCCATCAGCAGGCGACGTGGCATTCCCTCCTTTCGGGGGAGGGGTCATAGCCCAACTCCGGCGGTCTGTGCACCATCAGTAGGCGACGTGGCATCCCCTCCTTTCGGGGAAGGGGTCATAGCCCAAACATCTCGCCGTTTGCAATCTTCCCCTCATCTCCGGAGATATGTGTCTTAGGTCCGTCTCGGCTGTAAGCTCATCTCCGGACCTTATCTCCCGCCTAGACTCTCTGAGTGTGTTCCGTCATCCTTACGTACCTTTCTCTAGCTTAGCTACGTACTCGAGATATTTCGTGTGTAACACTACCTCCCCTCCCCCTTAGCCTCGTCCCGAGCGCTACCACTTTTTCTCTATTTAGGTAGCTCGTCTCTTTCTGGATGTGTGTCTTTCGTGGGGTAACTTCCTGTAATGTGTTTTTACCGTGACTTGTGGTGTCACTTACCGTGACTGTAGTCCTTCACCCCTATAGCCCTCCCAGTCACCGGATCAGGACATGACTCTGTAATCCGTCAGAATGACTGGGCCCTCAGAGTAGGCCGGTGCGTACTCTTACTGTCTTTGATGGAACTTGATCGTGTTGCGCATTCACTATGACCGCTTCCCGTACTCGAGTTCCGGGGTCGACAAAGGTCGCAGACGATCAGCAGAGGCATGGTATCCTTCGTGGCTAGTCCGGTATCCCGAAAGTGACTGGGCCTGATCTAGGGCTCTACAGTGTAGGTTGGAGTGACCACGCCTTATTCGGAGATCGCGTGACCGTCATGCTTGGTCTGTCGCCTGTTTCTTTTCGGGGTAAGGAGAATATGACCGTACAGGAGCACCTCAAGTTCATCGGGTCGCTTTGGTTTTTTTCCTTCGGACGCTCGGTCAGCGGTTTCTCGTGGTTGCCCGAGAAGCGGGTCTTTTTGTTCATTGTAATGCTTTGGTACTGAAGTCCTCGTCCTCTTCAGCCCACTACCGCCAGATCCTCGGTAGAACTGGTTTCAGCCCTCGGTGAGCCGGTAGTCCCTCGGTGCGTCCGGATGTCGTCAGTGAAACTCCCTGAGTTTCTGCAAACCGCCTACTGAGAAGTTGTCGAAAGGTTCTTCCATCCAGTCCTTGCGTTCTGGATAGTCGAGCCATTTGACAAGGTATAAGATTCGCTTGTTCTTTCCTCGGCCGTGCTCGACCGAGGACATAACTTCTTCGACGTCGTATTCCTCCGACTGTTCGATGTCGTCAGCCTCCCATAGTACCTTCGAGGGGTCCGTTGGTGCTCGGTGTTCACTGGTTCGGTAGGGTTCGAGCAGCGATACATGAAAGACGTTGTGGATCTTCCATTTCCGGGGCAGCGTGAGGCGGACGGCTAGCGGGGAAACGATTTTCTCGATCTGGAAAGGACCATGATTCTTGTGGTTCAGTTTCCTCGATGGGCAGCGCGTTTTGATGTTGCGGCCATTGAGCATTACCAAGTCTCCTACTTGGTATGCTGGGGGTTCTTTTCACATCGGATCGGTGTACCGGCGCATTCGCTCTTGTGCGTCTTCCAGCCCTTTCTGGGACTCGTCGTGCACAGTGTGCATCCAGTGGACGTAGACCTGGCTTGCCGGGTTGAGGGGTCCCATTGACGCAGGGTTCATGGCTGCCGGGTGGAAGCCATAATTAGCGTAAAACGGAGACATACCATTTCCCGTGGTGGTCGAGTTGTTGTAGGCGAACTCGGCCATCGGTAGCAGGCATACCCAGTCGTTTTGTTCCTTGCTGACGAACGCTCGGAGGTAGGCTTCGATCGTTTGGTTGAGCTGTTCCGTTTGTCCATCGGTCTGTGGATGGAACGCCGTTGACATTCGAGGCCGAATTTCCGTGAGTCGTAGGAACTCCTTCCAGGTTTCTGAGGTGAACCTGGAGTCGCGGTCTGACACGATATCAGTGGGGAGGCCGTGATACTTCCATACTTCCCGGGCAAAGATGACGGCTAGATCAGCAGCCGTCTTTCCTTCCTTCCTTAGAGGAAGGAAGTGCGCCATCTTGGTGAATCGGTCAATGATCACCCATAGTTGGTCGCATTCGTCCGAGATTGGGAGTTCCGTGATGAAGTCTATTGCTATGGATTGCCATGGGGCGTAAGGCAATTCTAGCGGGGAGGACAGCCCATAGGGTTGGTGTCGGGACGCCTTGTTCTGTTGGCATTCGGGGCAGCTTCTGACAAAGTCGATGATTCATTCGTTCATTTTTGGCCACCAGAAGTTTCGTCGGATTAGCTCGATGGTCTTGTCCTGTCCCATGTGTCCAGCCACCTTTGTGTCATGTTCTGATTCCATAATCCTCTACACCAGTCCCTTTGGTACCCAGAGCAGGTTCCATCTGTACAGTAGGTCGTTTTCGCAACTCAATTCCCTGACCTTTCGGTCCTTCGGCGACGGGTCTTCCGTCGCCGCTTCCTGTTCCCTTGCCTGTTCATAGGCTACGTCCTTTTTCCCTTCTTCCCTGACGTTTGCCAGAAATTCCTCTGTCCACCTTCTTTCCGGGAGTGATGCCAGCCATGCCGAGGAGCAGATAAATAATCGTGTTAGCCATTCCTCGAAGTGATTTTTTCCTAAAACCGTGGTTATCGGCTGTTTTTCTACCCCCCCCTTTTCAGGGCGGTACTCCGAACGCCTCGATACTGCGTCTGGTTTTCCGTTCTGAGTACCTGGTCAGTAGTAGATTCTGAAGTTAATGCCGGCCAGCTCTTGTACCCATCTTGCTTGATGTCGGTTCAATACTTTAGTTGTTGTAAAGTATTCCAGGTTCTGATGGTCTGAGTAGACCTGGACCTGGTGGGTTGCGCCTTCACAGTATCGTCGCCAGTGTTTGAAGATGTCCACTACCGCCAGGAGTTCCTTGTCGTGGATCTCGTAGTTAATTTCCGTGGGTTGGAACTTCCTGGAGTGAAATGCCACCGGGTGTAGGTGTCTCTCCTCGTCCTGCTGCGATAGTATTGCTCCTATTGCAAAGTCCGATGCGTCAGTTTCGATGATCACTTCTTTTGCGGGGTCGAAGTGTGCTAGAATCGGGGCTGTAGTGAATCGTCATTTTAGTTCTGAGAAGGCTGCATCTGCTTCCGCATTCCAGGTCCACTCCCTGTCTTTCTTGGTCAGCTCTGTAAGTGGTCTCGCTACTCGAGAGTAGTCCTGGATGAACCGCCTGTAAAAGTTGGTGAACCCCAAAAACGATTGTGTTTCTGTTAGGGATTCCGGGGTTTTCCAGCTGAGTATCGCCTCCACCCTTTTCTTCCGACATTCTTATTCCTTTCCTTCCGATGATATAGCCCAGAAATTCCACTTCCTGGGCTTTCCATATGCATTTTTCGGGCGAGACGGCCAGACCATTGTCCTGCAGGCGTTTCAGGACTTCTCTGACCGTTTCGTCATGTTTTTCCTCCGTGTTGGCGTATACCAGTATGTCGTCCATGTATGCCAATGTTCCCATGTCGAGCATGTCGGAAAAGATATGGTTCATCATATCTTGGAAGGTGGAGGGGGTGTTGGTAAGCCCGAACGGCATAACTTGGAATTCGAAAAGCCCGTACCGGGTTCTTAACGCTGTTTTCCATTCGTCCCCTTCGCGGATTCAGATCAGGTAAAATCCATTTTTGAGGTCCATCTTTGTGAACCATTGCGCCCCTTGGACCTGATCTTGCAGCTCCTGCATGAGAGGTAGTGGGTACCGGTTCGGGATCGTGATCCGATTTAGGACTCAGTAGTCCACATATAGGCGTAATCCTCGTCCGTGTGGTTTCGGCACGAAGAGGATTGACGAGCCGGCTGGGGACGTGGAGCACTTGATTTTCCCCGTTCTTTCCATTTCTTTTAGCCACTCTCTCAGGGTTCAGAGTTCTTCCTCCGAGAGGGGGTAGATGGGCCCCCATGGCACCGTGCTTCCTTCCTGAAGGTCGATTTTGCAATCGTAGAATCGGTGTTCGGGAAGGGCATCTGCAGCCTCCTTCCCCATGATTCCGAGGTATTGGCAGAACTCCATCGGAACAGCCTTCAGCGGGTCTTCCTCCACTGCTGCCAATACATACCCAATAACTTGAGCCCTGGGATTGGTTGCGATTGATTCGTCCCAGGTTAGGGAGAAGGGCCCTGTTTCATACCGGGTGCATTTCCTTATGCATTCCGCGCTGTTGAACCGGATTTCTTCATTTGTCCAAGTCCCCTATGGTGGGTGTGTTGTTATCCAGTCGAAAGGGAGGAAGGCATCGATATCCATCAGCAAAAAAATGAAAAGTTGAGGTATATTGCTTTTTTTCGAAGTGAGACACAAATTTTAAATTTCCTTTCTCGGTGTTTTAGTTGGAATAAAAGAGATTATTTTTTTCCAAATCCTTACGGGAGCAAAATATAACTTCTCTCTTACAGAAGCTTAATAAAGCTTAATAAAGCTTACGGAAGCACCGGGAGCATTTTTCGCGTTTTTGCTGATGTCGGCCTCCATTGGTGAGATTTCAAATTTCTCCTTCGAGTAGTGCTTCCGGTGCTGGAGGAGCATTGGCTCTGTGTAGAATTGGCCCGCCCCCTGGACACTTTCCCCCGTATAGCTCTCTATGCTATGGGTTCGTTCGTGTTTCTTCTTCGTGATACCGAGCTTTTCCACGGTTTGGCTGTTAAGGAGCGCTATGGAGCAGCCGGTGTCCAATAGCACTCGGATTTGGTGTTTCTTCCCGTCCAGGTGTAGTAACATGGTGATGATTGGACGGGTGCCACGTATTTCTCCCCTTGGTTTCTTTGACCAGGTTCCCATACGTGGTTCCTGGTTTTTCCGTTTCCGGGATAGTCCACATATTGTAGAGGTCTCAGGCTGCGGCGGTTCCTGACCCCTTAAAAATCCGAGTCGGATTCTTCCTACAATGGCGTTTCCGTACTCATTTCCATGGCAACCACTGCTGCGACCTTCCGTTGCTTGGTTGTGGGGTTTTCTTCGGTTTCCCCGTCTTCCCTTCCTCTTTTTTGCCTGACCGCCGCTGTCTTCCACGGGGCACGGGGAAGTGCGGTTCCTTTTACCGTGCTGAAGGAGAAGCATTCGTAGGTTCAGTGCCCGCTTCTCCCGCATCTTCAGCAGTCTTCACACTATTGCCCGTATTCCTCCTGTTCTTTTGCCGGGACTCCTTTCATTGCTTCGTCTCTAGAAGCCCAGTGGTCTTTCCCTCCCCACCAGGGGCATCTGTCTGGTTGGGGTCCCGTTTTTTCCTGGCGGGGTTTGTCCGTCTCCTTTCCCCGCTTGTTGCCATCGGGGTTCCTTTTGTCCTGTCCTTCTCTTCTTTGTTCGTCATTTTTCCCACTGGTTCCTGAGGGACTGGTGCCCCTTGTTTGCTCACGGGCTTGCTTCAGCGCCTTTTTCTTTTCTACCTGCAGGCCTGCCTGATGGGTGGCTTGTAGGAAGCCTTCGTCGTCCGCGATATCTTCCAGGTAGTGGGCGAACCGCATGTCAAGTATCGCGTCGGGAATTGCGAGGTCGACTTTCTCCCGCAAGGCTTCGCTGGTTGCTTGGGCGAAGTTGTTGAGCGCTCGGAGCTCCGTGAGGTACGCGCGGATGGACCCTTGATACTTGAGTTGCCCTAGTTTGAGTTGGGGGTCCGCTGCTTCGCGTTCGTTCCGATACTCCGCCCGGATCGCCGCGTTGTAATTAATCCAGGTGTCGTTTTCTCCCAGTTCTCGGTACCGGTGGAGGTTCCATACCAGGGCAGTGTCGGTTAGAAGGGTTCCGACCAAGGCGATTTTCTGGCGGTCCACTGTTTCCGGGTAGAATCTTAGATACATTGTGACCGATTCCCACCATTGGTTGAAGGTGGACGAGCTTTTTCCGTCGAATTTCTCAGGGTTTTCCATTTTCAGCCTTGAGGTGTGTATCCGGGCTTCTCCCGTTGGCTGTCCTGTGGCCCGTGCCGCCGCGATTCCTGCCCCTACTAGCTGAGCTATCTCCCCTGGTGTAAGCATGGTCGCCAGCTGGCTCTGGGTAGGTTCCCTTGTTACTGGTAGGGGCCTTCCGGTCGGAAGGTTTCGTTCGTACAGGTCGTTGTCGCTCTCGCTAGGAGGGGGCGAGGGCGAGGGCAATGCTCCCCTTCGTGGGGGTCTCGGTGGGGATCCACCTCTCCCTGCCCCTCCGGTGCCGTGGGGTCTTTGCGACGGTTCCGCAGCAGGGACTGCTGGGGGTCTTTGTCGTCGTTTTGGGTTCCCTCCGAGCAAGGGGCTCCCCAGCACCAGTCGGGTTGGTGGCGCCCCTGGGCTCTGAGTGGGCCGGGCTCGTCCGGCCGGTGTTGTGGGCAGGGGGACTGTAGTAGCCACCCGCAACAATTCGTCCTGTGCTTGGGCCAGCCGTTGCTCCAGGATGGTCATTCGATCTCGGTCCTCGCTTCGCTGTTGCTCCAGCGTTTCTACCTTCCATTGGTGGTCAGCAGCCCATTTTTCCACATTACCTTGGAACTCCATTAGGTGGACGTTTCTGGCCAGGTTTGCTTCTGACAGGAAAGCCACCGCGTTGTGCATTCGGGCTACTTGTGTTGCCTCATGTACCCGGTGTAGATCACTCATCTTGGAGTACTCGATGATGGCTTCCCAGACTTGTCTGGTGAATGCCTGATACGCGTTAGTGGATACCATAAGCTCGTTTCTTACCCATTCTCCTGAGATCTGTTCCTTGGCTTCCATTTGCTCGTAGACGTATTGGGCTCCTTGTGCCAGTTGGTTGTAGGCTGCTTCAATCTGCCTGATGTGTCGGTCCGTATGGTCCAACGTGTTGCCGCAGACGTCCATTAGCTGGGGTAGGTCTTGCTCGGTCTGCTGTTGGTGGTTGGCCATTGCCCGCATCCACCCGACGGGGTTGGCGATCTCCAGGGTTTCCTCCTGAGGTTCTTCGTCGTTGGTGATCTGGAGCAGCCCACGGGGCGCTTCCAAACGGAGCATGTTATAGTCGGATGAGGTAGACATTGCTCAATATAGGTCAAGGAAGTCTCCGCTGTGGATGGTTGAATCGTAGTCAAAGTGGTAGTCAAATAGGTAGAAGAGTTCGTCTTCGTCGAAGTCGGCAGGCTGGGATAGTAGCGCACAGTTCCACCACTGCTGGGTATACCAATGGTATGGGGTGCACTCAATTGTTTCGTGGATCGGCTTCGGTCCGTCGAAGAATTCTTCCCACTGCTCGTATTTTGAGATTTCGTTGTCGATTGACTGAAAGGTGTAGTCAAAGGAGTATTGGGAATTAGGCTCCAAGAAGGTAGATAGTTCGAGTAGGTAGAGGTGGTCTTCGAAGTAGGTGTCGTCGAAGTAAGACATGAAAGTAGGGTGATTTTTGAGATCAAGATTATAGTGTGACACTGGGGTTGTACTGTAACCGGAGTGTAAAGAGAATCAAAGGTAATCAGGCTACTTTCAATAATTCACAGCGGAATAATCTTAGATCTTGTGTGTGGGTTCGGTGGTAGTGTTGGTGAGGATGTTCGTGCTGGTTTTTCCTTCCGTTAGGGCGGAAAACCTCAGTCTTATATCTGAGTGATGCTGGCGTGAGAGGTGGTGACTCGGATTTGGATTCCCCCGAGGTGCCTGGACCTCATGGGCCACTCATTGGTCCTGGCAGGGTGTAGATAAGGGGAGATGAGGTTTCATGCAAGAGGGCGGGGTGTTTTCCCTACCGGACTCTCTTCCGTGCGCCATCAGCAGGCGACGTGGCATTCCCTCCTTTCGGGGAAGGGGTCATAGCCCAAGTCCGGTGGTCAGTGTACCATCAGCAGGCGACGTGGCATCCCCTCCTTTCGGGAGAGGGGTCATAGCCCAAACATCTCGCCGTTTGCAATCTTCCCCTCATCTCCGGAGATATGTGTCTTAGGTCCGTCTCGGCCGTAAGCTCATCTCCGGACCTTATCTCCCGCCTAGACTCTCTGAGTGCGTTCCGTCATCCTTACGTACCTTTCTCTAGCTTAGCTACATACTCGAGATATTTCGGGTGTAACAGCAGGGATGCGTGGTCGTTGGTACGAGGTGGTCCTGCGGTGGATAGCGGGGGCGAATGTGCGGCTGGAGGGGCGCCCCATCCGTCAGTCGTGGTGGCGGCAATGCCCCAGTCATTGTTGGATTCATTGGTGGGTAGTTCGGTTTGTTCGTTATCAGCAGAGGTTGTGATGGGAAACTCTGAGGTGCGGCTGCAGCCAGCGAAGGTCTAGCCTTCGTTGGTGTCGACAGTGGCGGTGGTGGACATATCGGGTTTTTTAGAGTTGGGGTGTGGGTTTCTCAGGGTATTCCTTGTGGAACTGGCGGACAAGGTCGGGTGAGTTCTCAAAGTTGCGGGCGGGATACTAGGTACGATCGGGGTCATGGAAACCAGTCCACTTGACTCGATACTGGATCTGGTTTCTATGGCGTCGGGAGTCGAAGATTTTCTCTACTTCCCACTCTTGCTGTTCTTGGATGATCACAGGCAGTGGCGGTGTTTGTTGGTGTCCTGGGATGGGTTCGGTGCTGGCTGTGGGTTCGAGGAGGTTGATGTGGAAAACTGGGTGGATCCTGACAGTGGCTGGTAGGTCCAGTTTATATGCTCTTGAGCCTACCTTCTCGAGGATGGTGTACGGGCCTATCTGCTAGAGGTCCAGTTTGTTCGATAGTCGGGTTGTCTGGATGTATTTCCATTGTAGCCAGACCCAGTCACCTAGGTTCAGTACCGGATCCGGATGTCGTGCTTTGTTGGCTTGCTCTGCTTGAGACATTTGGGTTTCCTTGATCTCTGCTCGAAGTTCTTCATGCAACCTTCTTAATGCCGCGACATATTCTGACACTTCTGGGGTCTCATCGTTCCGCGTGCTGAGGTCTGGCAGGAAACGAGGGTGATATCCATAGTTGGCAAAGAAGGGGGTTATTTTTGTGGTTCCGGTTTGTGTGTTGTTGTAGCAGAATTCGGCAATTGGCAACAACCTTTCCCAGTCGTCAGGCTGGTAGTTGCAGTATGCCCGGAGATACTGCTTGAGGGTGGCATTGGCTCTTTCCATTTGTCCGTCCGTTTGTGGGTGGAAGGCTGTGCTGAGGTTGCGTGATATCCCGAGTGCTTCTGTTACTCGTTTCCAGAAGTCTGAGGTAAACAGGGACCCTCTGTCTGATACAATACTGTTTGGCAGTCCGTGGGGTCTTATAACTTGTTGGAGGAAGTGGTCTGCGAGGTCTTCGGGGTCCATGGTGCCCTGGCAGGCGACGAAATGTGCCATCTTTGTCAGGCAATCGATTATTACCCGTAACGTATCTTTTCCATTGCTCGTCGGCAGCGCGGTGATAAAGTCCGTTGATATCGTGTCCCATGGTCAGTGTGGGAGTTCGAGTGGCTTTAGCAGTCCAAATGGCGCGTGTCGGATTGGCTTGATGTGAAGGCAGGTGTCACAGTGGTCGACTTATCTGTGGATGTACTTTCGTTGCCCTGGCCTGTAGAAATTTCAGCTAACAAGTTGCAGGGTTCTTGCTCGGCCCGGGTGTCCCGCGGCTTGCCCGTCATGGTGGTCTCTTAATGTGTGAAGTCGCAGGGTGTCGTTGTCCAGGACCCATATGAGGCCGTCGTACATTAGCAACGCGCTATTTTCCTCGCATAACCCTAGTGCGATCTTTCCGTCACGGGTGGTCCCGCTTGCCTTTTTCCTCCGGATTTCTTGGATTTCTTCATCTGCTGCACTTAGTATCCGGATTTCATTCAGGAGTTCCTTGTCTATCTCGAGGTTGATGGTTTCTGTTGTATTGGCCTGGAGTGCTTTGAACGCTTCTTCAGGTAACAGGATTCAGCCGTGGTTCTGTCGATGCTTCATATTGCCTTCCCAGGGAGAGTCTCCTGACTCTCTAGAGAGGATGTCTGGCTTGCCGGCCAATTTCCCGGGTCGATACTTGATCACGAAGTCATAGTTAGCTAATCGCTCACCCCACTGGGCTTGTCACAAATTGAGATCTTTTTTTGTTTTCCAGTATTCGAGGTTTTTGTCGTTGGTGAGGATCGTGATTTTTGGTCCCGTTGTTTTACAATAAGTATCCCATTTTCGTAGTGCATCGACTATCGCCAGTAGCTCCTTATAGTGGATGTCGTAATTGCGCTCCGGGTCTTTGAGTTTCCTCGAGTAGTATGCTACAGGATGCAGGATTCCCTTTGCGTTGGGTTGTGAGCAGATTGCTCCTATGGCGTAGTCTGAGGCGTCTGTATCGATGGTGACGGGTTGTTCCCGATCGAAGGGTTACAATATCAGTTCCATGATCATTGCTCCCTTTAGCGTCTCAAACGCCTCCTGCTGCTTGTCACCCCATTCCCATAACTTGTCCTTCCTTGTGAGGGAGGAGAGGGTCGTCATAATCTTGCTATAGTCTCCGATGAACCTTCGGTAGAAGTTGGCAAAACCCAGGAAGCTCTGCACCCCTTTGACGTTTGTTGGCTCCTTCCAGTCTCTGATTGTTCAGATCTTTTCTTCGTCCATTCTCAGCCCTTCTGGCGATATGACATATCCCAGATATTCTGTTTCCATGGCATGGAATTCACATTTGGATGCTTTCAGTGTTAGTCCGGTATCACGTACTCGTGTGAGTACTGCCCGGAAATGTTTTCGCTGTGTTTCCTCGTCAGGCGAGAAGACCAGGATGTCATCCAGCTATGCCACGCAGAAGATGTCTAAATAGTCACTCAGGATCTCGTTCATCCATCGTTGGAAAGATGCCGGGGCGTTGGTGAGTCCGAATGGCAGGACGCAATACTCGTATAGCCCATATCGAGTTCGAAACGCCATCTTCCATTCGTCGCCCTTTGCAATGCGGAGGTTGTAGTACGCATCTCGTATATTGAGTTTGGTGTAGATGGTGGCACTGGAGAGTTGATCGAGAGACTCGCCGATCAGTGGTAGTTGTGTCCAATCTTTAATCGTGATTTCGTTTAGTTGCCGGTAGTCCACACACAGGTTCAGTCCTCCATCCTTTTTCTTGACGAAAGGTATTGGTGCTCCAGCCAAGGAGGTGAATGCCCAGATCCATCCTCGTTTTTCGTTGATTTCTAGGTATTCTCTCAGGGCCTTCATTTTGTCTTCGTTCAGGGGTCGCAGTGGCTCATACGGGGGTGTCTTCCCTTCCTCCAGTGGGATATGATGGTTCTGCGTGTGGTGAGGTAGGGGTGTCGTTGGTTCTTGTTCAGTGAATACATCGAGGAATTCGTGATATTCCGGGGGAATTGGTTTCTTACTCGTCCTGGAGGTCTCTTTGATTTTGTCGATTACTGTCTGGCATACCTCCTATGGGTCTGTTACGCCGATTTCCCAGTTCTCTTCTTCTGCCAGTGTTTTCTTATAGTATTGCTCTGTGGCTTTTTCTTCTGGGACTGTGTTGGCTCTTGGTGAGTTGGGTAGGCATTTCTCAGCGCAGTGGTCGGAGTGGAATTTCATGGTGTGATTCTTCCATCCTATTACTGGGTCATGGAGTTTGAGCCACGGGAGTCCCAGGATGATCGGAGCGTTCCCGATCGTGATGCAGTGTAGCCGGATGTCCTCGTGATGGTTGATGGTTAGGTGAATCTGAGCGTCATGGGTTACCGGCCCTACGGTGACCTCACTTCCGTCGACTGTCAATACTCCTCTTGGCATTGTTTTCTGTTGCATAGGTATTCCGCTGGCCTCAGCATAGGCCTTAACGATGAAGTTTTCTGATGCCCACTGTCCACCAAGGCTGTAGTGGTGCATTTGTTCCTGTCTGTCCCCTGGATTGGTACTTTGATCGTAATTTTTTCCTCGCGGTCGTATCGGGCGGTTCGTACTAGGTACAGGGGGTCTTCTTCGGGTTTGACAACAGGTGTTTCCCTCAGGTGGTGGTTGTCAGCACCTATTCCCGAGGGTTGTCGTTTCCCGACCGTTCTTATGCGATCGTCTCCTCGAAGGTGGCTTCTGCGGCCCTGTAACGTCTTCTCCATGGAATTCGTTCCTTCCTGGGCTGGGGGCATTCTTTTGCAAAATGTCCTATCTTTCCGCAGTTGTAACATTCTGCCGTGATTACTCGTCATGGGAATCGGTTTGGCGTTCCCCTTGCGAATTTGAATCGTCGGGTGGCATCGAGGTCCATAGGGTCTCCCGGAGGCGTCGCCGGAGGCTGCTTTGTGTGGACGTGTAAGCGCGCTTCTGGGTTGGTGGTAGGTCGGCGATTAATGACTCCGAGGTTGTATAGGCGGCTATCTGTTTTGATGTCGGCAGTGGCGTAGTCCACCAAGACTGTGGCGGGGGTTTTGCTCATAACTAGGTGTCTTTTTACCTCGGGGTGTAATCCGTCTCGGAATCGTGCAATGCATACGTTGTCCGCGTATGGGAGGTCTGCTTTGATTCGCTGATATTCGGTCCAGTAGGTGGCCGCTGTCCGATTTTCCTGCTGGATCTTCTGGAATTTCTCGAATGCTATTTCCTCAGCGTCTACCTGGCCGAAGGCGTGCTTCAGGTTGGTTTTTAGTTCTTCCCATGTCAGGTTGATTCCTCCTTCCTGGTTTAGGAAGGTTTCCACCCAATTCCAGGCTATCCCCCGTAGCAGGGAGGATGCATATCCTGTTTTCTTGTCATCGTCATTGAATCGGTTTCCTTCTGTCCTAAACTTGAGCTCGCACTGGACCAAGAATGTTTTGAACCTTGCGTTGTCTCCTTCGAATGGTTCGGGGTCCCGGAGCTTTGGGTAACTGCTTCGGGGTGTCTCTCTGACCGAGAGGATTTATCATAACATCTCCATGGTGAGGAGGTGGGGTCCCGCCCCTCCTGCTCCTGTTTCGTCCCCCATTCTTTGGGTTTGCTCTGGTGAATCTGGCATCTGGGGCCTTGATCGGGGGTCCGGGGTTTCCGGACTTTGGGATCAGTAGTCGTCGGGGACCCTCATGAATTCTCTGATGGTGAGGGGATCCTCGCTGTTTTCGTCCTCGGAGGCCACTGTGTTGCTACGTCAGGTGTCGATGGGGAGACGCAATCTAGTGTCAACATCCTGCCTCGACTTCTCCATTTGTGTCAACAGGCAACATAGGTACGGTCTGCAGCGCGAGCGGTCCTACTCACACTTCCGGTGTACTCACACTTCGGGCGTAATCACACTTCAGGCGTACTCGCATGCCTTGCGTGTCAAGATCCTGCCTTGACTACTCTGTGGGGGCTCGACAGGCAACGTAGACTTCCTTGGGAGCGGGCACTCCTGCTCGCACTTCCGGCGTATTCACACTTCCCTGTGTCTTCTCACTTTCAGCATACTCACGCGCCACTCGTAGTCACACTTCCGGCATACTTACGTGCCGCTCGTACTCACACTTCTGGCGTACTCACGCGCCGCTCGTCGTTCTCGCGGTATCCGTCACGCCCGGCGTGGTCTCATCGCGGTCCTCTCAAACGCCTTGCGTGGGCTCGTTGTTCTCGCGGTATCCGTCACGCCCGGCGTGGTCTCGTCGCGGTCCTCTCACACGCCTTGGGTGGGCTCGTTGTTCTCGCAGTATCTGTCACGCCCGGTGTGGTCTCGTCGCAGTCCTCTCACATGCCTTGCGTGGGCCCGTTGTTCGTCTGGGGGTTGGTGGTCGCAACGCCGGTTTCATGGGTAGAGAGAGGTAGGTCTGTGGAGAGAGATAATAGATTGCGTGGAGAAGAATCTCCAGACTAGCTACCGCGCCCTTCCTTTATACTTTTCCTTCCCTCTGTGGAATCACAGCTTGCCCGCAAGACTGACACAGTTCCACCATCATGACTCAATCGTCGCGCCCAAGGAAACACATGATCGCACTCGGCCGCCGCGCGGCCACCACTCTACTCGCGGCAACAGGAGAAAGGACACGCAAGCAAGAACAGTACAGAAAGAGAAGTAGGTCGCGCAAGCATAATCAAAGGGAAACAACATACGTAAGAAGACAGGAGAAGGACGCGCAAGGACTATCAACAGGAAACGGCAAAGACGAGAAGGACGCGTAGGCAACATAGAGGAAACAAAGGAGAGAGGTCTAGACCAGCCAGCGGTCTGGGAATATCGCTACCGGCACGATATGGCGGAGATCGGTCGAGACGCCTAAGTGTGGAGGATGACCGTAGCTGCGGCAGCGGTGATGAGGGCCAGCCACAGGGCGACAAGGGTGACGGCGGCCCCGGCCGCGGCGCTTACGAGCCTGCCGCGCGAGATTCGTGACAGTACGTCCCCTGTCCAGACCGAAGCTCCGGCGAGGTCATGTCGGGTAGGTGCGGCACGGCGGCGGATGGTGGTGCGGTAGATGCGTACAGCCGGGCTCCCCTGCTGCCGGGCTTGGAGTTGTTCGTTCATTCGCTGCTGTTCGGTGATGATGGCTCCCAGGGTGTTGGCCATCTGCTGGAGTTGCTGTTGGTCCGCGTCGTGGAATTCGTTCATCCGCTGGGCGAGCGTCCGGTGTACGATGTGGTTGCGGCGTGCATCTCTGGTAGTAGTGTGGTGGAGCATGGTTACGATGTCGTGTAGCAAAGATATTTGTTCGTCTCGTAGGGCTGCTGGGGTAGCTGCGCGGACCTCGTCATTGGCAGCAACCTCTCCCGGGGGTGCGATGTTCTCTTGATCCTCTTGAGGGGTCGTGATGTCAGCCAGGGGGTTCCGCGGGGCTGACGCACTGCAGCGGAGGTGGTGGTTTTCCATGTTCACTAGGAACCGGCAGTTGGGGCAGACCCGCTTTCCCTTCTGCCAGTCCGCACAGGCTTTACGTGGGTTGAGGTGTCGGTTGCAGATTACCTTCGCTAATTCGAATGGATGGGCGTGGGGACAGCTGCAGGGCCGGTGGTTGCGCTGGCGGCGGTCATTTCCTCGTTGCGGGTAGTAGTTGTCATCTTTCATCTGGCGGTGAGCGCCACAGTAATCGTCGTAGCAGGCGGTCCAGTGTAGGGAGACATGGTCGTTGGCGCGAGGCTGTCCCACAGCGGACAGTGGTGGTGAAGGAGCCGGGGGGACGTTCCAGCCTTCCGTGGTCATGGCTTGGGCGGCGAGGTCCCAATTGTTGGTTGGTTTGGCTTGTTCGTTATTGGCGGGGGTCATGGTGGGGAACTCAGAGGTGCGGCTGTGGCCGGCGAAGGTCCAGCCTTCGTTGGTGTCGACCGTGGTGGTGGTGGACATTTTTCTTAGTTTTGGGGGGCGGGCTTCTCGCGGTAGTCCCTGTGGAACTGCTGGATGAGATCGGGAGAGTTGTCGAAATTGCGGGTGGGATACCAGGTGCGATTGGGGTCATGGAAACCAGTCCACTTGACTCGATACTGGATCTGGTTTCTATGGCGTCGGGAGTCGAGGATCTTTTCTACTTCCCAATCTTGCTGTTCTTGGATGACTAAGGGAGGTGGTGGCGGTTGGTGATGTCCTGGGATAGGTTCGGTGCTGGCTGTGGGTTCGAGGAGGCTGATGTGGAAGACTGGGTGGATTTTGACAGTGGCCGGTAGGTCCAACTTATAGGCGCGTGAGCCTACTTTCTCCAGGATGGTGTACGGGCCTATCTGCTTGTGGTCCAGTTTGTTCGATGGTCGGATTGTCCAGATGTGTTTTCGTCGTAGCCAGACTTTGTCGCCTGGGTTCAGTACTGGGTCCGGGTGTTGTGCTTTGTTGGCTTGTTCTGCTTGAGACATTTGGGCTTCCTTAATCTCTGCTCAAAGTTCTTCATGCAACCTTCTTAATGCCTCAACATATTCCAACACTTCCGGGGGTTCATTGTTCCGGGTGCCGAGGTCTGGTAGGAAACGCGGGTGATATCCATAGTTGGCAAAGAAGGGGGTTATTCTTGTGGTTCCGGTTTGTGTGTTGTTGTAGCAGAATTCGGCAATTGGCAGCAACCTCTCCCAGTCGTCCTGCTGGTAGTTGCAGTGTGCCCGGAGATACTGCTCGAGAGTGGCATTGGCTCTTTCCATTTGTCCATCCGTTTGTGGGTGGAAGGCTGTGCTGAGGTTGCATGATATCCCGAGTGCTTCCGTTACTCGTTTCCAGAAGTCTGAGGTAAACAAGGATCCTCTGGCTGATACAATACTGCTTGGCAGTCCGTGAGGTCTTATAACTTGCCGGAGGAAGTGGTCTGCTAGGTCTTCGGGGTTCATGGTGTCTTGGCAAGCAACGAAATGTTCCATCTTTGTGAGGCGATCGATTATTACCCATAACGCGTTTTTCCCGTTGCTTGTCGGTAGCGCGGTGATGAAGTCCATTGATATTGTGTCCCATGGTCGGTGTGGGAGTTCCAGTGGCTTTAGCAGTCCGAATGGGGCGTGTCGGATTGGTTTGATGCGATGGCAGGTGTCGCAATAGTCGACGTATCTGTGGACGTACTTTCGTTGACCCGGCCAGTAGAAATTTCTGCTAACGAGATCCAGGGTTCTTGCCCGGCCCGGGTGTCCCGCGGCTTGCCCGTCGTGGTGGTCTCGTAATATGTGAAGTCACAGGGTATTGTTGTCAGTGATCCATATGAGACTGTCGTACATTAGCAACCCGCTGTTTTCCTCGCATAGTCCTAGCGCGATCTTCCCGTCGCGGGTGGTCCTGCTCGCCTTTTTCCTTCGGATTTCTTGGATCTCTTGATCTGCGACACTTAGTGTCCGGATTTCGTTCAGGAGATCTTTGTCTATCTGAAGGCTGATGGTTTCCGTTGTATTGGCCTGGAGTACTCCGGGGGCGTAGAGTGTGGCGCCGGGCATTTCATTATCGTCCTGGGGCGTCTAGAAGGCTTCTCTGGGTAGCAGTATTCGGCCTTGGTTCTGCCGATGCTTCATATCCCCTTCCCAGGGAGAGTCTCCTGACTCTCTAGAGAGGATATCAGGTTTACCGGCCAGTTTCCCAGGTCGATATTTGATCGTAAAATCGTAGTTGGCTAATCGCTCACCCCACCGGGCTTGTCGCAGGTTGAGGTCTTTCTTTGTCTTCCAGTATTCGTGGTTTTTGTGATCGGTAAGAATCGTGATTTTCGGCCTCGGTGTCTTGCAATATGTGTCCCATTTTCGTAGTGTGTCAACGATCGCCAGTAGTTCCTTGTCGTGTATATCATAGTTGCGCTCCAGATCCTTGAGTTTTCAGGAGTAGTAGGCTACTGGGTGCAGAGTTCCATTGTTGTCGGGTTGCGAGCAAATGGCTCCGATGGCATAGTCTGAGGCGTCCGTCTCGATTGTGACGGGTCGCTCCAGGTCAAAGTGTTGTAGTATCGGTTCTGTCACCATTGCTGTTTTGAGCGTTTCGAAGGCTGTCTGTTGTTCGTCGCCCCATTCCCAGTCTACTTCTTTCCTTGTCAGGCGGGTGAGGGGTGTTGTGATCCGGCTGTAATCCTGTATAAACCTTCGGTAGAAGTTGGCAAATCCTAAGAAGCTCTGGATTCCCTTGATATTCGTCGGTTCTTTCCATTCCTTGATCGTCCGGATTTTCTCTTCGTCCATGCGCAAGCCTTGTGGAGATATCACGTATCCTAAATATTTGATCTCCTTGGTGTGGAATTCGCACTTGGAGGCCTTCAGTGTCAGTCCCATTTGCTTGACTCGCTTCAGTATCGTTCGGACATGTTTCCGGTGGTCTTCCAGGTTCTGCGAAAATATGAGGATATCGTCCAAATATGCCACACAGAAGATATCGAGGTATTCGCTCAGGATTTCGTTCATCCATTGTTGGAACGAGGCTGGTGCATTGGTCAGCCTGAACGGCATGACACAGTACTCGTAAAGGCCGTATCGGGTGCGAAACGCTGTTTTCCACTCGTCCCCGGCCCTAATTCTGAGGTTGTAATAGGCGTCCCGGATGTCAAGCGTGGTGTAGATGGTGGCGCTGGATAGTTGGTCGAGGGACTCTCCGATCACCGGTAATGGTGTTCGATCCTTGATTGTGATTTCGTTCAGTTGTCGGTAGTCTACACATAGGCGTAGTCCTCCATCCTTTTTCTTTACGAAGTGTATCGGTGCTCCGGCCAGGGAGGTGGATGAGCGGATCCATCCCCGCTTCTCATTAACATCAAGGTATTCTTTGAGAGCCTTCATTTTTTCCTCGTTCAGGGGTCGCAGGGGCTCATACAGGGGCATCTTCCCTTCCTCTAGTGGGATATGGTGGTCTTGAGTGCAGTGGGGCGGAGGTGCCGTAGCCTCTTTTTCGGTGAACACTTCGATGAATTCGTGATATTCCGGTGGAACTGGATTTTTGCTCGTTTTGGAGGTTTCCTTGATTTTGTTGATTACGGTCTGACATACTTCCCATGGGTCCGTTTCGCTGATCTCCCAATTTTCTTCTTCTTCCGGTGTTTTCCTGTAATATTGTTCGGTGGCTTTTTCTTCCGGAACCGTGTTGGCTCTTGGGGAGCTAGGCAAGCACTTCTCGGCGCAGTGGTCCGAGTGGAATTTCACAGTATGATTCTTCCATCCTATTACTGGGTCATGGAGCGTGAGCCATGGGAGTCCTAGGATGATTGGTGCATTTCCGATCGTGATGCAGTGTAGCCGGATGTCTTCTTCGTGATGATTGATTGTGAGGTGGACCTGTGCGTCGTGGGTTACCGGCCCGCCAGTAACCTCACTCCCGTCTACGGTCAGCACCCGTCTTGGCGTTGCTTTTTGCTGCATGGGAATTCCGCTTGCTTCTGCGTAGGCTTTGTCGATGAAGTTCTCGGAGGCTCCGCTGTCGACTAGGGCAGTGGTGTTGTGTTCATTCCCATCGGCTCCTATGATTCGGACTTTGATCATGATTTTTTCTTCTCAGTCGTACCTGGTCGTTCGTATCCTGTAGGGTGGGTCTGGTTCTGCAACTGGTTTCTCCCTCGGGTGGCTGTTGCTTAGGCCTGTTCCTGAGGGCTGTCGTTTCCTGCCGGTTCGGGTTCTTCCCTTGTTTCAGTACCGATGGTGTTTTCTTCGTACGTGGCTTCCGCTGCCTGGTATGGCCTTCTCCATGTGGGCCGTGGTTTTTTCGGCTGGGGGCATTCCCTCGCGAAGTGCCCCTTTTTCCCGCAATTGTAGCACTCGTCCATTGGTGGTCGTCATGGGAACCGGTTTGCTCTTGGTGCAAACTTAAATCGTCAGGTGGCATCTAAATCCATTGGGTCCCCCGGGGGTGCTGACGGGGGTTCTTTCGTGTGGACATAGAAGCGTGCTTCTGGACTCGCTGCCGGTCGTCGACTAATGACTCCGAGGTTGCATAGGTGGCTATCTGTTTTGATGGCCGCAGTGGCATAGTCTATCAGAACGGTGGCTGGTACTTCGCTCATGACCAAGTGTCGTTTTACTTCTGGGTGTAATCCATCTCAAAACCGCGCGATGCATACCTTGTCCGCGTACGGGAGGTCTGCTTTGATTCGCTGGAATTCTGCCCAATAGGTTGCTGCCGTCCGACTTCCTTGCTGGATTTTCTGAAACTTTTCGAAGGCTATTTCTTCGGCATCCATCTGGCCGAAGGCGTGCTTCATGCTAGTCTTCAGTTCTTCCCATGTTAGGTTGATTCCTCCTTCCTGATTCAGGAAGGTTTCCACCCAGTTCCACGCTACTCCTCGGAGAAGGGAGGATACGTAACCCATTTTTTTTTCATCGTCGTCGAATCGGTTTCCCTCGGTTCTAAACTTTAGCTCGCACTGGGCTAGGAACGTTTTGAACTTCGCTTTTTCTCCTTCCAATGGTTCGGGGTCCCGGAGCTTTGGGTAGCTGGTCTGCGGCGGTCTGTCGCGTGCTGCCAGGAGTGTTTGCAACATTTCTGTTGTCAGTAGGTGGGGTCCTTCCGTCATTCTTATGAGTTGTTCGGGTGACTCGGGTGTCTGTGCTCGGGATGGTGGTTCTGGGGTTACTGGGCTTGGTACCCGCTGGTAGTCAGAGACGTCCCTAAATTCGCTAAGGTTGAGGGGGTCCCCGGTGTTTTCGTCCTGGGAATCCACTGTGTATTGCTACGTCGGATGTCGATGGGGGAGACGCAATCTAGTGTCAAGATCCTGTCTTGACTACTCCGTGGGGGCTCGACAGGCAACGTAGACTTCCTTGGGAGCGTGCGCTCCTGCTCGCGCTTCCGGCGTATTCACACTTCCCTGTGTCTTCACACTTTCGGCGTACTCACGTGCCGCTCGCAGTCACACTTCCGGCGTACTCACGCGCCGCTCGTACTCACACTTCTGGCGTACTCACGCGCCGCTCGTCGTTCTCGCGGTATCCGTCACGCCTGGCGTGGTCTTGTCGCGGTCCTCTCACACGCCTTGCGTGGGCTCGTTGTTCTCGCGGTATCCGTCACGCCCGGCGTGGTCTCGTCGCGGTCCTCTCACACACCTTGCGTGGGCTCGTTGTTCTCGCAGTATCCATCACGCCCGGCGTAGTCTCGTCGCGGTCCTCTCACACGCCTTGCGTGGGCTCGTTGTTCGTCTGGGGGTTGGTGGTCGCAGCGCCGGTTTCACGGGTAGAGAGAGGTAGGTCTGTGGAGAGAGATAATAGATTGCATGGAGAAGAATCTCCAGACTAGCTACCGCACCCTTCCTTTATACTTTTCCTTCCCTCTGTGGAATCACAGCTTGCCCGCAAGACTGACACAGTTCCACCATCATGACTCAATCGTCGCGCCCAAGGAAACACATGATCGCACTCGGCCGCCGCGCGG